>MDSZ01045586.1_pt1 | contig 28784 bp, 22 predicted proteins | sample 811201 | NCBI WGS metagenome assembly MDSZ01 (sample SAMN05326647, study PRJNA326480) | marine metagenome | isolation source: seawater | place: Indian Ocean: North | collected 2010 | reverse complement strand
CTCCCAAGTATCAGCAGAGGGATCTGTTTGTCTATTGTTTCTCCTTATACATATCTTTAAATCCTGAGACATGTTGTCAGAGAAAAGATAAACTCTTCCTTCATTATCACTAGAACATTTCGCTCCTGGATCTACAGAATTTGCAATGTCTGCCTCGTCTAGGGTAGGGATGACAACTGGAGCTGCAGTTATAAGATAGTCCGAGTTAGCATCATTGTATAATCCTAAGACTACGGTCTCATCAGCATTACCAGATACGGTACCAACAAGGCATTTAGATCCTAGAAACTGGGCGCTAATTTTGCCTTTGCCACTATTAAGAACAGGAAGCCAATCAGATTTTGCATCCGTGCTATTTTCGTCAAATAACACTCTAACTCTTGAGAGGTTCTCTGGATCATCGACGCTATCAATTTTTGCAGGCTGGATAAAAAATTCAATATCTAGCCCTCCTATTCTCTTATATAGCCTATCTGTCTCGTTCTGAGTAGATAAAAGAGCAGAGATAATTCCAGAATTTTTCATTACTTATTATAAACACCTCTAGGGTATAATTGTCCTCCCGCCGGTCTGCGTCCTTGTAGATAGCCTCTAAAGGAGTTTCTAGGAGTTGCACTAGAAACCTCTAAATCAGAAATGTTGTAATTGAAAGATGCAACAGGTCTTCCTACACCAGAAAACACTGGGGTAATAAATCCTGCCGCAGTTGTTTGTTTAAATCTCTTAAGATCCTCATAGCCATCTATTGCTGCTGAAGGAGATTCTGATAAATTTATAGCGGCCATCAGGTAGTCCTCGCCATGAGCGCCAAGCCAATAGAGTTATTATTGGCTATCTGATCTAGTCCATTTTGAGAAGTACTATAACCCGCTAAAACAATTTCGTAAACTTCGGAGGCGCTAACTGTAACTGTGTCTCCAGGTCTGAACTCTGTTAATCCAGGTACTGTAGAGAATTGTAAGAGCACAAAATCATCTGGAAGATAATATGGACACGGTATAAAGCTATTACAGATTGGTATTCCCTTTATGGGCTTATAGTAATCTGCACTAGAGGACACATCTCCGTCGTAAGTAGAGTTTCTATAGTACGTAACGTTAGCGGATCCGAGTTCTGAATTTCTTGTATCTATGTTAGATTCAAACTTAGTTACCATTTCTGCGGCATAGATATTACTACCATCGCCATCCCTTAAATATCCATACGAAGCATCTCTAGCTTTACTATATTGTGTGGTGGGTTCTTCTGCTGGTCCATCGTAGTAACTATGGTAACCAGGAATCTGATATTTAAACGACACGGACCTAGTGTCTGTTGTATAAGTGGTAAAGGAACCTACATAAACATGGTCCATGTCCCAGATATTAGATCCAAAAAGCTGACCCTTGTGTATTGTAAATGTTCCAAACGGGATAACAGCCCCACTAATATTCTGAGTAAACTGTATGATAGCAAAGTTAGAGTCTTGAGGAGCTTGAGCCCTATATACTCTGATACTTAGCGGGTAAGAAGTAGGAGAAACAGAAGAGGCTATGTTTATATATGTGTATGAGTTATCGTTCCTAGCGATATACTTACGAGAACCCTGCCTATCACTTCCGTCAACACCGGTGAAACATCCGTAATTAGTGGTTCCGTCATCGGTGCTAGATCCATAGGAAGTGCCGCCCTTATTTAAAAAGTCCCATCCACTACCAGAATCAATATAGAGCTTAGTTATCTCGTTTGTATCTGTGGAAAAAGTGTAAAAGCTAGTTCCATACGTCTTACTAGAGTCATTTGTAGTCCTTAATATACCAAATGCCCCGTCATCGTGCTTCTGATAAAAACTAGACCCAGCACCTACATTCGTTACAAAGATCTCAGGAGTACCATCCCCTGAAGATGTACTTCCCGTGTTTTTAACTCCGAAGACTATATCATTTGTAGTTGCTACTCCTCCTATAGACTCTCCAGGTATCGTGAAAACTTGCTGATTACTCCAGCCGGATCCTGTGGATAAGAGCTCAATAAACGCAATTGATCCTGTATAACTATATCTAGTTGGTTGCCTATACACTCTAAGTTTTAGTTCTGATCTACTTCCAGAAGCCGGGACAGTATAGTTCCAATGAGGATACACGGCAGAATACGCCCTTATAGAGGGTAGTAAGACAATCTCGCCCTTCATGGCGCTGTGGGTATCACTGCCATACATATATTTTGTATAGACGCTATTAATAGTCTCTCTTTTTTGTCCGCTAGGATGCACTGTTTCTAGACCGCTATTAAGCTCTGTTTGCTGCCATGCTTGAGTTGACCACGTAATCGTCGATGTTCCGTTACCGCTTGGATCACTTCTATACTGAAAACTACCCATGTTAGCTTCCGTAAGAAGCTTATTTGAGTCGTAGCTATCTGTGTTTCCTAGCAGGAATAAGTCTCCGCCACTCTGATCATCTACGTAAAAAGTAAGATAATCTCCTTGCAAAGCGGTGATTGTTGCGTTATCATTGGCACTAGTATCTAAAGTCCTGAAGAACGAAACTGTAGAACTATTACCAGCATAGCCTGAATTAGGGCCTGTCGTAGATCCCAAAAGATCAACGGCTATTCCATTTGAGGCATTTGATGTAGAGGTTGCTAATTTAATGTTCCGGTTATCAACTACAATTACATAATATATCGTATTTAAAGTAAGGCCATTTAAATTGAGAGAGTTATCTGTTTCTCCTGGAGCCCAGTGGATAGCATCTCCTGTAGAGAGATCATGAAAATAGTTGAGCTCGATGGTATTCTCAGTAATATTATTATTACTCCAACCAGTATAAAACTCCTCTAGCACTCTATAACTAGAATTACTTATATTTCTAATTCTAAAATATTTGTTTGTTGTTCCCCTTGGCTCTGAAGCCGGGGGGCCACCAATCTGCGCCCAGGAAGAATTACCAACACTTGTCGATCCTGTTGGACTCTCTACCCTTGAAGGTACACCAGCGGCGGCGGTTCCGCTATGCCATCCTAAGTTTGAAAAAACTGTTTCTAGAGCATTAATTACATCAGCTCTATCCCAACCAGAGTTTCCACTATTTACATCAACTACTGATTTTACAATTGCCATCTTAATGAGCGAATACTTATTTTATTTACTTTCAACTATACTAAGCCTCTAATCGGAGTAATGTGAGGGTAACATCTATGGTTGTAGCAGAGGAACCTCTATTTGTAATAGACGCGTAAATATTATTAGATACGGGATTATCATTATTAAATCCTGTCGGCACCGGAGTAAATAACTGAGTGCCATTAACACGAGCCTCTGCAATTACACCTGAACCGGGTCCTGGGTCGTTACCTTCGCTCCTGGTACGATCGGCTTGCATAGAAGCCTGATCTACATATATCCTGACCCAAGCTTCTTCTGATGTTGTCAATTTAAACAATGAATAGGTTTTAAATCCGTTTGTAAACGTAACCTCTTCAAAGGAATGCGGAGATAGAGAAGAAGTAGTTTTTGTTATAGTGCTCCTTGTCTGTAGAGGAGTTCCCCCGCCTTGAGATACCGTTACTACTCCGTTGTTATCAATACTTAATCCAGTACCGATTTTAATTCCTCCGAGAGTAGAAGAGGTAGCCGCTGGAAGAGTGTATGATCCAGGGTTAGCATCAAGTACTCCCGTAGTAGGATTAATTGTTAAGTTAGCACCAACCTTAATGCCTCCGAGTGCAGAACCAGTTGCAATAGGTAAAGTATATGCTGGAGGGATTGTTGGCTTATTTAAGATCTGCGCTAGCCCACTCGAAGCGTTCCAGTCAGACTGGACGGGTGCAGTGCTAGATACTTCTATCTTGCTATTTGCGCCATCCCAGTTAATAGAAGTACCTCCACCACCTGCGATTTCAATAGCATCACTTGTGCTGTCAGTGCCAGTCAGGGTGATGATTGCGTTATTACTTGTAGTATTACTACCGTCTAAGCTGTAAATGGCTCCTCCGCCATTTCCTCCGCCTCCTGAAGCAGTGGCATCTATTGTATTTGTAGCATCATTATATACAAAGGAGATGTTAGTATGAGACCCATTGACAAGCATGGCCGCTGCTGCATCCTGGGCGTCTTCGTCAGTGTATTCAGTTCCAGCAGCTGGAGCGTACCTAATGGTTATGACACTATCGGTCGTTCTCTCCACGCTGATGCCGTCCGCACCTGCAAAAGTGACATCGTCTGTTGAGCCGTCACTTCCAGTTAGTCTTAATTTAGCATTAGTTCCTGTGGCTTCTTCTGCAGAAAGCCCAAATGTTATAGCAGAGAAGTTTACATTAAAAGTAATCTCGTCGTCGTCTTTAGATATTGTTAATCCATTGCCCGCTCTTAAGACAATATCGTCTTGTACACCTGCAGAACTAGATAGTCTGATAATTTTCCTTGCATCATTAAAGTCTGCGGTGCTTCCTGTTGTATAATCTAAAGCACTCACAGAATAAGTTAACTGAGTGTTTCCAATTATGGTGGCTAAGTCAGAAGTCTCTGTACTAGTGGTAGTTACAACTCTATTATTTGTCCAGGACACTCCGTCAGAATAATACATCGAGGTATTCGCCTCGTTAAATGCCATCTTGCCAGTGTTATCTGCAACAGCGGGGAAGAAAGCAATAGAAGCATAAGAAGAAATCCCTCCACCAGAACCTACTCCTGAAGAAACGTTTACCCACTGTAAATTCGATCCAGTGTTATAATATACTTTTAATATTTCGTCATCAGTATCCCACCATAAGTTTCCAGATACAGGAGACGCAGGAGCTCCAGTACTTATAAACACTCTTGTGTTAAAGTCTAATGTTGTATTTACCCACTCACTTCCGTTATATAAAAGTCCTTGCTCTGCCGCAGGGTTCTGTATAGTAACATTTGACAAAGACTGCAGCGATCCCATTGCAGTAAGAAATCCAGAGTTGTTTACCAGATCGCTCGTAGAGAAAGCAAGGTTAAAATAGTTTGTTCCGTCATTCGTGAATTGCCATCTATCACTTGCCTCATTCCATCTAATAGCCACATCTGCGTCGCTACCTCGATCGTTTTTAATTAAGGCATTTAAAGCTCCGCTTGATTGGCCATTGTTAATTACAATCTCATTATTACTAACGTTTAATGTCGTGACGTTATTCTGTGTAGTTGTTCCGGCTACACTAAGATTACCAGTGATGGTGATACCACTAAAAGTACAATCTACGTCTGTGGTTGCTCCGCGGGTGGTAACAGTTTGTAACGTATCGGTTTCTTGAAAGTTTTCTAAGAAGTTAGGAGTGAAGTTAATCCATCTAGATCCGTTCCATTTCAAGTACTGACCATTTTGGACATTAGAAATAAGAGAGTCGTTGAGATCGTTAAAAGAGAAATTAGCTATGTCTTTTAGATATCCCTCTGTAGAGTGGTCTCCCCATCCGTATGCTGTATCCCAAGTTAAGTATCTTGCAACTGTAATTCCTGCCGCCGCGGAGGCTTGGAATACCGGATCTGTTTCTGTGTAGCTTGTTAAATATCCGGCAGTAGAATGATTACCCCAACTATATGCTGTGGTCCAATTTGTTTTATTTAACTCTGTAATGCTATGCGCAGGTGAAGCAGTAAAAACAGGATCTGTTTCTGTAAAGTTGGATATGTACCCGGCATCGGCATGGTTCCCCCATCCGTACGCAGCATCCCAATTTGAGATATTTAGATCTAAGAATATAGATTGCTTCAGATTAGAAAACGTGGCTCTTTTTGTCGTACCAGAAGCAGACTCCGTATTATCTCCTGAATCTACTGCAGCTATTAGATCGTTATTCTCTAAAGAAGTTAATTCTTCAAGTTCTGATATTCTTCTAGGTTCAAGACTAGCCATTTAATTAATCTGTATCTATAGGATCATTATCTTCAGTAGTTATATAATTCTCACCATCTTCGGTAAGGAGCAAACCACTATCTTCCAAACTTTCATCTAACTTGGTAGGTTCAAAGAAAGCATCTCCCTGCCTCCAAAGATTTGCAGCGAGATAGGGATATTGTACTCGTGAATTAAGCTTTGCTTGTACCCAATAATCGGCGATTGATTTCACCAAGTCCCACGACTTACCATCTCTATTGTAGTAAAAGGGAAGCCTAAAGAATATATTATTAGCATCTTCTGAAGTTGTAATTGTAGTCCGTTGTGCTACTAGCTGATTTGTGAAAGCACCTACTTGATAGTCAGATGATGTTCCTACTTGAACAAGATCGTACTTGGTAGGAAGGAGTACTGGTGCGTTGACTTCATATTTTCTTATTCCGTCTTTTACTTTAAATATACCACCTCTTGAAGAGATCTCGTCTTCCGTGTGAGCTTTGATTTTAAATAAGCTGAATAAAAATATGAGGGTAAGGATGCTGCCCTTAGATTCGCCGATACCATCCCATTCTTTCTTATACACTGAATAGTCTTGTAGGGATATATCTGATAAATCTACGTCTGCAAGATCGATTTTATTTTCTGGAACGGTTTCGCTATCGCGCCAAGGCGCCGCATTAAACGGGTGCTGATCTAAAACCTCTCCCTTTATTGTTTTATATTCTTGAGTACCTATTGTTTGAGTTAGCTCTTTATCAAACCATCCTAATGAGTTTCTAATTAGTGCTCTCTTATATTCAACAGCCCAATTAACGTTCCACACAGGAGCAGAGAGACCCACGTGCTGTGCCAGCCAATCGAGGTTCTTGGGACTACACTCTGTTGGATCCAAATACATATAGTAGAAGTCTTCTATCTGATGCTTCTTTTCTCTTAGGAACTCATCTGCGCCTGCTAGTATCCATTTCGCCACAGGAGACTTAGGAAGTTGATCTTCTATCATCCTAGACCAGGATTTATCGTCTCTAGGAGAGTAAAGCTCTTCTTTTGTTCTTGAAGAGTAAATGGGAGACATTCCCAATCTTCTCCTTTCAGGTTCTTCTGTAATTATCCTTGGTAAGAACTGATAAGAAATTTTTCTATCAGGAGTTGATACTATAGTTCCTATCTCTAAGGAAGAAATAGGTAGCCTAAATCTATCGTTCTCTTCGGCTACTACGAGTATATCTTCGTATCCTTCGGGTCTATAGCTATTAGATGCAGACGGAAGCCTTAAATATATAGGCCTTACGTTCTCATCAGATATGGACTTAATACTAGACTTTTTAAATCCACTTCTAGTTACTTGTATGGTCTTCTTAAATAAAGACCTCATGTATCTAAAAGTACTAGAGATGAATTCCCTGTTAGTTTCGTAGGTAGTATGCTTTACATCCCACTTTCCTTCCATATAAGTCTTTACTTTGTCTTTCCATACTTTTGGAAGAGAGAAAATTATATCTTCTATAGACGTAATTACTTTCCTTTCTAATGATCCATCTGCAATAGAAGAATAGGTAGGTCCTATTTTTAAGCTATATCTGTCTTTGTATCCAATATCAATAACTTGCCTTATAAAATCTTCTTCAGTGGTAATTACTCCATTGAGTGTTTCGCTATTATCAAGATCTAATGTCAAATTAAAGAACTTTACGTAGTCATCAGAGAAAATTTTACTCAAATAGCCCGCAGGGGGTAGATATATAATAGTGTTTTTACTGGCAGGTTTATCTACTCCAATCTCTGTTCCGTCAGGATTGGTATGTTTTCCTCTAATGATTGTTTTTAATTCTAGAAACTCTCTACCTCCTATGAAATACTCTACTTTAGAAGTACCAAAAGAAGAAGCAGAGGTATATTTCCACTTGTAATTACTAACTTTTTTTATCTTACCTATTAAGCATTTACCTGGGCTGCAATTGGTGTTTGTACCCTCAGTACAGGTCATTCCTTCTACAGCACAATTCTCGTGACCATTGTTTAAATCACCAGGGATCGGTTCACCATGGGCTAGAATCGTATACTCTCCGTCGTCATTGGCATCTTGAGAGTTATCTTCTGTGAAATATACGTTACCTATATTTTCATAGAGAAATCCAGAGTTGTTTATTTTCTGTATATCTCTATCAATTACGTTGTTTCTGTCCGCGTTTAAATCTACGTCAGGGTTAAAATCTATCTCTCCCAGGGAGTGATTAACAATCTTTAATTTCTTTGTTCTTTCAAACTCTGCGGTAAACTTTGCCGCTGTAAATCCACGACGAATGAAGGATCTATTTTTCTGATCCCAAATAGATAAAGAGCTCATATCAACCTCTCAAAGCATCATCGTATTCTTTGTTTACGTACGTATACGTTAGAGGAGCTTGGTTTGTAGAAGCAATTAGACTGACGGTTGTTTTATAACATCTATAAGACCTTATGGGGTCCGTATTATTGTAACTTGTATCTACGGTGTTAATTGTTGCTTCAGGAGTCTCTATACATACTCCATCAATTTCTTCTGATACAAATAAATCGCTGCAATAATCATTAGCATCAGTACCTTGCGGTTGAGTAGATAATAACTTAAATTCAAGCTTCTTTACCTTACTGACATACGGAAGAGAGTATATTGCGTTAAATATTTCTTGATAGTCTATCTTATCGCCTAGAGAAATAATTTGAGGACGAATAGCTTCTGTAATTAGATTGCTAATCTGAGAAGAATACAAATCTAATCCACCATTAAATTCTTCGTCGTCGTACTCTATAGAAACCGTGGTTTCAACAGGAGTTACTTTTGGAGCTATAAGAGAAATGCTATTACCCAAAGGCATTCTAGGCTTTAACGATTTAATAATGTTAGCCCTTACTAAGCTATCTAATTCTTCTCCGTTTTCGTCACCTACGCAAACAACAACATTTCCAGATAATCTTTCTTCAGACAAGTTAAACCTGTCTTCGTAGGATAGTACTTTTATAATAGAGGCTTCTGGAGCAATGGCGGAGATCTCGTTTTCGTAGTCTTCCGCGGAAATAAGCCCTCTTCGGCGTAACAATGTAAAAGCTTTAGCTTTAAGACTATCGATAGACTCTAGATCTTTTCCGCCTTGTGCCGGTCTTAAATTTGTTACTCCTTCTAGCCCTAAGATGTTCCTATTAATTTTTTCTATAGTATCTGAAGGAACATTGTAAACACTACCCCATTTTTCAGACTGAGCAACTCCCTTTGCAGAGCTATTTGCATCTCCTATTCTCACCTCGTTTTGAAGCACAAAATTTAGGTTATTGGAGGTAGAAACAATTGTATTTGCAGGTATTACAACTGATCTGTTAAATCCTCTCTGCTTTATAAAAGTCACTTCTACTACGGACCTTGCTCCGATTGACCTTTGTATTCCTAACTGTCTAAGCCATTGTAGAGTATAAGCCTCTGGTAAGCTATTAAGATAATATAGCAGTTCTCCTTGAGCAAAAGCTTGGCCTTCCACCATAGCTGATAAAGGAGAGGCAGAAGAAAAATCGTTTAATTGACCATCAGACTCTAAGAAAATCTTAGTCTGCATATCTCTTACAAGAGCAGATGTATTTCTAGGATCTAACTGAAGTGGTAGTATTGGTCCGTATATATTTGACATTTTATCAAGTACCTAGATCTATTCTTGCAAGGCTTAGATTATAAATTCCCTGTTCACTAGCAGGAATACCAGAATTGTTATTTAATTCACTTAATATTGACAGGTTAGTGTCATTCAAATTTAGATTGTCGTAGCTATCTGGGTTTAATAAACTTTCACCTAGTAAAGAAAACAGGGGATATCCTACGTATCCTTGCAACGCAGACTTTCTTATTGAATCTCCTTCGAGCAAGAATCCTACGCCTGAAAAATAATCCTTAGGAGAGACTGTTCCATATCTTCTATCCACTCCTCTGTGATCTTTTTCCAAGGATAACTCGGTTGGAAGGGGCACCGTAGTATCTGGTACTGCAGACGTAATCTTCGTGTTAGGATTATTAGATGTAAGAGCTATTAGCTTTTCTACATCTTGTCCTACATACTCCAGACTCTGTATTTTAACTAATACTTTATCTCTGAGATCTTCTATCTTAACTCCTATTTCCTTGCTTCCTCCTTCTCTCATAAAAGACTCAGCTATTGACTGCTCTATTATCTCACTTGCGGAAACAGAATAAGTTGATTGAGTATTTAGATTCTTAAGTAGAGACTCTGTGCAAAGATCAGAAAAACTCACTATAGAAGAGTATATATCTATAAAATCTGTTAAGGGAGTTACCTCGTCGTATTCAGTCTGAAAAACAGATTTAAATACGTCCACAAGAACGGTTTTTGTTCCTAGGAAGTCTAATAGTACATTAGATGGAAGCTGTCGATCTAATGATTTTGTTATTGAGCTTTTCTTTATCTCATCTCCTACTGATCCAAAAGATAGAGAAGATCCGTAAGCTACTGCAGCTAATCCTCCTAGAGTTGTGAATTTATCTGTAAGAAAATTATTTCTAGCCACATCAGGTTATTTATCTAATATAGCTTTAAACCGTAAAAAGCAGTTTAAAGACCATTAGGCTAAATACAATATACTTTGTAAATGAGTCAAGCATCGATTCAAATTTTAACATCAAACGTTGTTGGGGAAGAACCTTTCATCGGGGACTTGGGTGAGGGTGAGCTCTTTGCTAATAATGCAGATGGTAGAGCTTGGGTCGGAGATTCTATTGGTTCCCCGATAGAACTTGGAGGAGCAGTAAAGAACAAGCCAATTGGTTCTTTAAGATACGCCAACTACTTAAAGATTGACGTAAGTAACGCTGATAATCTCCCGATTTCAAACATGAACCCTTTGACAATCCCAGAGGGTTACTATAGAGAAGTAAGGATTCTTCTAGTGTTTCCGCAAGCACCCGTGACTGCTAATTCGGTTTATTTTGATTACCCTGTGGACTGGGGCTCTAAAGATTCATGGTTCATCCAATCAACCGGGGTGACGTGGGGTTATGGAATAGATGCCGTAGATGACAACGCAAATAACCCTATAGATACTTATAAAGCTCAAGGAAGACAAATGATGGTAGAATTGAGCTCGTTTGGCCCGAACGATAATTGGATGGGCAGATTACTCTGGATCAACAATATTTCTTAAATTGAACTCCTACGATGCTTGATAAAATTACGTTTGTAAACGGAACAATCGTTACTAGTGACTATCTTAACGAAGTTCAAAAAGGCACAGACTTCTCAGGAGAAACTCCTAGAGCAGACTACTACTCTGTAACTTCTACAGATCATAACTCTTGGGATATTGGCCAAAGAGATAAATTAAAAGACTACGAAATCTCCGATCCTAGAGAAGAGAAGGAGACCGCAGTTGGTAGATTAGCTCATGACGGTATCATCTTGGGATACTCTGGGACAATTGCCAATGGATGGCAAGTTAGTAGCGCAACGTTTTCAGAGCCTAGAACTCTACCTGTAAGTATCGGTGATAACTACACTGTTACTGCAGTCGCAACAAGCAATCAAAATGGTATTGCTGTAGAAGCCGGCACCATCTCTCTATCAGATGGTACAACCGGATCTTGGCCTCGTAAGCTAATCGGTTTGATTGACGAAACCGGAACGGCTTATGTATACGCAAAAGAAGTAAGAAACTCTAGTACAAATGTTCTAGAAGCAGAGCTCGTAATCTCTACAACTCTACCTGATCCTGCCTCTAATCCTTATGTGCCTCTAGCAAAAATTGTCACTGTTAATGGACAATTTGCTACAGATTCTGAAAATAATGTAATGGGAACGGGAGTAATCGACCTCCGTCCCAACCTTTACGTCGGTGCTCTTAACACTTACACGACCGGTGTACTTAAGAACACAGACATCTTAAATTCAAACACCTCTCTTAATTCTTGGGACAGAGCTGTTGTAGATACCAGAAATGGATCTGTAATTATCAACCTTCCTGCTTCTGCTTCTGATAACGATAGAGTTGCAATTGTTGACTTAGAAGGATCATTCGATCGTTATCCCGTCGTATTGCGCCCTGCTGGAACTACAAAGATTAACAACTCTGTAGACGACTGGATTGTAAATATCCGCGATGCTCACATCGAGCTCTTCTATCATGAAGCTACTTCTGAATGGAGATTTGAAGAGACTCCTGGCTCCGAGTGTAATCCTAAGCTCGGTAGCTTCCTTAGCTGCGGCGGTAAAGAATTTATCGGAAACAGAACTGCCGGCGAATGCCCTGACGGTCAGCCCATTCCTGGAGTGTATCCTAACCCTTCTGAGGGTGTATATAGATACGAAGCCGCAACTAGTAAGTGCTATAAAGAGATCAGCTCTGCAACTGCAATCTATTCTAATGGCGAGGGCGGTCTATTAAAAGTATTTGGAGCCGATCGTTGTAGAAGAGTTGGAGCGGGTGGAATCTCTCCTGGTGCAGAAATTACTAAGAATATCATTTATGTCGACCCTGCGGTCGGAAATGACCAACTCATTAATAATGGTACTGACGCAAATAGACCATTTAGAACAATTGAAAGAGCACTTCTTGAAGCAGCAAGATCAAGTAGAAGAAGCATTGGTCTAGATGCCTATGACACTACTGTTATCGAGCTTGCACCTGGAGACTACTATCTTGACAATAGCCCGGGTCTTAACGCCGTTGGTGGACCAAATCCTGGTGATACCTACATTAAGCAAGTTGACACTGGATTCCAAGCATTAAACTCTTGGAGTACAGATGTTCCTTATATCACGATTCAAGCTGATAATAGTAATGATCGTCAACCACCTAACCTATTCAAGTTAGGAAGAACAATTTATACGGCTGCTGGAGCTGTTGGAACGATCTATAAGATCGAGAAAGATGCCACTGCTTCGCCTATCTGGAGATTATATCTACAATATGTACAAGGTTCTTTCTCTGTAGGAGAGAGTATCAGAATCAACAGGCTATCCGACTTCAACCCTACCGAAGGTGGTGTAGTTGTACCAAGAGGTGTCTCTATTAACGGAGTCGACCTTAGAAAGGTACGTGTTAGACCAATGTACATTCCTGAGTTAACTCCAGGACAAGATCAGCCCCAGGCTAAGCGTACTTATATTTTTAAAGTAACTGGCGGTACGTATATCTCCCTAATTACTTTTACTGATAACCAACAGTTCTCTAGGACTCATAGCACAGTTACTGCAATTGGCTATGCCTCTCAGGCAGAAATTAATGGCGGTGCTGGTGAGACTTCTTATTATAACAAAGTACAGTCTCTATTCGGAGGGATCGACGGTTGGAGTGGAAAGAGCATCTCTGCGGTATCTGCTGAAACCACCATTGTTGCTCCCCTTGCAGATTCTAAGAATAACAGATCTGCTGACTTTGAGCAAAACCAAACTGGTATCCAAACACCCGACTTGGATCCAACTGCAAAGCCATCTTATCCAGGTCCTGCTGTTCTTTACGCTGAAGAAGGTGGAGTACAAACTCCTCCCTTTGCTCTACCTGACGTTAACTCCACAAGATCTTCTTCGCCTTATGTCTTTAACTGCTCAGTAAGATCGATCTTTGGTCTCAACGGTATGTGGATCGACGGCTCTAGAGTAGGTGGCTTTAAGTCCATGGTTTCTGCAAACTATACTCAAGTCTCTCTACAAACTGATCCGAATTGCTTTGAAAATCCTACCAGTGAGTACGACAAAGATCCTCCAAGAAACAAAGGAGAAGAAGGTGGTAAGAAGTATAAGGACTGCTTGGCTGATCCATTCAAGTATCGTCACTGGGGCTTTAGATCTAGCCACGATGCTCAAGTACAGCTTGTTTCGTGTTTCGTAATTGGTAACGCCGATCACTTTATTTCAGAGAGCGGCTCTGATCTATCTATTACGAACTCTTGCTCCGACTTCGGTGACATCTCTCTAAGAGCGATCGGCTATAAGACAAAGGCGTTCTCTCAGGACGGCGCGGTTCCTAAGGGCACTTATCTAGGAACTAGACTAACACAGATCATTCCTCCTATTCCTCTTTCTTATGATACCCTGGATAATGGAAGATCTGCTACTCTTGAAGATACAGAGATTAACACCGGTCTTGTAATTGACTACGAACAAACTCTTAACTATGTTAAGGGTGCCACGGTGGGCACTGATATGCCTAACCCAATGAGGATTTATGTTAGAAACTCCAACAGCCAGAATCCTTTCTCCCTTACTAATCCTCCATCTGCAGCTTCTATCGGTCTAGGACAATTTAGTTATACAAAGAAAGTAAGCGACGGAGGCTATCAGCTCGCAGGTGGTGCATCTAGACCGAACAGAAATAGAATCTATATCTCTGGATTTGATCTAGACGGTAGTGCAATTCTATTTGCTGGAGATTTAAGAATAGGATCGTCGGCCACAACTCCTGGATTTGATCAATTAGATGATAGATCTAAGATCTTTACTTGGGATGAAACAGCTGTTGAAACAGACGCAAACGACAACATACTCACTGACGGTTTCTGGTATATTGAAGCTGATACATCCGGTATTACAGAGGAATCCACAGATTTAGATGGTGACGGTTATTTGCTCAAGAAGTTTAACCACGCCTTCAGATTTAAAGTAATTACTCCAGAGTCAACAACTGAAGAAGTTAATGCATCTCTGGACTTCATCTTTGATAAATCTCCTGTCAAAACAATTAGAGGCGCTGATAGAAGAGTAGAAAAAGAGAGGGTATATAAACTCGTATTTGATGGATATCTAAGTTCTGAAGGAGTAAGAAGACCTCAACCTTATTACATCTTAGAAAAGCAGCCAGGTGGACTCCAAATAAATGGAGGAACAGACCTTGCAGATGATCCTCTAACTGTAACTCAAGTTCAAACCTATAACAGCTACTATGGTATAAACGAAGAAAGCAGAGAAGGTCAAGAAAATGAGGGTAAATTTGTAGCTTATGTTGTTCAAGGAAGCAGAGCAAGAGACGTATTTACAGGAGACTTCGTACCTAAGCTTGATGCGGATGAACCTGAACTAACTGAAGACCCAGAAGAGTCTATCACTAAGGTGGCCTTAAGGCTATTGAATTCTAGACCTGCTGTTGAGTATTCTGTAGAGAACCTTGTTCCTAGCACATCTCCTGTTAGCATTGGCCCAAGTGAGGCAGAAGTTTTCGCCGGTTTCTTAGTAGAAACAAGAAGGCCTTCTGTAATCAGAGCCTCTGGACACACATGGGAATGGACCGGATATCTTAACTACGATACTTCGTTCCCCGGTTTCCAGGGTGAGCCTCTAGAACAAGACTTTGCTCTTGGCAAGATTATTGTTGAAGAGAAAGCCGGTAGAGTTTATGCTACAGGCATGAACGAAGAAGGTAACTACTATTTAGGAACCACCGTATTTGACCTTCGTTCTGGTGAACAATTCTCCATCCCCCTTAAAGCTGATAACGAGATTGGTAGCGTAACTAACCAAGTACTCAATAACGTTATTATTAAGGGAACCTTGCTAATGCAAGATGACTCCCGAATGGTATTCGGAGACGACACCTCTATCATCTTTAGTAATACTACTAAGTTCACAAGCTCCTCTGGACCCATTAATGCCGGTTCTACGGCTGGTGTATATGCAACAACTGAAGAGGCAGGACTCGTTGAACTTGCAAACAAGCAGGATATTCGTGGTGCATTTAAAGAAGGAGCTTCTGGTGTTGCAGACAAAGTAGTTGTAACAGCAAAAGACCTTGCGAATGAGCTTAAGTTCCGCCAAGAAAACCAGATTCAAGCTGGTGTGGGTGTTACTGTAGCAGACGGAACTCCTATTGAAGCTCCTGGAGGAGATCCTAACGATCCTAGCGATGACTTTACTCCTAGACTTATTTCTATTGGACAAGCAGTTGATCCGCCCGATATTACTAGCGGACAATACGTTGCTAATACTGGATCCTCAGTAGCGTTCTTAGAAGTTAAAGCTACTAAAGACATCTCTGCAAAAGACTTCTCTGCTTTCTCCGACGCAAGACTTAAAGAAAACGTAATCTCACTAGACGGATCTCTCGCCAAACTAGAGAAGCTAGAAGGTGTAAATTATAACTTCAAGTCTGAACCCAGTCAGCAAAGAATCGGTCTAATTGCACAAGACGCCGGTGAAGTATTCCCAGAGATCCTTAGAACAGATAACGTGACAGGAATGTATAGCTTGGCTTACAACGATCTAATCCCAGTTCTCATCGAGTCTATCAAAGAACTTAGCGCTAAAGTTAAGGTCTTAGAAGAAAAGCTCAATGGCTAAGGTAGAATTTTTAAAAAGCGGCGGTAAGTACTACATAGAGATTAAGAATAAGAACTTGATCTCTGCCACAGTGACCTTGTCCGCAGAATGGGATCATCAGCCAGAAGGTTTTGGTGATCCGATGGGAAAAGTTGTTGTCAAAGGATCAGATAATAAAAGATACGAATTATTTACTCCTGGTAGTCAGGGATCAAAAAGCGTTAGTTTCCCTATAACTAAAGCTTACGGAAATCTTTACGAATTAAAATTTGATAAAACGGTAGATGCTTCTGTAAAAACAGATAAGCCTACAAGACTCAGCGTATTTCACCCGACTCTTACTTTAAAGGGAGCAAAAGCTGAGATATTTATAGACAAGAAAGGCGGTGATTTTGGTGTAAGAATCCCAGACGGCTTATTAAAAGGCAGTACTGTAGAAGTCTATATGGAAAGGGAGGACAGCCGGAGCTCTGACGGAAGAGCGCTTACCGCCGTAGAAATAGTTGGTGACGATGGCGAGTTTAATAGAATGTCTTTCAATAGCTCTAAAACAAGAGATAATGAAACTGAGGTCTTTTCTGTAAGATCGGCATATACTAATTTCTATGCTTTTGATTTTGAAGGTATAGATCAAGAAATAAAGTTTAATAGAAGCGGTGGCGGAAGTTATGAAGGAGGGAGTCTTCCCAACGAAGCCCTATTAGAATTTAGAGATAAGGACGGAAGCTTCAATGCTTTCCTGTATATTAAAGACAAATCTCCGGTAGTTAATAAGACCCAAGTAGAAGGCGCGACTCTAAATATAGCGTTATCTGATGTTGTACTGGACGGCGGCACAACCGAGCCGGATATTCCTCCACCACCAACTCCTTCAGGTTGTGGAATCGATCCGCCGGTTATTACCCAGAATAGTAGCGGGAAGTGGGGAGTCTCTATACCACCAGACGTTCTAGGAGAAGGAGACGCTCCTAGTACTATCACTCTTAAATTTAAGAAAGACGACAACCCTGGTTCAGATGGAACTGCCATATCTACTTTTACTATAAAGAATTTTGACGGCTCAGAGATTATGACCGTCTTAGATAAGGGTAAAGAAAAGACAGAGAAATCTGTTACCTTTAAAGTTAAGAGTAGCGCGGATCGGTTCTATAAGTTCAAAAACATGGACAATATCAATGAGCCGGTTTATAACGCTGATAGGAAGAGACTAGAATTTAGAGACAACGATGGAGATGACGCGAACGCGTTTATAAAAATAGACAGCTACGATTTTACTTGCGACGTTAAAGATACTACATTAGGCCCGACTGATTGTCCTCCTGGACCATGGTACGAAGAAGGAGCTATCTATGAAGCAGATAAGTATGAAGAGCCAGTTACTCCCTCTGTAGATACTTCCGGTAGAGACGGAATACTATGCAGAAAGGATACCGACAAAAGGGTAATATTAGATCTTAAAAACTATGCAAATAAATTGGTTTCTTTTCAGCTAACTTATAGAGTTAGAGCTAGTTGGACTCAGAAATTTGAGTTCAATGTACCAAACTGCTCTGATTTAATTGTAGATGGCAGAAGACACGGAACCGACGCTAATGAATACAATGTGCCCATATATAATAGGACGGAAAAAGGCCATGTAGATATGGTCTTTAATTTCCATAATGTTGACGGAGGGCACGAGTATCTATTCACTCATAATCACATTGTAGGGCCTGAGCCCACCAGACAAAAATTTGACAGAGTGTGCACAACCACACCTGTAGAAGTAACTCTTGATGACGGATCTACTGGAACCTCTATGGTTACGACTTGCGTCTGTGCACCGACAACAACAGAAACTTGGTCTGAAGCCGGGTTTAAGTGGCCTAGGTTCTCCGGCGGAGTCTATATAACTAAGTCCGGCGGAAACACAGCATCTTGGGTCTATGAAGATGGAGGCGGTACAACAGGAGGAGCTCCTGATGATCAATATGTAAATATTGAGGTTAAAGCGGTAAAAGATACCGTGCCTTATACCGGAACACTTTCTTTATGTGACATCATACAAAACCTAGTATGGCTTGACAGTGACGCTGCTCAAGGCCCCGAAAACTTAGGAGGCAAAGACGGATTTAGCCTTATGGATTATTACGAACACTCTGATAAAATTAGGATGAGAGTTCCGGCAGAAAAACGTTCTCTTATCTACTTGAAGCAAGGAGGAGCAGATATGACTGAGTTCAGAGGTGCAGGAGCAGCAATTTATCCGGCGTTCTAATTATGGCATTAACAAAAGACGAAGTAAAAGAAAAAATAAAATTAAAACAAGTTGCAGGGCAGTGGGGCATTAGCCTTCCTTCAGGCTTTGTTAGTGCTGAAGTAGAGTTAAAAGTAACTAGACGAGATAGTTATACTAAATGCAAAGCAGCTATAGAAGATAGCGTTAGGTTCGATACCAACTCAAGTGGTGAGTTAGGGATCAGGATAGAAAAAGCTGGCGATATGGATCCCGATCATGATAATAAGATACATCTTAAGACGGTTTTTGATGATAGCTACGGCTCCGACGGAGTAGCATTAGTAGACTTTGATATTGGTAACGTTAGCACAAATTATAACAAAGGAGACGCACCTAGTAGGACAGAGACCGATGAGCTTAGAGTCAACAGAAATGATACTTTCTATAAGTTCGACACATTAGAAGGACAAACTGATGGCGGAAACACTATTGATTATCAGAAGTATTTAAAAAATGGTAGTACCTCTAACTGGGACAATAGAAAAATCCCTGAAATTAGTAACGGTGACCAGAGGCTAGATTTCCATGATGCTGATGGAAGTGACAACAACGCAGAGATGAGCATTACCAATAGAGCCGTTGAATTCAATAAAAAACCTTCTCTGACGAAAATCAAAGTACAGAAAGGAAGCGGAAACTATGGTGATAAGGACGTAAATGATAACGATACTATCTATATAACAAGAACAGTACAGCCGGGTAAAAAAAGCTTCTATGGGATAAAGTTTGAAGGAAAAGCTACAGAGATAAAGTTAACCAGCACGGATAGAGACGGTAATAATTTCTATAAGAATAACAAAGCTATCTTGTTGCAAGATAATTGCAATGGTGATAAAACCGGAGGAGGAGATCGCAAGAACACTCTTGTAGAGATTAAAAGCGTAAAAAGCATTGTTCTTACAGGCCCTGCCCCAGACGACGAAGATCCAGAACCAACCACTGATCCTGGAACAGGTGATCCAACTGTTGTGACGGTTCCTAGTAGTACGGTTTGTAATCGTAGAGAAAACACTCCTTGGAGCAATGGCTGGGGTCCTAGCTACATACCAACTTGCTCACCAGCCCCGACCACCAATCTTGATCCAGGTGGTGTAATGTCCTTAGATCGAGACCCCGGTAATAAGAGAAAAGTATCTCTTACATTTACAGACATACCAGCAGGCGCAGCAGGACGAGCATTAAGGCAAAAATTAAATCTACCCGATACAGCTTCGGCTAGATCAATGAAGAATAAGCTTATTACAATTAAAGTAACTTACGAGAAGAGAGCGGGTTGGGCAAATAGCCTTGCTATGACCGCAAGCTGTTCTGATATAAAAAACCCAGGCGGCGGAGCGCTTGGTGGAACTCCTTATTCTAGGCCTTCTGCTTCTGAATCTTACGCGGCTGGCGCCGCTAATGTCAGCGATCGAGAATGGTATTTCTACAATATAGATGGCAGTAGCACAGTAGACTTCGTGTTTTCTTCTACACCTGATCCAGAGCCAACTCGTTGCTACTTCACTGGTGAGTCCGTAACAATAACTGGCCCTGTTACAACTACCGATGCCGAAGGTAATGTTACAGAGACATACACAGAAGTTAGAACTTGTATCCCGGCGACTTGTATAACCGAAGGATATTCTCAATTCCATAAATGGCCTGTTTGTCCAGAAGAAGTATACGTAACAAAAACCGGTGGAACTACTGCTTCTGCCGTATATAGCGACGGGCACCACGACGGAGCAAACGACCAATTCATTGATATCGAGTTAGTTGCAATAAGAGAAACCGCCACAGGTCTCGACGGAGATGGCATGGGAGTTATTGACGAACTCGAAAAGTTTGTATGGGTGACTTCATCAACTGCAGACAATGCAGATAACCTAGGAGCTGTTGATGGCAGAAGTCTTATTGACTACGACGAACATAGTGATAAGATAAGATTCAGGAACCCAACTACACGAACTTCTGCCACAGGTCTAGCCACAGCCGGAACAGGTATTTGCGAGTTGAAAGATCACTCAGGCGCCCTCCTTCCTGGTACAATAGATACTAAAATTAACGCAGCATCTTCTCTACCGATTAACCTTTCGTATTAGTGATGATTACAACTAGATCCGCAAGCGGGAGACGGGCCCGTGCGCCGCGATGGTGGGGCAAATTTGGAGACCGCTTGCCTAAATTTTATTTACCTTATCTCAAGCCAAAGAGATGGAGCAAGAAGCTTGCGTATAAGTGGGTTAATGCTATCCCAGACAAATGTCCGTTCGAGCGCCAACTCTGGATAGGGGAAACGCTAATACTTTATATACCACCTCTTTGCCCATTGAATCCGTTCTCAAAGCAACTCTATGAGATCAAGCTTGAAGCAAAGACATATATCTACGATCTTAAGAAATAGGTTAAAGAGCTATGTGGGGTTGACACCTGTCTCCTCCCATGATATAATATCTAAGTGAGCTAAGAGAGATCTTACTCCAAAGGACACATTCACTCAAAGGAACTTAACATGTCTTTCCAAATTAACACAATTGATATTTCTACTAACGCACCTTCCCTAGCTCCGCTTGCAGGTCGTGAGTATACCAGTGAGTACACTTCTCTTCCTAACGCCAACCTCCCTAAGGGAATGCGTAAGGACCTCGATACTGTCTTCCAGTATCTTACTACTGAGGAACTTCCTCTGGATGAAAATACTTTCCTCATTAAATCTCGTGATAGCATTTATTTCCGTCTCTTCGGCCCGGTTCTCAAAGTCGGTGCAGAAGGCGTTGAAGGCACTAAGGACGGCGAACTCTACGTTCAGTGGGGTCCTCGATTCATCCCTCTCCAGCTTGATAAGAATGGTTTCAAGACCACTGATGGCCGAGAGATTGAAGCCGAGTTTGGTTCCTATAACTTCTCGGGTCGTGGCGAAGACGCCGCGCTCTTCATGGCGGTCGATGTAGAAGACGGACAAACCGTTCTTCCTGTTGCTGTTCGGTTCACTGACTGGGAAAATCCTGTCGAGCCTAAAGCAATGAACGCCTTGGTCAAGAAGAAGCCTGCTGACATTGTCGGCCTGCTCCAGAAAGTCACTGCCAAAGGTTCTGGTGGTGGTAATCGTATCGAAGCCACTGATGAAATTGATTTCCGTGAGCTTGATATCAACACTCCCTACGAAGTCATCGGATACTATCCTTGCAAGACTTCCTACGGCTTGACCTATCGTATCTTGATCAATAACACTCCTGAAGAGGGTAACATTGCAGGCGCATGGGCTCATAGCTCCATCCGTCCTCTCTTGGCAACCAAGCCTGAGATCACTCCAGACAAGCCCGCAACGCTGACTCTGCGTAGCAAAGAGGAAATGGATAACGGTCGTATTCGTATCCGCTCAACTCTGCTCCTTGCACAGCAAGAAAGCTCTGAAGAAGATCTGAATCTCGACTTCTGATAACAAAATAAAATCTTAGTTGTTTTTTCCCTGTAACTGATGTTACGGGGATTTTTTTGTTTAAAGGCAAGTTACCGCACAAAATAAAAACATGGTCGGTTTACCCAGTGGCTAACAGCCATATACATCTGAGCTAGGTCGTGATAGAATAAAATTCTTAGCCTATACTCCATGCCGGAAAACATCCTTCTGATTTCAGACATCCATTCACGAGACGATGCTCTTTCCAGGCTTATTGAGAAGCTTACACCTCAGCTCAACAACGGAGCCCATCTTGTATTTCTCGGAGATCTCAACGACTGCCGAGATAAGTCATATCAAGATAAATGCAGCTTCGAAAAAATCTACAAACTTGTTCGTCAGCTCTGTGACGAAGGCTATGCTACTCTCGTCCATTCAAATCATTCCGAAAATCTTTGTGACCACTATCTTGAAAGAAGGAAAGTTCGGAAAAGTATTATGGGCTTCAAGCATACCCTTGCAGAACTTGATGAACTAGAAGAAGAGTACCGAAAGGACATGATAGAATGGCTAGATTCCCGCCCTCTAGGAGTCAGCTACACTTTGGATAATGGAAAGCATTATCACATTGCTCATGCATTCCATGATCGCAAACTAAATTACAAAGACCCCTCAACTCTATCTCCAGACGAAGTAAATCGTACTCTTAGAGGTATCAAAACTAGCTGGCTGTATCAAGGAAAGAAGTATAGTAAATATATTGGCTTCTGGCGTAATCCAACAAAACGAGGTGCGGTCGATAACCATGTTTTATGCGCAGGACATTGGGAACAAACAATTGTTACCGATAACTGTGTAGTAAATGATCCAGGTGGCCACGAAACTGACGGAACCATCGGAGTCTACAACGCCCTTAATCACGAAATCAACATCTACAGTAATTAATATGACCAGTATTCTCGAGCACGACCCAATGTTATTTAAAAAAGACGGAGGGTTTGATTTTCCAGAATTTTATGAGTACTATGAGAAAGCCGTGGCTAGCGTATGGCGCCATCAAGAAGTCGCAATGGAGTCTGATCTGCGCGACTGGCAATTTAACTCTACTCCAGAAGAGCGCAATGTAATTGCAGGTATCCTTAAAGGATTTGTTAGTGCAGAATTGGGTATCGGTTGCTACTGGGCTGATAAAGTTTGCTCTATCTTCCCTAAGCCCGAGGTGCAGTCCATGGCACGAGCTTTTAGTTTCTTTGAGACAATCCATGCGGGCGCGTATTCTTATCTCAATGATGTACTAGGACTCGATGAGTACGATGCTTTCATCAACGACGAGGTAGCTAGAAAGAAGGTCGAGACTTTCTTCGATAACTACTCTGATAAAGTCTCCTTAGGGGTATTTTCTGGTGCAGGAGAAGGAGTAAGTCTATTTAGCTCTTTTTCAGTACTCTTAAGCTTCAATAAGGACGGACGTTATAAGGGTTTGAGCCAGATCATTTCGTGGTCCGCCATCGACGAACAGATCCATTCCGAAGCTGGTTGTAAGTTGTTCAGGTATCTCGTAGAAGAAACCGGACTCACAGCCGAAGAAGAGGAGGCAGTTTATGAAGGTTTCCGGTTAGTTGTTGACAACGAGGAGAAGTTTATTGATAATATCTTTAATGGTTACAAACTAACCACTATCGATGCCCAAGAGTTGAAGGCTTACATAAGGAATCGTGCAAACGAACGCCTTTGCCTTCTTGGCCTGGATCAAATTTTCAAACTCTCTACTGAGGAACTATCAAAAGCCAAATCCATTGCAGCGTGGTTTGATCCTACAATTAGAGGGGCAAGTAGCAACGACTTCTTTGCCCAATCCAGAGACGGATCTAACTACTCTTCAAAGATTTCGCAAGATTTTATGTCAGTAGACCTAACATCTTTAGAACTTTCTCTTGTATGATCACCCAACCTCGCTTCGAACCGAAGCTTAAAAAATGGATTGTTGAGTACGACGGTCGTGCGCATTACTTTGCTGATGGAGAAACGGCCGAGGACTTTTATTTAATCAACAGAGCTAGATACAATGAAACCAAGAACTCCTGACGTAAACAAGGAACTACTACAGAAAGCAACTGGTAGTTTGTATTTGATTACAGACCCACAAGCTGATGTATATATCCAAGAGGCAAGAGCAAGAAAAAAGCACAAGGATAATTATCTAGAATACTGGAACACATGAGCAACTACGAAGTACCAGAGGGTTGGTCTGATTATGGCGAAGAATGGAAACAATGGAAAAAGTCTCCATACTTTGTCAGTAATAAAGGACGCGTAAGACGAGACGGAGAAATCCGTGCTCTTCGCGACGATGACCGTGGCCACTATAGGGTCAACCTAACCTACGATGGCAAGAGAGAAGAGCCTAAGGTCCATCAGATGGTGATGGATCTCTTTGGCCCTCCCAAGCCCTCTGGCAACCCTGTCATCATGCATAAGAACAATAACGGACAGGACAATAAGATCTCTAATCTTAAGTGGGGTACTCGTGAGGAGAACACCCAAGACGCTTACGACGACGGATTGATCGACAAATAATAAATCTATCGATTAAAGATAGAAAATTTTTGATATAATAGACTACGAATCACCTTGAATATGACACTACAGGTTCCTGAATGGATGAGCCAGGAAGCCGTTGATACTTTGTCGCGCGGTTATCTTTGGCAAGCAGAAACACCACGAGGAATGTGGGAAAGAGTTGCTAACAATGCTGCCCGCATTCTGAAAAGAGAAGATATTGCTCAGGACCTATTGGAGGCTCTTTGGAATGGATACATTGGACTCGCGACTCCGGTTGCTGCTAATTTCGGTACTCCTCGCGGCCTCCCCATCTCTTGCTATTCTGTTCATCTATCTGATTCTGTGCAGTCTATCTACTCACATTTGAAGGAGGTAGCTGCACTGTCTAAAAACGGTGGAGGAGTTGGTGTATATTTCGGCGACATCCGTCCTGCCGGAGCACCTATCAGCTCTGGAGGTAAGAGCACTGGTGTAGTTCCGTGGGCACAACAATACGACCTGGCTGCAAGTGTGGTAAGCCAAGGTGGCGTGAGACGTGGTAGCTTTGCTATCTATATGCCGATCACTCATCCAGATCTACCAGAACTCCTCCGCTCTAAAGATCATTCTCAAGGTGATCCTCGTAAGTTTGTTGATAGTAACATTGCAGTAACTGTAGACGATGAGTTTGTTAAAGCAATGATTGCTGGTGATCGAGAGAAACAGAAGCTCTTTGGCGAGGTCCTTAAGATTCGCATGGTGTCTGGTTCTCCTTATATCGTCTATATCGATAACGCCAATCGTCAAAACCCAGAATGCTACCACCAAAGAGGTCTTGAGGTAAGCACCTCTAATCTTTGCTCTGAGATCTTCCTACATACCGACGAAGATCATTCTTTTGTATGCGTACTTAGTTCCCTCAACCTATCTAAATACGACGAGTGGAAGACTTGGACGGGAAGCAATACAGGCAAGACCGTACCAGAACTCGCAACCTATCTGCTAGACGCTGTTGTGGAGGAGTTTATTAAGAAAGCAGAACGACTTCCTTCAATGGGTAGAAGTGTACGTTTTGCTAGGAAATCAAGGGCGTTAGGCATCGGTACAATGGGACTTCATGCACTGTATCAGAACAGAGGATACGCGTTCGAGTCCGCTGAAGCGCGCCAACTCAATATTGAATGTCATAAGTTCATTAAAGATAAGGCAGAAAAGGCCTCTAAGCAGATGGCTGTGGAGTATGGAGAGCCTGAATGGTGCGAAGGCAACGGAAGGCGACACACCCATTTGATCGCCATCGCGCCGACTAGGTCTAATTCTGTGATCTCAGGTGCAGTGTCTCAAGGCATCGAGCCTATTGACGCAAATTACTATGTGGCTAAGCAAGCTAAAGGGACATTTGTTCGCAAGAATCCTTATCTCGTAGCTCTCTTAGATTCTCTGAATAAGAACACTGAAGAAGTTTGGGAAAGTATTCTAGAGGCTCGTGGGTCAGTACAACATCTAGACTTTTTAACTGACTCACAGAAGAAACTATATCGTACTGCTCGAGAGATTGATCAGTTTGAGATCATTAAGCAATCGGCAGATCGTCAACCGTATGTCTGCCAAGGTCAATCTGTCAATCTATTTGTGGATCCAGAGGCTTCTCCTGATTACATCTTCAAGCTTCACCTTAGCGCATGGAAACAAGGCCTTAAGAGTTTATATTATTTAAAGAGCTCTTCTCTCCTTGTGAAAAAGAAGGCTCCGAAGGTGGCAGAACAAAGAGCAAAGATAATTACCAAGAGTGATTGTCCCTATTGCGTAAGAGCCAAGGCCCTTTTAACTCAGAATGAAATTCCCTACCAAGAAATTGACAGATCGGCCGTGGAAGACTTTCCATATAAGACCGTTCCGCAAATCTGGCTTGATGGAAACTATATTGGGGGATACACTGATCTTGCGGGACATCTTAACAATGCGGAAGCTGCGTCTGAGTACAAAGAATGTGCTGCTTGTGAGGGTTAAAACACATTAAGAGTAAGGGGGTCTGTACGGCCCTCTTTTTTTATGATATAATATTGGGAGAGACTTTCTAAAAGGCTATGTTTGATTACGTTGAGTTCATTAATGAAGGGTACGTTTCCCAGCAAAAGTACGCCACCGCTGCTGGTCAGCCCGGCCCTTTTGATTACATGACTCAAAAAGAGCGCTATGCAAAGGTTATTGAATACTTGAGCCACCTCATCGAAGAAACTATCGAGGCACGGGTCTACGTTCCTCGCCGTAGCTGGAAGAACAACGAACCTTCTTACCTGGATAACCAAGAACTCCGAGAGGAGTTTGTGGCAGAAATGTTTGATATTCTCCTCTTCCATCGCGCAGCTCTTGCTTACGCAGGAATTGACGGTAAAGAATTTGCAGAGATTGCTGCAAAGAAGATGAACTATAACTCTAAGAGAAAAGACCACAACGTCAATGGCGATGAGTCTGCTTCTCAGAACCCGGCCGAAGAACTCCAAGGAAATTGTGCTTCTGCTGACTTCAACAAAGATGAAGAAACCTGATAAGGATCAAAAGGCTACAGAATACAGGGCATTTGGAAAAACTAAATGCCACCACTGCGATGGTAGGGGATTCCTTATCATCCAATGTACAACCCTAGAAGGAAAGATACTACCCAACTTGGTAGAAGATTGCGAATGGTGTAATGAAACAGGCTATATTGACAGAACTTGACTCACTTGCTAGAGAACAAATACTTGTTCTTAATGCTTCTTATGAGCCAATCAATATCACCTCCTGGAAAAGAGCCTTTGTTCTTCTCTTAAAAGAGAAAGCTCAGGTTGTAAGTCAGAAAGTAATTCGGCTTGTTAATTTCATTAAGATCCCATTTACCAAGATGATGAGGGCAAAGCCCAGTAGAAACGCTATCTATACTAGGGACGGTCATAAATGCCAATATTGTGGTTCTACAAGAAGGCTTACTATTGACCACGTAGTTCCTAAGTCAAAGGGTGGTAGTGACGACTGGGATAACCTTGTTGTAGCATGCTCTTCCTGTAATATCAAAAAAGCAAACAAAATGCTTGAGCAATCTGGTCTCAAGCTAGCCAGAAAGCCTACTCGTCCTAGGACACACTTGGACCTAACCATTTCTCAAACTAAGTGCGAGGAGTGGAAAGAATATTGCTATCTAGTTTAAAGATAGCCATAGAGGAAATGTAACATTTTATACATTTCTTTCGTTCATCTTATGCTAGAGTTTCTATTAGCATTTGTCCTAACTCATCACAATGACGGCTCTCCCTACGGATGGCATATGAGTTGTGAGAGATTTCTACAGCGTCGTGTTGAGATCCTCACGGATAGCAATCTAGACTATAGATCTCAACGTAATTTAATAGGTTACTTGAAGACTAAAGTAGAAGAAGAATGCAGCGGAACTTTTACATAAGACGCAAGTAAGTCGCGGAACGGAGCGTTCATCCCATGATTGAATTACTACTCTATGCACAAATGGCCTGTACAGACGCTGATGCTGTAATCCTTCGGATTCATAAGCATGAGGGTTTGAAGCCAGAGTACAAGTTAGAGTTGGTAGAGACTATTAAAGATTCTGTACCACATTGTAATCATTACTGGGACGCAAACGACTGAAGGAACGGGGCCTAAAAATCCAACTACTTCAGGAGTAAACAAATGAACACACTTAACATCATCAAAAGACAGCTTAGCAAGGCTGCCGCACTTCACGACGCACAAATTACTCACACTGCTTATCGCGGCGTAGAGTACAACGTAAATTGTGCAGACCATAAAGAAGCCCACGGTACATATTGCTATCGCGGGCACGTATACAACAAGTGATATGGAAGCATTCCAATTAGTTGGGATCGCATCCCTTGGTATGATTACTTGTATGTCATTTATTTATGGTGAGATTCTCCTTTTACATAAATTTTAAGGGGGGAATATGCTGAAGGTCAAGATGTTTTATGACCTTCCAGAATATGATCCATTAAAACACGATCCAGATAAGACCTTTGCGTTTTTGACTTATCGTGGAATCCACTACGCAAAGTGGGTTAATCTAAAATCAAGAGGCTGTAAGAGCTGGAAAGTCAATAAATAACAAAGGGGCCTTTGAGCCCCTATTTTTATACGCCCCAGATAGGCTCCATTGTTTTCTTAGATACAACGTTTGATTGTCTGAGGATCTTTGGAGTTCCGTCGTCTTTGAGCTCGGGCTCGATCCAGTCTCTTTCGCCATCAAGAGCAGCGGCTACTTCAGAGATCCAATCCCCAGCCGTACATGCAGGAACGTTCTGACATATAACATTAGAATTTTTAGAGTCGACTTGGACTTTTTTATTGAATTCATAAGGGAAACCCATCATTCCTAGTGCTTCAGATGTATTGAGCCAGCGGTCTTCGTAAGGATGCATAAGCATGGGCAAAGTCTTCCACATTAGGCT
>MDSZ01186498.1_pt1 | contig 28789 bp, 23 predicted proteins | sample 811201 | NCBI WGS metagenome assembly MDSZ01 (sample SAMN05326647, study PRJNA326480) | marine metagenome | isolation source: seawater | place: Indian Ocean: North | collected 2010 | reverse complement strand
CGAAGCCAAGCGGCAGATTCATCGGCCCAAGCCCAGCCCAAGTCGTTAAGTTCCGAGACTGCCCAGCGCGCTGAAGTTGAGGCAGGAAGTTTGCTCCACTCTTCTACGCCCCACTGGACCTTCATCCATGCCTTAAGCATGATAATAACCTGACCATCGTCGTCTTCGACGCTTGCCTCAATCTCAGCAGCCTGATATCTGTTGTTCCACTCATCCACTATCTCATCTACTCGGGCCTGTGCGGCTTCAATCTGGCCGGCGGTAAACATAGAGGTGTCAAGCTCGTCCTCTGGGCCTGAGTCTTGGCCAACCTGTCCGTCAAAGTCTTCATTGGGGCGACCAGTTAGCTGCACCATGAGTTCACGACGACCTTTATGGCCGGCAGTGTCTTCATAGGAAGCTCCAACAAGCGTGAACTTGTTCAAGTCGATGCCATCGCCGTACGCGTCGGCCGGCATGTTATCGAGAGCCTCTTTCTGATTCTCTCTTGCCCACTGAACTACGCGGCTTACGAAGCCGGGAATTTGCTTTCCGTACACACGCTTCTCCGGTACTGCTAACTGTGTGCCAATATCGTAGCCACCTTCTGGGTCTGGGGTGTCGTACACAAATTTTCTAAGGCGTGTTCTGGAAATTGGCTCAATTATACCAATGTGACTTCCTCTTATGTCGTCGTAAAAGATTTCTTGAGCATCGTTAATAGCGATTTCTGCTTCTTCAATATTGTCTGTGTCTGTTCCTTGGAGCAGCTCTTTGGTGTCAACGACATACGCGATGGCGCCGTGACCATGAGCTTCCGCGACTGCACACTTGTAATAGCTCTCTCCACCTGATCTAGATGGTGGACTATGACAAGATGTAATCTTGTTAAAGTCGCTCATGCGGAGAATATCAATAGGATCTCGCGAGATAATGATAGAGTACTGGCTCGTCTCTGCGTCTTTCAGATTCTTTTTAATATAGTCTGCGTTCTGTTGCCAGTACTGAGCCATTTTATTAACTATCTCTGGATCTTTGACCATCTTAACAGCGTATTCTCCGCCGTGTTCGCCCACATACATGTCCAAATGATCAGTTATCTGCTGGTATCTCTTTTGCTCCTGCTCATCGAGGGCTGCTTCAATCATTTTGCCGGTGAACTGTTGGACATATTGGATATCTGGCTGACCTTTATATCCTATGCTTTCTAGGTGATCAAAAACTTTCTGGCCCAACTCTTTCTTCTTTGAGGTCAGTTCATACAGTTTTTTCAGAAACTTGCCGACCTTCATCTGAATCTTCCGCGTTTTGATTGGCGTTTCTGGGCCGCCCATGAGTTGACTGACTAAGTTCTCGACCGAGCTATCTTTGAGCACCCTTGTTGCGGTAAGAATTCCCTTTTCCCAGTCGACTTGGTATTCCATTTTGTCGAAGACTGCCAAAAACTGTCCAAGCTCAGATTCGCTGTCGAGAGTGGGGAAGGCGATAACCTTGCGGACATCGCCTTGGAATGCATCGTTGAAGGCGAGGTCTTCCGGACCCATTTCATCAATAGCAGCACGAATATGCTCCACTTCGTCTTCAGATATCTCGCGCAGCAGACGAGGCCGCAGCCCTTCTTTTAGTGGGCCGGCATCGTGCGGCAAGTCTCCGCGAGGCCTAGGCTTGGCTCCTGATGGGCCTCCGCCATTGTGATCGTGAGCCCCAGAATCTATCAAGGCAGAACGATTTCGCTTAAGTCGAGGACGGACTACATTCTTTTGGAATTCTTCTTCTTCTCTTAGAAACTGGCGCCACTTGTCGTGGAAACCTTTATTTTGCGACTCTGCTATCATGGATTGCGGTTCTGCCATCGAAGGATCATGGGACTCTTCTGGATCCGTCATGGCGATTGAGTTAAGAATATCAGCAATTTCCTGATTACTTAAATCGGGATTCTTCATCGTCTTCAGTAGAATTTTCAAGTCTTGGCCGGGCTGGTGAATGTTAAACGGCCCTCCCCGGCGAAGATTGAGTGCGTCACGAAATGTAGTTCTCGGTGATGCACACCCAACCCAGCCGAGATGGCCAGCGGCCGTGAGCCACCGGAGGTCTTTCGCCGTCATGTGCGGAGTAGATCTACGGCCTTTTTTATACTCATTGTTAAAAAACACCCGCATATCTATTAAATCAGCATATGCTTCTGGTAGCGAGTGGGCATGTTCTTCTGGATCTGTGGCCACTTTGTCGTCGTCGAGGGTATCTTGCCTTGCGGTTATGCCCGGAAATACCGTTTCAAATTTTTCTATCTGTCTGTAGTGGTTTGTGTGTTTTTGATCTCGGCCGGCTTGGTGCCTGATCCCATAATCGGCCGCGTGGGCAATTTCGTGACTAAGTGTTGCCTCAAAGTCTCTTTTGTTAAACCCCAAATTTTCTTTGGCGGCGCCGGGCTCGTAGTCGCGATCTACATAGGCTTTACCGCCACTATAGTAGCCCCGGTCGGAATAAGCCTGCTCGGGGTCCGTGCGTATGTGCGGCTGGTTTGTCATAATTGTGTTTAAGGCCGCTTCTACGGCGCCGCTATAATATTCTCTTGCCTCATCGTCAGAAAGTGAAGGATCTCTATCTTTAATGTCCTTAAGCCATACTTGCGCAGATGCGCCATCAGGTACAGAGGGATCATCAGACAGCGAATAAGAGTCCGCCCATTTTTGCCTTACTTTGTCAATTGACTTTTGCGCGCGAGGGTTCCACTTTTTTTCTGGCTGAGCTGGAATGTCCTTGTCATCCTCTCCTTCTGGGTGTTGGGAAAGGAGATTTTGATCTACCAACTCTTGTGGTGGCCACTGTACAGCGGCGCCCTTTTTCCGGCGACCTTCGGCCAGAAACTCCTTCCACTTTTTATGAAAATCAGACATTACCTAATAAATAGTTATTCTGATGCGTTGTTGGCCACAATTCTTTTCATGGACGCAAATAAATCTACAAAATCAACGACTCCGAAGCCATCTTCGATCATCATAGTTTTAAAAGTAGTTTGATTTAACTCATGTTCGAAATTTTCGAGAACATAGCGGAGCTTTTGTTTCCCTTGTACGCTAATAGACGGCGCATATAGTTGCATCATCTTATAATTGTGTTCGACAACTTTGCGATTTTCTACTATCGTGTCAAAAACTTTAAGTTTATTTTCGGAGGTTTCGCAAAGCTTAATAATGTCATCAATCGTGTGAGAGTGCTCCTCAATCAAAAAAGGAAAACGCTTCGCCACAGTAGACAGTCCGACACCTTTAATTCCGGGCAGATTGTCGCTTCTATCTCCGACGATGGCGCGGGCAAGTGCAAAGTTTACCGGATGGATTCCAAACTCTTCCACAATCCTCTTAGAATTTAGCACCTGCTTTTGTATTGGGCGAAACAAAACTGTATCATTATCACACAACTGAAAAAAGTCTTTGTCGCTAGAGACGATTACTTTTTGCCAACCATCATACTTCTTGTTTTGACACACAAATGAAATTATATCATCGGCTTCAACGGCTGGAAGGACTGTCTGTATGATTGGCAGCTGATTTAAATATTCTACTAACCTTGTCTGTTGCCAAATTTTATTGGCAACTTCTTCTGCTTCTGATAAGTTGCGAATATCCCGGTTAAGGCGAATCGGCTTCCTACCTTCTTTATAATTCTTGTCTTGAGACTTGCGGCGTTGCGAGCCCCCCTCTCCGTCCCAGCAAACAATAATCTCGTCCGGCTTTGTATCTCTAATAAGTTTCTGCAATATGCCTAGAAACCCTTTCACTCCGCCGATCGGCTGGCCATTGGTCGACAAGCTGGGGTTTACAATATAAGCTCGAAAGTACATATTGAGCGCATCGATGATCAGCAACCTTTTCATCGGCTCAACCTCTCCACCAGCTTGGGGTTGGGCCATGAGCCCATTTAGCAAAGCTTGATTTTTCGCCATGGTAATAACTCCTGTATGCAGTAACTGCACATTTATTTTTGTATTTAGCCGGCATTGCTTGTGCGAATGGTGTAAGCGGATGCTCGGGAAGATCAATATGTTTCATCGCACACCACTCAATCACGCGCTGGCTCTTGTGGACCTTGCCGTATCTGTTGGTGTACTCTTCACAGAGCGACATTCCGTGCTCAACGATCCAATTCCAATTTGCTCGGGTCTGGCCGGCCCAAATTGTGCACGGGTGCTTTTTGTGTGTTGGCCGGTACGGAGTGCTGTGGCCATACGAGGCCACAACCGTACACATCATCTGTGCTGTTTCTAAAATCATTTTAACTATATGTTTGTCACATGCCATTTTCGCAGCAGTTGACGGCTCTTCGTGTAATATAAATATATTCATTTGTACCTCACTGGATAATGTTGAATTGTATTTTCCCCTATCATTCTTTTTAAGAAACTCTCCAGCACTCTGGATTCCCATCCCAGTATTTTCCACAAAGCGCCGACTTCTTGCTTCTTTCTATGATCGGTATAAGGCGGCTGCTTTTTTAACAGTATCCCACACTTATAGTTGCCCTCAGATGTTGGCCGGCCAATCACAAAATTAGAGTTTCCAATCACGATCAGGTCTCCCACTTGTAATTTTATTTTGTTCTTGCTGCTCATGTATATAAAAGGCCCTCATATGATAATAATATACCATATAAGGGCAGTCAAGTCAAGCGATTTTCTTTACCGTTTGGCTACCACTCGCCAATGTCCGGGCACCCAAACACCTCGAAAGTTGCGGTGGCCGGGGATATATCTCCAAATCATTGTTGGGTTACTGTGCGGGTATACCCATCGGTGTCGATGGTATGTGACAGTATATCCGCGATGCATAGCATGTGGCGGTGGGCTAGGTACTGTGGCTCGATGGTGAATTGCGTGCGCTACAGGGTTGTGACCTCTACGAACGGGATGAGCATCGGCTACTGAGCCTGTCGATAAAAACAAGACGGCAATTAGTGAAATCATTTTATTCTCCTTGGTTCAAATGATGTGTTATAGACGCATCAGTGTCAATTTTATTCACCACTTTCTCCATAAAAATCATCCGCGGAGCCTTCTCGCTTATCAAATTTCATTATGATCTCTTCCTCCATAATGTCTAAAACATTACTTCGAAATTCCTCGTCCGCGAGCCTGTCTGTCCATTTGGTGGCTTGGAATTTCGCGCCAAGCGCCTTGCCATTCGCATCAAGCAATTCATACCAAGCTCCCGAACGCTTAAGTCGCGACGAGCCCGCAATAGCATCAAACCAACTTTCTTCATCCTGTACACCGATTTTATCTCCCCATAAAATTCTAAAATTACATTGTCGACCCTGTGTTCCGAATCGCGATTTTTCAAGCTTCACTTTAACCGAAGAGCCTATACGAAATCCTTTATCATCCAGAACAAAGCTGGCCTTTGCTTTGCGTCCTGTCAGCCAAATGCGCAGTGAGTACGCATATATCATAGCCTTGCCGCCGGGCGTCATATAAGGCGTTGTAAGCGCCTCAGATGGCGAGCGAGTGATATTAGTCTTAAGTTGATTAAGTACAAGGAAAGTGCTCTGTGAGTTCGCAATCGGCACGGTTAGCTTGGACATGCCCTTAGCCAAGATTCTAGCCTTAACCGCCATCGACGATAAAGGGTTGAAGTCACCTTCAATATCAGAAATGGCCGGGGTCAACGCTAGCGAATCCCAAATAAACAACATGCGATTATCGTTAGAGCCTAGTAGTTCCTCGATCGTTTCTAAAACAAATTCGACAGAAGCTGCTTGCACATACAGCAAGTTGCTTACATCACAGCCTGAGCGTTCTAAAAAGCTAGGATCGATAGCAGACTCAGAATCGAAATACACAACATCGATGCCCATCTTTTGAGCATTGGCTGCGACTTGAGCCGCCATATACGATTTTCCTGTTGCTTCTAGGCCTGCGATTTCAACAATCTTCCCAACCGGAATACCAGCGAGTCGACCACGACAGATGATCGAGTCAAGCCATCTTGATCCAGTAGGAATCCAATCCTTGACAGCAGTTGGATTATCTTCTGTAAGGTTGTGTGCAACATTCTGTCCCGCCTTCTTGTTAATGAGTGCGCGCATATCTGCCATTGAAAGTTTACCAACCTTCGTTTTACTTCTAGCCATTAAGTCCTCTTGTGTGTTAAGAAGTGAGGCACCTGATTTCCCTATGCCTCCCTGTGGGCTGTACCGGCTATGCGTTCATTAGTTCATCGAAAGCACGGTCAACACTGTTCGTCGTAGCAGTGGATCCGGGGGGCACAGTGGTGCTGTTATATTTTTCCGTTTCAGAAGAAGTTGCTTCTGCTCCTTCGTCTCCCAACAAGAAAGCATCGAGCATATCACCGACCTCTTGAGGTGTCTTCCGCTCAAACAAAGTGTTGAAGTCAGGAATATTCTCCATGAGTTCGGCGCAGTACTCGTCTCCGCCGTTAGTCTCATCGCAAAGAGGACTGTGTCGGCGGCGGGGCGTCAACTTGGTCTGAGGGAAGGACGCTCCGGCTGGCTTTCCATAGTGGAGAACCAAGTCGGTACCCGTCTCTGGGTCTGTGATGTCCCCGTACTCGGGATTCAGCACAAGATTAATAAGCTGCTCGTACACAGTCTTGCCGAAGCCCCAGATGCGTACACCCTTTGCTTCTTCGCCTCGGACGATGACGGGAGCAAAGAAGCGCTGGCGCGCCATTAAGTTCTTTGCCATGCGTACGCTATCTTCCGTTCCCTCGTTAAAAAGTTTCCGCACGAATGCGTCAAGGGGGTCATCTTCTCCGAAGTTCTTCTTCGGACTTAAAAAGCCCGGGTTGTCTCCCACATTATAGTGGAACCAGAAATCCTTGAAAGGATCTCCATCGGCAGTCGGAACAATACGAATCGTCTGTTCGCCGTCTTGTGGACGCCAAAACTTAGATCCCCCTCCGTTGCCTCGATTTTCAAGAGCCTGCTTTCGGGCTCTCATTTTGCTCATATCAATTGCCATTTTTTCTCCTTTTTTGTTTTGTGGCTGGTTAGCCTTGAGTCAGGATAACAAATTTCTTATCCTGCTAAAGTGTGTCTATAATATATACTACTTTGCAGCACTTGTCAAGCACTTTTTTTAACTTTTTTAAAAGTCGCTGCTCAGTGGGATCACGAAGTAATACATGCCGGCATCGTCACTGCACCAACATGCTCCGTCTTCATCGTGAAAGCTATAATTTGCGTCCATCATGGCACAGCCAATTTGGCATTGGCCTGCGCGCTCGCCTTGTTCATATCCTCTGCTGTAAGAGTCGTCTGCAAGGTAATAAGCTCCTCCCAAAAAGACAACAGCAAATGCTGTGACTGAGAGTGTGACATACATCTTCCTCCATGGAAGCGCTCTGACTGCGCTAACGCATGCGCTTGCTGCTCTCTTTACAGCATCCCAGATACTTTCTGCTATTTTTCTTACCATTTTCATTATAATTCAATTCCCTGTATTATTGACGAACTACATGTGACATACACATATGGCTCCTCGTATTCGGTTTCGTATACTCCGAATCCAATTTTTATTTTGTCTTTCTTTATCTTATCTTTTACTTGAGTTAATATTTTTTGCATTAATTTGTGGTCTGTTTCCAAGATCTTCTTTGGTATTAAATAATAATAACTCTTTTCATTACAAAAGTCAAGAGGAAATAATAAATTTTCCACATTTTCTTCTACAGAAGACATGCCCACTGTTGATATGCGCGCGATGTCGCTTCTTTTATTATAGTTATCATAAACCGGCTGACTGTTGTTCATAACATTTATTATGTGAAACACAGAAGCTATTAACCCAGCTGCGCTGGTCTCGAAATCAGCAACTGCAACATCACCAACGGCATCAAACAACTTCTCTTCAGAAATTAAGTATAAATTTTCGAACACGCCCGATCTTGCGTACTGTTGAAAGATATTAAACGCCGCTTTGTCGACCAGCTTGGTTGAAGGATCTGCCAACACAGTGTCCGGTCTTATGTATACTACTGTGATCTCGGCGCGGTTGTTTATAACCTCCAGCACCCTTAAGGTCGCGGCGCACAACATATCCGTACCCGAGGTAAACAATACTGTTTTACCGGCGGCATTTTTAAAAAAATTATTCATTGATGGAAATTTGGATTCACATTCTTCCACTGTCGACACTTTAGGAAAGCAAAAAATCCCGTTTTTCTTTAAACCCTTAAGGCCAAAGTCAATTTTAAAAATTTTATATTCGCCATATTGTCTAAACTGCTCAACAAGTTTGCATCCCGTGGCGCCTAAACCGATTAAGTTCATTGCTCTAGCCCCCTCATGTTACCATAATCTCGGCCGGCGGAAGCGTTGACCATGTAGTTGCCTAGGTCTGTGGCCATAAAGGTGTATACCAATATCGGTATCAGGCTGCGCTCTTCATGATCCAAGTCAATGACAATGCTATCGTGCATAGTGAACGATATAAACGATTTGCAATCAACCAGAAGTTTTGAAACTCTAATTAGTTGCTTTAGCGTTAAGTCTGCAGTTGTGCTCTGCACCAGATAGTTGAAAGCATGGTGATCATCTGCTGGGATTTCTCGGCCAAACGGAGTGATTACTTCTTTTCCGTCGTAATACTTCTCCATTAATAGAGTACGGTTGTAATATTTTGACAGTGCTTCGTCTTGATGGCTAGGATTATAGAGCCATGCAAATATACTCTTCTTAGCTTCTTCCCTAGTTTTAGTACCGGCCCAGATGTGGTTCACATTCCACTCATGCAAATCGCCAGCCGGCTGCTCTTCATCTCCCAAAGCTAAAATCGTCCGCAATTCAGCTGCATTAAAATCAAGCTCTAAAAACCAATCATTCTGTGGCTTAAGCACTGACCGGTATTTTTTATCCATGGTCAGAATGGGAAAGCTGTTTTTCTTCGTTGTGAGGCGACCGGTTTTCGAAGCAAACATATTATAATCACAAACCGGCTTGCAAGTGTTTATTTTTTTTATAAAATTCTTTCCCTGCACTGTATGGGCGTGCTCTCTCATTTCGGATAGGTCAATGTTCAGGGACTGGTTGCTAATCTTGTCAACAATTACTGATAAATTTCGTAAGAATAAGTAATTTGGCGGGCGATCGTAATTATCAAAAACATATTCTGTTATACGGTTCTTAACATCGTAGTAGTCAGCCAAAAACCGATCCGGGATCATATCATATAGGCAAACTTCTTCCGCGTTTATTTTCGCCTCCATAAATGAGCGTAAAAATGCCTTTAATTTAGCTGTATGTACAGCTAGACGATCTTTGAGGTGAGCAGGACACACTTCGTCTATTGACTGTCCGCCACAATATAGGTTTGCGTACTCTATTCTTTTGTAATCTTCTAACCCACTGCTATACTTCCATGTGCAGCTTAGACTTGGCGGCAACTCATCATCATAAGTAAGTTCGCCCTCTGCATAATATCCTTTGCAGTCTAATTTCGTGTCCATCAGTTGGAATAGCATAAACGCCTTCTAATAGTCAGTTGTTTCTATGATGACATTCGACTGATATTGAGAAACTTGGCCCTTCTCAAGCGGCTCTGCCCCGGGCAAGAACTTGCTTGGTGCGAGGCGTGTTCGCAGCCTGCTGTCTGTAAACTGATCATTAATATAACCTATTGCGGCCAGCATGTCAACATTTTTCTGCAGTTCTCTTGCATCTTTTATCATCTTTTTCATAAAAGGCGTTAGCTCGTCTACCGAATATCCGTTCTCTGCAAACTTTACAACAACATAATAACCGATCCAGTATGCACTGTCAAACTTTTTATTTATTTCCTTCATTGTGTACTGCTTCCGCTTCGCAACCTCTGGTATTGTTCTTTTAAAATTGCATGTGGGGATGCGGCGTCGGCAGTATGGGTTTGCCCGGGCAAATGAGTTCCACACATTTACGATAAATCGCTTAATGTGTTCAACCTCGTTATATTCTAGCACACTATAATGGGTTGAAAAGAGAGTTTCTTTTGTGGTGTTCCGCTCTTCCATATAACTTTGCATTGCTGTCGAGTCAAGATTCGCCATAAGTTGCCATGGGGCGTTTTTATTAACAACGAACCCGTGTTTTTGTGCTGCGAGTCTATAAAGCTCGAAAACCTCTTGGTTCATATATTCGGACTTCTTTGCATCGTCGTCAAAACTTGATTTATCGAGAGTCAGTACCAAGCCCGTACATGCCGGTGAGGCTATTTTACTTGACATTAGTGAGCTTGATGTGATGGGGGCGACCTTTAGAGCACGGCCCATGAAAAATAAAGCTTTCTCCAGGAAATCTTCGATACGCTCTAAGTCGTTCACATTAGCATTTATAGTTTGTCCGTTCTCGCGAACAAAAATATTACTTCCAATCTGTTGGCGCATTGCTTCTTGTACCGCTCTTCTAAGTGTTGATATAGGCATCCACGCTGACACTACTTCAATCTTTAAAGTGCTTGCATCTATGCCGCAGCGCCCTTCTCTGACTGCAGTTTCAAATTCCCTAAAAAATCCCCTGTATGCGTCAACAACGAAATCTGCCGCACGAGGGGATTCCGATGTGCCTGTGCCTGTTTTTCGCAACTTGCTATCAAAATAGGATGCGCGGGATGCATTCAGGCCGACGAACTTAGATTCGTCATCGATTCGAGCAGTGAACCATTTTCGAATCCCTGTAAAAAAATCTTCAACTCCAGTGTGAAATTGATCTTCCTCGGCATCAAAGAGGGCCTCGTCGCGATATCTTTTTCTACTCTCAAACAATGCTCTCGTGCCTTGTTTGTTAGAACCTTTAAAATCATAATTGTTAGCCATAATCTTGTCCTTATTTTAGGTACCTGAACCCGGGAGACTGTCAACAAAAGCTAACGCATCATCTAAAGTAATTATTGTTCCTTCAGAATTAAGTCCAGCAGCACTATGCTGATTGTCTTTGCATTGTGTCAAGTCGCCCTTGCCGACCCATGTGCATGTGAGCACCGTTTCAAAAAACTCTGGCGTCATGGTCGAATCAATATGTACTATCATATAATAGCCGCCCAGACCGAGGAATAGTGGCAGATCTCCATACTCAGAGCTTGCACTGGTACCCACACTAGCGGGATTGATGTATATAATTTGACCCGGTAAGAAAAAGTTGTTGCCCGTCATTGTAATGGTTGCATCATATCTTCCTCTTAATTGATTATATCCAAAGGCGCCCATACCAAAAAGCCTAGACTCGGCCAAATACTGCTGATCCGTTCTGGTAAATCTAATACTCTTGAGCATGCCTTGATTTTGACCTAAGTAAAAATGTACTATACCTCGATCGATATCACCGGGAAGTTCCTCGACAGCATCAAACTGAGAATTGCCCTGAGATCGGAGATATGGCAAAGCCTCTGTTGCTTCAGTGCTGGTCTCAAATCCTAGCAATGTACCATTTTCATATCCGCGAGCATATATCGCAATAAAATGGTAGACTTCGGTCGTCTCCTCGGTGGATATTGTATACATCGATCTTTTCTGATCCGCGGTCAGTGCAGCGCGGAGTTTGCCTATGGGGATGCGATAGTTGGGCTTGTTGGCATCCCTTGGGCTGCCATCAGCATTCCGGTCGTCATAATGCACACGCTTTGTGATAAACTCTGCCGGGCTAATAGGCGCGTCGTCGGCATCTACTCCGTAGGCTGGAAGTGTGAAGTTTGTAATACCTACATCGAAAATCTGTTCGGTAAAATGGTAAGAGCCTAGCGCGTTTGGTTCGCCAGAATAACAACGATTGCCAGCCATGGTATCAAACACTAGTTCATTTAAGATTTTGTTGATAAATCGTCGGATACCCATGGTATATTGGCCGCGCTTGAGGACGCTGTTGACCCACCACTCGTTTAAACGAGCCAGAGAAAGAGGCAAATCTGCCAGATTCACACTTCTAATCTTATTTTGATAGGGATCCCAAAACTCAACATCGCCTAATATAATGTTAATTTTGTCGTATTTCCTCTTTTTTAAGTCATTGAGATAGTCTCTCACTTGCTGCGGGCCTAAATCTCGATTGGCTCCGGTGGCATCGTTCGAACCGAAAAGGCGTTCTTCAGAATTGGCTTCGTCAAACCAGGCATCAAGTTCGTCAATCTGGCCGCCGGAGTCGGCTGCTGCTGTCCAGTCACTGAACTCGGCGCGGGTGCTTGGGGTGACGCCGGCGGAGGTGATTCCATCGATAACAGACTCTAAGTTAATTCTCATACTATCGGGATGATACGGTGGGCGGTGGAGTGCCTTTCGAATAGCCCAGTCCAATATATCTCCGAAATATACAAATCGAATTCGATAATGATCCTGATCGCCCGGAGGAACATGTTGTCCTCCGAACAATATAGCCCTGTCAACCGCGTCAGAAACTAGGTCGTTCCAAGTGCCTCCGATTTCTCCGGAGTCGTTAGTGCCCGCATTTTCCGAAGCGGCGGCAGAGGCTTCTTCGGCGATTTCATCGCTCATTTTATCCATGATCGAAGGATTACTTCCGTCCTTGCCTACAGCCTCGTTATAACCGCCCTCGTCAAAGCCGCTGATGGCGGAGCTTGGCGGACCGCTATTGGTGGTGTACCACGGAGGTACCGCGGATTGGATTGTTGAGCTGCCCCTCGTTTCGCCGGCGGATTCGATAAGAGTAAAGGGAATATCGAGCACTTTAATTCTCGGAACACCCTCGTTGTCGCCATCCCAGGTTTGGCCCCCAGATCGGCCGGCTGTGGTATTTTGTTTGGCGCCGTGATTCGGTCCATAAGATAAAAACCATGGATAGCCATAGTGATCGTTCTCGGAATTTTCGGAAACGCTATCATAATAGCTGTTCTTGTCGTCCTTTTCCAACTTGCGTCCGTTATAAGCGGAACCTCCGGGGACATTGATTTCCGAATGGTGAGTTTCGTCGGAGAGCCATCGCAAAAATATTTCTGATCCCATACTTCTAGAAAGTCTTCTTAGATCTGCCAGATGATTTTCCATCACATCGATCTGATTCTCGTATGATGATGTTGCGGCATTGCCTGCGGCGGCGCCTTGGCCCGGGTTTCCGTATGCATCTCCGGCCGCCTGAACGCGGCCGTCGCCAGTCACGACCTGATCCTCGCCAGTTCTCAAGGCAGTGGTGATCGCCTCAACCTGAGCCTGTCTGGCTCGCTCGAAAGTGGATCGAAGCAGATCACAATTAGGATCATCTAGGACTCCCTCTATAGCTGCTCGATACGATATGTCTAATGACACAGAGCCGTCCTCGCTATAGTTTATAACATGGTCAACAATGGTGAGATACAATATGGTACTGCAGGCTCTTAAGGCCGCTAACTGATCCTCGCTAAAGGGAGATTCTTCGGTAAACTCCCACCCGATGACGGCCTTTAATTCAAAATATTCGGGGTCATATAGCCATTGCCATCGGCATGCATTGGAGGTCATTGCTGGCAAATTTGCCATGCCAATGTTGGCATTGCCGGGGCCGCCAGTTAATGCAGTCCTCATGATGAGATCAATAAACTGGTAATAACAGTTTTTTCTAGTTCCGGAACCATCCAGATATTCCACCTCGACCGGACCTCTCTTTTGAAACAGTTCTCCTATCTCATTAAAGTGCAGACTCAAGTTTGCGGTAAGCAAATTCGCGGCCTCCGCCGGATTTGTACCTTCATACTTCCAAGAAAATCCAGTTATTCCAACTCCAGTTCCTCGACCGATGCGATCTTCAAGTAGTTGTTTGAGTCTAGGCTTGTCAACTTCTACGGTTGTCGCGGAAGTCACATCGGTTTGTATAGTTCCTGCGATATTGTCAGCAAACATGAGTTCTACATCCCACGATTTACCTGCATCCGGCGGAGTGTCCATTCCGGGCACCGCTTCAGAGACATAAGTTTTGTAAAGCCGAACCGACGGAACGAGGAATGACATCTGGTATGGAGTCAAACTCATGAGCGGGCCCAGATCGCCCCTTCCTGCGATTAGGCTCATCATTTCGGTCGGAGATCCTTTAATCGGAATAAAAGAGGTGTACAGACAGTCCTCATTCAGATCTCTTAAGCCGGATGTTTCGCTATTAACTCCACGAAGAAGATAGCGCATTAGAAAACATTGCTCGTTGAGGCGCCGGCGGAGGCTGTGGTTTGATGACATTTGTGATTCCTTCTCTTGTGTTCCTTAAGCTTATCAGTTGTTGGCTGAACATTTAAGTGTTGTGTTATTACTGACTATAGTATTTTACAACTTTGTCGATAGGAAACGGAACCTGAATGGTGTCTCCTATTTTGCAGTGTGCTTCGGTCGGCTTATAATTAAACCAAGCAATTACCCACCAATACTGTGGGTCGTTATAGTAACGACTGGCTAGTTTCCAATACTTGTCGCCGTGACTCCATATGTGCTCTTTCATTCCCAAGCGGGATCTTTGAGCGTCCGATATGTCCCTTAGTCTTGGCGTTTCATATTGGCCTATTTGTTTGCGGTCGCGCGAAGATCTAAGCTCATCGTGGACCTCTTCTTCGTTGACGAATGTTTTTCTATTATTATATCTTGTTTGTGACATTGTATATACCTTTTTTAAAATTTAAGCTTGCCTGGATTGTCTAGGATATTGGGTGCGTCCGTGCCGTCGGGATCGGAAAAGCCGGCGCCATAGTTATTTCCATATGCCTCGAAATCGCCATCGGATTCAGCAAGTATATTTGGTGTAGCCTGATGAAGCACGCTAAGAGTGCAAGTGATCGTGTACAATTTTGGGCACAAGTTGCCATCTCCAACCTCAAAAAACCCGGCGTTCACATCCGGATTGACTGATAAATTATTAATACAGCAAATTAAACCTTCAATTTTTGTGTCACCATAAAATCGCTTTGGCGAGATGTCTGAAAAATTCTTGTCCGTGTCAGGCGCCTCATTAGCAATTAGGTTTAAATATTTTACCGTCACTAAAGGTGGCGCAGATATACACCACCTTTTTTCTGCTTTAAGTTCGCCATTGTCAGCCAGTATATCGCGCTGATTTGTGCTGGAATCAAAGCCGCCCATATATCCACGATTCTCGTATATCGGATACATCAATTGAGTTAGTGCCGAAATTCTACGCATGTTCTCTTCAGCCTCTTCTATGTTTGCTGCAGGTGTCTGCCAAGTTAATTGTATGTTTCTTTCCGTGCCGCTAAAGTTTCTGATCGGATCAGACTTTCCGTATGGTTGCGATGATGCCCAACTTGAACCATATGAATCTACAAACTGAGTCACAAAAGCTTTGAAGTCTGCTCTAGTTCCAGAATAGAGGCTAACAAAAGATAGTACGGCACCACCTTTAGCATAGTTGATATCAGGACTTGCTTTTAATCCGTAGTAGTCTATTTTGTAATCGCCACTCATGCGATGTCAAGCCCCCCTAATTTGCCGGTCTTTGCCGCATTTTCGAGAGCCTCAGAATCTACCTCAAAATATCCCGCTGCGTCAATGGGCGAAAACACAAACCCACTTAGGGTTCCGGTCAATCCGCGGTTGGTGCTCTTGGGGCCCTGAGATACTAAGTTAGTGAATTTGATAGCGATCATTGGCGGAGCCTTGATAGATGTCGCGCTGCCTCTAATCGTCTGTAGCGGATACAACATCTTGACAAAGTTGGTGACTTTTCGCAAATTAGCAGCCGCCTCGTCTGGGTTTGCCGATACGACATCCCACGAAATCGAAGTGACTCTTTGTGTTCCCTGAAATGACTTGATCGGATCCATTCTGCCAAGCGCGTTGGTCGAGTCCCAGCGTGTCGTAAAATTATCCGACAAACCTGTTATAAAAGCTTTAAAATGAAGTTTCATCTGAGTAGGTATGTGAACTATTGTAACCGCATACTGCTTCGCTACACCTTGATTTTTCTCTACCGTAAACCCATTATCAAATACCCCAGAAGAATTTACAGAATCTTCATGGAGCCACTTGCTTTTATGACTTGCCGGCATTCTACCATATTGAGTGCCATGGTCTGTGGAACTTATATAGTTGCTTCCCTTAACCGCGGTGCGGCCGTCTGCGTTGGATTCTTCCATGGATTTTTTAATCGTGTCCGACTTGCTTATGTCGTATCCATACGGAAAACACTTCATGTCCTCTGAACCATTCAGCCAATCGCCCGTTATCTTATCCCATCCAAGAAGATGATCGTGTACGACGGTCAATGTACAAGAAATGTTTAATAATTTTGGTAGTAAAGCCAGTGCCATTATAGTATAAGTAGCCCGAACAACAATATTTATCAGGTCTGGCGCGCCTGATTTTGCTGCCTTCTCATTTCAGTATTCACAATCGGCACCACCTGTCTTGCCAAAGTTGAGTTGGCAACCTTGAGAGTCACTTCCACATTTTCTGGACCTGTTTGTGGGGCTGACGCTGCCGCGGCGACGCTTCGAGTCGATTGGGCAACTTGGGCCACTGCCCGTACGAGCGCGCTTAGTTCGTCTCCGTTAGAAACCGTGCTTGCAACTGCTAATTTATTAGCTTGAGTGACCAAGTCAGAGACCAGCTGCACATCATCTCTTGTTAGCTGGACTGCGGCGGTGACAACTTCTGAAACTTGCTGACTGGCCAATGTGGAGATAGATGCCCTGAACTCAAATGACTTGGTGACATCGACTTCGTTAACTGCCCGGGCAACATTTCGAATTGCATCGGCAATATGGTTAATATTGTTCACATCGACAGTTTGAAATTGATGCAGAGCTTGCAGGTTGGAAGCCATGGCCCCACCCAGAGGCGTGACAGACTGAGAAAGTCTTCGGAAATCCGATGCGGCTGAACTTGCTGCCGAGCCGGCTCTACGAAGTCTTGGTGCGAAAGCGGCAACACCATCATAAATGCTTGGTGAATGCTGCGGTTTGAAGAGCTGGGTTCCTAAATAGCCAAGGGCTGCGATCAGGCCGATCCCAAGGGCCCCGCCCATAAGTGCAGCTGTAAACGCTCCGGTCGCGGTTGCTGCGGCGCCCGCAGAAGCGGTGTATATTTGCAGACCAGCTTGCATTGCCGGCAATATTGCACCGAACACTTTGATAGCACCGTAGGCAGCCATAATTGCTGGTGCCCACTCTTTCCATTTATCGATATTGTCGGCGACCTTTTGAACTACCTTCAGCAGCCAGTTCATTAGCTGCTCAAGTTGTGGAGCCATGGCAGCTAAGGTGGCGTTCCACTTCTCCCCAAGAGACATGAGGGTCATTTGCTGATTAGCTAATTCTTCTGCTGACATGGAATTCTTATACATAGCACTAGCTGCGTTTTCTAGATTGCCAGACATCAGCATCGCTAATTCATTAACATCCTGCAGGCCTGCTGCAGAGGCGATTGCTTTGCGCTCATAATATTCCATATCTTGGAATGCGCCGGCAGCTTCTTCAATACCTATTCTTAATTTTCTAAACCTTTCATATGGATCAGTTGTCATTAACATCTCTAACGAGTTAAACAGGTCGCGGCCAAGAACTGCGTTTAGTCTACCGGCGGCGTTCGCTGCCCCTTCGAATGTATCGAACTGTGAGGTGATGGCCAACAATTGATTCATCGAGAGGCCCGTATCTTTTGTGATACCTTGCAGATCCTTGAAGACCTTCATTATTTTGTCGCCATGAACCGCCAAAGACATTGACATCTGTGCAAAATCTCTCTGTACGATCTGGGGCGGAACATTCAGTGCCATGGCAAATGCTTGCAATTCTCTGGTTGCAGCTTCTGCTTGGCGTCCGGACATTCCCATCACCTTATACATGGTTTGCATGGACTGTGCTGCGGTCTCGGCGGATGTTCCTGTTTGCATTAGCAAGCTCACAGTGTTAGACATAATTCTTTGTGTTCTTTCCGACTCTCTGCTGAACTGTGTGACAGTCGAATACAAAGAGCCAAATGCCTCTCCCACTTCCTGGGCAGAGACACCAAACCTTAAGTTTGCCTGAGTGACTTGACTGATTAGGGTGTTATATTGAGTAAGTTCTGAGCTAGAAGCGGCTATTGTTTTTGCGAATTGCGCCTGAGCGTCGTTAATGCCGACAGCAATATCCCACCCCTTCTTAAGAAGCAAAATAAAGCCTTGCTCGAAAAAGCTAGAGAAAGTATTCGCAGCTGTTGTCAGGGCTCCCATGGCGTTCTTCATAGAGAACAGTCGCTGATTGCCTTCTCCCAAGCGAGAGGTCATAGCCATAAGTTGGAAAACAAAGTTTTCGGTCGCGTCACTCGTTACGCCAAACATGCCTCGAAGATTACTTAGCCCCTTTTCGGCGGCCGTGTTAATCGTTTCGGTGGCTTCCATGGCCTCGTTATATTCTTGAAGCTGATTCGTTGCCTCAACGAGTCTTTCTCTCAACGCAGCTACTGCATCTGCGTTTCCTCTATTGGCTTGGATAGCCGCGTTTAGGAGCGAAATTTGCCTCTCTTGTCCCTTGACAAGGGCCTGCATTGCTCTCTTTTGATATTCGGCAGCTTGGCCAGAACCTCTCGTAGCACTGGCCATTTGTGACATTGCAGCAGCAGTATTCTTTGCGGAGCGCTCTACCTGTTCTAATACTTCGTTAAGCTCTTCGCCGGTCTGTATGTCGTCAGGATCGAATGTATCGCCGGAACTCATATATAACTATCCCCTATCTAACAGGCCAATCTAAGCCAGTAAGTCTTTGGAATTGGTTGATAGATCTTTCTAACGAGGCTTTCGTGCTATATGTTCTGGGATCGTCTAACCCGAATCGCTTCCACGCATCCATATAGCGTTTTTCGCCGGCGAGGGCTTTGGCGAAAGCGTCGACTTGTGACGGATTACCCCTAACTTTTACCGGTATGGCGCCGCCAGATCCAAACATGTGTCCTAGAATTTTTTCAACCGCCCAGCCAAACTGACGAAGAAAGCCTCCTTCGTTGATGGCGCCGGAATTAACAGCATCGAGGTCGATGATCACAACATTTATTTTGTCTTCATTGATCTGGTTCTGTTCTATCATTTGCAAACTCCTAAAATAATTAGTTAAACAAAAAAGAAAAGCTGGAAACATGTTCCAGCTTAGGTGTTTTAACTTTACCTTTATCGTCGGGACGCTTTTCTACTGCGCTGAGCTTCTTGTATTTGTTCGTTCTCTTGTTCGAATTGTTTCGCTAACCGCTCTACAAACCAGCTTCTTAAAGCAATTGGCAAATTGTATAACTCAAACAAGCTCCAGCCGCCATGGTATTTTAGTAGGAAAAACTCTTCATATACTTGAGCCATGTACTCATCGGTTAGGCCAAAAAAAGTCCGCGGTAAACGGAACCTCCAATCGAGATTCTGTCTCGCACTCTGCACAACGAAAAGGCAGAGCCATATCTACATTCGGGACAAGTGCGTTATAGGCAACTCTTAAATATTGTGCATCTAGAGTTGGCATATTGTCGACAAATTTATTAATCTCACTACGATTTGTGTGCCCATCAATAGAAACAATGTATTGCTTCATTTGGCTGGTTACAGAAGTTTCTGCTAGTTTATTTTTCTTGCGATTTTCTATAATCTTTAGAGCATGCTTCTCATCGTGACCGTTCATTAGTCTGACTTCAACTGGAAGACCGGTCTTCGGCAACGCAACTATGAATGTGCCCTGCTCAGTCGGGCCGTCAACATTCATATCTGCCCATTCTCCCGTATCGTTCTCTACTTCCAAAAGATTAAAAGTGCTTTCAGAGACATCGCCACAAGACGGGCAGATGCTGCGTGTAATATAATCCGGGCCATAGGCGTGTATCCTTGTTTGGATCAAAATTGCATTTCGATCTCCTACCAACAAGCTGTTAACATCGATTGTTTTATCAACAAGTAGATTTTGGATTAGTCTGTCTATAGCTAAGCCTTTTTTAAGCAGCGAACGAGAGGTTAATATGTCCTCGTCCTTGGCTGTCATGTGACGAATCTCCACAACTTCTTGTCCGGACAAAGCATGTCCTTCGGGATAATATCGCCCTTGGCTGGGGAGTTCTACGAACTCTGTAGGAACCACATACGACAGGCCTGTAGATGCCGCATTCTGTGCGCCGGCTGTCTCCGCGGTTATTGCGGTTGATTCCGCTGGCGGGGCTGCACGCTTAGTACGGCCCTTATTATTTCTAGCCATTTTTACCTCTTATGTTTTATATTTTGGTTTTTATATTTATAGCACATTTCGTAGTGCCTTGTTAATATTGTATATTGCTTATTGGTTGCCGTCGTCGGCTGCCGGATCGCTGGTTCCGGGGGCAAACAGAGTCTGGCCTGCTAACTCGGAGAGATCGTCGCCGGCATGCCCACCGCCGGTGGTTCCGGCACTGCCGCCGCGTTGGTACTCAGCCCAGTCATATCTGATAGAGGTGTCTACTGTTAGCATCTCATCGCTGCCATAGTCTAACCCAGAGAGGCGTACGCTCTTGAAGAATGCATTCTTTAGCGTCCACTGTTCGTGCACATCTCCGTTTGCGTTAACCATGTAGATGTACACATCGCCAAGCTGCTTGTGCAAAGACTCTTTTCCGAGAGTGTGCATTTGCGTTTTGTCGCCTTCATCGCTGGCTGGAATGTTGTATCCAGCATCAACGAGCATCTTCAGAAACACATCGCCGGCTCCATCGGCTCCGACAACATCGACAAAGGATACGGAAATCTCATTCCACTCAACGCGGCCGGGATAATAAAACTTATGATTGATGTATGTGTGTTCTGTTTCCGAGACTGATAGAGACGGACGATCGACGCGCTTGCACGCATACTGTAGTCCGGAACCCTCAGTGAGAGAACCCAAGGTTTCAAAACCAATGAACCACCTATAAGCTCTTTTTGGCTCTTGCGAAGCGTTTTTCCAGAATGTTGCCATTATATTATTTTCTCCTTAATATTATATAGTCCTTGCCATCATTTTAGTCCGTAAAAGATGCTCCACTTTTAGTAATAATAAAGTCGATGGCGATGAACTCGATAGCCTTGGCCGGCTTGAGATAAATCTGAGCATACATTACATTTCGGTCAACCAAATCATCAGTCACAGTACCAACTCCTGACGGACTGGGGGTCGGGTCATCCATGAGCTTGACGAGATAGTCAGTCAGGCCGAACCTAGCTTGCACATCTGCCAAGAATCTGTCCGCTTTAGATTTAAATGAATCCCATGTAACCTGAACATTAGGCTGGAAGATCGTTTGTGCAGCAATGATGGAAATTTCCTTCTTCACATACAGTAGAAGTCTTCTGACATTGATCCTGTCGAGAGCCGACGGAACCAACTGAAGGGTCTTCTGGCCGAACACTACAAGACCTTCGGACGGGAACTTAGCGATCGGGTTGATGCTTTGGTCATACAGTGTGTCTCTGTCCGAAGAGGTTAACCTCTCGTGTACATTGAGCACCTTGAGTCCAGCGGCACCCGGTCGGGTACCTTGGCTAGAAAGGCCTCCGCGAATAAATCCGGCAGGCGCGAACCAAATCTCAGATTTAGCTTGTGAGTTTCCTAACACGCCGACGCCGATTACAGAAGGCGGAACCCAAAGACGGCGGCCAGAACGATTATCTCGGACCTGAGCCCATGGATAATATGCTGCTCCGTAGCTGCTATCTAATTCCCTGCTCTTCATGTTGCTAGCAATGGTCTTAATAGAGCCGCGGCGAGCAGAAGGACTTGCGCTAGACTCGTGTCTTGGCTGGAATCCTCCGTTAACATCGATGACGCCTAAGGCGTCTGCTCGATCTTCGCAAACCTGAACAACCTTTTTAGTAAGATTAGGCTCAGTCAGACCGGGCACAGACAAAATGTTATATTCGACATATTCCGGATCTTGGACTGTCTGCAGGGCACGAAAAACCGTGTTGTATGCATAGTTTACAGTTTTATCTCCGGACGCATCGTCCAAATAAGTGTTGCGGAAAGGCTCTACCTCTTGTACATCGAGGCCATCGTGGCCACCGTGGAAAACCGTTGTAAATTGGTTATAGCCAAAGAGATGTAATCCTTCAGTACCGTCAAGGGCACCGGAAGCTGCTGACCAGCTACAAAAGTTGTGACTTGGTCGATGGCCGGGATCTGCAGTGGTGGACATCTGGCGAGAACCTGAGACATAATATGCCTTAGCTTGGTACTCTAGCGCGCCGGTGGAACCAGCTTCGAACTCCAACTGCACATCATCTAAAGTAAATACCCAAGAATATTCCATATCGTTAGCATGCGGATCATCCATGTTGGCCGCATAGTACTCTGGCAAGCGGCGGAGGCAGTCTCTCAAGCTTGGCTCAAGATTGCCCATTGCTGGTAAATCTCGGGAAGCATCGTCTGCCTTGCACCAATCAACGCCTAAGTGAGAATGGCGGCCTGTGTCGCCGGTGTCTGCGCAAAGAACAAGCTTTGGTCTTGGGAATCGAATATCAAATCGATTGTCCGTCGGGGATCCGCCGATGGAAACTTCCGGCTGGGTAGCGCGCGGGACATCCGTGGGATCGCTGTCTTTGTTGATGTCGATCAGGTCGTGACTAATATATGGAATCGAGCCCGAACCTTCAACGAATGCGTTACCGAAATTGGTTGTGCCGTCGCTAATAGCTTTGAAGGCTAAAGACTTGCCGCCACGGATAGCAACTCCCTTCATTACAGGTGGGCCAAAAACGCCCCAAGGAACTAATTCTTGAGCGAGGGCGCCATTTTTAACAGAGTCATCAATTTCAATTCGAACAAAATCGGACATATTATCATAAGTTCCGTAAGTTCTCATCCTCTCATTGGTGCTGTCCCATTCTTCGTACTTGTCGCCAATGCGGCGGCCGACATAATTAACCGAATCAATATCTAAGTTACATCCAGCAAAAACTTCGACGGCGCCGTTGGCATCGTCCTTCGAGCCCAATCTTCTAAGAACAACATCAAACGAACCATAACGATATTTTGTGTTATTGGAGGGTAAAATGTTCTCGATCGAAACCTTCATGTTGTTTTGCAGCCATTCGCCGTGGTTTCTTCCAATCAATCTAAATAGTTTCTGTGCGTTCTCAGCATTGAAATCCGTTGCGGTACCGGTATCTTGGGCAATAAACCACCCTGTTCTACCATCGGCCCAGTCTTCTCTATGCATTTGCCACTCAGCGTTACTGTTGCCGAGTCCAAGAAGCATGCCCATTTGACCACCGGGCTTGTTGTAATATTGTGCAACACCCTTGACGCATCGGTCATGAATGTCCGCACTTGATAGATCTACAACTCCCTCGATTCCAGACCATGCAGAACCGCTATACATATTAACATTATGGAGTATCTCTTGTTCGAAAGACTCTCCTAACCAATAGGTTGCCCGATCGGATCCATAGACATCGTTGCTTGTACGAGCAGGATCTGTATTGAAAACTCTTCTAATATAGTGTTCCGAATCGGGATCAAAGTTAAACTTATAAACATTGCTGTCGCCAGCACTATCAAAAATTCTGGCCGTGAAGGTGTTCTTAAGGTCTCCGCTCTCGACGCTAGAACGGCCCATCCAAGCCGAGCCCGATGCAGCTGTTGATCCATCGGTTCCCTTTCCTTCCAGCACGATTGCACCTTCAGTTAAATACCATACGGCAGCAAGAGAGCCGGTCAGCTGAGGGACAGCGGCGTTGTCATAGGCATGGGGTACCTCGCTCGCGGAATCGCTGCCGCCGGCGGGAGGAATTGCCGGTACGGCTGTTGAATCATTCAAGGTTCCTTGTGAGCCAGAAGGCCACATCCAAAGTCCATAGGCGCCGCCATTTGTACTCAACACAGAAGCGTTACCTGTGCTGGCGCCGGTAGGGGTAACATGACTGACTACGGTACCAGAGGAGTTTTTGGTTTCCCAGCCAGCATTTCCTGCCGTGGAAGCGCCAATCGATTGTTCGCCCAAGAGACGCAAAATGGTTGGCGGTGATACGCCGGCGTTGAGCCAAGCTTCGGCCGCATATGCAGCATAAGTCGGGCCTCCGTGCGCTGGGCCGCGCCATGCATCAGAGGCTGCGCCTCCGGGGTGCGGTGCACCGAATATTCTAACAAACTCTGAGTAGCTTGTAACTGTGACGGGCCTCATTCCTGGGCCCTGTCTAAACCTTCCAACGAGCAGCGGGCCGCGCTCTGGTCTGGCTGCCTCTAATACAGATCGATCTACCTCTTTTAGAAAAATTCCGGGTGATACGAACCGATAACCTTTTACTGACATTCTATGTTATCTCCTCATTTAATAAAAATGCACATTTAGTGGATTAGTTACACTATTTTATCGTTAGTAAATAGTTGTGAAATTTATGAAACTCCAAATTTCTTATGTTTCTACGAGATATAACTAATCGTCTAAATTTTGCGGTAATCCTTATCAGTATCTAAATAGGGATTAATATCACCGAGCGCCGACCTTTCACGAGATATTTTCACCTCAACTGCGTTTTCTCTCACGGAAACCTTGGGACGATCATCGTTATCGCCGGAGCCCACTATATATCCCAACACTCTAATCGATATTTTTGCCTCGTAATCCTTTTCCGATTCACCGACATCTTTTGAATTGCTAACTAGATTATATTTCCCATCAATAAAGGTTTCATAATCGTGACCATCGCTAGAAATAAGTACCGAATCAATACCAGAGCTGTTAGGCTTATTAATGATGGTCGATAAAATATCGTTGATTTGTTGTTGATACTCCGTCTTGACAGTGACGCTATATGTCACATTGATATAGACCGGTAACGGAATCAGGATCGACTCATAGACAACCTTCTTGTTCGGTGTCTTCACTCCAACATTCGCATGTTTGTTTACGGTCTCATTTGCAAAATTAGATGTCTTTTTCTGCTCAATCCTTCGAGAAATCTGCCTTACTCCGCCCCGCACAGATAACAGATCATCTGTCGAGTTTCCGACATTTTCTGGTAGTGCTGCATAATGTGAACCTTTATTTCTTAAATCCTTAACTATGCTGGTTCTTTCGATCGAGATCAGCGGCAGTTTTAAAGATCCGGATGAGTCGCGCAACTCTTTATCGTGTTTGATTTGATAATTTCGTTCTGCCGATAACCATATTACTGGGACTTTTTTCCAACCTTTGTTTGTAGTTGTATGCGCATTAACATCATCGCTCAGCCACTCAAATAGAGCGCGATCAATCGTTTCAATCGTTGACGGCATTAATTCGTATTCTTTAATTTTAGACACTTAGGTGCACTCCTTATGTTGCATCGAAAAGGCCCTCGCGTGCTCGAATACACTTAGCGGAAATTTCCATCTTATGGTCAACTTGGCCAAATAGTGCACGCGGCTCTGCGAGTGTCACGATTTCATAGTATATATCTCCGTATTTCACAAAATCTCCCTCACGCACATATAGCTCTTGGTCTTCCGTCAGGCGTCTTCTGTGAAAATGCACAGTCATTGAAGAATCTTTGTCCATACCGGTGTTCCCGGTTTTGGTGCGTATGCCATCCCACTCGACTAAGGCGTAAACTCTGATCGGTGGTAGAAAAGTCTTCTCAATGGCTTCCCCATATATATCGTGGTAGTTCGTAAGACCAACATCGATTGGATAATACACAACCTGCTGCCCTACAACGCGTTCAACAAGCTCGTCATTAACTTGCTTGACTAAATCGCGTTCTTTCTTTCCTGCAAAGAGCGGGGGAGGCGGCTGATCTGGCTGTTTCCATTTATTACTACCCATACATCAGTTCTCCTATCCCACAATAATCGGCAAAGGCACCTTTTCCTGTATCTTTTGCGCCGTGTCTGTAATCGCGGCATCCTTTTCCATAAGCTTTTGATATGTGAGTTCATCAAGAGTGTTTTTAAGCTCTTCTCTGAGCTTATCTTGATCATCGCGAGCTTCTTGGATCAGCGCTGGGCCATTGAGCGAAATTGCTTCTCCGGGAATTGGAATGGATGCAAATTTGCTTCGAATCTGCCCCAACATCTCCTTTGAAAGAGCTAATGCAAATCGGCGGATCCACTGCTTTCCAATTGCGTTGATGTTTTTGTACGGTATATTCTCAAAAGGCAGCGTATTCATATTGTTGACGCCGTGAGTGCCTGTCTGTCTCGTTGAATCCTCTTCCCATGGAGCAAATTCCTGATCAATGGTGAAATGGAACCAGATTCTTGATGGGCTTATACCCGAAGGTGTCGGAAAAAGCCTAATTTTGTTGTTCTTTAGCTCATAAGAGTAATGTGAAACTCGGGTCCAGATATTATCTTCAAACTGCATTGCTTGCAGCTTGTTGTGCCATGCGGGAATCAGCTCAAATGTCGAATCATCTGCATACATACCGTATGAAGACATATTTCCTACGGTATTGATGCCTCCGTAATATCCAAAGAATCTCCACATAGAGTGTGGGGTTTTAAAATAAACCTTTTTGATACGAATTCTTTTTCCCGGAGAATCAACTTTGTCTGAAAAGTTTTCTCCGGTGGCTTCTGCCACAATTTGCTGTAAATCATAATCTTGCTTCAACTGTTCCGTCGCGAAGGAGGCGGAGTACTCCGTAACTGTGCCTCCTATCCCCGATCGTGTGGCCAGCGCGTCGGACACGCGGCGCTCGTACGCAAGAGTGTACCGCGGATATTTTAAAGCTACTGCGCGGTCTGTCTCGCTGGATCCAGAAAGAGGATCGTCCACCACAAAGCGGCCCTGATGATCGAAACTACCAGTAGATGCTCCCAGCAAATCTGACAACACATTTTTTGACTGGTGCATGTTTATAATATACGAATATTCTAGCACCGCTTCTTCATATGCTGCATAAACATTTCCTGCAGTCAGTTCGATATCGAGTACATCGCCGCCGAGCTTCTTGTAAGTGTAGGCGACCTGCTCTGCAGCGCCCGATAAGAACCCTACAGAGGCCGAGTACATGCCATACGGTAACGAAGTCGCAACTAGACTGGTGCTGCCCGTAGAAGGGAGCACAACGGCGCTAAGCTGGCTAGCGGGAGTGAGTGTGGGATAAGACATACATGTAGCCTCCTACAAACTAATTAGTTCGCAAATTGCAAAGCCGAAATGTTAAATTCGTTTTATTGTGTTGCTTCAGTAGTTTTGGCTTTAGTTCTCGTCTTTCTGGCTCTCGTTGGTGTTTTTCTAGTCTTAGACTTCGTCGTTTTTGTTGTCTTGGTCGGAGTTGTCGTGTTAGCAGTCTCCGTCTTAAGAGTTGGAGTAACAACTTCTGTACTTTCGACGCTGATAGCGGCCTCAATAGGGATTGTCGTTGCCGAAACAGTTGCACTCTCCTCTACAACAGCTGCCTCTGTCGTATCTGTATTATCCGCAAGGCGAATTCTGCTAATCGGATGTGCAGATAGTTTCCCCCTATATTTACTTGAAGTCAAAATTCTTCTTTTTTTACCCATAATGGCCTCCTGTGTTATAATAATTAGTTGTTAAAAGAGAAAACCCCTCTTCCTTGCAGAAGAGGGGCCAAAACCTTAAAGGTTTATAAAAGCTAAAACTTTGTAATATTAACCAAGTGTCGGCTCAACATCAGAAGCGATGTAAGCTTGCCAAGTAGAATTAGTTCCATCATCAGCAATGCAGAGAAGTTCAACTCTCGATCCTGCCACAGAGAGGGCGCCCAAGGTCAAAGTGTCTCCAGAAGTTGCTAAGCGCGGATAACTGCCCGTGGCGTAATCCAATCTTTCTGCATAGAAGTTGGACACGCTGTCGCCCGGAAGTACGAATGTTACCGACTTGCCGCTGCCGACTGCGGTCGTCACCATAAATGAATAACTTAGACCCACATTGTCTGGGCTAAGTGCCGGCAAGTTGACAACAATGTCGCCTGTGCCGTCAATGTTAAAGTGTGTTCCTCCTTGTGCAGCCGTCAAAGTTGCTGTGACTGCGGCGCCAGTGTTAAAGGTGCTGTTATCTACCTTTTTTCTGGACATTTTTAATTGGTTTTGATTTTCGTTAATCAGGCTCCGAATTCGTGCCCAACCTACTCTTTTTGTTCCCATAATTATGTTCTCCTTTTAGTATAAATTAGGTCAATTAACGAAGGGTTTTAAATCCTCCGATCATAAGTAGTTTTATCAAAATGAAAGCCCCCGCCAAAAGGCGAGGGCTTAACATTATATTTACGCTGCTAGTGTTTAGCTAGTGGCGCCGGCTTCTCCGAGGAGACCGCGTACGATAACCAGTCCATACATATCCGGACGGACCATCTTCTTACCGTAGCGCGTCATGACGCCCTTACGGGGTACGAAGTCTTCCGTTCCGAAGATTGTAGGAGTGGTCTGCAGTGGCACATAAGGTGCGTACACATACCCGCTCTCAAGGAAGCTATTGCCTCTACGGCCCACAAGAACAAGGTTCCGCGGGAAATAGGGGTCAACATAGACATCCCACTTCTTGGAAATAGAGCCAGCGTTAACTGCTCCGACAGAGCCCTTATCGGCATCAGCGGTGATGTTAGCACGGAATCCACTGGTGAACTCAAGGATGTTGGCAACCTCTGGCGAACACACCAAGAAGTTAGCTCCACCTCTTAAGGTCTTGCGGTGAATTTGTGCAGACACATCGTTGATGGTCTCAACAAGAGTCTCATACCACTCGCTAACCGTACCGGTGAAGTCCGGAGCAGCCGAAGACGCTCCAATTTCTTTACCAGTTGAACGGTTGACGAACATACCCGGGGAACGAGACCAGTAGTAGGTACCTGCCGTTGCTCCGCGGACGAGATCGTTAAGAATCTCGCGGTCAATCTCAAGAGCAATTTGCTCAGAGAGAATTCCAGTAAGCTCGACTTCGGCGTCAAGGTTGTGATAGGCATTAAGATCCTGTCCCAACTCTGGCGTCCACTTAGCCTT
>MDSZ01087678.1_pt1 | contig 28844 bp, 21 predicted proteins | sample 811201 | NCBI WGS metagenome assembly MDSZ01 (sample SAMN05326647, study PRJNA326480) | marine metagenome | isolation source: seawater | place: Indian Ocean: North | collected 2010 | reverse complement strand
TTTACTCCATGCGGTTTGTTGATGTGTGTTTTGATCTCTGATTTTCTGTGCATATCCAAGGCACGTATCCAAATCATTGAAATAGACATCTTCTTGTATTTCCGTTCCGTGTAATATAACTATAAGTAGCCAAAGCATTACGGCCCAGCAAATCTGCCTTCAAGATAGTTAGTATAACCTCTAGGGTGTACTACCATACCACCAGTTATAGTTTCTGATGCATTTATAGTTGTTTGTGAATTATTCGAATTATCAAGAGCAATATCTCCTGATGAACTTCCGTATATAGGATGTCCAGGTAATACCATAGCTCCAGCACCATTACCTGATGCAGTTGGGGTTCCTTCAAGTGCTAGAAGATCCTTTTTAAGTCTAAGTGCTTCTTCTATTTCTGCCATTTCTTCTTTAAGAGCATCTATATTATCTGTAGTTGTTTGTTGCTGTGATAGTAAAAATGCTTTTCTTTTTTCTATCTTTTTTATATTTTTCATGGCTTCTTCTGCTGAATTAATACCAATACCAATACCAAACCAACTTTCATCAAACTCACCAGATGCTATCATATCTTTAAGTTCTTTTATCTTTTTTTCTTCAGCATCTAACAAATCTTTCTGAGTAGTCGCATTTCTTTGTAAAGCATCTACGGAAGCTTTTTTATCTTCAATTTCAGCTAATAATTTTTCTTCATCTGATTTGAATAGTTTACCAACAAATGGCACTTTCTTTATCTGTTCTATAACCCAATCTTTAACTAAGTCCATAAAACCTATTATAGATGAAAATATTTCTATTACTGGATTATTCTTAAAACTCTTAAATGGATCTTCACCCTCTTCACCAGTAAACCATTGCTTAATCCAAAGTACAGCACCCTTAACTAAATCAAATGGCCATTTTAACAAACCTTTAATTAAATCTTCAAAACTAAAATCCATAATACCTTGTATTATTTTTCCAATAACACCTTCTTCAGCTTTAACTCTACCATCTTCCCCTAGTTCTACTCCGAATGCTTTTCTTAACAACCAAGCTAATCCATTCTTTAACATATCTAATGGTGCTCCAAAGAAATCACCAATCGCAGTAGTTATACCATCTACAAATTTACCAAAAATTGTCTCTTCATCTGAATCAAACATTTGTTTAATTCCTTCATATGCAGATATGAGTATACCCAGTGGCCATAATATCTTTTTAAATACAGTTTTAAAAAGTGCAGTACCACCTTTAACTAATGGATTATTAAAGATTTTACTATTAGCTATAAATGTACCTACTGCTCTAATGGGACTAAGCACTCTTCTGAAAAAGCCACCAATTTTAGCAAATGCTCCATCTTTTCCTCTTAACCCACCTATACTAATTTTAGGGAATCTATCAAATATACTATTAATAATGGATCTAATTCTAGCTATAACACGAGGGACTAAACCCAGTCTTTGAAATCTTCCAGTCTGTGCATTTCTTCTACCTTGAAAGAAGAAATTTATAATACCATTAATTCTTGATCTAATTGCAGTAGTTAATCTATTTACCCAAGGTATTCTATTAATCTGTCTTAGTATTCCTCTAAACATTCTTATGGGCGTCATATAGATTGCTCTCAACAATCTTATTGCTAGTTGTCCATTCTTTAATGGATTTAAAAACCCACGAAAGCCAGCAAATGCGGCTCCTAATGCACCTAGAGTACCTAAAATTCTTATGATATTTTTTTGTAATCCACTTAACTTAGCAATGTCTCCATCTGGTACATCATCTCCATCTACATCTGTATCTCTACCTTTAGCTTGATTTTTACCTAAAGCCAGCATCTGTTGTTCAAGCATTTCTTCAAGTGTTCTTTTCTGAATTTCAAACATTTTAGTTAATGTATCATTCATAGAACTTAAAAAGCCTTGAATACCAGTAAGCAATTGATTATCATGAACTGCCAAATCAATTGACATTTTCTGTTGTTTTTTTGCTTGAGCAACAGAAGCCCCGGAAGGGCCTTGTGCTGTATTGACTCTAGGTAAAGCCATTATTTTCCTTTCATTCCACTCTTATCGAATGCGGCAAACCCCATAAAGGCGCCAACAATACCAGCTTGTGCTAAGTAGAATAAGTTTGATACATCACTTAATAGCTTAATTCTTTCATCAGGAATAAATGGTGTAAACATTATTAGTGTGAATGCACACATTGATCCCAATGCAACCCAAGCCATATTTCTTTGATGCATTTGTTTTCTATTTTGTCTTTCAACTTCTTCTTTCATTTTCCAATCTTCCATTTCAATATCAGATACTACACCATCATTGTTAGTATCTAACTTTTCATATTTAGAACCTTTTTGTAATTTTTTTGCTGTCATCTCTCAGTTTTCCTTTTCTCAGCTTCTTCTTCTAAATGTTGTTTCAGTAAATGAATGTAAATGTCACGTTCAAAAGGTATCATATTTTCTAACTCATTTAAAGAGTATTTATGATGTTGCATAAGTGAAAAATTGAGTTGATAGTAATTACTTAGCGAATTGTGTATCAACCCTAGGTAAAAAAAGACTGTAAGCCCTCCAGAGAGATTTTATCTTTCTCACCACACTTATTGCAAGTCCATTCTATATCTTGTTTCAACTTAGGTGCATTTTGAACAAAATTAGTTATCTTTTCAAATTGATTTTGATTTAATTGATTTATCCAGTCTTCCATTTCTTCTTCTGTAAAATCTGAATATACATTTTCTTTATCATACACATATTCAACCATCAAAGCTATTGTTTTAAATGCCATTTCTGTCTGATCTTCAACTTGTCTTTTTGATAAATCAGATATTGTTTTATATGTGGGATAATTAACTTTAACACCTATTTTATCATCAAGCATTATCTTACCATCTGATATATCACCTTGTACTTTTATATCATCTAAATTAAGATTAAATTGTGTTACGTGTTTACATTCTGAATCTTTTTTAGTATGTTTCAATTGCAGTTCTATAACTTCTCCTACAGACTTTCCTCTGAGTTGTAGAAAAAGATATTCTATATCAAATGTAGCTAATTTAGATACATCAACATCATCAATTATACAGTTACCAAGTATCTGTTCTACAGTTCTAGAAACATCACTTTGATCACCACTTTCCATAGCCATAAGAAGTATCTTCTCTTCTTTTACTAGAAATGGGCGAAATTTTATTTTTTGTTTAGTTGAGGGTATCTCCATCGTAAATTCTGGAGACACTAATTGTGGTAAAGACATTACAACTCCTATAATATTATATCTTACGTATCAATCCAAATGGTGTGTTAATTGCACCTACTATATTTTTTAATCCGTCTGTAGCAGAAACATTCCCGAATCCTGGTATATTTAACGATCCCGAAATTCCCCCTCTGCCAATGCTTAACCCAAAAGTGGACCCAGGCCTAGATTGATCGCTTTTATTAAAGACTGATTTATAATCTTTATAAGCAAATGCTACAGTTTGTTTAACTATTTCTGATTGGCTCCAACTCATTTGAATGGGCCCTATTGCTAATGGATAACATTCTTGTAAAGTGTGTATGCTCATAATATCACCCGCATTACCATATTGTCTAATAGTAACTGTTCCTACGATTAAATCATAGTAAGCTGGATTATATTTACCATTACCACCACTATTAAACACACCAGAACCTATTATCTTATGGTGCCATAATTCGAAGTATTCTCTTTCTCGCATATCTTCACTTAGAATAAAAGTAGCGGCCGCGTCAGCATAAACACCAGCATATGGAACTTTTCTCATTGGTCCATATATTCTTTGTTCAGCGAATTGTAAAGTTCTTCCTGGTAAATCTACACTATCACAACGAAACATCATACTCTCTTCAACACCCAATTCACCGGGGCCGTTTACTTGCACTTCATAATGCGAAGCATGAGCAACACCAGTTTTATTCAATGATGTTACTAGATTGTTTACGTTAAATGGCATTTCTACTTGCACTCCATACAGACGTTTTTCTACTCTTTTCGAAAGATTCAACAGGTAAAAATAAAGCAATATCCCATTCTGTTGGTGCTATTTCTATAAAACGAGAACGTACATGAGCCGTTAAATATTTCTTATAAGTAGGTTTAAACCACTTATATTTAGTAGCAGAAGATAATAGTTGATGAGATATTCTAAGTTTAGTTGACTCATCAAATCTTTTATTGTTTGTTATATCATAAAGTGAATCCATTAACTTAGCACGTAGTCTATATGGTAGATAATGCATATTGATACCTTCAAAACCACCTTTAGATTGTGCTACTTTGAATATCAAAGGAAATTTATCGTAGTATGGCAATGTCGCTTTATGCTTCGGATCATAATAGAAGAAGTACATCTTACCAATCATATTACGAGTTGTCATACGAGTTCTATCTCTAACAATTTGAGAAGCACCTTTATCGCCTCTTACTCCAGATGTTTTAGCTTGATCTCTAAACCAGTCTCTTGATTGTTGAGTACGAGCAGGCATTTCACCCTTACGAACACCTCTTAGTAGTAAATCGTCAAAAACTGTGGCCATTTTTAAATAGTTCTTTCTCTGTAAGTATCATAAATTTCCATTTTCTGTCTTTACAATACTCAATTGCGTATTCCCATTTACTCTTATTTATACTCCATGTTTTTACCTCGTATAAATACTTACGTGTCAAGTTCTTTTGGGGCTTTGGCTCTTTAGTTTCTTTATGGGGTTTAACTTCTATAACTATTGTTTCTTTTATATTATGTTTATTGTTTACTTGAATAACAAAATCGGGAAAGTAACGATGCCATCTTCCATCAAGAGGAGACTTGTAAGGGATAATTAATTCTTCAGAAGCCCACTTCAATACACCGGGGTTTTGATCAAAATATACCATACAGTTTCGCTCCCATAAAGAACGATAAATAATGTTAGTCGGATCGCCCTTATACTTTTTAGGAAACTTTGGCTGAAATTTACCTTTATAACTCATAAGGATATATATAACTATGGCAATTACTTTCGGAAATGGCAATATAAGTTTAGGAGATAACATCAAAGCTATTACTGATGTTGCTGGTAGAACAATAAAATCTAATATACAATTTGATGGTAATGGTGTTAGAATATCTGGTAGAGAACACTTTCTTAGAAAAATTCAGAATAGGGCACCAAAAGGACAATTAGCTGATTTATATCGAAATAAGAAAAAGACAACATCTTTAGTTTTTCCAAGAGATTTAGATGATGAGCATTATATAATCATTAATGCATTAAAAAGAAATAATCAAACTATAAAAGATAGTAAAGGTAAGAAAGAATATCTAACATCTTTTGTCTTACCAATACCAGGCAATCTTCAAGTACAGTATCAAGCACAATATGAAAATCAAAGTTTAGGTGCTATCGGTGCCGCGGCCGCTGGAAGATTAGGAGGGAATACTGCTGGTAGAGGTGTAAAAGATATTATCGGAAAAATCAGTTCTAAAGTATCATCTTTCGGATTAGATTCACAAACAGCTGGACAAGTTGGAGCAATTGGCGCCGCTATAACAGGAGTAGCCGCTGGTGCAAAACTTGCCGGGGGTGTTGGTGCTATATTAGGTGCTGGAGGTATTGATAATGTTTTTGCGGGAGTTATGTTAGAACAAGGACTTGCTATCAATCCACATATGGCTGTTATATTTAAAGGTGTAGACTTTAGATCACACGTATTTGAATATAAGTTTATAGCAAGAAATCAAGCAGAGAGTGATACATTAAAAGCTATGATAAGTGCATTCTCTCATCATATGCTTCCAGGTAATGCATTGGGAAGTAGAAATGGTAGTGTTGGTTTAGCTTTCGATTACCCAGATGAATTTGAATTGTCTTTTGCTCCAGGGATATCTAGTTATCTTTATAGAATAGGGACTTGTGTTCTTACACAGATGTCAGTTAATTATAATGGTGAATCAATTCCAACATTCTTTGAACAAACAGGTGCACCAGTATCTATTAATATGACTTTATCATTTCAAGAAGTTCAAATTCTCACAAAAGATGGGTTTAATAATCCAGGTGAAACTGATGTTAATTGGGAACTTCAATCGAAAGTAGCTTTAGCTAAAGCCGATAATGCGGCTATGACATTGAGCAATGGAGCTAGTGGTACTGGTTTTAGAGGGAACACACCGCAATGAGTTATTTTTCTAATTTCCCAACAACACTTCACGACTTAAAAGATACTAATGTTAAGACTGAATTAACAAATATATTAAGACGTTTTAAAGTACGCCCTAAAGCAAAAGATACAGTAGCTACTTATTATGATTATATAATGCAAGAAGGTGATCGTCCTGATACTATCGCCGCAAAGTATTATGGTAATGAAAAGTTAGCTTGGTTAGTATTAATCTTTAATGATATAATAGATCCATTTTATGATTTACCTTTATATGGACAAAATTTTCCAGATTATATAAAAGTGAAGTATGGTTCAGTTCAAACAGCAAATTCTACTGTCAAACATTATTATAAAATATTAGAAGAAGAGAAGCTTTTAATAGATGGTACCAGATTACCAAGAAGAGAAGTTGTTTGTGATTTAGCAACATATAATAGTTTAGCAGGTACACCCACATTACGAAGAAGTGAAACTGTATATGAATGGGAAGAAAAGCTAAACGAAGATAAGAAAAAATTAAAACTCTTAGATAAAAAATACGTACCAACATTACTCAAAGAGATAGCATCGGTTCTTAGATAATGGCTAATACTGCCCAAACAGAATATAAATTCGCAGGTGCTGTTGAAATAGATAGCCTTGATATCATTGACACGGCTGGAGTTGCATGGAGCTTATTACATCTTCAAGCTGAGACAAACATCTATCAAGATTTATTTCAACCCTTCATGAAAATAGAAATCGCAGTAAGCGATTCTGCAGGACTCATTAACGAACTTGATGGTGGTGTTAGGGGTGGAGAAATAATATATTGTTCTTTTAAAACATCTGATCCAGAATTAGAATATGTTAAGTTATGCTTTTTGGTAAATAGTGTTTCTAGTAGAGTTAGACATAATGAAGGTAATGAAAAATATATGATAGAAGGCTTTTCAGTAGAATACTTTTCTACTATCGATAAAAAGATTTCTAAAGCTTTTGGAGGAACATCTGGTAAACCCATACATCAATTAGTAAATTCAATATTCACAGAGTTTATTTTAACACCAGAAGTTAAAAGTGTTTACAAAGGTTTAGGTGAAAAGAAAAGAATATGTGATAAAGAAAAATATCATCTTGTAAAAAGAGACTTGACTTCTGGTTTACACAAATGTATTATACCACAAATGAATCCAATTCAAGCTATACAATATTTGGCATCTGATGCCACTGATGATGACGTTGCATCAAAGTTTTTATTTTATGAAAACTTTAAAGGTTTTAATTTTAAAAGTTTAGCGAAGCTTGTAGCAGAAGAACCAAAGTTCAAAGACTATACTTATTTCCCATCAACACACCCAGTAGAATCCACACCAAGAGATTTAAAACCATTTTTCATTATTGATATGGAAAGAGTTAAAGAAGTAGATGTATTAGATAATATGGTTGATGGTTTATTTGCCGCTAAAACTATTGAATTAGATCCACTTAGAAAAAAATTCAAAATTACAAAGTACAAATATGAAGAAGAAGTTGAACGTATGAGTAAACTACAAGAGTTTGCTATAAAAGGTGGTGCAAATGAAAATGCTATACTTCATTTAAAAACTTCTAGACGAGGACACGATACTGATCCAGTATTCTCTAAAGAAGCACCTTTGTCAAGTAAAAATATTCTAAAGGATCCAATTAGAGATAGCTATATGAAACATTTAACAAATAATGTTTTAAAGATGACTTTGTATGGTAATTCTGAATTAAATGTTGGTGATACTATCTATGCAGAGTTTGCCCAATCTACAACATATCAAGTTGAGGAGGGAGATAAATATACGAGTGGTAAATATTTAATAACAAAACTTAGACATAAGTTTGCTAAGAATGACTACTATACTTTAATAGAATGTGTCAAAGACACGGGACTAGAAGAATGATATTAAACAGAGAAGAATACGAAAATTGGAAAGAGTATCAAGAACTCAACGAAAAATTAATATTATTTAATAATGGTAAAAGATATGGACAAATTGTTTTCATGGCTGGTGGTGCTGGTTCGGGTAAAGGTTTTGCGATACAAAATTTCATGGAGAAAGAGAAATATAAAGTACGAGATGTTGATGAGTGGAAGAAGGCTCTTATCAAACTTGCGAAAGTAAAAAATAGCAATTCAGATTTAGCAAAACTGAATCTAAGAAATCCTGATGATGTATTTAAATTACATACAATTGTAAGAGAAAAGGGTATCAAAGATAAAACTCTTGATATGTTATTAAGAGATGCTAAAAAAGAAACTCTACCAAATATACTTTTTGATATTACAATGAAAGATCATTCAGATATAAGTGATGTAGCACCTAAATTAATTGATGCTGGTTATGAAGCTAGAAATATACATTTAGTATGGGTTCTTACAGATTATAAAGTGGCCGCAAAAGCAAACAAACAGAGAGATAGAGTTGTACCAGATGATATTCTTTTCATGTCTCATCAAAAAGCCGCTCAGAATATGTTACAAAGAATTAGATCACAAGCTTTAGGTAGAGGTACAGGTGTTGGTAGAAGATATGTAGATGGACAAATTCATACTATACTTAACAATAGAGATAAAACATCATTCTATCCAAATACAAAAATGCCACTTGTAAAAGACTTTTCATACATTACACTCAAGCGAAGTGGTAAACCATATGAAAATGATAGAGCAATTATAAAAACATTAATGAGATGGGCATTAGAAAATGCACCATTATCACCAGCTTCACAAAGAAGTTTAAAGAAAAGGTTTGATTTATAATGTTAAGTTTCAATAATTATATTAGAGAACAATATAGAAATCTGCAAGAAAAAACTTGGAAACCTAATATGGGTGACTTAGCTGAACCTATTCTTGCTTGTGGAGTTGCGGCGAAGTTTGCAAATCCTGATACTGTTATCACAAGAACAGCTATTGAAAAACTTCTAAGAAGAGTAATTAAAAGTAATCCAGAAAATATAGAGGGTTCACCTGGTGGTACACTCAAAGTAAAAGATAATATTTTTCTCAGAGTTGCAATACGTAAAAAAGAATGGGAATGGCTCAAAGATGAAAGAAATTGGGAACTGATAGATTGGCAATTTAAAGCTGTTGCACAATACTGTAACGATAAAAGTAGAAAGAATGAATTATCTGGTAAAATTGATTTAATGCAAGGTAAAGGTAGAAGATTACATTTAATTGCAAAAGCATATATGATGAATGGTAGAAAAGATGAAATACGTGTTGATGCTGATGGTACTGGCGATCAAAAAGGTACGAAAGCTGATATCAAGATTACGTTGAATGGTAAGAAAGCAAATATGCAGATGTCACTCAAAGTAAAAGGTGGTGATCAGATAGGACAAAAAGCTGGTGTACCATTTGACAAACAATATGAAATATTTAAAGAGTTGGGTGTTGATGTTGGACCTGCGAGAAAAGAATATGATGCAATAGTTAAAGAAATAGATTTAGGATTTTACTTTTTAGACAGAGCAGAAGTATCAAAAGGTAAAGAAGATAAAAGACTTCCTAAAGCTATAGAGATGCAACAAAAACTCAGACAAGCTAATTCTAGATCATATAGACTTGCCGCTAAAATTTGCAAAGATAAAATGGATTCTGGCGATGAAAAGTTTGTGAGAAAATTAGCTGACTTCTTAATACATTACGGAAGTTTAGGTGATAAACAAATAGAGATAATAACATTAACAACAAAGGGTTTCAAGAAAGCCAAGTTTGGTAGAAACTTTAAGAAACAATTATTAGAATACTATCCAAAACTAAAAGTTATATTTAATATGGACGATGGTGATCCTTCTATTGAGTTTTATGATCCCGAGATAGGAAATAGATCAAGTGGTGAAGCTAGATTATTTCGTATACGTGGTAAGACATTATATGAATCAAAAACAAAGAAGATAGATGGTAAGTCAAAGAAGATATTTCCACTATATGTGAGAAACTTAGTTGAAGCTGGTGGCTTATTATATAAACTAGCTGTTGATAGTTAAGGAGATAATATGACAGAACAATTTTTACAAGAGATTAATAATCCAAAACACGAATCAGAAAAGAATGACGATCCTACTGATGATGTTACACAAGGAGATTTAAGTGGATGGATAAACAAGTCACCGAAAAAAGAGGAAGAAGATGCTGAACTTCCTAGGAAAGAATGACTTTATATGGTTTTTCGGGGTTGTCGAAGATCGTAATGACCCTATACAACTCGGAAGGGTTAGGGTACGGGCTCATGGTTGGCACACCGATGATAAGAACGAAATACCTACTGAAAGTTTACCCTGGGCGATTCCGTTACAAAGCATCACATCTGCGGCTGTTAGTGGCAAGGGCACCTCGCCGACGGGTATCCTCGAAGGGACTTGGGTAGTTGGCTTTTTTGCTGATGGAAAAGATGCATCAGAGCCGTATATATTAGGAAGTTTTGCTGGTATACCACAATACTCAGCAGATAGTTCAAGAGGTTTTAATGATCCAAATGGGGTATATCCAAAATATGTTGATGAGAGTGATGTTAATAAACTTGCTCGAGGCACTAACACAATTACTAAATCTCCTGATAAAAATATTGGAGCACCTGCTGATTCCTACAAAGCGGAGTATCCCTACAATCACGTTACGGAAACTGAAAGCGGCCATATCATTGAAATAGATGATACTGGTGGTAATGAAAGAATCCACGTTTTTCATAAATCTGGTACATTTATTGAGATGCAACCAAATGGTGATGTAGTAACACAGCATAAGAATGGTTTTAGAACAGTTACTGGTAACGATAAGCTTCACGTAACAAAAGATTTAGATATTATAGTTGATGGTAATATTAATCTATCATCACGTAAGAATATTAATATTACAGCACTTGGTAATATAGATGCAAGAGCAACTAGAATAGATTTAAATAATGGAACTCCAAGTTTACCTGATGCACAGTTACTTGATTCTCCTGTTGTATATGAAGAAAATATAGTTAAATTAGAACCCCACGAAATATCAGAAGATTACCCAGATAATCCAGAACAAGTAGAACAGACTGATGGTAAGAATCCAGAAGATGTAAATTATCCAGAAAAAGCACCAGCTACTTGTGGTGCGGCAGATAATCCACAACGAAATCCATTAGATGTTGCAACAGAATTAATGAACGAAGGTGGTTGGAAAGAAACTGGAAGTAATCCGAAAATTAGATTTCTATGGGACGAAATCGGTTATGATGGTTCTAGATATGCAGATACAACAGCATGGTGTGCCGTATTTGCAGGTGCAGTACTTAAAAGATCTGGTAATAAGTATATTCAAACTGCATCATCACAAGCATATTCAGGATATGGTACTCAAGTAGCTATGGCAGAAGGAGATAAAATAGACTTATCAAATCTCAAGAGAGGTGATATATTGGTATTTCAAAGAGGTGGTTCAGCAAAAGGAACTGGACACGTTGCGTTTGCCACAGGTAATTATACAGATACACATATAGAAGTTGTTGGTGGTAATCAGAGTAATAGTATTACACAGAAAAGTTATAAACTAAGAGGCGGATATTTTTGGAGATTAAGGGCTGTTAGACGAGCAGTTGCTTGTGATGATGGTACTACAGAACCACCAGAAATGTCTGAAATGTTATAATGCCTGCAGTAGCAAGAAAAGATGGAGTTGATACTGTTGACACAGTACACGTTGCAACAGGAGATAAAAATCCAGCAGATAATATAACTTGCGATTTAGCTCCAAAAAAGACTGCAACTCAAATGGGAAGTTCTACTGTTTTTGTAAATGGTACTGGTGCAGTAAGATTAGGTGATAATGTAGCTGTACATACTTTTGCTGGAGTAGGTTGTCCAACACACGCACCTGGGCTAGTTTCTGGTAGTCCAAATGTTTTTGTAGAAGGAAAAGCTTTAGGGAGAAAAAATGATACTTACGGGTGTACAGCCAAGATAATTTCTGGCTCAAGTAATGTATATGCTAATGGAAATTAATTATAAATAGCATTAAGTTATTATACTACAATAGTATTTTAACAATAAATTGAAACTTTGTCAAGAGAAAAATTATGGATCATCATGATAGTTTATTAAATCTTTTTGATACTTATATTACAGAGAGTGAAAAATTTGAAAAGGGTAATAAGTCTGCTGGAACAAGAGCAAGAAAAGCCCTCGCCGAAATTGCCAAGATTTGTACTATGAGAAGAAAAGAAATACAAGAGAAGAAGAATGTCGGAAACTAACCAAGTTATATACAGCGATTTTGATAATTTATTTGTATCAAATCCTATAACTAAACAGTTAAACAAAAAGATTAATAGAGATGCGGTAAGGCAATCTGTTAAAAATTTAGTATTAACTGATTTCTACGAAAGGCCTTTCCAATCAGATATTGGTTGCAATGTAAGAGGTTATTTATTCGAACCATTTACTTCTCATCTTCAAGAGCAAATAAAACAAGCAATAACTAACACAATAGAAAATTATGAACCACGAGCAAATCTAATAGATGTATTAGTAGAAGATAGATTAGATTTAAATGGGTTATCATTAACAATAGCTTTCGAAGTTGTTAATGATCCAGAAGCTGTGGTTCTGGATATATTACTAGAAAGAGTAAGATAACATGGCCGCTAATACGTATCTAAAAGTTACAGAAGTAGATTTTGCTGATATAAAATCTAATTTAAAAACTTATTTAAAATCACAAACTCAATTTAATGATTATGATTTTGATGGCAGTAATATGTCTGTACTATTAGATGTATTAGCATACAATACACATTACAATGCATTTTATATTAATATGCTTGGTAATGAAATGTTTTTAGATACAGCACAGCAAAGAGACAGCGTAGTATCTAGAGCAAAAGAATTGGGTTATCTTACACGTTCAGCCAGAGGTGCAACAGCTAATGTAGGAATAACATTTACTGGTGTTGCAAACAATGTATCTGAATTTACTCTTCCTAAAAATACTACATTTACAACTTCAATTAATGATAGAACATATACGTATGTCACACCTGAAGCCAATATAATTAAGAACGTAGCAAATACTTTTACACAAGCTATAAGCATAACTGAGGGTGCACCACTTCAACATCAATTTACTGTTAGTGATGCAAGTCCAGTTAAATATGTTTTACCCAATGAAAATATAGACACACGTAGTATAAGAGTTACAGTAAAAGAATCAGCAACATCTAGTGCAAACACTATATACACTCAAGCTACAAACATAAGAGAAGTAAACGAAAAATCAGCAGTTTATTATTTACAAGAAACACACGACAAACAATACGAAGTTTTATTTGGAACTGGTTCATTGGGTAAACCAGTTAAAGATGGTAACATTGTCGTAATAGATTATAGGGTATGTAATGGAACAAAGACAAATGGCGCAAATGTGTTTTCTATTGACAGCATTAGTATTAGTCCAACTTACACTTCTGCTAGTTTATCTGTAAACACAGTTGCTAGAGGTGGTGTTGAATTAGAAAGTGTCGATAGTATAAAATTCAATGCACCAAGAAATTATAAGATACAGAACAGAGCCGTTGTTGCTAAAGATTTTGAAAGAATTATTCTTAACGAAAATACAAACATAGCATCGGCAGTTGCATTTGGTGGAGAAGATGCCTCTCCTGCAGTTCACGGAAAAGTTTATATAGCAGTTAAACCACAAGGTGAATTAATACCAACTGTTACTCTTAAAGATGAAATTAAAAATTCTATTAAAGATAGAACAATGTTGGGAATCGATCCAGTAATAATTGATCCATCTTATCTTTATATTGTACCAACTATTAATTGTTATTATGATAAGTTAAAATCAGCAACTTCAACTTCTGCTATTCAAACTTTAATTAGAGGTGCTATGTCATCTTTTTCATCTACTAATCTAGAACAGTTTGGTAAGAAATTAAGATATTCAAGATTTGTTAGAAACTTGGATAATGTAGATGATGCAATTTTGAATAATGAAGCTACACTACAAATGCAAAAAAGATTTGTACCAAGTACAACAACAGCATCACTAGTTAATCTATTATTTCACAATGCTATACAGAAAAGCACTTTATCATCAACAGCATTTACATATAATAACTTTATAGCATACTTAGATGATGATGGTTTGGGTAATGTTAGAGTGTTTAGATACAATTCATCAAAACAAAAAGTTGCTATAGAGGCTAATGCAGGAACGATTGATTACACAACAGGTGAAATAAAAATTAATAGTTTCGTAGTTACAGCTTATGATGGTATAGAAATTAAAGTAAATGCAGATCCAGTTTCTAAAGATATTGTTCCTGTTAGAGAACAGATTATTATAATATCAACAGAAGACTCGTCAATCACAACCACTGGTGAGGTTGGTGATTAATGGCTCTTACTGAAAAACTATCAACACTCGTAGAACGTCAATTTCCAGCCTTCTATAAAGAAGAGGGTCCGAATTTTCTTGCTTTCATTAAAGCTTACTATGAGTATATGGAACAATCTGGTAAAGCAGAAGATGTTACACGTAGTTTATCAGACTATAAAGATATTGATAAAACATTAGATTCTTTTATTCAATATTTTCGTTCAGAATTAATGCCAGAAATTCCGAATGATGCTCTTGCAGATAAAAAATTACTGGCAAAAAGAATTAAAGATTTATATACAACTAAAGGGACCATAGAGTCTTATAAGTTATTATTCAGGATATTATACAATGAAGATGTTGAGATTTCTTTTCCAGCCGATCAAATGCTTAAAGTTTCTGATGGAGATTTTAAGATTGATCGTTATCTTACTACTCATCACGATCCTAAAGCATACACTCTCATTGGGAAAACTATTAAAGGTACAGACTCACAAGCTGAAGCCTTGGTTGAAGATGTAAGAAGAGTTGTTGCTAAGGGACGTGATATAGATCAGATACTAGTTTCAAATATAAAAGGTATTTTTAATAACGTAGAAACTATTAAGATAAAGGGAGAAGATACAGGTTATACTCCAATCGTAGAAGCAGGAGTAAAAAGTATTAGTATTGTTTCTCAAGGTGGTGAGTATAGAGCGGGTGACGTTATTCAAATGATTTCATCTGATTCAGGAGATTTCGGTAAAGTTGTTATTAATGATGTTACAGATTTGGGTGGACAATTAGCTTTCGAACTAGTAGATGGTGGATCAGGTTATCAAGCACAATCAGATGGCACTACGATTGAATATATTGGAGGAGATGGAGATTCACCTGCATCTTTTCAAGTTAAATCGGGTGATATCACAGATACTTTTGCTTTAAGTCAATGTACTAATAAGTTTGGTTCAAATACAATGTTCGGTGCAACGGCACCTAGAATACAATACAGAGACACTTCACATGGTATAATGAACAATCATGCTAATACTTTATTAGGTGCTCCAGATTTTGGTTTCAGAGAAGCTGGAGAAGATTTGGGTAATAATGATTATAGAACAAATGCAAACGCAGTAATCGTTTTAGCAAACACGGCAAATCCAGGGGTTGTTGTTGGAGATAAATTATATGGTGTAACTTCTCAAGCAAATGCAGTAGTTAAAGCTATAAGAAGAGTATACAATGCCACATCAGATGATGTAGTTCTTGCAGTTGATACTTATAAAAATTTTCAAGTTAATGAAAAAATTAATAAAACAACTAAAACTGGAGTTACAGTCGGTACAGTCAAGACAAATGGCTTCTATGCCAATACAATTGGTTATCACGTATTAAAAATAGCTAATACTGATGGTAGTACTGTTTCTGTTAATGATGAATTAGTAGGTGCAGTTTCGGGTGCATATGGTGTTATCAAAAAAGTAAATCTTGTTTCGAGTGGAGATGAATACGATAGTGATGGTGTTGGTGGAAATGATAGAAAGATTTTAACATTAACAGTCACAGCAAATACGACAGCAAATGTTTCAAATCAATTTGATGCTGGACCAATGAAATCTTTTATTCAGAATGAGGGTATAAGAAAAGTTGGTAGTGGAACAAATATTGCTAATGTTGTTTTTGATACATCTAATACAATGATAGAAAATGTGCATACAAAATTATCAGATTCTTTAGTGTTTGTCAATGGTGCAGTTGGAACAATAGCAAGATTGTCAAGTAGAATTGGTGGTTCTGGGTTTTCTGCAAATCCAACTGTTGTATTGAAAAATAGAAACGTATCATCTTTAGGAATAGGTGAAGCATATTTAACGATACAATCTACTGTAGCAAACTGGGGAACTGGTAATTCTCAAGTAACAATTTTAGATACGAATGATAGAATAGAACAAGCATCATCAGGTGCTACAGCGAATATAATGAAAGTAGTAAATAACTTTCAACATTCTAATGGTGTATATGAAACTGAAGTAAGAGTTTGGCAAGATCAGTTACAAAGAAGTCCTGGTAATAGAAACTGGAGTAATAATGCCACAACTGCACTTAAAATTTATAATGATGCATCTCAAAGTTCTTTAAAAGGTACTGGTTCTGGTAAAATAGTAAAAGTTCAAGATGAAGGTATTTTAGGAGATAATGCGACAGTTAATGGAGTTGTTGGTGCAAACGGAACAGTTAAGTCTGCAAGAGTTTTAGATTCTGGATTTTCTTATAAGCAAGGCGAATTAGTTACGTTAGCAAGTTCAGGAAGATTAAATGCCATACAAGCAACTGGTACACTTACACTTGGACACGTTGCTAACTCTGAAGGATATTATGCATCAACTAGAGGGCAAGTTTCTTCTTCAAGAGGTTATATACAAGATAGTAATTTTTATCAAGAATTTTCTTATGAGATATCAGCACCAATAGCCCTAACAAGATATAAAGATATTGCACTTAGACTTATTCACCCAGCGGGACAAAAGTTTTTTGGTAAGTTCAAAACTTCAACTAACGCAATGAGTCAATCTGTTACTTCTTCACTAGTACGTACAAGAAAGAAGGGTACTGGTACTGTAGCAATAACAAATAATTCAAACACAGTTACAGGAACATCTACAGCTTTTACTTCTCAATTTGCAAATGGTGATTCAATAATAATCGAAACAGGCGAGAGTGTCTTTTATAAAGCAGTTATAAATAAAGTAAATAGTGCAACAAGTGCCAATTTAAATGTTAAATGGACACATGGTAATATAAGTAGTGCAAACGTACATTATTTCACAGGAACGGTAACCTAATGTCATCTTATGCAAGTAAAGAAATGAATATTATGGGAGCGAAAGCTTTCGTAGAATCTTTAAAAAGAACAGATAGTAGAACAACAAAAAACTCTACAATTTTATATGCTGTTTTAGGTAAATCAAATGATTGGCCTAATGAGCCAACTGCCGATAATGCTGAAGAAACTATCTATGATAAACATTATAAAATGTGGAAAGAAGCAGTCGCGGCCAAAAAGATTTCTGTTACTGATGTTAGTCACGTAATACCAAGAGTTGATTGGGAAATTAATACAGTTTATCCAATGTATAAGCACACTAATAAAGGCTTATATGGACAATCATTCTATGTTCTTACAGATCAAATGAATGTATACAAATGTTTATACAACAATAAAGGTGGAAAGTCAACAGTTAAGCCGACTAGTTTTGCGACACAACCTTTTTCAACTTCTGATGGTTATACTTGGAAGTATATGTATACTATTAGTTTAGGACAAGCAAATAAATTTTTAACAGCATCACATATGCCCGTTCAGACATTATCAGCAAGTGATGGTTCTTCTGAACAAGTAAATCAATTAGCAGTTCAAAATGCTTCTGTTAATGGTGCGATACACGTAGTAGAAACAGAGAATGTTGGTGCTAGTTATGAAATGGTACCAAGTACTGCTGTTATAGGTGCAACTGTAAATACAATTCAGTTAGCATCAGGTAATCCATCAACAGTTGATAATTATTATAATGGCGATTCAGTTTATATACAATCTGGTACTGGAGTAGGACAATTAAGAAGAATAGTTAATTACGCAGGAACAACAAGAACACTAACAACTAACACGAATTTCACCACTACACCATTCACAGATTCAGTTGTCATGATTTCTCCAACAGTCAATATAGTTGGAGATGGCGTTGGGGCATTAGCTTATTCATTAGTTAATACAAATGGAAATATATCTAATGTTAATGTTATAGCAGTGGGTTCTAAGTATACAAGAGCAAAAGTTTATATTTCATCTAATACTACTCACGGTACTGGTGCAACAGCAAATGCAATTATATCTCCAATTGGTGGCCACGGTAAAGATGCTATAAGAGAATTGGGTGGAAATAAAATATGTTTAAATGCTCAGTTTAAAGGAAGTCGTGGTACTTCTTCAACTGGTGCTGGATATATTCCAGCTAATACTGAGTTCAGAACAGTTGGTATTCTAAAAGATCCAATATTAAAAGTTAATTCGAATAATGCTATTATGACAGAGGCAATTGCTAATACGTCTAATAGTGCTGATACATTAAGATTGACAACTAGATTGAATATATCTTATCAGCAAATAATAAACAATGTACCACAGAATCAATTTGCAGTAAATGATGAAATTACAAATGAAAGATTAAGACTTAGAGCAGAAGCAGGTAACATTGGATATATTACTGAATTGAACGCCTCTGCTAGAAGAAGTGCCTCAGTTGCACAAGCATCAACTGGAGCAAATGGTACAATCGTTTTTATTAAAGATGATGAAACAAACTCTGATGTATCGTTCTTTAATATCTATCTAAATAATGTAGATAGTTATGGTACTTTTGTACCCTTTACAAAGAATGATCAATTATTAAAAAGAGGAGATTCCACAATTAGAGCAACAGTATCAGCTATTGCTGGACCAGAGGCAAACACATACTCTGGAGAATTTATTCATGTTGAGAATTTTCAAAAAGTTACAAGAGCAGTTGATCAGACTGAAGACATAAAAGTTATACTAGATTTTTAAAGGTAAAGTAGATGGCACTAGAAACAAATTTAAATCAAAGCCCATATTTTGATGACTTTGACGAAACAAAAAACTTCAATAGAGTTTTATTTCGTCCTGGTTATGCTGTACAGGCAAGGGAACTGACTCAGCTTCAGACAATTCTTCAAAATCAAATAGAGAGATTTGGTAATGAAATATTGATAGACGGAACAATCGTTACTGGTGCGGCTTTAAAAATAGAAAGAATAGATTACGTAAAACTAAGAGATAAAGATGCTAATAACCGAGTGCTATTATTAACAGACTTTTATACTGGTGGCGTAGTTGCAAACTCAATTGTTACAGGTACAACTTCTGGTATGACAGCACAGTTGATTGATGTTGCTGAAGGTTCAGAATCAAATGCTCCAAATTATCTAACTCTTTTTGTTAAGTATACAAATTCTGGTACAAATAACACAACTAAAACTTTTGCAGACAATGAAGTTCTAACCTTAAGAAATCGTACTGGTAACGCTTTTATCGTTGCTGGTAATACGATATCGAGCAGTTCTTCCGGGTTAGGGACAAGAGCAACAGTTGGTGATGGAGTAATATATCACAAAGGACATTTTGTTAGAGTTACTTCACAAAGTCATATCGTTGATAAGTACACAACAAACCCAAGTAAAAAAGTTGGATTTCAAACAGTTGAAAGCACAGTAGATTCAAACGCAGATAGTTCTCTTTTAGACAACGCAAGTGGATCAACAAACTTTGCGGCCCCTGGTGCTACCAGATTAAAACTTCTTCCAACATTGGCAAGTCGTGCTTCAGCTACAGCGAATACAGATACATTTTTCACAGTTGTAGAATTGAAAGATGGTGAAATAATAAGAAATGTAAAAGATACTGTATATTCAGATATTGGTAAACATATATCAATGAAGATGCACGAAGCCCACGGTAACTATGCAGTAGAACCTTTTACAGTTCGTATACGTGAACATTTAAAAGAAAGCACAAACTTAGGTAGATATAATACTGCACAAGGTGGTAATGCAAATAAACTAATAGCTGAAGTAGATAAAGGTATGGGATACGTAAATGGACAGAAAGTTCATTTAATTAATCCAACACCAATTGAGTTTGACAAAGCTACAGACTACACAACTAAAGATGCTAGAGTTTTATCACAAAGTTTTGGTAACTATGTTATCTGTAAAGAAGTTGTTGGTGGTTGGGACTTTCAAGGACTTAGAGAAGTATCACTTAGAGATGCACCACAACTCGGAATATCACAAGTAAATTTTGGTGATCAAGCTGTTACTGGTAATGAAATCGGAACGTGTAAAGTAAGAGGTTTTAATTATCATTCTGGAACTTCTGGTACTCCAGATGGACAATTCAAAATATATATCTTTGATATTAAAATGAATACTGGTAAATCTTTTAGTAGTGTACGTTCACTATTTGAAGTTAACTCAACACACAATTCAATGGCTGATATTGTTACTTCTTCAGCTTATGGTACAACTTCTGCAAGATTAGAAGAATCAAGTAAAAATAATTTAGTGTTACCATTTAGTTTCTTGGGAACAAAGACACTTAAAGATTCATCTAATAACGTAGATACACAATTTGTTTACAGAACAGAAAAATCAGTTACATTTTCACCCGGTTCTGGTACATCTTTAGCCGCTACAGTTTCAGCAAACTCTGCCCATGCTGGTGGTACTGAGACTATGAATGAAACTGGTTCTTTAACTGCTGATCAAGAAAGACAAATTATTGTAGTTTCAAAAGCAACAGCCCATTCTGCCCCAAGAAAAGGACATATTGTTTCTGTTAATGCTAAAGCAGTTGTTGGTGGCGGAACTCAGTTTCTACAAACATATCAAGCTGGTGATGTAATAAGAATTAAAGATGGTTCTAATAACTATATTCACAGAATTGCAACAGTTAATAGTGATACATCACTCACACTAGCAAATACTGAACCAGTAACAAGATCAGGACTAAATGCGGCCGCAGGCGTATCACACAATAATGTATTTCCAAAAGGTTACATATTTGACATGGATGCCAATGGAGCTATAACATCTACGTCTTCACAACATAACATTAACTTACAACAAGCAAATGTGTCAAGTAGTTTTGCGGCATCTGTTTACTTTAATGTTCTACGTTCAAGTGCTGTACAATCTGCAAAAACTGTTCGTAAGAGTCAGTATATTACAATTACTACAAATAATCATAGTGCCACAAATGCAGGTCCTTGGAGTTTAGGTGTTTCAGATGCATATAAACTAGAAGCTGTTTATATGGGTACCGATCAAACAGCAGTTACAGTTAATGATACAAATGTTACATCTCATTTTACTATTGACTCTGGACAAAAAGATGATATGTATGACACTTCTAAACTTGTTAAGAAACCTACAAGTACCCTTAATATAACAAATAAAGCACTACTTGTCAAGTTTTCTTTTTTCGAAAGAAATTATTCGCAAGGAATTGGTTTCTTATCAGTAGACTCTTATCCTGTAAATGATAGCACTACTTCATCTACTTCAATTAAAACTTGGGAAATACCAAGCTTTACTTCACCATCAACAGGTAAAGTTATAGAATTAAGAGATGCAGTAGATTTCAGGCCTTTTAAAGCGAACACTTGTAATCCAACAACAACGGCAACACTTGCTGGTACACCTACAAATCCAGCGGCTTCTACAGCTTTTGCTATGGACGGAGATGGCGCTTTTATGATGGCACCAGGTGAAAACTTTCAAGCTGATGTTCAGCACTATCTACCAAGAAAAGATAGAATTATTATCACAGAAGAAGGTAAAGTTGAAGTTATTAAGGGAACCCCTGGAGTTACTCCAAGATTACCAGAAGAAAAAGCAAACTCTATGACAATCGGTGCGTTAGACATTCCTGTTTTCCCATCATTGTCTACTAAAGTAGCAAGAGATAATGACAAGCACAAGTATGGTGTTAAACTAACTCTTGATAATAACAGACGTTATACTATGAAAGATTTAAGAGGACTTGATGATAGAATTAGAAATACTGAATACTATTCTTCATTAAATGCTCTTGAAGCCTCTGTAAAGAATAAGCAGTTATTTAACTCTTCTGGTTTTGATAGATTTAAAAATGGTTTCTTTGTAGAAAACTTTGACGGACATAATCTATCTGATTCAACAAAAGTTGGATATAGAGCCGCTATCGATAGAAATAATAACGTGCTACGTCCTTTCTATAAGAGAAGAGACTTAACTTTAGAAAAAGATAAAACTTTTACATCATCTAATATCACTAAAACTGGTGATTTAGTTACTCTAGGTTATACACACGCTTCATTCATCAATCAGAATAAGGCAAGTAAAGCTAGAAATCCTGTTCAAGAATTAACATTTAATTGGCAAGGTGTTATGACACTTAGCCCATCAATGGACAATACTCCAGATATAACATCTCTACCAGATATTCAAATGGACTTTTCTGGTATCTATGAATCATTTCAACAATTAGCAGAACATACTGGTTTTACTGGTACAGATTGGGGAACTTGGATTAATACTCAAGATCCACCTCGATTAGTTGGTGGTACTTGGGGTGATACACAGCAAGGACAAGGTGGCTGGTGGAACTTGACAATGCAACAGCAACAGCAAGATCAAATCAGATCAGGTATACAAACTACTATTTCTGCTTCAACTCAGACTTTTGATATTGGTAATTACGTACAAGAAGTTAGTGTACGTGAATATATGAGATCCAGATTAATATCTTTTACTGCACATGGTATGAAACCAAGCACAAGAGTTTATCCATACTTTGATGATGAACTAGTTAATGATTTTACTACTCCAACTAATTCTGCTGGAGCGAATACTGCCGCTGAAGGTAGTAATTTAACTACAGATGCGGCTGGTTCTATATATGGTAAGTTCCGTATCCCTGATACAGAAGAGATGAAGTTTAGAGTTGGTACAAGAAGATTTAAATTACAAGATGTTGCGAACACACAGATAGCAACAGACTTAGTAACAACTTCTTCATTTTCTGACTATACAAGTATTCCATTAAATATAACACAAAGAGGGGCATCAGCACAATTAGTTATCCCTCAAGTTGTTACAGAAAATGTTACTGAAACAAGAATTGATACTACAAATGTTGTAGTAGATAGTCAATGGAATAACTACGATCCACTTGCACAAACTTTCTCTGTTAATGAAGAACAATCTGCTGGTGTGTTTATCACTAAAATAGATTTATTCTTTTATAAGAAAGCCGCTTCATTACCTATCACAGTTCAAATACGTGAAGTAGAAAATGGGCTTCCAACAAAAACAGTTTTACCATATGGTACAAAAACATTGTTTCCTGCGGCGATTAACGTAAGTACAACTTCTGCGGCCACAGCTACAACATTTACTTTTGACTCACCAATATTCTTAAAGAATTATAAAGATTATTGTGTAGTATTAATTCCAGCTGGTAATACAGAAGAGTATGCTGTATGGTGTGCTAAGATGGGTGCTAAAGATATTAACACTAATGAGTTAATTGATAAGCAACCAGCAACTGGTATATTAATGACTTCAGCTAATGATAGAACTTGGAGTCCTATTCAATCTGAAGATTTAAAATTCAAACTTTGGAGAGCAGAGTTTAATACAGCACAAGGTACACTTTATCTAGAAAATCCAGATCACGATTTCTTTAACTATGATAATCCTACAGGTACTTTTAATCCAGGGGAAAAGATTAGAGCAGAATCAGTTATTACAATTTCTAACAATGCTACGATACCAGTGGGTGGAGTATTAACAACTCATGCATCATCTGGTACAAATTTTGCAAATGGTACTGTAAGACAAATAGTTAGAAATAACGTAGCTGGAAGATGTACACTTAAAGTAGATGCATACGGAGATTTTCCAACTACTGCTTCATCAAATACAAATAACGTAAAGTTAAATGGTACTTGGGTGGGTAATACTACGGCATTTACTGCAAATACAAATAATGGTTTTCTAGAATTTAATGATACTTTAAATGGTAAGATGACTATTAATACTTCTACTTGGGCAACTACAGCTAATGGTTGGATTAGAGGACAAGTAAGTGGTGCTACAGCAAGAGTTACTAGTGCTGAAAATATAATTAATAATGTTCTTGTTCCAAAAGTTCCTGTTATAAACTATGCAAACACTTCTACAACTTGGAGTGTAAGAACAACTACTAGTGGTGGTGTTATAAGTGGTAATTGGAGTAATTTAGAACAAGAAATTGAAAATCATTTTACAGATAATGAAAAGAAAATATTCAGTAAGATGAATGAGAGTGCCTTATCGGCTGTTAATGGTTCGAAGAAGACATTAGTTGTTAAAGGATTATTTAACACAAGTGATTCCAAAATGTCACCAGTTGCTGACTTATCCAGAGCAAATGTATATTCATTAGAAAACGTAATTAATAATAGTTCAAGTAATGAAGATACAAAAGAAGTGGGTGGAGCAGTTACAAGATATTTCTCAAAACCAATTGAATTAGCTGACGGACAAGATGCTGAAGATATGACAGTATACTTAACAGCTTATAAACCATCTGGTACTGATATTAAAGTTTATGCTCAATTAAAATCAGCAGATGATGGTGAAAGTTTAAATGATAAAGATTATACTTTATTGACACAAGTTACACCTTCAACTACTATATCTGATAGTGTAAACACTTCTGACTTTAAAGAATTTGAATATGGATTGTCAGCAAATACTGATGGACAAAACTTTTTAGGTACCAATAATGATAATCAGGCAAGACTAAATAGTGCTGATAGTAATATTGTTTCATATAGAACATCTAGTGGTAGTATTTACAAGACTTATAAAACTTTTGCTTTTAAGATTGTATTTACATCAACATCAACATCTAGTGTTCCGATGGTTAAAGATTTGAGAAGTATCGCATTACAGGTATAAGATGAATGTATCAAAAAATAGAGAATAGTGAAACATTAATTAGGGATAATAAAAATAGTGCTGTTTTAGAAACTGATTTGAATAGTTTACAATTGTATAGAAAAAGAAGAGAACAGGCTCAACAAAAAGATAAAGAGATAGAACAAATGAAATCCGAAATAACAGAACTAAAGTCTCTTGTCCAACAATTGATTAACAAAGAAGGTTAGAGATGACTGTAGCAGTAGCAAATACAAATCTTGTAGATAGTTTTAATACTTGGAGACTTAATACAAATCTAGCCGCAACAGTTTTAAGTAACAACGTAGTCACAGTTACTAGAGCAGGTTCTGCGGCAAGAGGTGGAACAGCACGTGGTGATGGGCATATTAAGGGTAAATGGAGTGCTAACGATTTAAGAGCAAGTATTATTAGAGGTGGTAATACTTCAAGTATCAGTAATATAACGATTACTTCAAACACAACTATTAATGCAAGAACATTAACAGTATCAGCGAATACAGAATTTACTGGTAATGTAAACTTCACAACAGCATCATCAGATAGAATTATACTTGGAGATATATCAAGAATAAGAGCAACTGGTGGTTCTTCAGGACAATTATTAAGAAAAACTGGCTCTGATCAAATTACTGCTGTTTCTCTCAGCTTGAGAAATATGCAAGACTTGTCTTCTAATGCCGCACACTTAATCTTATCTTCATCAAATACATCTTTCTCTGAAGAATTAAATACACCTGATCTTAGATTTTCCGCAGGAACAGCTGGAGCAGATAAGTTTAGAATATATGGAGATGGTAGTTCTACTGCTGGTGACTCAGATTTATTAATGCAACTTGTAAGTACTGATGGTGATAGTAACTTCAAGATTATGAATAACTCTAATACTGTTATGCATACATTTAGTGCAGATGGTTCGGGTGCCCATGTCGGAAGACTTACTGTTCAAGGACTAACAACAAATGGTTCTCTTCTTCCATCAGGCTCATTAGACATAGGAAGTTCTAGTGCAAAATGGAATGATTTACATATTGATGGTGTTGCAAATATTGATACTATAGCTTTGGGAACTTCAGCTGGATTAGGATTTTCAAGTCATATTTTACCAACTTCAGATAATGCAAGAGATATTGGTTCTTCAACTTATGAATGGAGAAATCTTTACATAGATGGTATTGCTAAAGTCGATACGTTGACAGTTGATGATAATGCCACAATCGCAGGTACATTAGGGATAACAGGTGATTTAACTGTACAGAATTTTAGTGCTGAAGGTAATGTAGATTTAGGTAATGCAACATCAGATACGATTACAGCAACTGGACAATTTGACTCAGATTTGATACCTTCTACAGATAATGCAAGAGATTTAGGTTCTTCTTCAAAAGAATGGAAAGATTTGTACATAGATGGTGTCGCAAATATAGATGAACTCTCAGTTGCAACAGGAAGTGGACAAGGTGTTTCTACTTCACTCATACCAAAAACAAATGGAGCAGGAAGTTTAGGTTCAGCTACTAGAGAATGGACTAATTTATATATTGATGGTGTAGCAAAAATAGATGACTTGACTGTAGATAATAACGCTACTGTGGCTGGTACACTCGGAATAACGGGTGTAACCACTGCTGGAACATTAAATGCTACGGCCATCACAGCTTCGGGAACGACAGCAGTAAATGGTTTGACAGCTACTACAGTTACAGCAAATAGTGCCGTAGATTTAAATGCAACTCTTAATGTAGATGGAAATACAACATTAAATGGAGTAACAGCAACAACAGTTACTGCCAACGGTGCTGTCGATTTAAAATCTACATTAAATGTTGATGGTAATACCACAATGAAAGGTAATGTCGGACTAGGTGATAATAGTAGTGATGTTATCACAGCAACAGGAACTTTTGGTGGTACTGCAAACTTTACAAACTTAACAACATCTGGTAATATGGATATCGGAGATGGTTCTTCTGATACTCTTACAATTACAGCATCAGTAGACTCTTCTATTTTACCAACAGGTACAGTAAATCTGGGAGCTAATGGTTCTAGATGGGCTAGTGTTTATGCAACAGACATAGTTGCTAACAATATTACATTAGGTGTATCTGGACAAGGAGCAGGAAATTCTTTAACTGTTTATGGTAATTTAACAGTAACTGGCTCATCAATAGTACCTAGTGGTGGTACAATTTCTGCTCCAGCAGGAACATATACAAATCTGACAGCAACTGGAACATTTAATAGTAATGGTAGTACTGATCTAGGTAATGGATCATCAGATACAATATCTATGATTGGTGTTGTAGACACAGATATTATCCCAACTGGCACAAGATCATTGGGAAGTTCAAGTGCGCCATGGGAAAAGTTATGGGTAAATGACTTAGACATAGCAGATGATTTAGTAGTTGATGATGATCTAACTGTTAGTGGAGATGCAGGGGTTACAGGTACTGCAACAGTAGGTGTTCTCGCAGTATCAGGTGCATCAACTCTAAATGGTGATGTTGACTTTGATGGCGCCTTAACAAGAGATGGTGGAACAGTTCTGTTTGATACAAACGGAGTTCTAAATGCCGCTGGTTCGATTTCCTCTGGAGCAATTACGTCTACAATGTTAGCAGATGCTAATAGTAATCATAGTGCAAGTCAAACAATTGGTAGTGCAACAGCAGTTCCTATTATAACATTCAATAAAAAAGGACAAATCACAAAAGCATCTACAACAGCAGTTGCGGGTGTTTCTAACTTTGCTTATGATGCCACAAACAAAAGATTTAGGATTACAACACAATCTGGTGCAAACTTTGATGCAACTATAGCCTCTGGCTCTATAACTTCTGCACAGTTAGATACAATGTCAGGACTATCAGCACAACAATATGGTAGTGCGACAGCTATTCCACAAATAACAGTAGATGCTAAGGGACGTGTTACAGCCGCTGGTACAATCGCAGTTGCTGGTGTTTCTGGTACAACATATACTTCTTCTAATAATAATTTTAGAGTTTCTACAGCAGATGGTAAAACATACGACTCTACTATTGCCCCGGCTTCTGCTACTGTAAAAGGTGTTGCATCTTTTGACAGTGGAGATTTTGCTGTAAGTTCAGGTGCTGTAACACTTAAAGATGCTACAACTGGTGCCGTACTCGCAGTAGCTGGTACTGCCAATGAAATTGATGTTTCTCGTTCAAACGGAACAGTCACAGTCGGCATGCCCACAGATGTAACAGTCGCAGGACAATTAAATGTTGGTGAAAACATTGTAGTATCTGGTAATCTAATAGTAGCAGGTACAACAACTACAGTTAATTCAACAACAGTATCAATCGCAGATCCAATCTTTGAAATGGGTGCTGATGGTTCAGATGATAATCTAGATCGTGGTATCATAATGAAGTATCACAATGGTTCTGCGGCAAAGAAAGCCTTTATGGGCTATGACGATAGTACTTCTAAATTTGTAATGATTGCAGATGCTACTGATAATTCAAGCAAAATTTCTGGTTCACCATCTACTCTCGTTGCAAACATAGAAGGTAATATTACTGGTAATGTTACAGGAAACGTGACAGGTAATATAAATGGTACTATTGGTGCTGGCACACCAACAACTGGAGCATTTACTACAATAGCCGCATCTGGTGCCATAACTGCAAGTGGTGGTGTAACTGGTAACGTAACTGGTAATATCACATCTAGTGGTTCATCAACTCTTGCTACAGTAGATATAAATGGTGGTGCGATTGATGGTACAACTATTGGGG
>MDSZ01247874.1_pt1 | contig 28846 bp, 5 predicted proteins | sample 811201 | NCBI WGS metagenome assembly MDSZ01 (sample SAMN05326647, study PRJNA326480) | marine metagenome | isolation source: seawater | place: Indian Ocean: North | collected 2010 | reverse complement strand
TATCCAAAAAATAGAATGGAGCAATATTAGTGCTAATATTGTTATGACGCGAATGAGGATCGAAAATGCCACTTATGATAGTATCATTCGTGTTATCAGATTGTGTGAATTGTAGTCTGTTTTGATTAAAAAACGAATCGTTTTGATCTAAAGTAAAACTGTTAGGTCTCCAGCCACTACCACTAAGCTCGTCATTCGGGTGAACCGCAACACCGTTGTAGCGGCTGTATTTCTGTTGTGCTACGTAGCCATCTGGAAAAGTACAGCCGAAAAACGGGGCTGTGAATCTTGCTCTGGCTAGTGTTCCATAGCTGTTATACTTATTTCTAAAGTCGGCTTTGTCGCCAAGGTGGTCCATTCCATGATTAGTCAAAACCAAAGCATTTCCAAGGGACATATCTTGACCCAAAGTAGTGTCGCCAGCTTGAGAAGGAGTGCCAGCTTTTAGCTCTCTAAGACCACCAAATTGTGGAGCCATAAAATCCCAACTCGTTAATTGAGCATAACCTTGCCAAGACGTTCCATTGTCTTTTTCTTTGACGGTTAAAGAGTCAAACCACTGCTTGTACCCTTCTTGCCCTAGTGCAGTTTTGAAATACTTTCTAGATAAGGCAAATTCAGCATCTCTATGTCTTGCGTTTGGGTTTTTATTAGTAAATCTATCAGTCCCACCACCTCCATTACTTTCTTGATAAGCATCTGCAAATCTCAAGTAATGCGGTTCGTTTGTCAAAAATTCCATGAATTGCCACTGACGAATTGGTTTCTTGTTAAAAGCCACTGTTATATCAGAGCTTGCAACAGGATCAATAAACCAAAGGCTATACCTGTCTGTAGCGGTAACGGCATCACCCTTGCCAAAATCCCTTGGACTCATATTAAAGACTTTTATCTTAACCTTTTCTTTATTTTCATCTCTACATCCAGATGGATTTGCATAGTTTGGGGCCCACTGAAATGGGTTTGCATTTTGCAAATCTAAAGGTATTATCTCTCCTGTTCCCGGTATGAGATACTCTCCATCTACATTCTTAAAATTTTCTTCAATATCTAAATTTGTAGCCCAGTCTTCTGGATCAGCCATCCACTGAGCACCGGGGATAGTCTCAGAAGCAACAATTCCATATATTTCTTCGGAACCAGCAGAAAATCTAGCATCCAAACTTCTGTAGGTTGTACCTAGAGTGCCACCGATTTTGTTGTTTGGGGAATCGTCTACAACGGCACTAGACTCTCCATCTACCTTCCCTTTATTGTTTATACCATCAGGTCCAATAGCGGGAGCAGCAATATTAATAACTGACATTGCTTGAGACTTGCTTGTGTTGGCTGGTCTTTTTTTGTTATGAAGATAAAGTTTAAAGGTGAATTTTTCCTTGCGGACGCAAGGTTCAGCACCTTGAACAAGCGTTAAATTTAAAGAAACTGTATTTGTCCACGTTATGCATCCAGAGTTCTTAGACCTTCTAACGTCTCTAAAGAATAATCTAGCTGCATTATCTTTATCCTCCTCTAAATCATAACCCATTATATTATAGTAATCATTTAAAGCTATAAGGTCGGCAGCATAAACCCCCTCAGTAATTCTCTCTACACCAGCATAGTTAAAGTCTTCATACTCTCTTGTTATTCTATTAAATGTCTTGCCCTCTAGGTTAGAAAGCTCTAATATCTCAATATCTACAGTGGCAATATCTTCCTCTGGGGACTCCGTATTATTATTATAATAATTCCAAGCTTCTGCGTCGGGGGATTCTAATTCTTTGTTAACCGTGTACGTTTGATATACCCCAACGTTGTAATCTTCAAACCTCCAAGCGTCAATAAGAAAATTATTTCCATAAAGTCTATCGTATCCGAGTAAAGTAGACAGGTCATATAAACCAGCGTCTGCAAATAACTTTTGATTTACAAGATCTCCTGAGCCATCTCTAAAATACCACCACTCAACAAACTCAGGTAGTGTGAATGAACTCATGCCAACATCAATCATCAAAGGATGATCACAAGTAATTGTATGGTATTCTGTTCTTTTATCTCTATTAAATACTGGCATCCTATTCTCCTAAAAATGATCCCACAAAGCTTTGGAAAGCTGTATGTGTTTGTTGTACCTCGTTCCTAACCCCACTGTATAACTCATGAACTCTAGAGTCTGTATCACCTCCCGGACCATTCCACATATATGTTATAAATTCTCCGGGTTTTTCCTGTATATAATTCTGTTGTTCAATTCTTCTTATGTCGTTATTGTTTGGGAATATAGAAGCAAATTCATCAAACTCATCTGCATCAATAGTTTTTGAATTACTTAAAAATTCACCAGTTCTAGTGTCAACAGCGTTATTGATAACCTTAATCTTGTTTTGAAACTTACCCTTTTGTAGTGCGCTGTATTGCTCTGGGTCTATTTTTGCAGCGTTTATCAAGGCACGACCACCATTCTTCAACACGCTACCATATAGATCCATATTAGCTTGACCCTTTCCAAGACCTCTTCTTATTGCAGCGTTGTTTTGATCTATAATTTTTTGACGCTCTCTAGCAACCTGCGAGATAGCCATTTCCTTTTGCTTCTGTAGTTTACCAAATCTTGAAGTATACAAATCCATTTTTACGGTTGTCTTCAAGCCGTTAGTACCAACATCAACAGAAATTGATGTAACTAATGGTCCTTCTTTTTGCAAGTGTTTTGCTAAACCAATACCGCTTGGATAGTCTGCGTAAACAAAGCCACCACGCTCACTAAACAAAAGCAAGCTGTTTGATAGCTGTGCCTTCAAAGCACCCGCTTCATTTAACAGCTGGTATCCAGCAAAATTCCAAGGGGCAAGATTCTCATCTTTTATAAACTCTACCTTACCACCAATATCCGCATACCTTACTCTTGGGTCTGCCTGCACATTTAATACGTTCGCAGACTGCCAAGGACCATAGCACCTTTCCCAAGACATAAGCGGCAAAGCAACAATATCTGGATATACGGGTGAGGGTGAGGTGTAGTTAATTTTCTTTTCAGCTAGTGATAAACTACGTAATATGTTTTGCTGTTCTTTTTGCGCTCTCGTTACCGTCTCATATGTAATATCTGCAAGAGAAATAGAATCACAGTTTACATCTGCTGCTTTGTTTACTTTTGGTGGAGGTAAAACAAAATCATTGTGACGAACGACATCTTGCGTTAATATGTTTTTGAGCTTAACAGGCTCGTAGCATTGAGAAATAGTATCACAAAATCTTTTTTCAGCAACTGGAACAATTTTCCCCGGAAGTGTTATTAAAGCATAAACATGATCTGAATCTAAATACTTCTTCTCTGTCAATAACAACCAAGAGTCTAAATGTCTATCATACTTCCTTGCGAATGTCATTAAACCATCGTCATCTGAATATGGGTTTGCGGCAGGCTTTATTAATCCGGGAGAGCCAGCAGTGTCAGACATCCCCGCGTTAATTGGTATGCCGCTAAGATAGTTTACACCTGTCTCTCTAACTAGTAAAACGTCTTCATAGCCTTCCCCCAGCCTTTGTGAAGGATTGCTTATAACTTCTTTTAGCTGCCAATTTACTCCGTATTGAGCAAGCACATTAACTATAGCTGGTGTTTTTACTGTCGCTTCGTATTCTTCTGTTAGCGACTGGGTTGGGAACATCCAAACGGCATCTTTACCCTTTACTCCGGTCGTGCTAACACCAAAGACGGGAGATATTTTAGGAGGTATACCGCTAGCAGTTAAACAGCCGGTCTCAGGATCTTTTACTTGAACTATAGTTGGTGGGTCCATAGCTATAGAAACAGTGTAATCAGAAGCCCAAATATGAGTTGGAGCTTTTACTACCTGTGGAGTCATGTAAAACTCTTCATCCACAGTGCATTTAACATAAGCTACAGATTCAAACCTTTCACTATTAGGCTTTCTATTCAATCTGTTATCCATACTGTTTGACGAAGAAATGTCATTAAACGATTCATTTAAAGCATCTCTAGGGTCTGTTTCTACGTTGTCAAGAGTTTCTGAAACATCTGCAACAAACATTCTAGTTTGCGATCTGTCTCTGTACTGCTGAACGTAGCTGTCTGAAGGAACTTGCGTAAAATCATAATAATTACTATTATCAAACCTAACATAAGCGCTAACTCTACTAGTGCCGACTAAAAGATTGTTTAAATCAACAGGTATTAACCCCTGCTCAACCGCTCTAGGTAACTCAGAAGGTTTATCTTCAATATGTTGACTTTCTGAAGCTGACATATTTTGATCATAAAGTGCATAATTAAAAAATCCACCTTGAGGCTCTGGCTTGTAATTAAAGTCCCACTTTTCAGCAACGGGATTCCAATTACACTTTAGAGCACCAAATGTGTAAGATTTTTTTGCGGTATAAGGTTTTAGAGTTTTAGGATTGATTGCTGGATATTCTTCATTCAGCCTTTGATAGTCTATGTAATGGTTAAATACCTCGTGGAATGGGTTTAATGATAGTGCGGATCTTAAATATGAAATCTGTAAATCAAAATACGGAGATGACACGTAAGAAGGGTCAGTATCTATAGGGAGTGGCTTAAAGCCAAATGGTCCCGTTGCTATATTCTGAGTAAAATCTGAATAATAATTTATTTGATCGCTGTAATTAATATTACAAGCTTTAGGTATTTTTATTAAGAATTTTTTACCCAAACATTCATCAGCGATACTCTTTAAAAAGGCATGAACTTTCTCAGCGTTCTTTTTCTGTTTTCTTGCGATCTGCGGTAATCTCTTTGTTAATGGGGTTCCATCCCTAGTGCTTTTAGAAATAGCTAGAATACCATCTTGATAAGATCTAAACCCACTAGCTTCTTGCTCGTATATAGTTTGAAGTTTATAAAATGCAGATCTCACATCTTCTTTATAACCCTCGTATGCACCAGAACTTTTAGTGTTATTATAATGATCTATAGAGTCAAGGCTATTCAGTATTTTGTACATCCTTGAATAAGCTTCGTCTTTGTTATCGAAGAAGTATTTTGCTCTATCGTCAGCAAGCTCAGAAGCTTTTTCATAATTAGACATGACTTGATTGATAGCACCCTGTATAGAAACAAGACCCGCTTCAGGTATTCCTATCTTTTCTGCTCTCTTGTAATACAGGGGGTATCCGTAAGGTGGGTTACATGGGCTTGCTGGTAAACCGTCGTCACCCATCCAGTTCTTTTCAGAATCCCATAAACACCTCGGTACAGAAACAGCGTATTCTTTAGCGGAAATTTCATCAAATTGACGGGCTATTTCTATATTTGTTGCAGCGCTTTTTACTTCTGTAACTTTATCTACAAGCGTGTCGTTTTTCAAGCTTCTCCACATAGCTTGGTTTTCAGACATTTCTTGTATGTAAACTTCGTCATACTGAAGTATAAAATCTTTCCACTGCTCATAGGAAACGGCTGCATGTCTCAACTCTAATTCTGTTGCAACATAATAATTACCAACTCCGTGAGCATTTAAGCTTTGAGTATCAATAAGAATTTGCTTGTATGGACCAAACCCTTTAGGAATGGTAACAGCTTTTTCAGTACCAAGAAATCCGTAAAAAGGTATTATCTGCTGGCTAAGAGATGTTTGAAGTTCCCACTGTTTGCCCTGAAGATAATCAAAATAATTAGGAAGTCCATCTTTTAGTCTTCTCAACTGCAATTCATCTCTATCTTTGTTGTTGTGGAAGTAATACATTTCTACTTCTTGCGCACCAACAACAAACTTATCAGTCGTTACATTTGACACTTCAAAACCAAGGTCTTGATTTTCAACATATACGTTTCTTTTTTGTAAATTATAAATATAATCTTTTACAGCACCATAGCGAGGCTGTCTAGTTTTGTTTATCCCATCCAACCTAATAATGCCAGCGATTTGATTTTCTGGCTTATTGTTAACTTCAACCTCCCAACGGTTTCTCCAGTAGTACCTACTGCACGCTGGATGATCTATGACAGGAAGAAGAGAAACAAATAAGTCGTGACTAGTTATGTCGCAAATTTCTTGAGCTAAAGATAGTAAGTCTAACTGATCGAAATCCATAAAATACATTTTAGGAATAAGATTAACTGGTAGTCCAGTAAAGTCTACAACATAATTATATCCCCTAAAATTAATAACACCACCAAAGCCAGCGTCTTTGTATTCTCTAGGTAGATACCCGTAGTAATTAAACAGTGAAGCAAGTCCTTGCGACACCCTATACCACGGTATACCCTTTTCAGACCTACGAGAAAAACCTTGACCGGTAATTGGGAAGTCACTACCCATCCAGCCAAGATCTCTTAAATTTCCAGCGTAATCAGATAGCGTAAAGTTTACGTCATCTGAAAGAAACGTAGCTGTATTAAATGTTGGAGCAAAAGAGCCGGTGTATCGTATTCTAGGTCCAACTATTTTGCCTTCACTGTCTTTGGGTAAGAAAACTTCTGGGTATATCAATGAGGGTGCAAAGTAAGTGTCATCGTTTTGGTATAATACTTCACCTTCAGAGCTTACTTTCTTTTCTAGAATACGCTTTCTACTGAAACTAGAATCTAAATAACCCTGCAATTCATCGCTTGGATCGTACTCTAAAAATCCATACACGTTAATTAAATTTTTGTAATTAAAGGTTGTGCCTTGGTAATTGTTTAGTAGCACAATAGCATTAGAAAGTATTTCTCTAGGGTCCGATACTTTAGCGTTGTAAAGAGGTGCGCCACCATTACCCCTGTTTTCTGTGTAGGTTTGTAAAATACCACCGAACGAGAAGTGGTTTTCACCACGATTTTTAAACCCATAAGAATCATCGTCCATTGCATAGTATACTGTTCTATCTACAAAAGCGTCTGCATGGTAGCCCGAATCTGGTGGGGTCGGTAAAATTGCACCAGAGTAAAAAGCGTACTCTTCATCAGGTATATTTAGCTTTGTTAAAACTCCAGATGGATAGTTTGGATCTTGCCTGCCAACACCGCTAATTAATGGCAGTTTGTGTTTTTCAAATGTAAAAAACCCGTATGTGTCATCAAACGTTTTCCTATACGCTTGCTCTACGGTTGCTGGGTTTTGACCAAACTTAAAGAAAACAGGAGAACCAACTACAGGGGGTTCAAATTCATCCTTAACCCCATTATGATAAACGTCGTCACCAGAACCTAGATGTGTGCCGTCAGACTTATTGTATTCGTCATTAACAAGATCTACAGACAACGATGAACTGCTATCACCAAAGCCAGCGCTAAGATTAAAATTTCTTATAGAAGCACCGAGAAAAGTTTGCTGCCAAAAGCCACGGTTTGCATCGGTCCAGCCACCAACAGAAAGAGAGCCGTCTTTACCCTGTGGTAAAACGGGTCCATCTAAATACTTCTGGTTTCCTAAATCCTCTTTAGTGATACCAGTATTTGGAATTATGCTGTAGTTATATTCATTTGCCATCTTATAGTCCTAATAGTCCACTAACTGCATTGAATTTTTTCTGTAATTCTTCTTTTGAGTTATATTCTTGTTGTTCTGACTTTTCCGAATCCCTTTCGACGGGAGGAAAGGGTGGTGTAGGAGATTTTAAAATATTGTGAAAATCACTAGCAATACCCTGTGGAGAGTAAATATCATCCCATTCGTTAACGAAAGACCAGTTTTGAGCCTGTAAATCCCTAAACTTTTTAGCACCGTACACACTATATAAATACACGGATTTAGCGTTTGAAAGAAATGGAATTTGGTTTGGTCCAACAATCTTTTCGTGAGACCGCTGGAATTCATTTTTAAGCTCTGGTATGTAGTGAATATAGGTATAGAATATTTGAAAATCTTCAAAACCCTTGTCAATCTTATTATGATCGGCATTTGAGAAATGACTATAGAAGTATGGTATATCCTTGTCTTTGTATATGTATTTTTTCTTCTTCCTATTGTAAAACTCTGGGAATTTTAACGTTTTAAATTCCCTTCTTCCGTAATTAAAAATACCAAACTGATCAATATTTCTATCGGCATCAAGCCAAAGCAAATACTTTCTATCTGAATTAATCTCTACCTCACCTCTACCCCAATATAGTTCTTGATCTAAATCATCAAACAATACTATAGCGGCAGCGTTACCAGAAGGTAAAAGCGGATAAGCAAAATAACCATCACCGTAGATATTCGGTGAAAAATAAATTCCGCTAACATCCCACCAGTAAGCGCTATATCTTTTATCTGGATCTTCACCGCTAGGATTGGGCCATACTGTATAATTACCACTAGAAAAATAATAATTACCTCGGTCTGCCCTAACACCGACTCCTTGTGGGTCGTGTGGATACAAAGCAGGGGCAGAAATATGAACGCTATCAACATCTAAATCAATGTTGTAACATCTGGTGGTATCGTACAAACCCTCCCCGGAAGGAAGTAACTCAGAACCAATTTTTACAAATCCATCATTAACAGAGATGACTCTTTCAAAAATTTTACGCTGCTCATCCGTAAGCGGCAGTATTGGATCTTTAGTGTTCTTGGGATCAGGATCATGATAACCCCATTGATAAAATTTCTCATTACTGGGCTGTGTCATTTATCTAACTCGTAAGTCCAAGAAATATTAAAACTATAATTTCCGTCTTTAGGAGACCAGCTTTCTGTTGGGGGATTTATAAAATATTTTCTGATTCCGGGTTCGTTTGCTGGACTTAGTTCTTTTAACAAGTCTGCAATTTGAGTTGCTGTAGGCTCAACAATACTGGGCTTTTTTAACAGAATTGGATTTCTAGTTTTGCCATATGGGATCTTTGTATAATCCATAACTAAACTTATGCTAACATCTCTTCTATATTCAGTTCTACCACCTATGTACTGCAAGACAGGACCAGTTGGACGACCTATAACCGGTATGACAGCAAAAACATCTCCGGGGTATGTGTCGTTTACATTTATCTGTTCAGATAAAACACCTGATATAATGTTTGTGGGTCTGTTATCAAACTGTAAACTATATGTTATCTCACCAGTAAATTCATTTGTACCAACGGTTATAGAATTAGGTGAAGAGTTAAGATCTACAGCTACAAGATTGTTTGCTCGTTTGTAAATATCAGAAACAAACCCATACATACCAGAGTTAGATATTTCGTTGTATTTTAATTGAGCATTTTCAAAACCTGTTTTGACACCGTAATTTTTATTACCCGGAGCATTTCTTTCTTGGACATGATAGCCACTAGGTGTGTACTCGCTAAGACCTCGGACAGAACCATCAATGGAAATACTTACAAATGGGCTACTAAGAGAAGAGTTTATTGAAGCGGACCAGTTTTCCAAAGCGTTACCGCTTGCCATAATCCATGTTTCTGTAGCGCTGTAAGACCCTCCAGCCATGTCAACGTTTTCTGTTATAACATGATTATAACCTCTGTATTTATCTACGAGCGAGGTTGTGCCCTTACCGATTTGACCAAATACATTTGGATATGCTCCACTTGCATTTCCGTAATTCAGTCTTTCTTGAACGAATTTTTTAGCTTGAATCCAAGCTGGAATAGTTCCGTCTTCTACCCCCGGTATAAAGTTGCCATTAGAATCTTTATACTGGTCTGAACTTAAATCAATTTCAACGTTTGGATCAAAATAGTGCTTTTTACCAACAGCGCTTATGCTGTGAGTAATACGATAAGTTCTAGGTAAGAATATATCCTCATTAGGATTTAATTTTTTATCATACTTTTCAGACTGAGTTTCATCAACTTCTAAAGACCAATCTTCAGAATAGTCTTGAATAAAACTAGCGTTAAATTGTTCTATTAACTTTTTTTCTGTAATCCCTTGATTGTTATCATATACGGTAAATATTTCTTTATCAGAAGGTGGACCAGTAAGACCAGTGTTAGTTCCACCAACAGGAAGTTCTTCGGAACTACCAACAACGTATAAGCCCTCAATATCTGGGGTTAAACCGGAATCGTTAAGGGTGGTTGGATAAAGCAACATATCCGCTTCAAGCGCAATGGTATACGTACAGGTATTTATATAAACACCTTCGTCAAAATTTATGTCAAGAACTCTAGGATAACAGACGATTACAGGTTGTTCACCATCAATGTCAGATATCTCTAACCTTTGACCGTCTTGAGCAAAAAGCCCCCTAAGAACCCTCTGCTTTGACAATATAGCTGTAGCACGATCTCTAAGGTGTACATTTTGCTCTGGAGGTCTTTTATTTGGATCTTTAGCATTTGGATCACCAATAGCTAAACTGGTTGTTATGTGGCTAATATTGTCGTCGAACTTCCCGTATGGACCCTTTTCGTTTGGTATCGGATTGCTAGGGGTTCCGTCTGCTAGAAAATCAAGAGGGGTTCCAAAGGCATTACCAAGAGAAGTAACACCATCGACCGTGTAAGGTGAACCCTCATCGGCTAAAATAGTACCGTTTAGGGTGATTGAATAGGTAACACCAAACGGATCTCCAGCGGCATTTTTTAAAATATTAGTACTAATAGACACAAACGGAGTTGGTCTAATTGTACACTCTTGAGATGGATCGTTCTTGTATCTTACTCTAATTGGCATTACTTACCCCTAACCTCTAAGTTTAGTGAAGAAGTATCTACATAAGCTCCAGATGTAAATAAATCCATAATTCCAGATTCTAAAAATCTATTTCCAGAAACTCTGAGAAAAAGTTCTCCGCTAGCATAGTCTATATTACCAGAAGTATATAAATCTACATTATTATACACATACCCACCCTGCATATTATTTAAAAACAGTGGCATTTGCTCAAATCCAGATATAGACACACCCGGAATAACCATGCTAATACTGTTGTTTATTTCCGTACCGTTAATCAATTTTCCAACTACGCTTTTGACAAACGGTCTGTGAATAACAAAACCCCTCATTGAAGCATCAAAACCAGAAGCTTCTAAGTATATTTCACCGTATCTGTTTGCAAAAACAACTCCAGAAACTTGGTGTGTTTGAGGGTCTCCAGAAACTGGCTGTGAAATAATTATAGATAAATCATCTCCGTTTTCAGGACCGAAAGCTCTAGCGTATATGTATCCACCTTCTGTTGGTATTACAGCGGGTTGTTCCCTTAGCATTGCGTCGAAAGTGAAAGCCGCACCAGCGTTCTTTAAGAAGCCAGTGGTGTGATTGCCGCTAGTAGGATAATCGTGATTTATAGCACCTCCAACAAGCGTATAATCGCTATCACCACGGAACGATCTGTGCATAGCCACAGACGCTCCAAATTTATCGTTTTCTGTTCCAAATTGATCGAGAGGCTCTGAAGGGAATCTCCCTTTATACCTTTGCTTATTAAGTTTTTCAGCAAATACAACCTCTTTACTTCTGTCACCAAAGTCTACTAGGTCATGCCTAAAGGTGTAGATAGCCCCATCGTTCAACACGGCATCTCCACTTGATTCTGGATACTCGTGCTGAGGAATTGCAAACTCATCAGTAAATGATTTTCTCAAGAAAGCAGAGTTGCCATCATAAATGTGATGATGCTCAGTTATCCAGTCGTGATTAGGAGCACCAATTGCAAACATGTCAGAAGCAACAGACACAGATCTACCAAACTGATCTGTTTGTCTAAAGTCTTCGTCTGTGTGATCAGCGTGTCTTTCTGTTCCGATATTCTTTTGGTTCAAAATGTTGTCGGCAGTCAAGCCACCACTAACACCGACGTTAGCACTTTCTGGTTTTAACTTGTCTTTATATTCAAACGGCAGGAATTGAGAAGTGGCATTTTTACCTTTTCCGGTTCTTTCAAAGAAGAAAGCCGCTCCAGCACCACCGTACTCGCTAACTTTCCACCCAGAAGCGTAAGGATCACCAGAGACTTCCAACCAGTCCCAAACCTTGCCGGGAGCAAATCCATTAAATGGACTGCCTACAATTAATTTATCTTTACTTAAATCAATAGAATAACCAAATAGGTCTCCAGCGTAGCCAGAGAAGGTATCAATATAATCTAAATAGTCTCTACCTAAAAGCTTTTGCACAACAGATATACCACCATCTGGACCTTGATCTTGAGGATAGTATATTTGATTGATTTCAATTAACTCTCCGTTAGGACCAATTTTAAATCTTGGCACACCAGCTAGATCTTTTTGCGCATCCGTTAAAGGTCCGAGACCTTGGAAAACACCGCTAAATCTAGGATAGACACCGTGATCACCTTCTATTATAGAAACAAACCTTGCTCTTTCTTGATCAACTTCATCCCATTTTGGATTCTTCTTTCTGTATACATCGTCTGGAGCAAAATCGTCCTCATCACTTCTATACAAAGCTTGATTACCAGCTACAGGTCCAATACCCGGAGATCCAAACAGCCTAGTTAATGCAGGTTCGTTAGTAAGCGAATAATATTTAGCTGGACTTCCAGCTTCAGGGCTTCTAATTTTTTGCACATATTCAAACTTGGTTCCAGTGTCAAAATACTCAGGGTTTTCAAATTCACTCTCTTCTTTGTATTCTTGTGGGCTTGGAAGATAAAGGCTTCTGATAAACTTTTGGTTATCTCCTACAGCGTTGTCTCTGTAATGAACACATCTACCTTGAACAATAGTTGGATCAGATATTACAACAATTCTTGACCTTCTTTTTCCAGAGCTAAATGACGAGAAGTTTTCTAACTCTTCAGCTACAACAACGGGACCATCTTCAATTAGACTTTCCGTAGTTACAGTGTCGCAGTCTAGTAGATTTGGACTCAAATATTGCTCACGATCTGAAGATATCGGCAAAAACTCTCCGGGAATAATACCGCTAGTAGCTGGAATTATTATGGTCTCTTCTTTTCTTGTGAACCCAACAATAACAGTTTTCTCAATTCTTTTAGTTGTAACCTCGGTTATCTTTGGCAGTGGGCAGCCAGATATAGATACTATCCTAACAGATCTTGGTTCAACAAAAACCTCATCCTTATCTATTTTTTCTGTAGTTCCTGCGTTAAGTGAAACGGTTAATTCTGTCGCTCCAACACCAACGTCAATGTCAAATTCTTTTTGGAAAACAGAGCCTATAGCCGTTTTACCTAACTCGTCGAAAGCAAACTCTCCACCATCAGACGAATTAGAGGACATAGTTATACCAGCGGAAATTTTATCGTCTTGAGTTTCGGAAACATAATTAACAAAAACTCTATATCCAGAGTCAGATATCACTGGGAAGGTAATGCTTGATTCAGCGTTCATTTTAAACCAAGACTGTTCAATGTATTTTGGTTTTGATACAGTTATGCCTTCGTTATATTTTATGATTTGTTTATTAGCACCACCATTTATAATTGGAACAAATTCAAAATCATTTCTTCTTGCAGTGTTAGCTGGATCTTCAACATAAGTAGTTAAATAATCTATATAAGTGTACTCTGACTTGTAGTTACTAAGCCATTCAAAACCATTAGGACACCCACTAACTATCTGATAGTTGTAGTCTATCGCTTGCGGGGCTTCATCTTGCGTCGAAAGCGAAACGTAAGATCCAATTAGGTTGGAGAAGGCAGGCCTCATTGACAAGCTTAGTTTATCACAAATCTTTTCAACGTTTTCAATCGTATCAAAAGGTTTAGATAATACATCGGTAATTTGTCCAAAATCATCAAACTGATACTGAGTTGGTTGAATGTTATAAGTCACAACTACAGTTTTATCATCTTGAGTCAAGAAGTCTATAAGTTCTTGAACACCCTGTTCGTCGTAGCCAGTTGGATCAGCTATCCAAAGAACATCTGCATTAGCGTAGTTTTCAGATTGCGTAAAGTTTTCTTCAACCGTATGATTATGCGCTACAAGTATATTGTACAGATCTGACCTTGTGCTTTCAAGTCTGTACTCCATGTCAAAATCACTGGTCACATCTGAGAAAGATTCTCTACCAGTCCAGCCACCAACTTGATAGACTACACCTGCAAACTCACAGGTTTTCTTAATTATACTAGAGTAAAATGCTGGGTTTTTGTCGTCTTCACCCGCACTAGCCTTCGGATCGTTACCAAGATTCAAAGCAGTCTCCGGTCTGGTGGAGGCTATCATGATAACCTTAGAGTTTTTACCTGCGTAAAATGGAACTTCTTCACAAACCAATGGGCTTTCTGGAGTTACCTCTTCTTTTTCCACACCGTCTCTAACCATTATTGGACTTCCAATCTCTCCTTTAGCTTGAAGTATTGGATTTCTAAAGTTTAGAGTTTCTGGATTGGTGAACGTATTTATGTTAAATGCGTTAAAGATACCGCTTGGACCCGTAGTGTTTAGTCTTTCTCCGATGTTAAAGGCAACTTCTTCTAAATGAGTATCTGACAAGAAAGTTCTGCTAGTATTTCTTTCTATAATTATCTTATCAAAGATAGGCTCTTCAGTAACTCTAATGTAACTAGATGCAGGAATAAACCAAGGTTCATCTGGAGTTCTTTTTGCAGCGGTTAATATAGGTCTTGGATCTTGATATGGAGAATCCAAATTTCCTTTAAGTGGATATTGATCGCAATTTTGACTTGGGTTTGGATTGTCAAAATACATAGCCCAGTTTGTCTTATATTCAAACTCTGCACACCCAAAAGGTCCACACTTTGAACAAACGGAATTCCACTGCGCTCTTAGATCACCGTTCTGTTTTAATGGTAATTGAGGTTCTGGGTTTAATGGTCTCAACGGATCGTTACATGGCATTTGTACACCATCTTTATCAAACACAGAAATTTCATCATCTTTAAGTCTCATTCTAATGTCAGCAACACCCAAAGCATGTATTGGGTCAGTACTAATATTAGAACTATACTCATCAAATGTGGTATGATTGTATGCAGGCTGAAAAGCTTCAATAATATTATATGAATTTCTTTCCACGCAACCAAGTAACGCTTCTTCTTCAGTCCTTGCGGCTTGAACGACCATTCTTGAACCAAGTTTCTCAAGAATTGTATTTACAATATCTGTTGATTTCCTATAAACTCCACCGTCTTCAAATTTAGGATCATTAGCAACGAGAACCAAGGTTCTATCACCAAGAGCCAACCACTCCTTTATACCCTCAAGTATTTCTTCACCACCAGCTTGAGATATAACATCTCTTTCAGGAGTGATGATATAGGCAACACCAGCGTCTTGTGGAATTCTCTTTTCTGAAAATTCCATTCTTCTAAACGATCTAGGTTTTGTAGTAAAGTCTAACTCTGGAGCTACACCATAGATATCAGTAAAGCTATCGTAAAGTGTGTCTTCTTTATTCTCATTTAATACCCTGTCTAAGTTTCCAAATCTAGTGAACTCAACAACTCCACTATGAGGATAGAATTTTCTAGACTCAAACAACCTAACCGCACCAGCATTTGTTGTAGAGGACCAACGACTATTACCAGAGCCTAGTTGGGTTGTTCCACCATACCAAACATTTAAATCATCAAATTCGTTTAGAGAGTCTGTCGGAGCACCAAAAGCAACGATGTTACCACTGTCACTAACGGCACAGCTGTATCCAAGTCTAGACGTTGGAGCAAACTCACCAACTAAAAAGCCCCATGTGCCAGTATAAGGAATGTCTGTGTATTTATAGTCGTATATCTTTTTGTACAATTCAATTGTATTGGTTGCACCCCAGAAACTAACATCTGTTCTAAAGAAAAATTTATCAGACTGATTAAGTTCTAGGTAAGATTGTTTTCGTGCTATAGGCTCTCCAGACTCAATAACTAACTCATCGTATCTATCTATATTCGCAGAAAAATCAAGTCTAGTATTATCTAAACCGTTGTAGTCATGACGACCGCTAGCGTGAACAAACCAATCTCTAATTCCAGAGTACATTCTTTCATTTTCACTATCAACTCTTTCAAAGACTTCGCATGGTCTTGGGGTAAATGGTGATCCGATAGCCACGACTTTACCATCTTTACTTATGTCTACTGCATGACCAAACCTATCGTGATAATCTTGACCATACTCTAGGTTCATGAAATCATCGTAAAGTTCATCGTCATTAAGATCCATCGTAGAAGGTCTTCTTATGAACGTTTTGACTTCCTGAACGAGATTTATCTCGTCACCCTCTCTATCAAAAATATAGACTTTACCACCAGAAGGTGGAGCTATTTGGAATGTTCCAAGAGCAGGGTTGGCATTATCACTAAACCCGCTAGCAATATATCTTAAAGCATCATTGTCAATAAGGTTTCCAGTGGCTAAAGTCTGATTTAAAAGATTTCTACAGGAAATACCCCAATCTTCAGCCGTTCCATCTATTTTATTTAGATATCCGCTATTAGGTAGAGAGTACTCTGGATCAATTACACCGCTTTCATAGATGTATGATTTGTAAAAATCAATAAAGTTTTGAGCGACTGGGTTTATGTCCGCACCACCTTTTGTAGATGGGCTTTCTTCTACAAACACACCCATGATTGGTGGCAAGCCGCTATGAGGTGTATTGGATAGTTTAAAGGTATCTAAGAAAAGTGATTTAACTTCTTGTGAAACGGACTCCACAGTTACCGCTGGATTAACACCAGAGTTACTTAATTTATCTACATATGTATGTTTTAAGAAATCCTTCTTAAAGAATTGAGGTGTTCTTTGTGCGTTTGGACTAACGAAGTGGTAAATTAGAATTTTAATATCTAATCTTGGATTAAAATTAAATTCAGGTAAGTTCCATCTTTCAGCGAAGTATGTATACAGTACATCAAAGACCCTTGCCTCATTAGCAACCCTATTTATAATTTTTTCATCATTTTTAAACTTATCGGTAAACACAGCCATGCAAATTGGAATACCAGAAACATTTAGGTCTGCAAAGGTTCTTGTCCAATCTGCGTGTGGAGCACCAACGATTACGGTTTCATTATTACCACTAGAACTTAAAGCAACACTATGCCCAAACTCACGACCCTCTTGACCAATATCCCATTGTTGGAAAGGAATAGAGAATTGAGTTTCAGAGTTTTGTGGATATTTAATGGCTGTTCCCGGTGTGGAAGAAACAAAATCTCTGATAAACCCGCTAGGCAGTGTTAATTTTTTCTCTAAATCCCAACCCGCTTTTTTACCAGCTACATCTTCGTTTCTTCTGTATAAGAAAACTGCCCCACCGCTTGGCATTGCATAACCATATTCATCATAAATAGTAAGTCCGGGAGCACCGATAGCCATAAGGTTTTCCGTAATAGCTACAGATCTGCCGTACTCAGCAGATTCGTTTCTACTGGTTTCTTCCAAGATCTCGTCTGGATCAAAGTCACTAATTAATTTTATTCCACTAAAGTTTATTTCTTGATCGCAATCTTCTGTGCAACACCCGCTAGGATCAAATTCAGGTCCACACAAACCGTACTCCCACTCTTCCCAATCTCTAGGTTGTGAGATACCCTCTGTGTTTCCTGTTTCAATAGTCATTGTTACAAAATAAGACTCATTAGCAATAAGCTTATTGTATTTTCTTATTTCATAGTAATTACCAGAATAACTACCGGGGAGTTCATCGAAGGCTTTTAGTACATCTGGATTTGTATAAGTAGACGAAGCACGATAAATACCACCGTCAACGCATACTTCAGGTCTCCACACAATGTCGTCTGTAATCAAAGCTGCGTCTATTGCTTTATTAGGACTATCACTATCACATGCTCCATATCCCACTGTAGTTACACCCCTTATTTCGTTGTCAAGACTCAACCTAGAATAACGATTATCTCTAGCATCAATACCAACACCGTAATCATAACTATCCCAATTAAATCCTGCCCCACCTATTCCGTGGACATTGTACATCACCAAAGGCATGGATTCTGAAGATCTGATATCAGAAATTTCTGGTGAATGTAAATATAGTGGTATTTGAGAATCAGTAGACCTAATGCCCGTTCCGTCTATAAATAATGGATGATAGCTAGTTCGGAAGTTGCTTCCCAAAGACTGTTTGCCCACTATGTTGAGCGGTAGTAAGTCATTAGCTGCGGTAGAGCTTACACCTCCTATACCCAAGTGGTCATTAAATACCACTAAGCTAAGTGGTGAAGCTCTTAATAAATTCCAACTAACGTAATTAGATGCGTAAACATTGGGACCAGCAGGATGTGATTCTAAAATTAACTCTTGACTTAGCGGTTTTAATAAATTAAGATTTAACGATTGATTCAACGAACCTTTAATTTCTTCTTCATTATACAGGAACATCGACATTCCGGGTCTGTTTTGTCCTGCTCCACCGCCACCACCAGAGCCACCACCTTGATTTCTAGAAGAGCCAGTGTTAAGAGATTGAACACCGTATATATTTAAATCAAGTGAACCGCTGGAGTATGTTCGTTCTCTACCAGAAGTGTAAAGATTTAATGAGCCACTATTATCATCGGTAGCTAGAGTGTGTAAAGGTAAAGATTCTAAAACTATAAGCGAACCAGATGTAAATAAATCAAAATCGTTATTTACAGGTATGGGCTGTTGACCGCTTACACATAATGGGAGTGACCCAGAAGCATAACCAGAGACACCAAACATGTATAAGTCAAGATCAAGGTTTTCATATCCTAATATACCACTGACCGCTAGCTTTAAGTTTTCATTTGTTGACTTGGGTGTTATTAGTGCATGTTTAGCTCTTACATGCGCAGTGTGAATCTTTAAGTCTGACATGTAGCCATCAGAAGATGGATAAACAATATCGTATTGCAAGAACATATCATCCACATCGTCAGAAAACAATCTTTCGCCGAAGTCTTTGATGGTCTGCTCTGGAGGGAAAAATGCCCACTCTTCAGATTTATCACAAAGATCATTATAATCAAACGAGCTTTCTATCTTTATGATAGAACTAGGGCAGTGTTCGATATAATGTATACTTCTGTTTACAAGACCATAATTATCTGGTTTCCAATACGGCTCTTGATTTTTAGTATAAAGGCTGACAATGAGTTTTGGTCCACTGGTACATCTATCCCACTGGATATTACCACTTGTTTTATTTGTTAATATAGTGTCAACAACAAGCGCTTTATCTTTAAACGCATAACCTTGTGGTAGACTCTTTGTTATTCTTGGGTGAATAGAATTAAATGTTTCTACAGTGTCAGATAAATGGAATCTAATAAAATCATTTTCTACCTGAGAGTGATAAGAAACACCGCTGTCTATATTTTCAGGGAATGTTAGGTCGGCTCTATCTTCATAGGCAACACCATCGTTTTCAATATAAAATCTTATTAAATCCCTGTTTGTTCTCTTTGTTAACGTGTCAAATGCAGCGCTAAACTCAGGATTTCTGTACGCACCAATATACCAATCGTTATAGCTATCTTCGTTTACATAGTCCCAGAATTTATAGGTATCGTTTGTATAAGGTTCTTCTGGGTCAAAGAACTTCATCCTTTGGTTATCGAAGAACTCTGCCGCACTAATTTCTTTAAGATTTCTATCTGGGTTGGACAACACAATATGTGAGCCACTACCAGTAAATGGAGTGGTGTAACCAATCTCAGCCAAAAGCATCGGTAAACTTTGACTGTCACCAAGCCCACCAAAGCTAACACCCTTTATCAAATTAGTAAGTTCTATCTCATCGCTTTCAGCCCTAAGATTAGTAAACGCACCTTTATGCAATTCATTATCAGTATATAGTCTTAATTTTTGATCATACTTTTCATTGTATGTAACTACAACAGAAAGTGGATATTGATAACCGCTGTAAGGAACGGTATCTGATATCAAACGATTAGCTCCAGCGGCATTTGCACCAGAGGCAAACAGATAACCATTTAAAAATCCAACCTGTAGAGATAGGTCACTTGGACCTTGATTAACAGACATTATTCTACTAAATTCAAAATCAGAAGCCACAACATTGGCATCTGGAATAAACCTAGAATAAAGTACTATTCCGCTAGAGGCATCTATACCATTAAACCTAAGCTGGTCTGATTTACTCAACCTAAGAACATTATCGTACCCATCAAATATTTGCCCATACAATTCATGGTTTTGGAAATTAGAACCACCATTAGATAGCGCAGTCCAGTCTGCGGTCATATAGTCGCTAGTGTAACCGGGAAGCAAAGTAGAGAACATAGAGTCATTTTTAAATCTTAACCCGATGTTCTGGTATAATTCCAACGGACTAGAAGAAAGATCTAACGAAACAGATTCAGATATTGGAGTCCCTCTAGAGGAATACACGTTGCTGTCGTGCTTGCTAAAGTCAATTAAGCAGTCTATAAGTGGAGTGTCTAATTCTGGATTCTCAAAACCAAATCCAAATTCATTAACATTGTAAGGACCGTAAACAAGCCCATGAACCCCTCTCCACCTTCTGCTGTAATTCGTTTTAAGTGTATTAGGTGTTTTAAACTTATGAGGGATGTTTTCAATTCTAGAAAGAGGTTGATAACCAGAACCAGTGTTTAAGAAATCGTCGGTTGGACCCATTGCTTGAGTAAAGAAAGCACCCTCACTTCTACCTTCTTGTATCCTGCCTATATCCCCACCTAAAGTATTGAAGCCCAATGCGTTTTGAGGCTTATATCTAACTATGAGATGTATATCCGAAATACATGCTCCACTTGGTAGCGGGAATATATCTAGGTACAGACTTTCTAGGAAAGTACTCCACTTATAATCATTCGCTGGACCTAACTCTGGTTGTTTTTGTACTATCTCTAACGGTAATTCGTATGTTCTAAACTCTTCGCTATCAACTAAAGGATGTGTAGTTAATTCGTAGTGATCGTTGCTGACAGTTGTTTCAAAGTAAGATGCTTTATCGGATATAGCCTCTCCATCTATACCGAGGTCATCAATAGCGCCAAAACCAGAAGATACAGGAGATGTAAAGTAATCTGTTCCAGATGGATGCTGAAGGAATCCGTCTACTGCGTTTGTTACACGAAGTAAACAGTCGTCGCTATAACCCACAACATCTAAAAAGAAGTCCCGTGCGTCTGGTGATTTTTTAGCGGTAACAGATAGACTAATGGAGTCTAAACCAAAGAATATATTATCAACTTGATCTAAGCTTCTAGTATTTTCTGTATTGAAAGCACCGGATGGATGAAATCTTCCGTCTGAGAATGTTGGAGAGGTCCAGATATCCTCTACAGATTGATCAAATGCTACATTAAATGCCCCCGGTGTAACCTCTGAAACATCACTACCACCAGTTGAAAATTTAAGTATTAGTTTTCCAGAATCATTAATTACATCGTGCGTTGTAATAAATGTTTCATCTTTACCATCAGTAATTTTAGAGATAAGCTTTTTATTATCACACTCGTCTATGTTTGTATAAAGCCCTTCGTTGTCTGTCCATAAAAGATTACCAGACTCAGGAAATATTGTGGTATCAAATTCATAACGAGGAATAAGAGTTGGCCTTATTTTTCTTTCAAGCCTTTTCCCTTTTTCGGGAGGCATGACCACACAGGAAAGGTAGTCTTCTGGGCTTGGTCCAATTCCGGGATATCCGCTATTCCATATCTCTATAGCAGATATTCTAACGCTATTTGTTGGTAGTAGTTCTGGAAATAAATAACCAGACGCATCAATTTCTGCAAAGCCAGTTGTAAAGCCTTCATCAAAAGCGTCATCTAGTGCTTCAGCTAAAATAGTCAGGGTTATAGTGTAACCATTTTTCTGACTTATATCTGGGTATCCATCTTGCCACTGATATTTTTCTGCAACAACATTTAACTTAGGCTCTAAAGAATAAGTTGTAAAGTTTTTAAACTTGTTGTCACCTTGATCATCACTGGCATCACCAAAGAAAACAAGATCTTCATATTGTGCAATTAGATTACCACTAGGGTCTTCAAACTTTATGTCTTTTATTGTATATCTAGGTGGAATCCTAGACTCTAAGTTGTTTAACGGGGCAGAAAGCCTTATTAAAAGTCTAGTGTCTGAAGGTTTAACAGTAAATGCATCAAGGTATGCTTTGTATGTAAACGTACCTTCAGTGTGATTAGTGTTTGGTGTAATATAAGAGTTAATGTCATCAGTAATTCTTTCAGAATAACCAAGATGGGTAGTATAGTCACCTATAAATATACCCTCTTCTATGAAAGAGTACAAATCCTCTGTTGTATCGTTAGATGATATAAAATCACTGTACGTTATGTCACCACTAGGAAATAACTTTTGAGTGTTGTCATAATTCAACAGTTTAAAATATTCTGGAAAATCACCATGAAATTTATCTAATATATCAGTAGATATTTCTGTAAAGGATTCTGCTCTCTGACTTACACTGTAGTCTACAGTTAAACCATCTTCAATTTCTCCGACAGCGCTTACTATTTCTAAAAAGAAACCAATATCTGCGCTTAAATGATCGTTTATGTCAGAGGAGGATTCTAAGTCTGATTCGTGTGCCCTTTGATAAGTAGCTTCCGGCAACTCTAAATCAAACTCTCCACCTTCAGACCAAGCGTCTGATTGAATGAATGATATATATGCAATTCCATCTTCTAATTCTGTTGGACCAGATAAAGAATATATAGTAACAACATCTTCTAATATTTCTGTTATTTCATAAGACACGCTATCAATTTCTAAAAATCTTCCAACTTGAATTTCTGGGTGTTGGATGTTAATTTCGTAGAATGGACCGGTCTCTTCTACTACGGTAAAGTCTAGAGAAACAGTTATATTTTTTTCTGGAGATCTTAATCTAGATGAAGTTTCTACAGATGCGTATAAAACGGCTGGCTCTGCCGTTAAAAATGCATCAAGCTTGATTGGAGAATCTTGACTTGTAGATGCTCCAGCCAAACATTGACACTCTATTTCATAAAGGTATGACATTTAATATTCCTGATTATGAATTCATACTATCTAATACGGAAGATCTTCCATCTGAAACTACTTGACCTCTTTCGTTAACAAGTGCATTTCCAAGTTTATTGCTAACTTCATTAGAAACTAGGTCGCTAATACTTTGCAAGCCAGAGAAGTTCATATTAGCATTGAAGTCAGCAAGCTTCATAGAAATTTCTCTAGGTAGAGAGCCAATAACGTCTTGGAACTTATTTACAAGATCTTCAAACTTAGAAAAGTCCATGCTTCCGGCTGGCTCTGGTCCGGTTGACCCTGCGGATCTGTATCTAACAGGACCACCTGATGATAAACCTTGAGCAGCTTGAATTGGAGCAGAATTAGAATTCATAGATCTAAGTATTTGTAGGTTATTACCTCTCTGTACAGCGGCACGATTTACAACAAACTCTCCCGGTGTCAACATGGCAGGAACTGTATCAGTACCTCTTGGAATAAACATCCCTCTGTTTGCGTAAACAACACCACCTTTATTGTACCCAGCAATAGCTTGAGTTTGCATAACCTGATTCCTAATTCTATCCATATCTAGGTTAGCTGCGGTTATAACAACCGTTTGCGCATCAACAGTCATTTGTTCAAGATCTACAGACTGATCTGCTAACTCGCTTTGTAGCTGTGCTAACTCACGACCCTCTGATTTTATTTTTTCTTCTTCTGTGGTTGTACCGCTAAATACGGATGCGGCTCTGTCACCAAGACCAAATGCACCAAACGCTAACTGAGAAGCACGTTTATTTTGAGCGTCACTTAAACCGGTTCCCTGTAAGCCCTGCAAACCTTTACCTAGCGCACTAGCACCGAACAGGCTAGCAGTAGCAGAATCACCAGTTCTAAGTGCAGATCCAGCAGCAGCAGCAATAGATTGATCGAAAAACGATTCTACATCACCACCAAGGAGCGAATCTAAAGCGCTTTTCTCTGCTTGATTCTTTTTCCTTATTAATTCTAACTCTTGTTTTCTTTGTTCTATGCCCTGTTTAGTAATTGTTATTAGGGCTTGATTTGCAGACTTTAACTCTGACCTTCTGTCTCTATCTACTCCCGATGCACCACCAAAAGCTCCAATCCCGTCATTTCCTGCTACAGAAGCATTTTGTGCAGATTGCTGACGAGAGAAATTAGACATAATGCTAGCACTCGCTGCCCTTATGTCAGCAGCGCTTCCTGTTGCCAATCCAGCGACACCGGCATCTTGAAGGGTTAGATTAGCTTGTCGTCTTCTAGCGTCGAACTCTTTTTCTGGAGTGAATTTAGCACCACCAAAGAATTCTAAACTCTTAGCTGCATCTATCTGTGTGTCAATAGCTTTCTGTTGAACAGCTATTAATTTTAGTTCAGCCTCTCTTCTTTTTTGAGCTAGCTCAGTTAATAGTTTTTCCTGTTCTCCCATTGCGTTTAGCGGTTCAATTAGCTGTTTTTTAACTGACTCTTCAATAGGACCAAAAGCTTGATCCAATATACCACTAACATCACCACTATTTAAGAAGTCTTGAATAACCTCTGGTGGAAGTTCATCAGGAAATGCGCTTATTAATTTTTCTTTAATTGGACTGTCGTCTGGAATAGCACCTAGTATAGCATCTCTTAGTTGCCCTTGAATAGCTTGAGGGTCAGCATTTCCACCGTCAAATCCTGCTTTAACTGCTGCAAGAGCGTTAGCAGCACCTTTTTGAACGTCATTTAAGCCGGTTATTAAATCTCTTGCCCCTGTAATCTGTTTAGCGTTTGCTCCAAATTTTTGAAGGTTATTTTCTAGTAGATCTAATGATTTACCTAACTGTGCGTTACTAACATTTGCCCCAGCGCTGCTAATCGCAGTACTGAGAGTATTTGCTGCAACTGCGGCTGTGCTGAACCCTGTCTCCTGCGACTCAATAATATTGTTTAAAGAGGCTCCATAGGCATCTATCCCAGAAGTAACTGCACTTAAACCAAAGTTCATAGCCTTTACAAATTTAATATTATCAATAACTGCTTGTTTTTGATTTTCAAATTGTTCTTTAAGTTTACCTAAAGAACCACTCGCTTCCAGCTGCTGTATTGTAGCGGCACTTAAAGAATCAGTGAAGTCCAAGAAGGTTGCAGACGAACCATCTCCACCACCAGCAGCAGCGCTAGTTACTAAACTTTTTGTTAACTCATTTGTGAAGGGTTGTAAAGTTTGAACAAGTTGTGTACCCAAGCCCTCAAGTTCTTTTTGACGTGAAGCTTCAGACTGGGCTAACTTACCTCTAGCACCAGTAAATCCAGATATAAGTCTGCCAAACCCAGTCTTTTCTGTTGCATCTAAAAATCTTTCTTGCTGTTTGTTTGCAGCACCAACAGCACCACTTGCTGTTCTAACTCTCCCAATAGCTTGTGCTACCTGATCAACAACACCCCCTTCTCCCACCGCTTGCTGAACAGTTATTTCACCAGCTTGTACTTTCTTTAATTCTTCAGCCGCTTTTTTGGTGGCTTCAGCTAAAATCTTTTTAGCTCTAGTATTTTCTATAGTGAATTTTGTATTAGCTTTTATTTGACTCTGGAACTGCCCGATACCAAAAGCAGCAAAAGCATCGCTTATCACTCCTGAACTTACACCAAATATGTTTTCTAAAACTCCAAGTTTTAATGCGAGACCCGCAAGCCCACCGACAACACCACCAACAGCCGCACCGATTGGACCAAATGCCGCTCCAACAGCCGCACCTCCAGCCGCAAGTCCCATAGCAAGTTTAGTCATAGATTTTTCTGTATTTACTGTTGCAGCGGCTTCTGCTGCTTTAGCTATATCTGACGCCTTGCCGGTTTCGATAGCTTTTTTCTCAGTATCAATAGCTTTTTGTTTGATGCCATTGTAGCTATCAATTATATCTCCAAATTTCTTCACTGCAAAGCCAGCTATAAGGGCAACACCAAGACCTTTACCAAAACCTTTAAGTCTACCCATCAAATCTTTGCTGGTTGCCTTTAAATTAAACCCAAAAGCTTGAAGGGCAAATCCGACCGTAGCAAGTTGAATAACAGTATTTTTACCTTCGTTGGCAACTGCCCTCATTCCGCTACTAGCGTTTTCTAAATCTGGAATCATCGCTGCTATTGCTGTGATGCCCATAATACCCATACCACCACCCATAGAACCACCACCAGCAGCAGCAGCACGAGCCGCTGATGTTCTTTTGCCGTGTATACCAGCTTTAACCATTGCTCTTCTTTCGGCAAAGCTTCCTGCTTTAGTAGCGCTCTTTTGTTGTTTTGTACTTTCTTTTTGCTGTTTAGTTCCCTCTTCTGTTGCAGCAACTTGTTTGTCTATACTTTTAGCTAAGGCTTGGACTTCAGCTTTGGTGAGTGCCATATTAGCGCTGCCAGAAACTGGACCACCATTTGCAAATCCGACAGGACCACCTTTTGCAAAACCTTTAACACCTTGTGTATTCATGCGACTAAGGTTAGAGTAGCCAATGCTCTTAGCGGCTTTCTTGTTAAATACAAACTCACCGGGAGTTAGAAGTGCAGGAACTGTATCTGACCCAGAAATACCACCACCAGAATTTCTTCTAGCTAATGCTTTACGAGCAGCTATTTGTCTATCGCTACCCTTTGCTCCACTTGCTATTAATTGAGTCGCTAAGTCTGCGGAAACGCTCTGTATTATAGCATTTCCACCCTTCTTTGTCAAACTAGCTAAAGCGTCAGTATTGAATGTTCTTTTTGCATCTGCAATTAAGTTTGGTGCTAATCCAAACACCTTAGATGCAGCCCCAAGCCCCTGTCTAAAGTCAAATACATCGTTAGGGTTTATTTTTTGATTATCAAATGGTTTATCTGAAAGACCATTAATAAAGGACTCAAATATACCACCTTCTATTTGTTCACGGTTTGATACTTGGAAAGCTTTTCTGAATTTAGAAGGAGCAAATCTAATACCCGGAATACTTTGTCCAGCAAAATCTTTAGAGAATTTAGTTAGGTTTGTTTGTAAACCAGACCTAAATCTAGATGAAACATCTTGAGATAAAGATCCAGATTGAATACTTATAGGAATAGATAAAGCAGAACTTGCACCCTTAGAGTTCTTTAATAAACTTCGGGCTTGACTTTGCGTTCCCCCAATATCTTTAATTACCTCTTTTAATATTTCATTACCTTGAATGGTTGCTCTAAGGTTTTGAATAATTCCCTGCGGTTGCAAAAACGCACCACCGATGTCTAATTCAGCATCTCCATCTTTATCTCCAGATTTTCTCAGCAGGGCTTTTTTAAATGGACCAATCTTTCCGGGTGCTAATGATATTTCTTGACCTTCTCTTAATTTAGCGAGTCCACCTTTAGAAAATTTATTCTCATTCATAGCCGAAAGAGTGCCAGCACCTAATTTACTAACACTACTTTTACGAATAACAAATTCACCCGGAGTAAGCATAGCTGGAACTGTATCACGATTACCAGTCCCCGGAACCATACCACCTCTAGCAAAACCTCTAGCACCACCACGCAACCCAGAACCAATACCTCTAGCAAAACCAGCAGCACCTCTAGCAAACTTTACAGCAGCAAACGCAGTAAGAAGTGGCAGCAGGGGTTTTAGTGCATCTGCTATTTTAATAAGCGCACTAGCAAGCTCAAGAGAAGTTTTAACAAATGTTTGAAAAGAACTAGTTTGGGAGAACCCTCTGATAAGAGCTAAGAACTCTTCTTTGACTTTGGCTATTTGAACTGCAAGTGCTTTTTGTGCTGTAGCCGTATCTTTAGTTAAACTGTCTCCACCCTCCAGTGCGGCTTGTCTAGCTCTTTCGGCAGTTTCAAACTGCTGAAGAAGTGGAATAACTTTACCAATTTGACGAAATCCACCAAGCTCTTCAGCGATTCTAACAAATTGAATGTCACCCTCTCCCAAACCAGAAAGGGCTGCACTTAATTGCTTAATAGCCTCAAACGGACCAACAAACTTACCATTAAGATCAGTGAGTTCAACACCAAACTGTTTAAGGAATTCTATAGTTTTAGGTCTTTGAATACGTGTAAAGATAGTACGCAAACCAGTTGCAATACTTTCTGCACTTTCACGGGTTGTGGCACGAACACTTGTGAACAGTGCTATCAATTCATTTAAATCACCACCAGCGGCTTTAAACACACCACCAGTACGACGAATAACACTAATCAAGTCACCAGATTCAACAGCGAATTGTCCAGCAACTCTATTTATAGCACCAAGCTGTCTTTCTAACGCACCAACACCCTCTCCAAACTGAGCGAGAACAGCAACTGCACCTTCAGCGGTTTTTGTTATGTCATCAAATGTTGGAGCAAGCTCTGTCTTGGCAAGTGCCGTAAGAGCAACCTTGAGATCACCAGCTTGAATACCAGCCTGAGCTAAAATCCTACCTACAGACAAGATAGATTTACTAGAAACACCAAGCGAGGTGGCTAGGTTAGTAATTGTATTCTCAAGACCCTTTAATTCAGACATAGTTTTCCCAGTCACCTGAGAAATCTTTATCATCTCTCTTTCAAAAGCAATCGCTTCTTTGGTAGCGTTAGCCAATCCGCTTGTAAAGAGACTAACCGCTCTAGTAGCAATAGTAAACGCACCAAACCTACGTATAGACGCACCGAAAGCCTTGCCCATTTTATTGGCTTGAGTGGTGGCTTGTTTAGTAGCTCTGTTCAAATTATTAATCTGACGGGAAGCTTGTTGACCCCCTTTTAGATTAAGGTTTACATTAACGCCCTTTAACTGCCGTTGTATTTGATTTACAACCTGACGAGTATTAGTGGGCGCTTGTAATTGTACCTGCGCTGTTAAAACGAATCGTGAAGCCATGATTTCCCTTAGTTCATAATGACTACACTATCCAATCTAACTATCCGATGTGCTTTTGGTTCTAGTAGTCTTTGTCGCTGGAGATTTTTTAGCTGGGGCTTTTTTTGCCGCTGGTCTCAAATCGTTTTCATATTGAACCTTTGGTGCTTCAGCATTAAGTTCTTCTTTTTTAAGAATAACATTAAAGTCTTCATCTACGTAATTACCGTCAAAAT
>MDSZ01265383.1_pt1 | contig 28850 bp, 22 predicted proteins | sample 811201 | NCBI WGS metagenome assembly MDSZ01 (sample SAMN05326647, study PRJNA326480) | marine metagenome | isolation source: seawater | place: Indian Ocean: North | collected 2010 | reverse complement strand
CCTCCTCCTCCTCCTCCTCCTCCACGTCCTTCCACTCGCGCGCTCCCCGTCATCGAAGACGACAACACTTGGGTCGATGATGATGGCATCGTGACAAAGACGCCCTCTCTTTCCTTCTTCTTCTGTGGCAAAAGAGTGCCCATTTTTCCTAAACCCCCCCCAAAAAAAAGGGAAAAGAAAAAGAGTGAGCACCCTAAACCCCAAACTCGTCCTTGTAGAGATTTTTGGGGGATCCCTCTTTCTTCGCTGTTGTGTGGCTTTTTTAGGAGCACACATCATCTTCTTCCGTTGTGTGCGCGTGTGCGTGTGCACGTACCACCACTTTCTCGCGCGTGCGAGTGTAGCGCGGAGTAGGAGGAGTACTTGAATGCACACATCTCTATTTCCATAAAGCCCTTTGTCGTGTCTCCGTAGTATTTGATATATCCAAAATTGTGCGGTTTTCGCATAACGACCTCGTCGTCTCTTGGAGGTAATAAAAGAGTGGCAAGAGAGAGAGAGAGAGAGAGAGACTCCCTTTTCTCCGGTTGGCGACGGTGGTGGTGGTGGTGGCGACGACGACGACGACGATGCGCCGCTCTTCGTCGTCGCCGTCAATGTCCCTTTGTTGGGCAAACGATGATGGCAACGAAGAGCGCGACGACCAGGAGGAAGACGAGGAGGTCTCGAGAACGTCGTCGTCCGCGGCGGGAGGGTCCGACGAGGCGTCGCCGTCGTCGTCGTCGTCGTCGCGGTCGACGAGGACGATGTGTTGCACGAAAAGATGGGCGCCAGAAAACGCGCACGTCGCGCTGCGACTTTTACTGGATGCGAGATGGGCACGCGAGGTGTTGGGAGAAGAAGAAACAGAGAAAAGACAAGAGAAGAAAAGCGACGACGACGACGCGACGACGAGAAAACAACTCGAATCGAAATACCGAGGGATACGAATCGACGTGCTGAAAGCGCCGAGAGAGTGCGCGGTGCGAACGTGTTTGGTGCACTGCGGCGCGCGAGAGGTGACGTTGGACGACGGCGCGGAAGAGGAGGAAGAGGAAGAAGAAGAGACGACGACGACGACGACGAACATCGGACGTTCCACCTTGAAGAGTGAGAACGAAGTCATCGACGACGGGTTCAAAATTCGAAGTAAAACGGCGAAAGTTGGACTGGAAATCGTCAAGAAGTGCTTGGATTTGGATGAGGAGAGTCGAGCGCAACAACAACAAGCGAACGGGCAACCGCGACAGCAGAGACACTTTGTGGTGAGGATGTTATTACCGACTGGACAGTGTGGTCAATGTATTGGGAAAGGCGGGGCAAACATTAAACGATTAAGAAAGAAGGCACCGATGTGCGAGGTAAAAATTCATGACGTAGGACAGATTCCGCCATGTGCGACGGAAGAGGATCGGGTGTTGGAGATGATCGGAGAAAGAGAGGACATCGAGGTTGTCGCCGCGGAGTTGTTTGAGACGTTGTCGTATTTTCACATGGATGAGTCTGTTTTGCCGTATTTTGAGTCGTTGGCAGTATGTAATCGGTCGAAGCAAAAGAAACACGCGGTTGTGGATCAATACGGTAGGAGTGTGGGAGACGGGAATAGAGTGCACATGCACATGCCGCCGTCACGTTTGGCAGCAAATCTCGGGCCCACGCATCACCAGTTTCCAGGGCAACCGCAGCCTATACCTATGATTGTGCCCAATCATATGATTGCGCCGGCAACGATCGTTTCACCGCCGTATAATCCTATGATGGCAGCAGCTGCAGTAGGGGGCAATGCGTTTCAAGATCCCATAGCCACCTCCGCGCAAGCGCAACAAGTTGCTGCAGTGCAGATAATGCAACATCAACAAACACAGCAAGCGCACCGAATGGATGCGCTTAAGTTTGCACCCGATTTTCTCGGCGGCTTGGAGCCACCCGCGTCTTCGAACGGCGAGATGGGCGGCAGCGGTGCACTCGGGGGCGCCTTTGTCACCCCGGCGCATGGAATGGCAACAAACTCCAACGCACCGGTCGCGGATTTTGGTCAAGCTGACGCGCTGAAATATAACCCCATGCCGATTGGTCCCGCCAATGTGCCAGTCGTTCCAGTTGCTGCCGCCACTGTCACAGGTGAGATTCCAGTCGCCTTCGTTCCAGTTGCCAGCGCGGCACCAGTCGCCGTGAATCCAGCCATGTCATCTATGTTTTCCGGCGGTGGATTTGGCGGATTAGATATTCCGGATATCGTACAAACAACCACTCCAGCAGGGGCGACTATGCCTGTTATTCCAACGCAGATGCTTGAGCACAGCAAAGAAGACAAGGAGGATACGGTGAATGAGTCACCGCAAATTTCCACCTCAACCAACACCAAATTGAACGTCTGGTCCGACAGCGGCAATGTCGCGACGCCAAACCCGGACCCTTTGAATGTTATCGATTTTCTCCCCGGGGAGGATCTATACGCCTTTGATGAAGATTCGCATGGGAACGTCAACTACACGCAACCAGTTCCAGTCGTCAACGACGAACAGGACGACTTCACCGAGATGGCGAAAATCTCCATCCCGAAGAAATCTCTCGGCATCGTTTTGGGCGAAGGGTCCGCGAACACGAGTGTTGTGGCGAGAATGTCCGATTGCTACATTTCCGTCGCCGTCGATCCGAATCCAAACGCCGAGGAAGCGACGATTTGCATGCTCGGTAAAACGGAAGACGCGGTTGGAAATGCAAAAGATGCTTTCGAAGCGCTCGCGTTAGGTGCCGAAAGTCATCCAGGTTGATGAACGCTCATACAAGTTTCATATTATTATTAGATTATTAGCAACAACAATTGTTTCGAGTATTTTCATAGTACCTAGGCACAAATATATTAATAACAAAATCTCGCTCGCTCGCTCGCTCTTTGTCTGCTTTTCGCTCGTAGAGACTATCTCACATCCATCAACTCTATGTCAAACAACAATGTCTTATCGATCATTCCTTGGTTTTCCATGACGAACCCGAGCGCTCTCTCTCCCGAAAAATTGTTCGGTTTCGGTTTCATTTTCTTCCAATTCCTATTCTCAGGATACCCCAACTCTGCATGTGGCGGCACGATGATCCGTCGAATCGCCCCAACCTTCATCCCCATAATGGCCTCTCGAAACGCAGGCAACACATCCGAATCGTCTGCTCGAAACCGAAAATAATCTTTGTCCTCGTCAAACGCGCCGCCTTTCGGGCCGTTTCTCGCTTCAAACGGTCTTCCGTAATACCCTAAGGTATACCCGTCCCAATCCACAACCGCTGTTTTCGACACTTCATTGTACTCTTTCCCATCTTTTGCCCCCGCTCGGACTTCTTTATATTGCAATCCAGACGCCGTCCTCGTAAAATCTGGGTATATAACTTCCGATTTTCCATAGTCTTTGTCTTTGATGCCTTCCATGAACGTTTTATTCCCGAACGGCTCGTTGCTCCTCGAACCGTTCGATTGAGAAGGGTTCTCTGCAATCGTCTCCGCGCTTTCTGAAATCGCGTCCACTCGATTCTCCAACGCGAATGCCACCTCGTCTTTAGCGTTGAACACATTCGAAGCTGTTAGGGGAGAAGATAACAGAACGGTATGCACGAGCGCATCTCGTCTCGTGTGTGTCTTTCCTCGGTGTTGGTGTTGGTGTTGCTGCTGCTGCTGCTGCTGCTTTTGGTGTTTGCGAGTTCTCTTACCCGAAGCTTCGGAACCAGAGGTCGCGGTGCTCGCGCGTGGGACGGCGCGCATCGTGCGATGCGTTCGAACGCGCGCAAAAAAGTGAAGAGAAAAAGAAGTGCTCTCTCTCTCTCTCTCTCGTCTCTCTTTTTGGGGAAACATTTAAAAAATCGCTCAACAGTTGAGTCTCTTCACATCTGTGGGCGTGGGTTCTCCTCGCGCACTCCTAATGGGCCCGCCGTCTGAAAATGAAGAGAAGGAAGAGGAACGATCGCCGCCGTCGTATTCCGAAGCGTCGTCCTTCTCCTCCTCCTCGAAAACGATGGTGAACTTTAAGCAGTTTTTAAACCTTTCCATGAGGGAGAAATTGGACACCGTGAAACAAAAAGCGAAAGAGAAACGGCTGGAGATGTCGAGGAAGAAGAACGAGAAACGCAGCGCTCTGAAGGAGGATTGCCCTCTGCCAAACGTGATTCGAGTGGAGAGTACCAGTTCTTCTAATCTGCCGGAAATATGGAGGGCAAGAAGGCAAAACTTAGAGAAGTGTTTACGGAACGAATTCGTGTCGAGAGAAAAGTTGCGAGAAACTGTCGCCGATGGGTTCGTGCCGGACCAGCCATCCTCGGTGCGATACGACGTGTGGTCTTATTTATTAAGATTGGTCCCGGAGGATAAAAAGGAAAGAGAATCTGAGAGGATAAAGAAACGCGAGACGTACGAACAATTTGTCGAGGAGCTCGCGAGTTGCGTGCGAACGCCGGACGTGAGCGTAGAGTTGACGTACAAGTACGAAAACATAAAGTCGCCGACGAAGTCCAGAGCGACGAGAGTGGCGGTAGAGTTGAAGGTGAAGAAGGTGAAAGACGAGGATGCGGACATATTGGAGCAAATCGAGAGAGATGTGGAACGATTACATCCTTCGTTGCATTTTTTCAACGACGAAATCGAGGCAATACCGAAAAGGATGGATATGACTGAAGCTTTGTTTGTGTTTGCGAAATTGAACCCGGGTTTATGTTATGTCCAAGGCATGCACGAATTATTAGCGCCGTTATATTTTGTTTGCTTTAATTACCCGGATAAAAACGGCATCGCGAAAGATGCCAAATCGGATTCCTTTTGGATGTTCGTCGAATTGATTTCAGAATTGAGAGACGCGTACTGTAAAGAATTGGATAAAACAGACCAAGGAATCAATCATTTACTCTCCGAACATGATATTTTGTTAAGAAAACGATGTCCATCAGTTGCCACGAAATTAATCGACGAGTTAAACGTGAAACCTCAATTTTACGCCTTTCGATGGTGCGTATTAATGTTCGCCGGGGAGTTTGATTTCCCGTCTATTTTAAGAATGTTCGATTTCCTCGTCTCCTGGCCGAGAGGCAAACGAGACGCGCTGTTGCGTCTGTGTTCTGCCATGGTATGTAATGTAGAAAGAGAGTTGATGGACGAACATTGCGATTTTGCTGTCGCCATGCGCACGTTACAAAACTATCCCGCGTGCGATGTCAACAAGATTATCAAAATAGCGTGCGGGTTCCCATATTTAGCTTCCCAATAGTTTAGAAGATGAGAGATATCTTAGACTTGAGTCATGTGATAGAATAAATAGCAGCTGCGTTAGCAAACGACACGATGAAAAGACTTTTGTTTCGTTTGACGACGAGAACAACAACAACGGTAACATAACGCGTGATCCTCTATAAATATGTGTATTTTGTGTTTTACAGCTATACCTAAAATGCATTTCTCCGCTAATGCCACCAAGAATCTATACTGCACTCCTCGCTTCTCTCCTCGTCGCGTCGTGTAAGATATCCACGTCCACGCTTTCCTCGGGAGGTTGCACGTATCTCACGACGCTTCCTCTCACGAAACAATCTCTGATTGATTTCATGTGCGGGTACTTTTCTTCGTCCACCACGGAGACCGATTCCAATTTGATGTTCAGGTACTGATCGACGGAGACTAACGTGCCTCGGATTTCCAAGTCGTTTTTGAGCTCGACCGTGATTTGCTTCCCGACGAGCGTTTTGAAGAAGGAGTAGAATAGCATGATGATGAACGATGAACGATGATCGATGACAGAAACGCGTCGTCGTCGTCGGAGTCGTCGTCGTCTCGTTTGCACGCTTTCGATGCGTGTACGTTTAGCACCTTTTCACTCAGTTCCATTTCCAAAAAGGAGAGTGCTTTCGATACCCTAAACACAAGGGAATGAAAAGAGGGGAATAAAAAAGAAACAAAAAGCGAGAGATCTTTAAAAAACACGCCAACACACCCACACTCATGTTGGCGAGATTAACGGCCGCGATCGTTCCACCGGCACCAGAATACGTGACCAAGAAGAGAGGCATCGACTCTGGCGAAGAGAATAATAATAATGGCGATAAAGGCATGGAGTTATCGGTGGTCGTGTGTCCCGAATTGGAAAACGCGGATGCCCAAATTACCCCAATTGTGTCCGAGTACGTCTCCGTGGCGTTAAACATGGCCATCGATGAACCGAAAAGGGAAGATGAGTTGGACGAGAGAGAAATGGAAGATTCGGAAAGGATTTTGAACAAAACGGAGGGGAGCGAGCGTTTCTTCTCCATGAGCGCCGTAAAGAAGAAATTTGTCTGGACGATTGCCAAAATAGATACGAAAACTGCACGTTTACGACCACTGCTCCTCAAAGGCGCGAAAAAAATCGTGTCGGCGATTGGTCGAGAATTCGCGAGGCAGTTTCCACCGATTGAATCGTACGTGATGGAGAATATGTTGATGAGACGCGCGATGGAGGAAGAGGAAATGGCAATTATGAATCCAGATGCGCGACGGGCGTTTGAAGAGAGTTTGTTGTTGGGTGGGAAAGGCGTTGAGGAGGAGGAGAAGAAGAAGACAAAGGATATCGAAGAAGTCGAAGAAATGGTTTTGGAAGCGCCGATGGTCGTGGTTACGAGTAGAAAGAAGGTGAGAAATAAAAGGAGTTGGTTAAGAGGCAGCGCGGTGGAAGAGGAGGCGTCAACGTCTTCATCTCATTCAGCTCCGCAGGATGATGAAGACATCAAGCCTCCGGCGACCCCGCCTCAAAAAGAAGAGTTGAAAGAAACCATTCAATTACCACCTCAAAAAGAGTTAGCGGCGATTACGAAAGCAAAACAGAGATTACGAGAGGAAGAAGAAAAGGCCAAGCGGAACGCGATTTTGAATCGTCAAAATAGCAAGCCTCTTAACTTTGCTCCCGGATGGAAAAAGGATGTAGAGGTCGGCGACGGAACGAGTGCAGCGGTCATATTAGCGAGCAAAAGTGACGTGAAGAGTCGAAAAATTCGACAACCTCTGAAGCAAAGCAATAGAAGACTGACGGACATGTTTGGTTCTCCGTCGCCGCCCGGGAAATCGCAGAAGAAGAGTAGCGGTAGTAGCAGTAACAAGAAAAAGAAAAATTCACCACCGAAAAGCGCGAAGAAACGCAGGCAGTTTGAAGAGAAACGCATGGCGGCGTTATTTGATAACGACCAAGAGAAGGAAAACAAATCTAGATTGGAGTATAGTTACTACTGCTCAGCTGGGGACACCGACATCTACGTAGAAGCCGTGGTGAAACCGATTAAAGGCAAAGCGCTTTAAATATACGTAAGAAGAGGACGCAAAATACACATAGATTAATAGATGAGCATCTCTCAACTTTCACGTGTCCTAGTAAAACGACGACCTACAACCAACGAAGAATAGAAATATTTGGTCGTATATCTACTCTGCTATTTTTTCCTACTTGTGGATAAGTGCCACTCGTCCAAAGGCGAAGCCGAGAGTTTTTGCACTCGCTTTCTTTGCCACACCACCCAGGCTAATGCGAGCACCGGCGATAATAAAACAAACGTGTGGTAATGTCCATCGTCTAAGTGACACTTCCCACCTGCTTCCACGCACATATCTCTTTCATTTTTTGTTGAGCATGTTGAAATCGACGACGAAGCCCCGTCGCATCGTTTCTCGGAAACGAAATCGACGAAAAACAATACAAACGTCTCGGCGATTTTCGATCCGAGGTTGGACAACGTGTTTAAAAGCGTCATGTACGTTCCACCAATGCTCTCGTCGGACACTTTGGAAAAGAACGACATGACACCAACAAACTGCACGGTCGATAACGCGCTCGAGACGCACATCCACGCTAAAACCAATCCAGAAAAGAACACATTCGAAGACGCTTTTTCGTAATTAATGGTATCCTCACCATCGCCTCGTATGACTTGCGTCCACGCGACAACAACCACGCTCGCAAACGCACACGCGATTCCTCTGTACACGAACGTATTCAATATTACTTTCAATGGTTTCGCACCAGCCGTCCATTTCGCTGATACCATAGGCATCATTATGTTCAACGGCGCTATCAAGGCATTCATGCTCGCCAAAAACGTCTTCGGTACGCCCTTCTCTAACAGTTTCAATTGCGTCAAACTTTCCGCCGGAGAGAAAGCCACATGTCTCGTCAACAAAATTAATGCCAACGACCGAACGTTTCGTAACGACATCATTTTTATCCCTTGTCTGTACGTCTCCTTCACTCCGACGATTTCCTCCATTCTCCCCATATCTTCCCGTTTCAAAAATACCGCCAACGAACTTGCGAAGAACATTGCGGACCAAAACTTCACAAACCCTTTCAAATCGCAATACTCTCTCGCATTTAGCACCAAAAACCCAGTAAAACTAGCAAAGAAACCAAGCGTCTGCCCAACCGCGTTGCAGGTGCTCGCTAACCCAACATTCTCCCTCTTCAACATTGTAATTGCCCACCCGTCGACGGCGACGTCTTGAGAAGCGAGTAAAAAGTAAATGCTAAAGAACGTCATCGCAAGTGGTTTGGCGTCGCCCAATTTCGCGCCAGAGTCTATCATTTGCTCTAAATTTCCACTCAAGATAAACAGCGCGATGCCGACGAGCAGTTGCAGCGGAATCAACCACGTCCTTCTCTGGCCAATTTTTTTCACATATAACGCATCGATCATTGGCGCCCACAAAATCTTCAACGAGAACGGCCACGAAGCTAAAGAAAAGACCCCTTGGTCGGCAAAACTGGCACCTTTTTCGGTTAGTGAAAATGCGACTGTGGATGAGAGTCCCATCGGGACGCCTTGTAACGTGTATAAGAGTAAGAGTAAACAAATGTTCAATCGGTCGCCGGTTAAATCCAAATTTTTCGGCGAATCCTCTTTCTTCTTTCGAGAAGATTTTTGAGTAGATTCGCTTACTTGAGAAGATTGGCGGATGAGTTGCTCGGACGATTGAGATGCGAGGCGCTGGCTTCGTCGTTGGGACATCTTATGAGTTCGTAGATATATTTAAGGGTTTGCGGGGCGTCCACGAATGAAGAATTCGCCCCACCCAAAAAAAAATCTTATAAATTAAATTACTATGTTACACGTACATTCTCAACTCCTCCTCCAAGCTCAGGTTTCTTTTCTCGCATTCCGCGGCCGCCTGCCTCGCTTCGTTCGCTAACTCCAACGCTTTCACTTTCATCTTCTCTTCGTTTAGTAACGCCTGTTTCAATTGTTTGTTCTCTTCGAGGATCTGAGCGTTGCGCTCGCGAAGGACGAACCGTTCGACTTCTGAGGAGGTTTCGTTAATGTTCGTTGTATTCGTGGATTTGTTATGAGACGGATGTTTCTTTGTCGTTTGGGTTCCTTTAACTAACGCTGGCGAGATTGGTATCAACGGTGGCTGATCATCGATAACGTCATCGTCGTCCAATCCATTAAACGCGTCTCGCTGGCGAATCAAAGCGTCAATTTTCGCGTTCGCGGCTTCCAATTTCCATCTGTACGCGTCTAATTCCGCTTGCACGACAGTCAAATCCGCTCTGGAATTCGCGTATTTTTCTCTTATTGTTTCTAAATCCAATTTAGTGCTGTTCAACTCTTGTTCTAATTCCCTCTTTTCCTGTTCCAAATCGTTCAGCCGTTTCCTCTCTCTTTCGCCGTCGTATCGCAAACCTTCGATGTCTCTCTCCAATCTTTTAAGCTCTCCCGTTTGTGCGTCGTACGCCTCCGACAAAGATCTCGTTCTTTCCTCCCCATCTTCTCTTTCCCTCTCTAACATCTCCACTCGTTCGGAAACCATCGCAAACCGTTCCGCGATTCTATCGGCGTCCAACTTATATTTCGAACACTCCTCTTTCAACTCCGCGTTCGTCTCCGAGAGGCGCGCGTTTCGATCACCTAACGCGCGCAAAATTGCTTCTAAAGACTTAATTCTCATGGAGAGCGCACCATCGGGCGCGTTCCCATTCTCCGCACTCGCCCCGACACTCTCCCGACCGTTGTTGTTGTTGTACTCAACCACCAGCGCTTTCCTATTCTTCGTCTTCCAATTCTCCTCTTTTTCTCCACAAAATTCGGACGACGATTTGGGTGCAAACACCTCCCTCGCTTTCTTGAACGCCGATTCTTCTTCCTCCCGTCTCGTTCTCGTCGTCGTCGTCGTCGTCGTCGCCTCCTTCTCTCTCCTTCTCCTCTCGTCCTCCTCGAAGGGCGGGGGGTCAAAGAGGGGCGTCCCGTAGTCGTCGGCGTCGGCGTCGGCGTCGGCGTCGTCGGCGTCTCCAAAGAAGCTCATTTTTTTTCTCTTTTTCCCCACTAACGAAAGAAAGAAAAGAAAGTGACGAGACGAGACGAGACGAGAACACACACGGGAGTACAAAATAATTTTTGAATTTTTTTCCCCCAACAAAAAAAAGAACGAAAAAAAAACAAAAAAAAAAAAGGAGTGGAGAGAGTTTCATCACGACGTCTTCAAAAAATCGAACACAACACCCCCTTTTTTTAAAAAGTACAGTGGGAGGAGTAGGAGGAGTATCATCATCATCAAAGGCAACGACCAAAGACACACCGACGAAAAGAAGGAACGAAGAAACTTTTAGGAGAAGGAGGAGGAGGAAGATGACGACGACGACGACGACGCGTTCGCTGGTACTGCGCGCGAAAAGATTCGATGCTTTTGTCGCGACGACCCCTAATAACACCACCGCGAAAAAATGGTTTGGATTCCAAAATTTTAATCATCGAGAACAACAACGACAACAACAACGACAACGACAACGACAACAACGCCAGAGAAGGAGGAGGCGTGGTAGGATCCCCACGGTGGAATGCGTGGTAGACGACGCGAGGACGGCGGCGGCCACACCGGGAGCGTCGAAGAAACAACACACGGTGGTGATGAAATTCGGTGGGTCGTCCGTCGCGGACGCGGAACGAATGAAAGAAGTCGCCAACATCGTCCTGTCGTTTCCAGAGGAGATGCCTGTTTTAGTGTTGAGCGCGATGGGAAAATCGACGAATAATTTATTGCTGTGCGGAGAAGAATCGCTGAAGTGCGAAAACGCGGAAGACGTGAGTTTAATGAAACCTTTATTGTTCGTGAAGACGTTACACGCGGAGACTATGGACATTTTGAATGTGGACAAAGATACGCGACGCGACGTGAACGAGTTGCTGAAAAAATTGGAGCAAGTGTGCATGGGCGTGTGTTTGATGCAAGAAGTGACACCGAGAACACGAGCGATGTTAGTTTCTTTCGGAGAACGGATGAGTACGAGGATTTTTGCGAGTTATTTGCGAAGCAGAGGAGTGAACGCGAAACAGTACGACGCGTTTGAGATTGGGATGGTTACCAGCGACGACGACATCGAAAATGGACGAGTGTTGCCAGAAAGTTACGCAAACTTGAAACAAAGTTTGACGTTGACCGATGGGGCGAAACCACAAATTTCCGTGGTGACTGGATTTTTAGGGAAAGGAGAAAACAGTGGGGCGATTTCGACGTTAGGGAGAGGCGGGTCGGATTTGACGGCGACTGTGATTGGTGCTGCGTTGGCACTGGAGGAGGTGCAGGTGTGGAAAGACGTCGACGGCGTTTTAAGCGCGGATCCGAGAGAGATTGATAATACGATTCCAATGCCGTTTTTGAGTTTCGAAGAGGCGCAGGAGTTGGCTTATTTTGGCGCGCAGGTTTTACATCCTCAAGCTATGAGGCCGGCGATGGACGACGGGAGTTTACGAGTCCGAGTGAAAAATTCGTACGACATTCGAGCCCCGGGGACAGTCATCGGTCACATCGATTATAACAGTAGCAACGGGAAGAGTGACGATGAAGCAGAACGAATAGACGATTGGTTGTTAACGTCAATCGTGCGTAAAAAGAACGTGACGATGTTAGATATTGTGTCTACGAGAATGCTCGGGCAGTACGGGTTTCTCGCCAAAGTGTTCGCTGTGTTGCAAAACAACGGCATTTCCGTGGACGTCGTCGCGACGTCGGAAATTTCCGTCTCGTTGACGTTAGACCCGGCGAAAATTTGGAGTAGAGATTTAGCACAGGAGGAGTTGGAGAAGGTTCAACGCGAGTTGGAGGACGTTGGAACCGCTCGAGTGGCAGTATCGAACGGTCACTCGATTGTTTCTTTAATCGGCAACTTGGAAAGAAACAACGAGATTATGGAACGGGCGTTTAAAGCGTTGAAAGAGGCGAAAGTGAGCGTGAAGATGGTTTCCCAAGGCTCCTCGAAGTGTAATATTTCGCTTTTGGTAGACGACGCCGAAGGTCAAAAGGCGGTGAGCGCAATTCACGAAGAGTTTTTTGGTCGCGTCGGGATCGGAAAGAAGGAACATTTGCCCGGTATGTAATAAAATCAGCTAAGTTCTGGTTCATGTTACCGCTTGTACTTACTGCCTCTTTACTTCTTCTTAGTATTGCTTTCTCTCAAAGTTACTATTCTGTTCAAGACCGGGCACGCTTTCGTCGAATCGAGATCGAACGTGAAGAAACCGAGTCTTTGTAACTCGACGCGAACCGAGTACGGTTGGTCCGCGTAGTTATCAATCAACATTGGCTCGACGAGAGCGTTTTTGTATACTACCAAAGATTCTGGGTTGACTTGCTTCAACCACGGATGTTCGGCTTCAAGATCTTTGAGCGATTTCTTCTTCGACGTCGCGCCGTCCAAATTTTCTTCTTCTTCTTCTTCTTCCTCGTCCTCCTCCTCTTCTTCTCTCGCTACTACCGCCGCTGCATTCGCCGCATCTACCACAACTTTACCCGGTTCCGGAACCGTGAATAACTTGTCATACACTCTCACCTCCGCCGTCTTAAACTCGGTGTTCGCCCAGTGCAATTTCCCTTTCGGTGGCTTGTTCGTGCGACTTTCCATATCGATTTCGCACTGAACACTTTCGATGACTCCAGTTTCCGGATTTTTCGTGATTCCCGTGCACGTGATATCATACGCGAACAGCAACCGCACTTTCTTATTCACCGATAAACCGAAGAAAGACGGATCATCCACCTCCCGGAAATCGTTACGGTCGATAAACACCGTTTCGGTCAGCTGAATCTTTCGCATGCCGCGTTCCTCCATGAAGGACGGGTGGAACGGTGCATCCATTAACAACTGTGCCGATCGATCTGTCGGGTAATTCACAATCTCAACCTTTAACGGATCTAAAACCGCAAAGAAACGATTGCTATCAACAGAAAGTTCCGCTCGGATTTCGTTTTCCAAACGTTCCAACGGTTGGACGTTTTCGTTTCTCGTCACGCCCATCTTCGCGCAGAAATTGTTCACCGAGGTCGGCGTGTACCCGCGTCTGCGCATGCCGTCGATCGTTAACATTCTCGGATCATCCCATCCGTTCACTAAGCCTTGCGTGACTAACAGATTCAACTTTCGTTTACTCATCACGTTGTACGTGATGTTGCATCGACTAAACTCCCACGTGGACGGTTTGTACACGTCCAGTTTATCTAATAACCAATAGTAAGGCCCATTTGGCGCCTGTCTTGTTTCAAACTCTAACGTGCACAGAGAATGCGTGATATTCTCCAACGAATCGACGATATTGTGCGTGTAATCGTACGTCGGATATATGCACCACTTCGTCCCAGTTCTCGGATGTTCCGCTTTCTTCACTCTGTACGCGGCTAAATCCCACATGGAGGTAATATCTGAACGCAAATCACCTTTCATGCGTAAACTACACTCGCCTTCTTCGCACAGTCCGCTCCTCATCTTCTCAAACAACTCCAAATTCTCCTCGACCGATCTCTCTCGGTATGGCGACGCCGCGCCTTCAGGTAACTCCACCTCGTACCTATTCTCCACCCCACTTTTCGCGCAGGATTCTTGAAATTCTCTCAACAAACGTCTACTCTTTGCCGTTTCTTCTTTGGTTTGATGACACACGTATGCACCGCCATTCTTAATCAATTGAATAGCCAATTCGTACAACGCGTCGAAGTAATCGCTGGAATACGTAATTTTCGCCGGCTCGTGGCCCAACCATTTACACGAGTCTTTAATCGAATCGATGTACTCTTGCTTCTCCGCGGTTGGGTTCGTATCATCAAATCTCAAATACGTTTCCCCTTTGTTCAACTTTGCCACACCAAAGTCAAAATACATGGCCTTGGCGTGACCGATGTGCAAATACCCGTTCGGTTCCGGCGGAAATCGAGTTCGGTACTTCCCGCCGGTGTTTTCTAAGTGTTTCTTCATGTTCTCCTCGCTATTCTTCGCGTAATTCGGCAGTTTCGCGTCGATTTCTTTCTTTTTCGCGAGCAGGTCTCCGGGTTTATTCAAAATGGATTTCACCGCTTCCTCGCACGCGTCTTTCTTCTCCTCCTCTTTCTCCTTTTTGTTCGGTACCGCATTCTCTTTATCTTTACCTTTAGTTTCCTTCCCCTTCGTCCCGTCCGTCGCATCCGTCGCGCTGCTTTTCGCTTTCTCTTGTTTCACCATTTCTACCGAGCTTTCCATGCACGTCTTATACGCTCGTTCGAACAGAGGCAGCGCGGCGTCGTAATCTTTCATCTCCAGCGCTTTCACGCCGTCCTCGAGCAATCGGATGCCTTCCAAATCTGGTTTCTTCTTCGACGCGACCATCGCTTTCTTGTGCATTTTCACCGTCGCGCCTTTCGACGCCGCTTTCTTTTCCGTCTCTTCCGTCATCATCTCGAAGTCGGATTGGGTTGGCGAACGTCGTCGTCGGAAAGTCGTCGTCGTCCTTTTGTTTTGGGTTTCGTTCTCATATCCAATTTTTGAGGTCCTTTTTTTTGAGGTCCTTTTTTTAGGGTTTGATAGATTTTAGGGTTTTGGAAACGAATTGGAAAGTCCGATTTTCTGTCGTCATTCGTCACTCTGTGAAAGAAGGACGAAGACGTGACGACGACGCCTCTTTGTTGCATCCCTCTTTGTTGTTTGGACGACGAAGGAAAAAGAGAGGCAAAAAAGGATGGCATCGGTGGACCACGGGCGCGAACCGTGCCCGCACCGCATCCTGGACGACCTCGGGGGCGCCTTCGCCATGGGCGCCGTCGGTGGAGGCATCGTCCATTTGTGCAAAGGAGCGTACAATAGCCCGCGAGGGTACGTAATGCAAGGCGGAATCGAAGCGATACGAAGAGAAGCACCGAGAATTGGAGGGTCGTTTGCGGTTTGGGGCGGGTTGTTTTCCATGTTTGACTGCGCTTTAGTTGCCGTGCGACGGAAAGAGGACCCGTGGAATCCGATCGCAAGCGGGGCTTTGACTGGGGGGGTGTTGCAGTTGCGGTACGGGTTGCCGTCGGCGGCGAGGTCGGCGGCGTTTGGAGGGTTTTTGCTGGCGTTGATTGAAGGGGTATCGATTGCGTTGACGAGATTGACGGCGCCGCCGCCTCCCGTACCGGAAGAGATGGCAATGGCTCCGATTGGAGGCGGCGCGCCGCCGGTCGTCGCGGGAGAAGAGGGAGGGGTGGCGCCTCCAAAAGAAGAGAGCGGGGGGATTTGGAGTAATATTTTCGGTGGCGGGAGAGAAGAGAAAAGCGATGAGGTACCGGTGATGCCAAAGTTTAAAGAGGAGTTGGAATGATGCGTTTTCTTTCGGTTCCCCAGCGTCATGCCCCCGCGCGGTCGACGCCGCCGTATTTAGCCATTTATGTGTAGCGAAACATTTTAGAAAGTCCATTTTATGTGTGCACGTCGCATGCGCGCTCTCGTACTCGTCCTCGTACCGACAGCGTGCCACGCGCATTTGTTTGCGTCCACGCCGCGATCTGTCGCATTTCCTGCTCGAAGCTGAAAAAATGTTCTCCGAGCGCTTTCGCAGAGGCATTCGTCCGCAAAAAAAATATCTCTCTTTTTTCCCAACACACAAAATCCCCTTTCGTTAAGTCACACATTTCCCCGATGACGCCGACGAACAATGACAACACAAAGGTAGCCGACGATACGGGTGGTGGTTTCACTTTTGGTTCGACTGCAGCGCCTTCATCTGCACCTGCATTTACGTTCAACGGCGGAAGCGGTGGGGCGAATACGCCCAATCCATTCTCACCTTCGTTCCATTTATGGGACCACTTGCTCGACAACGAAGACGTGTTCGCGCGCGTTCTCGCGTTCCTCAACCCAACGGAGCGAAAGTTTTGCACGTGGGTATCGAAGCGCACCAGGCGGACGATGATGGAAACGCTGGGGATGCGTGAGGTGTATATTGAAAGATACAGGACGATCGCACAGAAGGAAAATTTGGAAGAGGAGGAGAGGGTGTTGTTAGAAAGCGATCCGAAACTGGCGGAAAGAAAGACGTCGTCGCCGCTGCTGAAACTTTTGTACGATACGACCACAATTCCAGATAAATTTACGATTAAAGAATGCCGAGGGATTCAGCAACTGGAAATGGCGTTAAAGTTTTGCGTTTTGGAACCGCCGAGAGAGATGAAAGGATTCATCGCAAGCGGATCAATGACGGAGGAATACTTCGTGTACAACGTTGCAATAACGAACGAATTCGAGTTGTTGAGATGGGCGATAGAAGAAAAGAAATTAAAATGGAACCAACAGATAATTGTGAACGAATTGGCTGAGCAAGGAAACCTGCAGATGTTAGAATACTGCGTGAAAAAACAAAAACTAGAGGATTACGACTGCGCGCTTCATCACGCTGCAGAGGGAGGCAATCTGGACTGCGTGCGATTTTTGTTGGAACGCGTCGGCGGACTTAAAAAGCCAAAATTCAAAGGTCAAATGTGGCGTAGCACACGCGGCGAATTTATCATAGCTGCTGCGGCGAGAAAGTCGCATTTGCACGTGGTCAAGTATTTGATGTCAAAAGGAAGCCGGGTGACATCGGATACGCTTGTGTTTACCGCCCGCGATGGCTCCTTGGAGTGTTTGAGGTACTTGAGAGAGAATGACATTCGGAAGGTTCGATGGAACTATAGTTGTGTGATAGCAGCGGCAGCAAGAGGAGACCTTGAAATGTGCAAATATTGCGTACAGAATGGCTGTCCGCTGGATGTGCCAGAAGACACACCAAACGCGATGAGACCGGCTGTGGATTATGGTCATTTGGAGATTGTTCGTTTTTTGCACGAAGAGGGAGGGTTAGAGTTCGACGTGATGCACATCTTGAGTACTTTAGTCACGGGAAACGTCGAAATTTTGAAATACGTTTGGTATCGACAAATAATGCCGCTCGGTGAAGATTTCCTCATGAACATTTGGGATTTGTGGGCGGAATTTCACGGGACGTTAGACGATGAATTAACGCTTAAGCTTAACGCGAAGAGGGAATCATTGGGTCATCTTCCGTGCGTGAAATTTTTACACGAGGAAATTCAAATCCCGTTGGTGTTGTCACCATTACATCTAGCTGTGTTTTGGGGCAACCGCGCGCTCATCGAATACGTGCTTGAAAAATCAGTGGAACCGACATCCCTCTTACCGTTTAAGGTTAAAAAACTCTTGTGCAAAACCTCGGCCGTATGCAATTACCTCGATTGTTTACAATTTTTGCACGAAACAGCGAAGTTTCCTATGGATATAGATACCATAAGGGGGGCGTTAGAAAACTTTCAACCAGAGTGCGCTCGGTACGCATTCGAAAGAGGGGCTTGGAAATTTCGAAACTTTTTGAAAGGAAAGAAAAATGACACGTACGTCGAGAGCGACGTGCGGGAAAGAATACAGAAGTTGGAATCGTACGTGCGAGGTAGGACTCCAGCCGAGATCGCAGAAGCGAGATCAGCTTATCATAATGATTATAGTGGGCCGGGTATTCCTGATTCAAACGTCACTTTTTTAAGATTATAGGAAAGGCGAATAAAACGCAGTTTATGTATACATACACAGCTTATACCGTACATGTTGTCCTCTAAATACGCTAATTTGAAAACGTGTTTGCATACGCGACGCCGTTCGCGCCGAGCGTGGCAACCGTTTGCGGTTTACCGCCACTACAAAACGCATATTTCTCTCGTTTGCCTCGACTCGATTCGAAGAGCTCTAAATCTTCCAACTCTGAACCGGTAGATTCTAAAGTCGCGCGAGTGAGCGCCGAGGCCAACCCTTCACGCGTATTGAAGGATTCGATGTCGATAATTTGAGTTTTCACGACGACTTTGTATTGTTGGTCATTCCCAGGAGACACGCTTTTGTCGCTTCCAGCAAACGCGTGAAACATCGGCACGTTACGACAGGACGGGCATCCCGCGCCTGGATACTGTCGAACGTATGCGAGTAAACACGTTTTGCATATCGTGCTCGAACAACACGGCATATCGTTCAGCGTAATGTCTATGTTCTTAGATTTTCCTAATTCGTGTTCGCTCTCTAAGCACAAAGCGCACGCGCGCTCTTCTTCATTTTTTATCTTGTCGTTGTTATCGGACTCTTTGGTATCTAACAAGTCGTCTAAAAGAGTTTTTGTGGAAGAAAAATGCGGCACTTGAATATTGGTTTCACTCTTTGTCTCTTCGGTAACGAACGGAACTCGAAGATGTTGCAACACGGCACGCGACGTCAGATTCGATTTTCTCGCGGCGTGTTCGTCCACGTCTCGGCTCAAAATGAACATCGAAAATACGTTAACATTGTCATCGTTTTCGATATAAATTGATTCAAGTTCTCTTCCTTGGGAACCAAGAATTGTCGTTCGTAAACTCTGTTCGAGGACGCTTAAAGTCGCTTTCGAGACCATACTTCTCCCCTTTCCCGTTTTCACTCTTCGTGCTGCTGGATCCGCGAACGCTCTCACGATTGCCTCTCCGCTCGGAAAATATATCAAAAGTACGCCGCTCCCTCGAAACCCTTTAATCACGCCAAACTCTCTCTGGTACGTGCTATCACTCATCCCTTTATCCCTCTCCTCTTTCCTCGCCTTACCCACCTCCGAGCACGTCTTACCCCATATCTTTGTCTCCGCGTCTTCGCCAAACGTCACCGGCATATGAACTTCCGTCTCTTTCAAAACAGGGTCGAACGAAATCGTCGTCTTCCCACTCGTCGCTCTCACTTTTCCGTTCAACTCCGTCACTCGTTCAAAACAGACGTCAAAATACCTCGTCTCTTCCTCATACACCCCCAACAAAGATTTCTCTTTCAATCGAATCGTAGGACACAAGAACCCTTCTACCACCCGTTCTCTTTCATTCGCCAACGTAATGTGCGGTCCTAAGTTCCACGAAACCACGGGGTCGCACCCGTTTTTCTTTCTAAACGGAACCCACACCGCAAACGCGCTCTCGCACCCAACCACGTTCTCGTAACTCCTCCGCGTCGTTCGACAACTCGTCGCCGCCACGATAATCTGACCTTTCTCAAATTCCTCGCATTTGACTTCAAATGACGCGCATTCGGGAGGCCAACACGTCGGTAAGCGTAGCGATATTACGCTCTTACCGGATCTCGCATCTAACACGTCGATCGATGCTCTTTGGTACCCAGACCCGGACGCGCGGACGATGAAATGTTTCGTCATTTCGATACAATCCACTCCAACACATTCGTCTTTCTCTTCCTGGTCCTCCTCCAGCTCTTCGTCGTCGTCGTCGTCGTCGTCGTCGTCGTTGCCGTCTCTTCCGAGCGTCGAATAATCGAACGCGTTCGCCTTCCTCTTCCTCCTCTTAAACCACGAACACTGGATCTTTTCTTTCGTCGTCGTCGTCGTCGTCGCGGAAAGCCTTTCCTTTCCATTCAACACGAAGAGCGCGATGGTGCCGTCTGAATATCCAACGCACGCGCGCGTCGTCCTCGTCTCCTCGTCGTCCCGTGCCGCGACCGTTGTCGCGTCCACGACTCTCGGCAACGCGCCGAGCGATGCCGGTCGCACGAGCGCCTCCGGCGGGGGCAGCTCGCGAACCGTTCGCAGGTGGGACATGGAAGACCACTCGAGCAAAAGCGCGTCGTCAGAAAGACAGTTGTTATTTTGGAATGGAGATATTCTTCAATACACTTAAAATTCATATAATTAAATACGTATGCGAAAACGAAGAGATACAAATGTCGTCTCTCTCTCTCGCGCGCGCGCGAACGCGAACGCGATGCCGTGTGAAGCGATAGCCGATCGATCCTATGGCCAAAGCGATGATTATTCGATCAAACCCTCTTTTTCGTCCGAAATATCCGCGGCGTCTCTTCTCACGTAGAAGAACACGTATCCTTGACTGGCTATGGATTTGACCTCGTCGTCGTCGATGTCTCGAACGTGATCGTCGTCGAATTGGCGCCAGCAGTTGTCGCCGGCGAGATCTCGGGCGACGGTGGTGTAATGACCGGCGTTGGCGGCTTGACCGTGGTGTGCGACGCACGCGGAGAGGTCGTAGGTGAAGGAGGCAGACGATTTGCAAGATTTAGTGGCGGCTGTTTCTTCCTCTTTGCATCGCTTCTCCTCGTTCGCCGCGGAGGATTTGCGTTTGTTGCCACCTTTTTTAGATTTGTCGAGTGCCGGCTTTTCAACGACGACAACTTCGTCGTTGTCGTCGTCGTCGTCCTTCTCCTCCTCGGCCGTCGGTTCCAAGAATGGTTCTAAACTTAAATTTTCCAAAGGAAATGCCACCGGCGCGATAATCTTCGCCCGTTGACCAGATTTTCCTTTCCATATGAACCGTTTCAAGTGCAAAACCAGAACTTTTGGGCACTTGCGATTCAACGACATTCTCTTTGTGGCTGAAGTCACCACTTGACAACGCTCGCAGTAATATCTGTTGCTGCCGCCGCCGCTGCCACCACCACCTAAAGACTCTTCTCTGGTGTGTACTTCCAAGCACTGCTCGATCGTCGCTTCGCCGTTCGGACCGTTTCCATCGATTGGTGCCGAGTGGTCCCAATACATGCTGTCGTTCATATCGTTTTGACTACTTCCGGTGTTCGACAAACCCAATGCGTTCAAGTTGACCAATGGAGGACTTGTCGCTCGCGTCATCGGTCTCGATACGTTTGGTAACGGCAAACTCAAATCCAAGAACGGCTCTTTCATCGCGTTCGATTGCCCGCACTCGCTGCATTTCACGTGCGAAACCGCCACACCGCCAAAGATTTTCCAAATCGGATCATTCGACATGTTCTCGGCGTCAGCAAAGTACGTCTGTGGCGTGCTCGGATCGAATTTTGGCGACTCGATAGAGGCCATGTGAACTTTTGCTTCTGCGACGAGTTTTTGTACGGCGGTCGGAATGCAACCTACGCTACATTTCTTTTGCGCGGCTGTTCGAACCGGCGTCAACTTCCCCGGAGTTTTCAAATTCGACATGTCCTGCAACGACATCTCGCGGCGCACTTTTTCGTCCCCAGTTTCTGGAGGCGACGGGTCGTTTGTCACGCTTGGAGTGTTGCTTTCCCTTTTGATGATGTTCGTGCCATCTTCTATTGTCACGACTTGTGTCGTTTGCGTCGATCGATCGTTTTGCTGTTGCGCTTGCACGGAAGGATTTTCCTTTTCTAGTTTGGACCGTTTCGCTTTACACGGACGACACAAGCATCCGTACTTGTGCTCGACTGCACCCCACCTGGAAACGATAACGAAACCTTTCGGGTTGGGATCGATGGCGTCTTCGACGGTATCTGGCGAACCTGAGTGCTCGTTCTTTGTTAAAAGACCTTTCGTGTCTACGGATTCGGTACTCGCGTGCAATAGTTGTTCCTGCTGCTGATTAATAGTAGTAGTTGGTGGTGGTGGTGGTGTATTACGACGTCTCGCATGTTCGTCGACATCGCATTGAAACGGACTCGAGTTGTTGTTGTTGTCGTTGTTTAAGAAACCAAGCGTTGGGGTTTCGTTGGTCGCGTTGTCGAATCCAATGAGAAAGCTATCCCCTCTCCTTACACCACCACCACTCCCAGCACCTTTATCGGAAACGTCGCTTCCGTTACCGCCGGTGAGTAAATTCTTATGCGCAAACATGGATGACGCTCCAACTTGAGCGCATGACGGACTGCCTTCTTTACTTCCTTTCGGCGTGGCTGTTAAACTCGAGTTCGTTCTTCTCGGTCGGAACGACCTCGCTCTCTTCGGGACTTTTCCTGGCAATACCGTTTCGTAATCGCCGTCTTCACCGTTCCTCCGTCGTCCGCTGTGCTTCTCGTCCTCGTCGAATCCAATTTCCATTAACGCATTCTGTTCGTACTCTCTTTTCAATCGTTCGTTTTCCTTCCGTTTCTTCATCATCCGTTCCCCGACCAACAATTCTTTCCTCAACCTTTCCAACGCAAACCTCATAAACTCGTGTGCGTCTTGCTGCGCTGACCCGGCGAACGCCGGTACAAACCGCCACACCGCCTTCAACAACTCCGTCGGTGGAAATGCCGCGTACCTGCCGCACCGTAACGTCCGCAACACCCTTCTCAATTCTTTTCCTAAACACGCTCCTTCGCGCGCCGCGCCTCTCGCCACGTCCGCTCTTCGTTCTCTTGTCATCGCCGGCGCGCGCGGTTGAAAATTATTCTCGAGTTTTTCTCCGCTCCCGTGAGAACTCATGGTCGTTTTCCCTCTCGGAAACGTTAGAATCTCTTCGTGATCCCTCCGCCGTCTCCGCGCCGACGAAGACGCGGACGCGTCGTTCTCGTTCCCTCGTCTCGTTCGATGTTGATCGTCGATGTCATTCGTAGTATTCGTGCTTTTTGTCGCGGTAGTACCCCCGCTTTTGATGCGTCGTCTTTGCATTTTTTGCCCAGGCGGCGGTTTGGCTTCCGTTGGTTTTTTTCCGCCATTCGTAGTAGTACTCGTATTCGCATCAATTTTGTGTTCCAAGAGCAGTCGTTCGCACGCGTCGCTCAACACGTACTTTCGGAACGGGTCGAGCGCGCACAAAGCCTGTTGCATCGTCGTGTTCGCAAAGATTATTTCGTGAATAAAACGAGTGGTGGTGGTGATCAGAGGAGGACCGCAGACGAAAGAAAGCCAACAAAAACGCGACGCAAAAAACATCGTTTTTGGAAACGTCGTCGTCGTCGTCGTCGCGACACATTTCATCCGGCTTTGTTAATGGGTCCAAAAACATCTCGAATCGATATCGATTTTGGAAGAAAGAAAAAAACACAAATACATTATACCTGAACGGTCGCGTTTAAGTAACACGTGTTGCTGACGTTGTGCAGCCCGGCGTTGATGATGGTGGCATCATCATCATCGTCCTCCTCTTCCTCCAAAGCTTTTGACGTGGAAGGGGCTTCTTCTTCCAGCACGTCGGCGTCAAAGGCGTCCTCGTCGGCGTCGTCCTCGTCGGCGTCCTCGGGGTCAGAGTCGTCTCGCATAATCGATGATTTGTCGGTTTGTCGAGAGACTTTTTGTTGTGCGGTTTTTCTTTCTTCGTCTCTCTTTTTTTTTTTCGTCTCTCCTCTTTTTTTTCATTTTTTGGCTTACAAAATCATTTGGGTTGGTGGTCCTTTTGCTCTCTCTCTCTCTCTCTCTCTCTCTCTCTCTCTCTCTTTCGATTTTCTTTGTGACATGTATTTTTTTAGAGTACGAAATGAGAGCGAAAGAGAGAGAGGTCTCATTGTCCCTTCTCTCCAAAACAAAGGAACACTCTCTCAACACTCCTTTTGTCTCATCAAAAACTTTTGACATCATCACAACTTTATATTCTTTGTTGGCCACATGGAACACCAAAGCGAGGAGCAGCAGCATTTCGACGACGACGAAAAAAACGACGACGACAAAAAGAAGAAGAAGAAGAAGAAGACGAAGGAGGAGGAACTTTTGGGCGCGTATTCCCCGACGGCGCTCGCGCGGTACCTCTCGTACAACGATTTCCACGCCGTCGCGGAAACGACGAGAGATTTGGAATTGAACGGCGAACGCTTGAGAAATTGCTGCGCGAAAGATGCCGAGAGAGAAGTGCGAGAACGGAACGTGCGAGAACTGCTGGGGTGCGACGCGGAAGAGGCGAAGAGGATGTGCGAGGAACTGGAGAAGGATTTCGCGGACGTCCCGTACGACCCCGCGAGGCATTTTTTTCCTCCGACGATAGCGATGGGGAGACCTGTCGCGATGAGTGAGAGGCAACGAGAACACCACCGAGGCGAAGAGACGGTCGGTGGCGCTTTGATGAGGGAAATTCCACCAGACGGCTACAGAAATCCTCTGTTCCCATCTTGGTACGATCGGTCGCCGACGAACGATCGGTGGCGGCACGGATTTGGCAGAGAATATTACGCGGACGATGACGAAGAAGAAAACGAACGAGAGCGACGACTGAGAGAACGAGAGAGAAAGGTCGAAGAACGAGAAAAACGGATAGATGAGATAGAAGCGCGGTTAAAAAGAGTAGAGGAGAAGACTGGGACATGATACTAGGTACCGTTTGGTACCAAGTACGCGCAACGTGTATACATACCTAGTAATGTATTATTTGTAAAACAAAAACAACGAACAAAGGAATAAAAAACGCCGGCGTAGAAAAATGTGCGGTCTTATTTCTTTTTCTACTTTTGGTTCTTACTTTAAAACACTTCTTATTTACGTATAATTTGCTCGCTTTCTCTCTCTCTCTCTCTCTTTCTTATTTATGTATGTGTATTTGCAAATCGATTACCAGCCGATGTGTCTGTAGTTCTCACCCGCGTAGACAGCGTCCGCACCAAGCTCCTCCTCGATTCTCAACAATTGGTTCATCTTGGACAAACGCTCCGATCGGCACGGCGCGCCAGTTTTGATTTGACCAGTCGCCAAACCAACCGCCAAATCCGCGATGAAAGAATCTTCAGTCTCGCCAGATCTGTGCGAAGCCATGACACCCCACCCAGCTTTCTTGGACATGCCGACCGCTTCGATGGATTCAGAAATCGTACCGATTTGGTTGATCTTCAACAAAAGCGCGTTGCACCACTTGCCATCAATTGCCTGTTGAACTCTCTTCGGGTTTGTGACCAACAAATCGTCGCCGACGATTTGGCACTTACCGCCAGCCGTCAGCAACGCCGTGTTCTCTGCATCGTCTTGGTCGAACGGATCTTCGATGGAAACCATCGGGTACTGCGTGCAAAATTCGTTGTATAAGTCAATCATCTCCTTCCCGGTCTTCTTCATAGAACCGTCGTTGTTCTCCGTCTTGAAGTCCAAGTCGTACATGCCGTCCTTGGTCAAGAACTCGGACGCCGCGACATCCATACCAATCTTCACCTTACCAGTGTAGCCAGCCTTTTCAATGGCTTCAACAACCAAGTCCAAACCTTCCTTATTGTCTTGAATATTCGGCGCGAAGCCGCCTTCGTCACCGACGTTGCACGCGTCTTGGCCGTACTTCTTCTTAATGACAGATTTCAAGTTGTGGTAAACTTCTGATCCCATTTGCATGGCTTCCGCGAAAGACTTTGCGCCAACTGGCAAGATCATAAATTCTTGCATGGCCAACTTGTTACCGGCGTGGGATCCACCGTTGATGATGTTGAACGCCGGCACCGGCAAAACCAACTTGTTGTTACCCGCCAACTCAGAGATGTGCTTGTACAAAGGAACACCCTTTTCTCCCGCACCAGCCTTTGCCAACGCCGTAGAGACCGCCAAAATAGCATTCGCCCCCAACTTCCCTTTGTTATCGGTACCGTCCAACTCTTTGCACATGAATTCGTCGAGCGCTTTCTGCTCTCTTGGATCCTTACCAACCAATGCCGGCGCGATGATTTCGTTGATGTTCTTCACCGCGGTAGTACAACCTTTACCCATCCACGCGTTACCGCCGTCTCTCAATTCAACGGCTTCGTAGATACCCGTGGACGCCCCAGACGGAACCATCGCGCGGAACATGCCTTTGCCGGTGTGAATGTCGCATTCCACCGTCGGGTTACCTCTAGAGTCGAACACTTGGCGACCGACGACTTTCGTGATCGCCGGCGGCGTTTGCTTTCTCAAGTGATCAGCCTGTGGAAAATAAGTGACGCAATTGTTAATTCTACATCTATTGAGTTTCGTTTTTCTTCCGTCGTTTCTCGACTTCAGATAAGAAGATGCCGATGATTTTGACGACGACGGCGATTTATCCATTATCCATCTCGTGGACGAGGGCGCCGTCGTCGTCGTCGTCGTCGTCGTCGAGCACGCGCGACACAATTCGCACGACATCATTCATTCGAAGACCACCCTCGCTGCTTTCTCTCGCTTTCCTCTCGATCGTCGATGCCACCACGCGTTTGGCGAGAAAGAGAAAGAGCGGGAAAAGTCTTCGAAAAAGAGCTCTCTCTTTTGTGGAGTCAGCCACTCTTCAAAGGCGCTTTCTCGCTTTAAAAAAAAGAGGAATTAATCCAACTCCTTCTTCTCGCCGGCGCCGACGAGCGCGCGACCGCGACCCGACCAAACCAACGCCGTTCGTTCGCGACGACTCTTTTCCTTTCCGCGAATTCTTCGAGAAAGCGAACGTCTCTTTTTTGTCGTCGTCGTCGTCGCGCCACCTTCCTCTCGTCGGCCGACGTTTTTTTTTTCCGCTCTCGGGAAAAAATTCCCTCCTCGAGCACACACCACCACCACAAAAGAGCAAAGAAAAAGGGAAACATCCCACGAAGAAAAAACAAACAAACAATCGTCGTCTCAATCGTCGGAAACCGACGCGACACGCCCTCGCGCGACCTACCATGAACGAAATCGGTTCCGGCGCTTTTGCCTTCACCGCGGCATTGATGGTTTCCTCCACTCGTTTGGAGAGGTTGTGCGTTTCGATGTACTCTTGGATCGACATATATCTTCTTACTTTACGGTAATCGCTCTTTTTTTTGTGACGACTCTTCCGACGAGAGGCTTTTTGCTGCCGTCGGTTTTTTTTTCTTCTTCTTCTTTTGGAAAAAAAATGAACAAAAAATTCCTTTTTTTCGTAATAAAAAAGCAATCAAAAATCACTTCTTTGTCGCGACAAAAAAAGGAGCAGCGGGTCTCTTTGGTCTCGTTCTCTCGTTCTCTCTCTCTCTCTCCCCCGTTTTGGAAAAAGCGTCGTCGTCGTCGTCGTCGTCGTCGAGGTTTTTTTGATTGGGTCTCGACGAGATGGCGCCGTTAAAACCGAAAACGATCGCCATGTTCGACGTCGACGGGACGCTGACCGTCCCGCGAAAAACAGCCAACGAGGCCACCTTGGATTTCATCAGATCTTTGAGAAACACGTGCGCGGTCGCCATCGTCGGCGGGTCGGATTACGGAAAGATTTGCGAACAGTTAGGACCGGAATTCGAGAAGGAAGTGGATTATTTGTTCTCCGAGAACGGTTTGGTGGCGTATAAGAACGGGGAAATGATCGCGAAACAATCCTTCTTGCAGTTTTTAGGAGAGGAGAAGTTGCAGAAGTTTCTCAACTTTGTGTTGAAGTACATCGCGGACTTAGAGATTCCGCAAAAGAGAGGGACGTTTATTGAGTTTAGGAACGGGATGTTGAACGTGTCACCGATTGGACGCAACTGCTCGCAAGAAGAACGAGATAACTTTGAAAAGTTTGATCAGACGGCAAACGTGAGGAAGACGATGGTGGAGACGTTGAAGAAGGAATTCGCGGATTACGGGTTGACGTATTCCATCGGTGGGCAGATTTCGTTCGACGTCTTTCCGAATGGATGGGATAAGACATATTCGTTACAATTTGTCGAAAAGGATGGGTTCGAAGAGATTCATTTCTTTGGCGATAAGACGTACAAAGGGGGGAATGATTACGAGATTTTCGAGAGCGCGAAGACTATCGGACACACGGTGACGAGCCCGGAAGATACGGTGAAGCAAGTCACGGAGTCTATCATCAACGCTTAAGATTTTATTAATTTGTTCATAATGCCACAAACGTCTTCATAATGTTCTACCTACTTTGAATTCGTAAAAATATGTGAGACGCCGCAGAGCTCTCTGGAAAAGCAACAATTCTCTCGACTTCAGATAAAAAACGGACGGTTCGCCTCTTTTCGTTACAACAAAACTACAATCATCTGTTCGCTACGTATTGCCATTATTTTCTACTTTTTGCGACTATGTTTTACTTCCTTTCATTCAACTTCTTGTCCACTAAACCGCCTTCTTTGCTCAAATGTAAAGCCTCTCTGGCGACCTCTTCTTCGGCGAGCGCTCGAAGTAAAACCGTCGACGCGTCTCTCTCGCCGGCGCCGCGCGATTTCTTCTTCTTCCCATCACCAACAAACTCTCGCCCGACAGCTTTCGCCGATATCCCATCAAATATTCTCGGCTGGTGACTACTACTACCACCTCTACTATTATTATTACTACTGCTACTGTTGGTCTTCATATTCATCCCTTCGTTCGCTCTCTGCGTGGCTTCTTTTTCTTCCTCTTCTCCACGGCTCTTCTTCCCAATGCTCCCAGATGGACTACTCCTCAACCCGCTCCGTATTTCCCCGACCACGTTCTCCAACGCCTTCGTCGTTCCTCTCAGGTCGTCGTGTAATTCTTTCACCTCCGATTCGTCCAGTATCTTCTCCAATTTCTCTCGATAGACGTGCGAATATCCAACGATTTTCCCGGTCATTCGTCCCAAGGATTTCGCAAGCATGGGGACGTCTTTCGGGCCGAGAAGGACGACCGCGGCGACCGTCGTCCCGAGAATCTCCCCGTAGGAAAAACCCAGGAATCGAGACGCGACGGAACCGCGCATTTTTGTTTTGTTTTGTTCTTCGTTTTAAATCGTTTGCTGCGTCTTTTTACAGAATAATGCTCTATAACAACACACTCCTATTATTATAGTGTAGAGTACTCCAACTCCAATTGCGTTTTTCCTCTCTGATGACACAAAAAATGTAAAGAGGCAAAAATGACCTCTTCTCCTCCTCCTCCTCCTCCTCCAAAAAAAAAGAAAAAAAAAAGAAAAAAAATGTGTGAAATAGGTAGGCTGGACATGATACCCCAAATATACCGATAATATTATGGAGGTGGCACACGCCTCTCCACTTTGAAGACTCCCGACGAGGCTT
>MDSZ01166692.1_pt1 | contig 28852 bp, 23 predicted proteins | sample 811201 | NCBI WGS metagenome assembly MDSZ01 (sample SAMN05326647, study PRJNA326480) | marine metagenome | isolation source: seawater | place: Indian Ocean: North | collected 2010 | reverse complement strand
GAATGGTTTTCGTGCAGAGTTATTTGGTCGTATTTTAGGGCTTAATGGGCATATGAATGTGTATTCCTTGCAAGGCCCTTTAATGGATTACGGATATCTGAAAGATAAAGTCTCTAATGTAAATGGCGTAGAGATGGTTGTGCCTATGATTGAGGCGCAAGCTCTTGCTTCTAAGGATGGTGTGTCTACGGGGCTTGTCGTGCGCGGTATTACTTGGGAAGATTTTATGAACCGATCGACTTTACGTGAAGGCGTAAAGGAGGGGAGTATTGAGCGATATTCTGGCGCGGGTGTTGCTATAGGGAATGTTTTGGCTGAGAAATTACGCCTAACTGTAGGGGATGATTTCGTTATAACTTCGCCCAAAGTTAAGTCTACGCCCTTTGGCTCTATGCCGCGTCAACGCACCTATAATGTTGCGGTTATATTTGATGTTGGTATGTATGAGTATAATAGCAGCTTTGTTTTTATGCCTTTGGATAGTGCGCAGAAATTTTTCGAATATAGTGGTTCAGTCTCTGGGTTAGAGGTTTTTCTGAATAAGCCGGATGAGATTGATTATGTGCGCGCGGCTGTTGCGCGTTCCATTGAGGGCATGGCCGGGGTTTATGATTGGCGTGATACTAATCAGAGTTTCTTCAATGCGCTTCAGGTCGAGCGTAATGTTATGTTTCTAATTCTGACCTTAATTATCGTTGTGGCGGCTTTTAATATCATTTCTTCAATGATTATGCTGGTAAAGGATAAGGGGCAAGATATAGCGATCCTTAGAACTGTTGGTGCAAGCCGTAGTTCTATGATGCGCATATTTATGCTTACAGGTGCGAGTATAGGCGTTGCGGGGACTGTGGTTGGTTCTATCTTAGGGATAGCATTTGCGTTGAATATTGAAACTATTCGCCAGTGGCTTGAAGGGCTTACTGGTACTGAGCTTTTTGCGGATGAGATTTACTTTCTCTCACAGCTTCCTGCGCAAGTAGAGTGGCACGAGGTTGCGGCGGTTGTTTTTATGGCGCTCTTTTTATCAGTTTTGGCGACCTTTTATCCAGCGTGGCGTGCATCACGCTTAGATCCAGTGGAGGCGCTTCGTTATGAATAGTTCACCACTTGACCTGGATGTTTTGCTCAAAGTTGAGAAATTGGAAAAGACCTTTGTTCAAGCTCAGCAGTCTCTGACAATTTTTAAGAGTCTATCGCTTAAAGTTGATAAGGGTGAGCTTGTTGCTTTGGTCGGGCAGAGTGGTTCGGGGAAGTCAACATTGCTTCAACTGGCGGGGCTTTTGGATAAGCCTAGTTCTGGCCTTATTCAAATTGATGGGCATGTTGCTTCGTGCTTGCGAGAGAAAGAGCGCACAGCTATGCGCCTTTCGACAATAGGTTTTATTTATCAGTTTCATCATCTCTTGCCAGAATTTTCTGCTGTTGAGAATGTCGCTATACCTCAAATTATTGCTGGTGTTTCAAAAAGTGATGCGAAGGAAAAAGCATCTATTATCCTGCGCCAATTAGGTTTAGGTAAGCGCCTTGATCATCGCCCAGCGCGTTTGTCTGGGGGGGAGCAGCAACGCGTAGCGATTGCGAGAGCGCTTGTGAATGATCCTGTGCTCTTACTGGCTGATGAGCCAACAGGCAATCTTGATCCTGGCACATCTGAGGCTGTTTTTGAGATGTTGCTTGAACAGGTGAGGGAGCGAGAGATTGGCGCGCTTATTGCGACCCATAATATAGGGCTTGCTGATCGTATGGATCGCGCTTTAGAGCTTAAAAACGGGCGCCTTGTTCCGTTTGATTGATTATAAAAGATACACGGTATTATTGTAGCGTTGACGCACTTATATATTGGTGATATGTGCTGTTTTTAGGAACGGAAAAACATAGCATATACTTTATAAGGAGAACGGTTATGCACAATATTACACGAGTAATGCCTATATTGGGTTTACTTCAATCTGAAGGTTTGACAGCAACATTTTCAGAAAAAGCACCAGCAACAAAGCCATTGCCTCTAACTATTGATCTTGCTGAGGACATCACCTGTTTAGAGCTTAAACGTCAAGCTATGCAGAGGAAACTTGGTCGTGTTCTCGGGCAATTAGAAAGTTTTGGTGTCGTTAATGGCGTTCGTTTTTTAAATGAGATTTTTGCGCATGTTGCTGATGGTAAAATCACAGATGTTGCGGATAATGTCTACGTAGCTTCTAGTACGAAAATGTCTGGTTTTGTTTTGCGTATCGGTCAAGACGTTCTTGATGAAGCGCATAAAGCATCTGCTCTTATAGCTAGCAACCAGTACGCACCCTAATTAGAATAACGCTAGCTTGACATAATTTTCCTTTCGCTTTATGTGTGTTTATTCACATATAAGCGGAGGGATTTTCATGACGAATGGTTTTGCAAGCAAAGGTGAAGCGGCAGAGAAGTTTGCTACGGCCAAAGGTATCTCTTACTCTGAAGCTATGGAGCAGATTGACGAGCATATTAAAAATGCGACGAAGACAATTCTTACAGCTTTAGAGGTTCAGTGTCCTGTGTTGGAGAATGAATTTTTCGATGTAAGACAATTGGGTAAGGTAATGGGCTATGATGTAAATTATTGCATTGAAGCATGTAACTGTTCGGGCATTTTTGTGAACATAATTATTGAGAATGATCTTAGGCAAATTGAGCTTTATCTCTCAAATAATTCGGGGAATTACAGCGCTGCACTTTATGAAGTTTTCGATGATGATAGGCCAGTTAGTTTGCTTGATGATTGTGATGATGAAGATGTGAATGTTGAAAAACTGTCTCAAGTCATTGAAACATTTGCTTATGAGATAGAGGATATGTGTGCTCAAGGCTTAAAAGCTAACAATTTCGATCATTTGCCCCGCTGCTAAGTCTTGCCTTTTATGCCTTCATGATTAAAGTAGGCGTATGAATCAATTCATCCATTTACATGTGCATTCGGCCTATTCATTGGCCGAAGGGGCAATCAAGGTTAAGGATCTTGTTAAAACTTGCGTTAAGCAGGATATGGCTGCGGTTGCCATCACGGATAGCTCTAACATGTTTGGCGCGATGGAGTTTGCGTCTGAGGCGTCTAAGAACGGTGTGCAGCCTATAATGGGCGTGCAGGCGCTATATCAGGATGATCAGCACCAGCTTGTTTTATTGGCTCAAAATGAGCGCGGTTTTAGAAATTTATCTCGGCTTATTTCCGATGCTTATATGAGCGGCGATATTAATGCGCGTGCAGTTATTAGCAAAGAAGAGCTGAAAGAGTTCAGTGAAGGTATTATATGCCTTACTGGCGGGCCTAAAGGGGCGGTAAATGATCTGCTGTTTCATAAGCAAAATGATGAGGCTGAAGCTGCTCTTTTATATCTAAAAGAGGTCTTTGGAGATAGGCTTTATATCGAGTTACAGCGTCATGGCTGGCCTGAAGAGATGGCTGTTGAGGAGCGCTTGATTGATCTTGCTTATAAGCATGAGATTGCCTTAGTCGCTACGAATGATTGCTACTTTATGGAGCGTAAGGGGCATGAAGCGCATGATGCGCTACTTTGTATTTCCGAGGGACGATATGTGAGCGAAGATGATCGTCGCCGCGTTACGCCAGAGCATTATTTCAAGTCTCAAGCCGAGATGATTGAGCTGTTCTCGGATATTCCAGAAGCAATTAATAATACTGTGGTTATTGCTCAGCGCTGTTCTTATTTGCTTGAGGCTGTGAAGCCGCTTCTACCGCCTTTTGATTGTGAGGGTGGACGAACAGAGGTTGAAGAACTTCGTGCGCAGGCTAAAGAAGGGCTTGATTGGCGAATTGAAAACTTTGTTTTTAAAGATAAAGAAAAAGAGAAGGGTGAGCCTTTAACGGCTGAGGAAAAAGAAGAGATATCGAAGCCTTATTATGACCGCCTTGAGTTTGAGCTTGGCATTATTATACAGATGGGCTTTCCGGGCTATTTTTTGATTTGTTCGGACTTTATCAAATATGCGAAGTCGCAAAATATTCCTGTGGGGCCTGGGCGGGGTTCTGGTGCGGGTTCGATCGTAGCGTGGTCTCTCAAAATTACTGACCTTGATCCACTTGCTTTAGGTTTGCTGTTTGAGCGTTTCTTGAACCCTGAACGTGTATCGATGCCTGACTTTGATGTGGATTTTTGTCAGGATCGCCGTGATGAGGTTATCTCTTATGTTCAGGAGAAATATGGCCGCGATAAAGTAGCGCAAATTATTACCTTTGGTAAGTTGCAGGCGCGTGCGGTTGTGCGAGATGTGGGGCGTGTATTACAAATGCCTTACGGGCAGGTTGACCGTCTCTCCAAGATGATTCCGAATAATCCTGCTAATCCTGTAACGCTACAGGAAGCATTAGATGCTGATCCGGACTTTCGTTTGGAGATTAAAAAAGAAGAAACCTCGCAAAAGCTCATTGAAATTGCACTTCAGCTTGAGGGGCTTTATAGACATGCCTCCACGCACGCGGCGGGTCTGGTGATTGGTGATAGGCCACTACATGAGCTCGTGCCGCTCTATCGTGATCCACGGTCTGATATGCCGGTAACGCAGTTTAATATGAAGTTCGTTGAGCAAACGGGTTTGGTTAAGTTTGACTTCCTTGGTTTGAAGACCATGACCGTTGTGCAGCGTTCTGTTGATTTGATCAAAGAGACGCTCGGTAATGAGATTGATATTCTTAAAGTTCCATTGGATGACCCTAAAGCTTATGAGCTGATGACCCGCGGGGATACGGTCGGGGTGTTTCAGTTGGAATCGGCAGGGATGAGAGATGCGCTGCGTAAGGTGCGTCCCGATAAGTTTGAAGATATTATCGCGCTTGTTTCGCTTTATCGTCCGGGGCCGATGGATAATATTCCGAAATATGTGGATGTTAAGCAGGGACGAGAAGAGCCGGATTACATGCATCCGCTTTTGCAGCCATTTCTGGAAGAGACTTATGGTATTATGATTTATCAGGAGCAGGTGCAGCTCGCGGCGCAGGCTCTGTCTGGTTATTCTCTTGGTGGTGCTGACCTTCTTCGTCGTGCGATGGGTAAGAAGATTAAGGAAGAGATGGATGCCCAGCGCGAGATGTTTGTTAAGGGCGCAAAAGAGCATAATGATGTGCCGAAAGAGCAGTCTTCGGCGATCTTTGATAATATTGCTAAGTTCGCAGGCTATGGTTTTAACAAATCCCACGCGGCGGCTTATGCTTTAATTGCCTATTGGACAGCGTGGTTAAAAGCCAATTATCCGGTGCAGTTTATGGCGGCTTCTATGACGCTTGATCTGGGGAATACGGATAAGCTCTCTGTATTTAAACAGGATATGGATAAGATGGGGTTACCGCTTTATCAGCCTGATGTGAATATGAGCTATCCTGACTTTGCCGTTGAAAAGAATGATAAAGAGATGGGCGTGCGTTATGCTTTGGCGGCACTTAAAGGTGTTGGAGAAGCAGCGATGGAAAGTATCGTGAATGAGCGCCTTGAAAATGGGGCTTATAAGAGCTTAGAAGATTTTGCTAGCCGTATTGATTATAAGGCTATGAATAAGCGTCAATATGAGGGGCTTGCGGCAGCTGGCGGGTTTGATTCTTTAAATGATAATCGAGCGCAAGTTTATGAGTCTGGTGAGATTGTGTTGAAATATGCACATAGTTTGGCGGCTGAAAAAGAAAGCGGGCAGGTCTCTCTTTTTGGTGAAGCTGGTGATGATAATGCGCTTGGCCTTCCGGATTTGCCGAATGTTACCCCATGGGATCCGCTTGATAAATTGGCGCGTGAATTTAAGGCCGTTGGTTTTTATCTCTCAGCGCATCCGCTTGATAGCCGTGAGAAGCAGTTTGAGAATTTAGGTATATCCTCTTTGAAAATGGTTGAAGAAAAGCTTGTTAACTTGCCTAAGGCGAACTTTCAAATGGCTGGCGTGCTTTTGAAAAAACAAGAAAAGGTCTCTCAGAAAGGCTCCAAATACGCGTTTCTACAGCTTTCTGACCCTACAGGGATTTTTGAGGTTACTCTGTTTTCGGATATTTTGGCTAACTCACGTGATTATCTTGAAGCAGGTACACCGCTTCTTTTAGGCGTAGAAGCTGAAATGCGTGAAGATCAGGTGCGTTTTACATGTAGCCGTATTGAGCCTTTAGATGAAGCGTTGGAAGGTAAAATACGTGAGATTGATATATACCTTACGAGTGCGGCTGCGGCGAATAAAATTAAAGAATGCTTAGAGCGTGAGAGCAGGGGGCATTCAATTATTAATTTCCATGTGACAATTGATAAAAAGCGCGTTGTTAAGCTTCAACTGCCTGGTCGTTTCGCCTTAGATGCTCAAGCGCGAAATGATATTCGCGCCGAGCCTGGAGTATTAGAGATAGCAGAAGGTTAGTACTTAACCCTTTGCTTTTCTGATTATTCTGCAGCGATTTTTATGTCGTCTGCTGTTTCAGCATTTTCACCTTCACCTAAGTTATCGTGATTTACTTTGGCAGTATCACCAAGAATTTCTTTTATGAAAAGGCTGATGGCGCTTTGAATATCATCCGCAAGATTATTGAGTTCTGTTGACGCTTGGAGAACTTCTTCTGAGGACTTTCCAGCATGCTCTGTGCTTGTCTGTACGTTTTTAATTACATTAGCAACATTACTTACACTCTTAGATGCTTCTGATAAGCTTCTATTGATTTCAGTGTTCGCTACATTTTGTTCGTCTGCAGCAGCAGATACGGCCGTGATGTTCTCACCAATACCATTTACATTTGCGATAATTTCGTTCATTGCTGTGACGGTGCTTCCAGTTGCTTGCTGGATTTGTGTGATGCGATTTTCAATTTCATCTGTTTTATTTCCAGTTTCTGTAGCAAGTTTTTTTACTTCTTCTGCAACAACGGCAAAACCTTTACCAGCCTCTCCCGCACGAGCAGCTTCAATGGTTGCGTTTAGGGCGAGTAGGTTTGTCTGTTCAGCAATATCACGAATTGCCAAAACAACTTCCCCAATATTTGAAACAAGCTCATTAAGGTTTTGTACAGTATTGTTTGCTTGATTGGCATTGGCTGACATATCTTGAGAGCGTTTTTGAGTGCTGTTAAGCTGGGCTGTGATTTCTTGTGTGCTTGCACTCATCTCTTCCATAGCACTCGCTACAGTATTGACATTATCACTCGTCTGTACTGACGCGCTTGCGACAGTGGTAGCTGACTGTGAGGCCTCTTGTGCTGTGTTGCGCATATTGCTGGCAGTGTTTTTAAGCTCTATTGCTGAACTTGATAAGGTTTTGATTAGCCCGCCAACTTGATTATCAAAATCATTTGCGAGTGCAATGCGGGCTTGCTGTTTTTCCTGTTCCGCTTGCTCTTCCAGCTCTTTTTGTCGTGCTTCAAGGGCGCGAGCATCACTGAGTTTTGTATTTAGGTGGCTTAAGGCTATGGCAATAGTTCCAATTTCATCCTTGCGTTTTGTATCTGTAATTTTGGTGTCTTTTCCATCTGCCATTGTTTGTATGGTTGAGGATAAACGCCTTAGTGGCAGTGTGATCGTGCGTGATATAAGTAACGTTATTACAATCTGTATTATTGCGAATATGGCTACCAGGAATATTGTCTTTTTAACTTCAGCATGAAAAGCGATTTCCACGTCATCAATATATATGCCCGAGCCGATGATCCACCCCCATGCTTTTACTCCTTTAACATATGATATTTTTGGAACAGGTTCATCAGTGTCTGCACCTGGTTTTGACCACATATAATTGACAAAGCCGTGACCATCTTTTTTTACAACCTCAACCATTTCATTAAAAAGAAAGGTGCCTGCAGGATCTTTACTTTGGGAGAGATCTGCACCGTTTAATTGTGGTTTCATCGGGTGCATGATCATGCGTGGATGCATATCATTGATCCAGAAATAATTGTTTCCTTCATATCTGAGGTTTTTTATGGCTTCAATTGTCGCTACTTGTGCTTGTTCTGTTGTGATTAAGCCTTTTTCGACATTGCGTATTTCTTCTTCGGCTATTGAATAAGCGGTCTCAACCAAATTCTGTGTTTTAAGCTTCCTATCTTCAAACATTGAATGTCGCGTAGATAATAACAGTGCTGCTGTGACGCAGATTAGGGCTAACACACTGACAATATTGATTATATTTAATTTATTTTGAGTTTTTATATTGCTTAATATATTCATGATCTGGTGAATCTCCCTTACAACTTTATCTTTTTATAATATTACAAAGAAAAATTGAATTAAACCTTAAGGTGTTGTGTGGTGCATACTTCTGTATATGGGAGGGATAGTTTATTTAATTCTATATATTATGTATAATTGTTGTGTAAAAAAATCTTGCATCTTTGGGTAAAGCGCCTTATAAGGCTCGCAGCGTGCTAATGCGCTAATTCACATGCAGGTTCCTTAACCGGTGTTTCTTAATTAGAAACCAAGGCCTGCAGAGGACATAACTGGAAAATTAAAGGAGATATACCCTATGGCTATGCCTGAATTTACAATGCGTCAATTACTAGAATCTGGCGTTCACTTTGGTCACCACACACGTCGTTGGAACCCTAAAATGCGCGAATACATTTTTGGTGTTCGTAATGGTGTTCACATTATCGATCTTCAACAAACTACACCAATGCTTGGCGATGCGCTTAAAGCGTTGCGTGATATTGTTTCTAAAGGCGGTCGTGTTCTTTTCGTTGGTACAAAGCGTCAAGCACAAGATAAAATTGCTGAGAGTGCTCAGCGTTGTGGTCAGTACTACGTTAATCACCGTTGGTTAGGTGGTATGATGACGAACTGGCAGACAATTACTGGTTCTATTAACCGTTTCCGTGATCTTGATGCGATCTTAAAAGATCCTGCTCAGTGTGCTCTTCGTACGAAAAAAGAGCTTCTTATGATGACACGTGAGCGTGATAAGCTTGAGCTATCTATCGGTGGTATTAAAGATATGGGCGGTCAGCCAGATGCATTGTTCGTGATTGATACAACACAAGAAGATATTGCAATTAAAGAAGCTAATAAGCTTGGTATTCCTGTATTTGCTGTTGTTGATACAAATGCAGAACCTGATGGCGTTGATTATGTTATCCCAGGTAATGATGATGCGCTTCGTGCGATTGATCTTTACTGTAACTTGGTTGCTGATGCTGTTCTTGATGGTCTTCAGGCTGAGCTTGGTTCAACTGGTGTTGATCTGGGTGCTGATGAGAATGCTGGCGCGAAACTTCCACCTAAGGTGAAAGTTGAAGAAGAAGCTGCTGTAGCGACACCTGGTGAAGCAGCACAAGCTGAAGCTGAGACAACTAAGAAAGCTGCTGCTTCTTAAGAGCGTAACTTCAATTCGATAATTTATTACTTTAGAAAAGGATATAAAAATGGCTGAGATTACTACAGCGAAAATCAAAGAACTGCGCGAAAAAACTGGTGCAGGTATGATGGATGCGAAAAAAGCACTTACAGAAGCTGGTGGCGATATGGACGCAGCGATTGAAGAGCTTCGCAAAAAAGGTATGGCGAAAGCTGACAAGAAGTCTTCACGCACAGCTGCTGAAGGTTTGGTTGCTGTTGTAACTTCTGGTACAAAAGGCGCGGTTATCGAGCTTAATGCAGAAACTGATTTTGTAAGCCGTAACGAAGAGTTCCAAGCTTTTGTTAAGAAAGTGGCTGAGAAAGCTCTTGAAGTAGATACAATAGAAGAATTGGCTGCTGCTGATCTTGATGGTAAGTCAGTAAAAGACTCTCTAACTGATTTGATTGCTAAAATCGGTGAGAATATGTCTCTTCGTCGTATGCAAAAAGTTGAAGTGAGTGAAGGTGCGGTTATCGCTTATGTTCACGGTGCTTTGATTGAAGGTATGGGTAAAATTGGTGTTCTTGTTGGGTTGGAATCATCTGCTGATGCTGCTTCTCTTCAAGCGACAGGTAAGCAAGTTGCTATGCATGTTGCAGCAGCATTCCCTAAATATCTTGATCGTGATTCAGTTGACCCGGAAGCTGCTGAAAAAGAGCGTACATTCTTGGTTGAGCAGGCTATGGCTGAAGGTAAGCCTGAAGAGATTGCTAATAAAATGGTTGAAGGTCGTATGCGCAAATATTACGAAGAAGTTTGTTTGCTAGATCAAAAATCAGTTATTGATGGCGAAACAAGAATTGAAGACGTTGTTAAAGGCGTTGATGCTAAGCTTATTGATTATGCACGCTTCCAACTTGGTGATGGTATCGAGAAGGAAGAGGAAGACTTCGCTGCTGAAGTTTCTAAAGTTGCTAACGGCTAAGTATATTGTCTTTGGGCAATGTTGCTCGAGTGCTTAAGTGCTTTTACACATGGCGCTCGTCTAGGTAGCCTGAATGCAATTTCTGTTTTTACTAATACTGTAAACAGTTTTATATGAGATAAAATGATAGCCGCCTTGTGTATCGAGGCGGCTGTCTTTATATTGGATCAAATTAATAAGAATAAGAGTGTCTTTATATGTCTGAGAACGCCCCAAATGCTGTGACGCAAGTTAAACCTTTTAAGCGTATTATGCTTAAAATGTCTGGTGAAGTATTGATGGGGAGTAACGAATATGGGCTTGATCCTGAAACGGTTAACCGCGTAGCGGAAGACATTAAGGAAGTTGTAGATGCTGGCACACAGGTATGTGTGGTCGTAGGTGCAGGTAATATCTTTAGGGGTGTTGCTGGAGCTGCGTCTGGAATGGACAGAACGACTGCTGACTATATGGGGATGCTTGGGATTGTGATTAATGCGCTTGCTTTGCAAAATGCGCTTGAGCATATAGGCATACAAACGCGCGTTCAGTCTGGTATTCGAATGGACTCTATCTGTGAGCCTTATATCCGCCGTAAAGCGATGCGCCACATGGAAAAGGGCCGTGTTGTTATTTTTGCTGCAGGTACTGGTAACCCTTACTTCACTTCCGATACTGCAGGTGCGTTGAGAGCCTCTGAGATGGACTGTGATGCTATCTTTAAGGGGACTAAGGTTGATGGTGTTTATACAGCTGATCCTAAGAAAGATAAGAATGCAACGCGCTATGATAAGATTAGCTTTATTGATGTGTTGACCAAGGATTTACGCGTAATGGATGCGACAGCAATTTCATTGGCGCGTGAGAATAATATACCGATTGTAGTTTTTGATGTGCAAGAGAAGGGCAACTTTGCTAAAGTGGCACGCTCTGAAGGCTCATATACAATTGTTTCTAATTAATTGCTGAAAATATAAAAGGACGATAAGAGGAGTTATTATGCCTTACGATAAGAATGATATTAAACGCCGCATGGATGGTGCTGTGGATGTACTTCACAAAGAATTTGGTGGTTTGAGAACTGGTCGTGCGTCTGCGAGTTTGCTTGATCCAATTACCGTTGAAGTTTATGGCAGCAAAATGCCTTTGAACCAAGTTGGGACAGTGAGCGTTCCTGAAGCGCGTATGCTTAGCGTTCAGGTTTGGGATGCTGCAAATGTGAAGGCTGTTGAAAAAGCTATCCGTGACAGTGGTCTTGGTCTTAACCCAATGCCTGAAGGTGCGAATATTCGTATTCCGTTGCCTGACCTTACTGAAGAGCGTCGTACTGAGCTTAGCAAGGTTGCTGGTAAATATGCTGAAACTGCGCGCGTGTCAGTGCGTAATGTGCGCCGTGATGGTATGGATGAAATCAAAAAAGATGATTATCCAGAAGATGAGGAAAAGCGTCTTCATGATGAAGTGCAAAAGCTTACTGATGAAACGATTGCTAAAATCGATAAGGTTCTAGCAGATAAAGAAAAAGACATTATGACAGTTTAATAAGCGGGGCGTTTATCTGTGGCTAAAGCTGTGAAGAAAGATATGGATGTCCCTCAACATGTTGCCATCATTATGGATGGTAATGGTCGTTGGGCTAACAAACGTGGTTTGCCACGCGTAGCAGGGCATCGTCAGGGGGCGGAGGCTGCTAGACGTATTGTGCGTCTCGCTTCTGAAGCTGGTATTGAGTATATCACTTTATTTGGTTTTTCATCTGAAAATTGGAAGCGTCCAGAGCAAGAAGTGAAAGAACTTATGAAGCTTTTGCGCCATTATTTACGTGGTGAGACGGCTGAATTTCATAAGAATAACGCTCGCTTACGTGTGATTGGTGATCGTAGTGCATTTGAGCCCGATATTATTGAGCTTATTAAAAACGCTGAACAGCTAACAGCTGAGAATACGGGCATTACAGTGGTTATCGCGCTTAATTATGGTGGTCGTAATGATATTGCGCAAGCTGCTCATGTTATAGCTGCGCGCGCTGCTAAAGAGGGGGTTGCCCCTTCTATTGATGAGATTGAAGGTCAGTTTTCAGCGCATCTTATGACGGCTGGTATGGTTGAGCCTGACTTGATGATTAGAACATCTGGGGAGTGCCGTATTAGCAATTTCTTGCTATGGCAATGTTCATATTCTGAGCTTTATTTTACTGATACTTTGTGGCCTGATTTTGACAAAAAAGATTTAGAGGCTGCTTTGAAAGCATATGCTGAGCGTGATCGCCGATATGGAGGCCTTAAGGCTTCATCTATAGAAAGGTCATAAAGCACATGGCGCGTTTTAATATGGCTAGCCTTCAGAAGCGTACGCTTTCTGCGCTCATACTTATACCTATAGTTATTGCTTTGGTTTTTTATGGTGGATGGCCATTTGCCGCGATGGTCGCGGCTGCTCTATTAATTACTGTTTATGAGTGGGTTGGTTTATCTCGGCGTTTAAAAAGACCTCTATTTTATGGGGCGCTTGGGTCTATCTATATAATTTGGACCTATTATAGTTTCTTTATGTTGAGCCATATTTTCGGTGCTATGGCTATTATTCTTTTTATGTCTATGGTTTGGGCTAGCGATATTGGAGCGTATTTTGCAGGCAAGTTTATTGGTGGGCCGAAGTTAGCGCCTAAACTTAGCCCTAATAAAACATGGGCTGGTTTAGTTGGTGCTATGGTTTTTCCAGCGCTTACATGGCTTGGCTTATCCTATTCTCTTTCATTTTTTATATCTCCAACTTCAAGTATAGAAAATAATATATTTATGTTTGCCATGGCGATGATTTTTGGTGTGATTTGCCAAGTTGGTGATTTGCTTGTGTCGAATGTTAAGCGTCACGCTGATGTTAAGGATACTGGTAATCTTATTCCTGGGCATGGTGGTATATTGGATCGTATTGATGCGATGATGCTTGCTGCACCTGCATTTTATTATTTCTTAGCTATGATGGCTAGCGGCGTTTAATGAGATGAAGAGTTTGAAAAAAGTTTCTATCTTCGGTGTGACGGGCTCTATTGGGCAGAGTACGGCCGATTTAATTCTATCAGATTTTGAACGTTTTGATGTCTGTGTTGTGAGCGCGGCACGTTCTGTAGATAAGCTGGCTGAGATGGCGATTTCTCTTAAGGCTGAGATAGCTGTAATAGCTGATCACTCATTGCTTCCGCGTTTGGAAGAGCTTCTCGTTAACCATGATATTAAGGCTATGGGCGGCGAACAAGGGTTACTTGATGCAGCTAGTGTGCCGGTTGATATCACTGTCGCGGCTATTGTCGGGATGGCGGGGCTTAAGCCTTTAATGGTTTCAATTGAGAACTCCAAGGCCGTGGCAATTGCGAATAAAGAGCCACTAGTATCTGCTGGAGCGCTTGTGCTTAAAGCTGCAAAAGAAGCTGGGTGTAAAATATTGCCGGTAGATAGTGAGCATAATGCGATCTTTCAAGTATTTGATCCTGAGAATAAGCAGCATATAAAGCAAATTGTGTTGACAGCCTCTGGCGGGCCTTTTCGTGAATGGAGCCGTGAGAAAATGTCAGTGGCTACGGTTGAGCAGGCCATGGCACACCCTAATTGGTCTATGGGGGCTAAAATATCAGTTGATAGTGCTTCGATGATGAATAAAGCGCTTGAGATTATTGAGGCTTATTATTTGTTTGAGATTGAGGCGGATAAGATAAATGTCATTATTCATCCGCAATCTGTAGCGCATTCGATGGTAGAATATGCGGATGGTTCTTATTTGGCGCAAATGGGTGCAAGTGACATGCGCACACCTATTGCTTATGCATTAGCTTGGCCGGACCGTATGCAGACATGTGGTGAGCGATTGGATATTACCGCTCTCTCTAAATTGGAATTTCATGCCCCTGATTGTGAGCGTTTTCCAGCTTTGAGCCGTGCGTATGAAGTGCTCGAGAAGGGCAGTTGGGCGTGTATAGCTTTGAATGCGGCAAATGAAGTTGCTGTTGAGGCTTTTTTAAAAAAGAAAATAGGTTTTCTTGATATTATGAAGGTTATAGACTTTGTTTTAGAGTCGTGTGACGCTAAAGAAATTGATAGTTTAGAAGCTGTTATATTGTATGATGAGGCTTGTCGCGATATAGCGTCAAACTATATACAAGCTGGTCTTAAGTCGAAGGTAGGGTAGTTCATGAATTTTTCCGAAGTTTTAGAGATGATGAGTGGTGGTATTCCATTTTATGTGGCGTCGTTCATTATCGTTTTGAGTTTGTTGGTTTTTGTCCATGAGTGGGGACATTATATTGTCGCGAAACTTTGTGGTGTTCGGGTAGAAACATTTTCAATTGGTTTTGGTAAAGAGCTTATAGGTCGTAATGATAAGCATGGGACGCGCTGGAAAATTTCAATGATTCCTTTAGGCGGCTATGTGAAGCTTTATGGTGATGTTGATCCTGCAAGTGCTGGCCATGATGATACGGTACAAGAGGGCGATGATGTTCGCCCAATGACGGAAGCAGAAAAAAGTGAAGCTTTCTTCGCGCAGCCAGTGTGGAAGCGCTCTTTGATTGTTTTTGCTGGCCCTGCGATTAATTATATTTTTGCATTTATCCTTATGGTTGGCTTATTTGCCATTAATGGTCAGCCTGTTACACCATCTATTGCCTCTGCGATTGTGGTTGACTCATCAGCTTTTGAAAATGGTTTCCAGCCTCATGATAAGATACTAGCGATTGATGATGTGGCTATTGATGGGTTTGATGATATCCGTCTTGAGATGGTCATAGCTCTTAATTTGGAGAAGAAATTCACGATTGAGCGTAATGGTGAGGTGCTTGATATCATGGCGGCGCCGCGTAAGGTTGTTATTGAAGATCGCTTTGGCTTTAAGCAAAGCAAGGGCTTGCTTGGTTTGATCGGTCCAAGACATGCTGTGCGTGTAGATACAATTACACGTGTTGGTGATGTTGTCTTTGATGAAGAGGCTACTCTTGAAGAAAAGCTAAATGTAATTGATGAGCATTTAGGTAAGCCTTTTGAGATTGAAATGGCGAGTTCAGCGCCTGAGCGTGATGTTTTGCTTGTTAATCCATATGAAGATTTAAATGAGTCAATTGCCGATGAGGATTCAGAAGAATATGGCGTGCTGATGATTTCTAATAGCGTTAATGAAACATATGTGAAGCGTGGTGTAGTTACAGCTATGGCTGAATCAGCTAATCAGCTGTGGGTTGTTACCCGCGGAACTGTTGAGGCCTTGGGGCAGATGTTTACTGGTACACGTAGCGCAACAGAGCTCGGCGGGGTTATTCGTATTGGCGCGATTGCGGGGGATATGGCGAAGCAGGGACTTGTTGCATTGGTTATGTTTACAGCCTTGCTTTCTATAAATCTTGGTTTGATTAATCTCTTTCCTATTCCAATGCTTGATGGTGGACATCTGGTGTTTTACTTCTTTGAAGCTATACGCGGGAAGCCTGTTCCAGAGCAGGTTCAAGAATATGCATTTAGAGCAGGCCTTGTCTTTTTAGTTGGTGTAATGGCTTTTGCGAATTTGAATGATTTAATTCAGCTCGCTATGTAATTAAATCTATTATATTTTTTCTAATCCAGCGCATTGAAGTTTTTCAGATTAGCGCTGGATTTTTTTTTGTGAATCTTCATAATCATAAATGATTTGTCTTTTGTGCGATAAGACGTTAAAAACTCTTGTTGCATATTTAAAATAATAAATTCTTTTTATGCGTTTGATCTCTGTTCAAATAATGTTGTGGGATAAATAGATGTTTCTAAAAATGCGAGTTTTTGCTCTTAGCTTATTGAGTCTTGTGGTTATGAGTGGCCCGGTTATGGCGCAAGTAATCATTGATAAAGTTAGAATTGAAGGGGCGGAGCGTATTGAGCCATCGACTATTATGTCTTACCTTTCATTAAGTGCTGGGGATAGTCTTACGCAGCAGAGTTTAGATAAAGCTTTGCGCGATTTGTTCTCCACAGGGCTGTTTGCTGATGTTGTTTTGCGTCAAGATGGGCGTGACTTGGTTGTTGAGGTTGTTGAAAACCCAATCATTAACCGTATTGCATTTGAGGGGAATGATCAGATTGAAGATCCTGAGCTTCTCGCAGAAATCCAGCTTAGACCACGTCAGGTTTTTACGCGTACACGTGTGCAATCGGATATTACACGTCTTTATCAAATTTACCGTCGTAATGGGCGTTTCTCTGTCAATATTGAGCCTAAGATCATTAAGCTAGAGCAAAATCGTGTGGATTTAGTGTTTGAGGTTGATGAAGGTGATGTGACGACTGTTAAATCTATTCGCTTTATCGGTAACAAGGTTTTTGATGACTCCGAGCTTCGTAGCGTTATTTCGACGAAAGAGAGTGAGTGGTATCGCTTTTTAAGCAGTGACGATCGCTATGATAAGGATCGTGTTGCTTATGACCAAGAGTTACTTCGTCGTTTTTACTTATCACATGGCTATGTTGATTACCGTCTTATATCTGCAAATGCAGAGCTATCAGATGAGCGTGATCGTTTCTTTATGACTTTCACAGTTGAAGAGGGTGAGCGTTATAAAATTGATGATGTTGAAGTGAATTCACGTTTGAAAAATTATGATGTTTCTCAGCTTGATGAGAAGATTATGCTTAAAAGAAATGAGTGGTATAATGCTGATTTGATGCAGGAGACTGCAGATAAGATTACTGATGCTTTGGGTGATGCTCAATATGCGTTTGTTGAAGTTGTTCCAAATGTTAAGCGTAATCGTTCGGATAATACAGTTGATGTGACCTTTACGATTAATGAAACACCACGTGTATTTGTTGAGCGCGTTGATATCCATGGTAATATGCGCACCTTAGATAGTGTTGTGCGTCGTCAGATGCTACTGGTTGAGGGCGACCCATATAATAAATCTAAGTTAGCGCGTTCTGAGCAACGTATTAAAAACTTAGACTATTTTGAAGTTGTTGATGTTCAAACTAAGCCAGGTAGTGCGCCTGATAAGACCGTAGTTGATATTAGTGTTGCAGAGAAATCTACAGGTGAGCTTTCTATTGGTGCTGGTTATTCAACGAGTGATGGTCCTTTGGTTGATTTTGGTGTTTCTGAGCGTAACTTGCTTGGTAAAGGTCAGATCATGAGCTTCTCTACAGTGTTAGCAGGTGAGCGTACAGAGTTTTCACTTGGCTTTACGGAGCCATATTTCTTGAAACGTGACTTGGCGGCTGGTTTTGAAGTCTTCCACTCCACACGTGACTTGCAAGATGAGAGTTCGTACGACCAAAAGCGTAGTGGTGGAGCGCTTAAGATGGGCTATCCGTTATCGGAGCGCTGGAGACAAACTCTTAAATACCGCTTAGAGAGTAATGAGATTGAAAATGTTCAAGATGATGCATCTCGTTATATTCAAGATCAGGCAGGTAAGCGTGATACGTCTGCTGTATCTCAGCGCTTAACATATGATGGCCGTGATAGCTCTATCTTCCCTAGAGAAGGCGGTATGTACTGGTTGGATACTGAGTTTGCAGGTTTAGGCGGGGATGCTAAATATGTATCTGCTAAAACAGGTTACTCTCATTATTATCCGATTTTTGATAAAGTTGTTCTGAATGTGTTGGGGGAAGTTGGTGCGATCAAGGGGTACTCTAACACAGATGTTCAGATCAATGAGCGTTTCTACCTTGGTGGCTCGACATTAAGAGGTTTTGAAAATGCCGGTGTTGGTCCTCGTGATACTGATAGTGATGATGCACTTGGTGGTAACTACTTCTATCGCGGTACTGTTGAGGCTTCTTTCCCTGTAGGTTTGCCAGAAGAGCTTGGCGTTGAAGGGCACCTCTTTACTGATGCTGGGAGTTTGTGGGAGCTTGATGATGCGGGTAGCGATATCACTGATAAAAGCTCGCTTCGTGCAAGTGCTGGTGTTGGTGTGTCATGGCGTTCACCATTCGGTCCAATTCGCGTTGATGCAGGTTTCCCAATTGCTAAGGAAAGCTATGATGAAGAAGAGCGTATCCGTTTTAATTTCGGAACACGTTTCTAGTAAAAAATGGTTTTTTCTAAAGCCCATAACTGTTATGCAGGTGTGGGTATGAAAATTTAATTAAAAGGTGTGATTCATGAGATTCATTTTAAATATAGCTTTATTTACGTTTGTTTTTGTAAATGCCGTGGCTCTTATGGGCGGGCAAGTTTTAGCAGAAACAAAGATTGGTGTTGTAGATGTTCGCTATATCATGAGCCAATCTTCTGCTGCTAAATCTATTTTAGAGCAGCGTAAGTCTATGCAGGAATCTTTCCTTAAAGAGATTAGTGGTAGTGAGCAGAAGCTTCGTGATGATGAACAGGCTCTAGCTAAAAAACGTGAAAGCTTGAGTGCTGAGGATTTTATCGACGAAAAGAAAGAGTTTGAGCTTAAAGTATATAAAGCTCAGAACGAAGCGCAGCAGAAAAAGAAAACTCTCGAAGAGCGCGTTGCAAAAGCTATGAACACTCTTCAGGAAAAGTTAGTGAGTGTTATTCAGGAATTAGCCGAGGAAAAAGGTTATGATCTTGTGTTAACTAAACAGAATATAATCGTTGGTACAGATTCAATTGATTTAACTGAAGATGCTATGAAGCGCTTGAATAAAGAGCTTTCTAACGTGAAACTTTAATCAAATCTGCTTGTTTTAAGGTTGTTAGTAAATGCCTGATCCTAAATTTTTCGATTTTAAAAATGGTGTAACTCTGTCGCAATTGGCAGAGTTATCTTCATGTGAGCTTAGTAATCCTTCGCAGGGCGAGTTTGTTGTTGAAGGCGTCGCGCCTCTTGATCAGGCTGGTGGTAATGAGCTTAGCTTTTTAGATAATGTTAAATATAAGGATCAGTTTAGTGCAACAAAAGCGGGCGCTTGCTTCGTGCATCCTGATTTTGCGCCACATGCGCCAAAGGGCTGTCGTTTGCTCATGAGCAAATCTCCTTATAAAGCTTATGCAATTGCTGCACAGTTTTTATATCCTGAAGTAAAGCCTGAGGCTCAAATCTCTGAGAGAGCTTACGTCAGTGATGAGGCTGTTCTTGGTGATGGATGCGTTATTGAGGCTGGTGCTGTCATTGAAGCTGGAGCTGTTCTTGGTGAACAAGTTTGGGTTGGTGCTAACACTACCATTGGTCGCTCTGTTAAGCTCGGAAATCATGTGCGTGTCGGGGCTAATGCTACGCTTTCTTATTGTCATGTCGGTGATTATTCGCGGCTATATCCAGGTGTGCGTATAGGTCAGGATGGTTTTGGCTTTGCTATTGATCCTGCTGGTCACGTCAAAGTCCCTCAGCTTGGGCGTGTTATAATTGAAGATCATGTTGAGATTGGAGCCAATACAACGATTGATCGAGGTGCAGGGCCTGACACTGTTATTGGGCAAGGAACTTGGATCGATAATTTAGTTCAGATTGGGCATAACGTTAAAATTGGTCGTGGCTGTATCATTGTCTCTCAAGTTGGTATATCAGGCTCTACAGTGCTAGAAGATTTTGTAGCTTTGGGTGGTCAGGCGGGCGTGGCCGGGCACTTGCATATAGGCATGGGTGCTAGGGTGGCAGCTCAGTCAGGTATTATGAAGAATATTCCTGCGGGTGAGGAGCATATGGGTTCTCCCTCTATGCCGATCAGGCAATATATGAAACAGGTTGCTTTATTGAAGCGTTTAGGTAAAAAGGTATAGTTGTTAACATAGGTGATGTTAAGGCTTTTATAGGTAAAGAGAATTACAGGTCATGAGTGAAGAAAAAAATAATACAGTGATTGATATTAACCGAATTATGGAGATGATTCCGCATCGTTATCCAATTCTATTAGTTGATCGTGTGCTAGAGCTTGTTCCAGGTGAAAGTGCAGTTTCTTTAAAAAATGTGACTATGAATGAGCCTCATTTTAACGGCCATTTCCCAGGTTACCCGGTTATGCCGGGCGTTCTCATTGTGGAAGCTATGGCACAAACTGCAGCGTTAGTTGTTGTGGAAGCGCTTGGAGCTGATGCTGAAGGCAAGGTTGTGTATTTCATGACCATTGATAATGCGCGCTTTAGAAAACCTGTCGTTCCTGGTGATTCTATGCATATTCATGTGACGAAAGTTCAATCACGCGGACGCGTTTGGAAGTTTAAAGGTGAGGCAATTGTTGATGGTAAAGTGTGTGCTGAAGCATCGTTTAGCGCTATGATCACTGATAACTAATCCTTTATTTTTTTCTTTTTGTAACCCCATGTAACAAAGCGTGACTTGTGTTCAGCCAGTCGCGCGGATATTTATAAGTTATGAGTAATTCATCTATACATCCTACTGCTATTATTGAAGATGGCGCGAAAATTGGCCAAGGCGTTAGTATTGGTCCATATTCTATTGTTGGTCCAAATGTTATCTTACATGACAATGTAACTCTTAAAGGGCATGTTGTTGTTGATGGTTATACTGAGATTGGTGAGGGAACCGTTATTTATTCTTTTGCCTCTATAGGTAGCGCACCACAAGACCTTAAGTATACTGGTGAGCCATCTAAGCTTATCATTGGCCAGCGTAATACTATCCGTGAACATGTGACAATGAATCCAGGTACTAAAGATGGGGGTATGGAAACGCGGGTTGGTGATGATTGCCTCTTTATGATGGCTTCTCATGTTGCGCATGATTGTCATGTCGGAAACCGAGTTATATTGGCAAATAATGCGACTTTAGCTGGCCATGTTCATGTGGGCGACTTTGTCATTATTGGCGGCTTGGCGGCTGTGCATCAGTTTGTACGTATTGGTGATCACGCGATTATTGGTGGGATGTCAGGTGTAGAAAGTGATGTCATTCCATATGGCCGTGTTAAGGGTGAGCGTGCTTTCTTAGCTGGTCTTAACCTGGTAGGTTTAGAGCGACGTGGCTTTGATAAGGCTAGTATTCGTAATCTTCAGCGTGCATTTAACCAATTATTTGGTGATGAAGGTACGTTGGATGAGCGTATTGAAGGCGTGGCTAATGATTATTCAGATGATGAGACAATCTTGAAAATTGTTGGTTTTGCAAAAGCTAAAACTAAATTCCCATTATGTCAGCCTCCCAAGAAGAGCGCTTAGATAGCGTTACAGAGATTAAGCGTTTAGGGATTATCGCCGGTGGCGGTGAGCTTCCCTTTGTTTTGCTTGCTGCTTGTGAAAGCCTTGGGATAGAGCCATTTATTATTGCTTTTGAGGGGCACACAAATTCTTCTTTGTGTGAAGGTTATGCGCATATTTGGACGCGTTTAGGGGCGGTTGATAAAATACTTAAAACGCTACGTGCTCACGATATCGAAGATATTGTGATGATTGGTTCTATTCGTCGTCCTTCTATGAAGGAGCTTAGGCCTGATCTAAAAGCAGCAGCTTTTTTTGCTAAATATGGCGCTAAAGCACTTGGGGATGATGGCTTGTTAAGTGCGTTGAAAAGCTTTTTAGGAGATGAGGGGGTCAGCGTGCATGGCGTTCATAAGTTTTCATCTAATCTTTTAACGCCTGCAGGATCTGTTGGCGCGATTGAGCCTCAAGATGAGGATGTTTTAAATATTCGTCGCGGCATAGAAATTTTGCAAGGCATGGGGCAGTTAGATGTGGGGCAATCTGTTATTGTTCAAGAGGGGCTTGTCCTTGGTGTTGAAGCTATAGAAGGCACTGATGCGTTAATAGAGCGCTGCTATAATCTGCATAGAGAAGGGCGAGGCGGTGTGCTTATTAAACTCTGCAAGCCAGCGCAGGATCAGGATTTGGATTTGCCAACCTTAGGGCCTAATACAGTTGAGCTTGCAGCACGCTATGGTTTATCAGGAATTGCGGTTCATCAAGAACATTCTTTGCTATTGAAGCGCGAAGAAGTTGCAGAAATTGCAAATAAGCATAAACTCTTTGTAATCGGCATCAACCCGAGTACTTATTAATTTTTATTCATCCCCTATATGTGGAGCATGCTGTTATGAGCACGAAATATTTTTTTATAGCTGGTGAGCCATCTGGTGATGTTTTAGGGGCTTCTCTTATTCAGGGACTTAAGGAAAGCGGTGTTGATTTTGAGATGACCGGTATTGGCGGTGAGTATATGGGGCGTGAGGGGCTTCAAACACTTGTTGCTATGGATGAGTTTTGTGTGATTGGTTTGTGGGAAGTTCTTAGCCAAATAATGCGTTTACGTCGTTTAGTTTTGGCGATGGTTGAAGAGATAGAAAAGCGTAAGCCAGATGTTTTAGTAACAATAGATTTGCCAGATTTTAATTTTAGAGTTGCTAAGATGTTGAAAATACGAGGTATTTTTAAGGGTAAAATTGTTCATTATGTTGCGCCGACAGTATGGGCTTGGCGTCCTGGTCGCGCTAAAAAAATTGCTGGTTTTCTAGATGGTCTCATGTGTTTGTACCCGTTTGAGCCAGAATATTTTAAAAAACATGGTTTAAAAGCTGCTTTTGTAGGGCATCCAATAGCCGATAATGACCAGGAGGCTGTTAGTGCCTCAGATTTCTTGGAGCAATATGGTATCAAGCAGGAGACTAAGCGTTTAGGAGTGTTCTTAGGCAGCCGTAAGCATGAGCTTAAATCTATTGCGCCAGTTATTTTGGATGCTGTTGATGCGATTAATGAGCAGCAAGATGATATGATAGCTATTATGCCTACGACATCTAATCATGAATTGGCGTTAACAAATATAGCAAATGAGCTGCCAGTAAAGGCTTTTGTTGTTACTAACCCGGATACTAAATGGCCTGCTTTTAAAGCATGTGATTTTGCTATTGCTGTTTCTGGTACAGTTGCTTTGGAACTTGCCTATATGGGTGTACCGCATATGATTGTTTATAAGGTTCATCCTGTATCATGGATATTATTGAAGATTTTAGTGAAGGTGAAGTTTGCGCATTTAGGCAGCATCTTATTAGAGCGTCAAATTGTGCCTGAGCTTTTACAGTTTCAATGTACTTCATTTAAAATTGCAGAGACTGCGATTGATCTAATGAATGATCCTGCGAAGCTAGATGAGCAGCGCAGTGCTTTCAAAGAGCTTGCTGCTAAACTGAAAGCGCCTGGTGGGTTAAAATCGTCAGCGGCTGCTGCAAGATATGTTACGAAATTTACACCCGCATATAGAGCTCAATTAAAAGCTGAAAAGGCCGCTGCATCTGCTGTATCAGGTCAGTAACTTATTTCACTTTATAAAATATGCGCATAAAAAAGAGGCCATTTAAGGCCTCTTGCTATTTGTTTACATTGTCGCAATTTTTAAAGTTATTTTCTTTTGTTAATTGCGACATATGGGCGCTGTGCTGGGCCAGTATATAGCTGGCGAGGGCGGCCAATGCGAAGTGATGGTTCTTCGATCATCTCTTTCCACTGTGAAACCCAGCCAACTGTTCTTGCTACAGCAAAGAGAACTGTGAACATAGATGTTGGGAATCCCATAGCTTTTAGAATAATGCCTGAATAGAAGTCTACATTCGGGAAGAGTTTACGCTCTACGAAATATGGATCTTCTAGTGCAATGCGCTCTAGTTCCATTGCAAGCTCTAAGCGTGGATCGTCAACGCCCAAATCTTCAAGAACCTCATCGCATGCTTTCTTCAGCACGCCAGCGCGTGGGTCGAAGTTCTTGTATACACGGTGACCAAAGCCCATGAGGCGGAACGGATCATCTTTATCTTTTGCGCGCTCTAAGAATTCAGGGATATTATCTTTATGGCCAATTTGGTCTAGCATTTCTAGAACGGCTTGGTTAGCGCCGCCATGTGCAGGTCCCCAAAGTGAAGCAATACCTGCAGAGATACATGCAAATGGGTTGGCTTGTGATGAACCAGCCATACGCACTGTTGATGTTGAGGCATTTTGCTCATGGTCAGCGTGTAGGATAAGGATTTTATCCATTGCATTGGCCAAAACTGGGTTAATTTTATATGGCTCAGATGGCATGCCAAAGCACATGTAAAGGAAGTTCTCTGAAAAGTTCAGGTCATTGCGAGGATACATGAATGGCTGACCAACGCTGTATTTATAAGTCATTGCAGCAAGCGTTGGTATTTTTGCTATCAGGCGATGTGCAGAGATTTCACGCTGCTGTGGGTCCCAGATATCAAGAGAGTCATGATAGAAAGCCGATAGGCCGCCGACAACACCGCACATAATGGCCATAGGGTGTGCGTCACGACGGAAACCACGATAGAAGTAGTTCAGCTGCTCATGCACCATTGTGTGATATGTAATGTTGTGATCAAACTCGTCAAATTCTTTTTGTGTTGGTAGATCACCATTTAAAAGTAGATATGCCACCTCTAGGAATGAACTCTTTTCTGCGAGTTCTTCGATGGTGTAGCCACGATGCATCAGGATGCCTTTTTCACCGTCGATGAATGTAAGACGTGACTTACAGCTTCCTGTCGATGTGAAGCTTGGGTCAAATGTGAAATGATCTGTTTCTGCGTAGAGCTTTCTTACATCAATAACCGAGGGGCCAGTTGTGCCGTCTAGTACGGGCAGTTTGTAACTTGCGCCAGTTTGATCGTCTGTAAGTGTAAATGTTTTTTCTGTTTCGTCGCTCATGAATTCTTTCCTTGATAAGGTTACTTATAGATTCGGGACCTATACCCAAGAATATGGGTGTTAGAAGGGGTTCGTCAAATGACGATTAAACTATCTTACTCTAATTTGGCGCTAGATCAAGGTTTATTGCATTGCAGTAATGGCTGAGCGAATGCGATTGCATGTCTCTTCTTTGCCTAAGATTTCTGCGACATGGAATACTGATGGTGATACGGTTGTGCCAGTCAGAGCTGCACGTAAAGGCATCGCTACTTTCCCGAGTTTACCACCTACATATTCTTTCGCTATGACTTTGCATATGTCCTGTATGTCTAAAGAGGTGAAGGCGTCACAGTCCTCAAAGGATTTTTCTAGGTGGCCAAGAATGGCCAAAGCATCTGGGCTAAGGACTGTACTTGCCTTTTCATCAAAATTAAGGGGTACGTCTTTTGCAAAAAATGCTGATTCATCAGTAAGTTGTATTAATGTTTTTGCACGTGACTTTAACTCATCGGCACAAGCTTTTATTTGTGAAATGGCCTGTACGTTAGGTGTTATATTGTGGTTTTTCTGATAGAAATGTTCACATTCTTTAAGGAGCGCATCGGTATCAGACTCGCGAATATAATGTGCATTTAAATTTTCCAACTTATCGAAATCGAAACGTGCTGCAGATTTACCGATATGCTCTAGATCAAACCATTCTTTGGCTTGTGCATCAGATATGATTTCATCATCACCATGGCTCCAGCCTAAACGTAGTAGATAGTTTCTCATTGCTTCTGGGAGGTAGCCCATTTCACGGTATTCTTCCACGCTTGCTGCGCCGTGACGTTTTGACATTTTTGTGCCATCTGGGCCTAAAATTAAAGGAACATGTGCGTATACTGGTTTTTGCCAGCACATAGCATCATAGATAACATTTTGGCGGAATGTGTTGTTAAGGTGATCATCACCGCGAATGACATGTGTTACGCCCATATCGTGATCGTCACAGACAACACTGAGCATATATGTTGGTGTGCCGTCAGAGCGCAGAAGAACGAAATCATCAAGCTCGGCATTTTGCATAGTGACATCGCCTTGTACTTTATCACTTACAGTTGTTTCGCCTTCAACGGGCCCAAGTATACGCACTGTATATTCTTCAGTTTGGCTTGGTGTGTATTTGCTTTCTAGCTCTTCGCGGCGAGGGAGTTTAAAACCGCCATTTTCTTTACGAATGGCCTCTAATTCCTCTTGTGAATAATAGCATTTCCAAGCTTTACCATCTTCTAGTAGTTTTTGTGCAATGCTTACGTGATGTTCGCGGCGCTCATATTGTGAGACGATTTCACCATCCCAATCGAGACCAAGCCATTTTGTTGCATTAATAAGCGCTGTTACTGCTTTTTCATTGTGGCGTGCTCTATCAGTATCTTCGATACGAAAGAGCATCTTGCCACCATGCTTGCGGGCAAAAAGCCAGTTAAAGAGCGCTGTGCGTGCTGTGCCAATATGCATCATGCCTGTTGGTGATGGTGGAAAGCGCGTTACAATCTTTTGGTTTTCTTCTGTCATGGTCTTTTTGCTTATAATTTGATAAATATGATGCCTATACGTACTTGATCTTTGGGGGAGCTTGCAAGTCTTTGATGCTGCGAGGTGGGCAATTTTTTAATCAACTTTTTGAGGCGCAATCGGGGCGGGGCTTTTTGTGGCTTCCCGTTTTCGTTGCCATTGGTGTATCGGTTTACTTCTCACTAAAAGCTGAACCGCCTATTTTATTGGCTGTTTTGTTTTTGTTAGGGGCGGGCGCTGCCCTTAAATATTTTTGGCGGGATGTCCGTTTTCATTGGGTGTTTGTTTATCTGTTTATGATAGCGCTTGGTTTTGGCTCTGCGCAGTTTCGCGCGCACATGGTTTATACGCCTATCTTAGCAAAGAAAGTTCAGCCGGTTGAGCTTGAGGGGCGTGTAAGCTTTATAGAGCGGGTTGATGATGGGCAGCGCATCATTCTTTCTGATATTCATGCCAATAAGATTGATGAAGCTTTATTTCCCAAAAAAGTGCGCATCAAATTTAGGCGCGTTCAGGATGGTGTACAGGTTGGGCATCGTATCAAGCTTTTAGCTGGGTTAGCTCCTCCTTCCCCACCTGTTATGCCCTATGGTTTTGATTTTCAACGTCATATGTATTTTTCTAGTATTGGGGCCAGTGGGTTTGCGTATGGTGATGCGCAAATCATTGGCGGCCAAGCTAATTGGAGTATTTCTGGCTTTAGGGATGATGTGAATGCGCGTATTTATGATGCGCTTGATGCTGTGCCAATTGCTTCAATTGCGGCTGCGCTTATGACAGGCCAACGGGGAGCCATTGATGAGGCAGATGCTGCCGCCATGAGGGATTCAGGGTTGGCTCATATGCTTGCTATTTCAGGGCTGCATATTGGCTTAGTTTCAGGCTTGGTTTTTTTTATATTACGTTTTGCTCTTTCGCTTATACAGCCTATCGCTCTCTATTATCCAATTAAAAAATATGCGGCGATTGGCGGTATATTTGCGGCTTGTTTTTATATGCTGATTGCTGGTGCATCAGTGCCGACACAGCGTGCGACGATCATGTGCGTTTTGGTTTTTACAGCAATAGTGTTTGATCGTTTCAGTATTTCTATGCGGCTTGTGTCTTTTGCAGCTCTATGTGTTTTGCTTATTGCGCCTGAAAGCTTGCTTGGCGTGAGTTTTCAAATGTCTTTTGCTGCTGTGGCTTCGCTGATAGCCTTTTACGAATATACACGTTCATGGTGGGCTGCGCAGCACCGTCAGGGCGGGGTGTTGAGGCGTGCAATACTTTATTTGGTTGGTATATGCGCAACAAGTGTTGTGGCGACATTGTCGACAGCGCCATTTGCTCTTTACCATTTTCAGACACTTGGTTGGTATAGTGTTATTAGCAATTTATTAGCGATGCCAATTTTAAGTTTTTGGGTTATGCCTTCTGCGTTACTTTCTTATCTCGCAATGCCATTTGGTTTGGAAAGTTATACATTATGGCTCATGGGGCAAGGTATTGATGCTATATTGGCAATCGCACATCATATTGCCAATTTAAAAGGTGCCGTCTTGCATGTTAAGCAATTGCCGCTCGTTGTGCTTCTTTGTTTTAGTTTTGCCCTTATTGGTATGCTTTTGCTTAATGGCTATGCACGTGCCGTCAGTGTCTTTTTTATTTTTGCTGGTGTTGTTAGTATATATTTATCGCAGACAGCTTTTATGTATGTATCTGGGAATGGCGCAAAATTAGCAGCTTATTACGATGAGGATCATCATAGCTTTACAATATCTAGTGGTAAGGCGGAGCGTTTTGTGAGGCAAAACTGGCAAAGATCGCTTGGCTATTCGTCTGATTATTGGTCAAGGACTTGGCCAAAAGAAGGTGTTCAAGACAATGTTGTCTGCGCGGAGCAGGGGTGTCGCATCTCTCATAGAGGCTATGTTGTAGATTATCTTTATAATATTCCTGCACTTGCAGAGAGTTGTGAGCAGGTTGACCTTGTTATTTTGCAGGTGCCTGTTAGTGAGTATCCTAAGGCTTGTAGAAATATTCCGGCATATGATTTGTTTAAAAGTTACCGCGAGGGTGCGCTCGCTTTATATATTAGGAAGGGTAGGATCGAGATGGTTATGAGCGAAGATGTGCGCGGAATGCGCTTATGGAGTGCGCGCTATCAAAATGCACAGTCAGTAGATTAAAAATAGGGGATTTTTCAGTCTTTTAATGGTAGCTACGAAGTAGCCCTACTAAGCGGCCTTGGATTTTAACGCGTTCAGGTTCTAAAACGCGCGGCTCATAGTCTTCATTTTCTGGTTCTAAAACTATTTTACCGCCTGCACGACGTAATGTTTTTAATGTGGCTTCTTGATCGTCAACAAGAGCAACGATGATTGCGCCATTTTCAGCTGTGTCGCAACGTTTGATGATCACTGTGTCTTCATTGTGGATGCCGGCGTTGATCATGGAATCGCCTTCAATTGTTAAAGCGTAATGCTCACCTGATCCACTAATCATACCTGGCGG
>MDSZ01266308.1_pt1 | contig 28853 bp, 29 predicted proteins | sample 811201 | NCBI WGS metagenome assembly MDSZ01 (sample SAMN05326647, study PRJNA326480) | marine metagenome | isolation source: seawater | place: Indian Ocean: North | collected 2010 | reverse complement strand
TCATAATACTGCCATCTTTGAATTTACCGATCCTAAGCTTAGGCCCTTGCATATCGGCTAAAATCCCAATGGGACGGCCTGTTTTCTCTTCTAAAGCACGGATAATATCAACGCATTTTTGATGCATTTGGTGATCGCCATGTGAAAAATTAAGGCGAAATATATCAACACCTGCAAAGAACAAGCTCTCGATCATTTCGGCTGTATTCGATGCTGGACCAAGTGTTGCGAGAATTTTAGTGCGGCGATTGCGAGGATGTAAATCTGTCATGCACTCATAATAGCATGGCTGAGCGCTTCAACAAATGGCTTTATGAATTGTAACCTTTTGATGTTTTGAGCGAATTAAATATTATGAAATTAACTATAAGAAGAAGATTAAATATGAAACACTCAAAACGTAATTTTATGGTTTGCGCTGCCATTTTCGCGCTATGCCCACTATTTATAGGCCAAGCAATAGGAGAAGATAAAATGAGCTCATCTAAAGAAGATCTCACAGAAATGCAAAAATATGTGATCTATCATAACGGCACAGAAGAGCCATTTAATAACGAATATTGGGATCATAAAGAGCCAGGAATATATGTAGATGCCGTGTCTGGCGAGGCGCTCTTTTCATCAACGGACAAATTCGATAGCGGAACAGGCTGGCCAAGCTTTACCAAGCCGCTCAAGGAAGAAAATGTCACAGAAAAAGCCGACTATAAGCTCTTTATGCCCAGAACAGAGGTGCGCTCATCAAATGCTGACTCGCATTTAGGCCATGTGTTCGCCGATGGGCCTAAAGATAAAGGCGGAATGCGCTATTGCATTAATTCTGCAGCCCTTAAATTTATTCATAAAGATGATCTGGAAAAACAGGGCTATGGGGAGTATCTCTACTTGTTTGCAGAGTAAAAACCGCGCTATTCTTGGCGCATGAGCGAAATTATTGATTCTTTAACGCGATATTGCAAATCCAATGGCGAGCGGGTAACACCGCCTCGCCGTTTTGTCTTAGAGATAATAGCGACCTCACCGAAGCCAATAACGGCCTATGATGTTCTCACTTTACTCAATAAGCATCTAGATGATCCAAAACCGCCAACAGTCTATAGAGCCTTAGAGTTTTTATCTGAGCATGGGTTTATTCATCGTATTGAAAGTTTAAATGCCTATATCGCATGTAAAGAGAACCATAAGCATGAGGGCTCGCAATTTATGATTTGTGATAAATGTGGCCAAGTAGAGGAAGCGCATCTTTGTCATGTTCCGCCTGCATTAAAAGCCCAAGCAGAGCAAAAAAGCTTTAAAATTAACTACTGGAATGTTGAAATTCACGGTTGTTGCAAAAATTGTTCTTAGAAATAAGCTAAAAGTTTTGATACGCAGCGTATGGATATATTTTTATGGTGTTTATAGCGCTCGCAACTAGCCGCTAAAAATGACAATCTAGCACTACTACAAAGTCGCAAAAAGATAATAAATGCCTATAACTTAGGCCTGTAAACATCTGTAATTAGATACGATACGTTGGTTACTTAATTAAATGTAATGATTTTATGCCCGTATTTTACAAAACATATAGAAATAAAATCCTATATATGGTTTTATAAATCAGTTAAATTTCTATTAATTAGATAAGTATTGTTAAAAACTGATAAACTTATAATTGATTTATTGAGCAATAATCAGTTTTTTATGAATAATGAAAACTAACAATAGTTTCTACCTCTCAATAAAAGAAAATGAGCCATCAAGAAATTTTTAAAAGAGCAGAATAAATTAAAATTTTTCTATAGATGATAATGAACAATATTTGATACCTATCAATTAATAGGGCTCTTTTAAGGCATACTGCATTTTTTCTCTATTTTGCTAAAAAACTTGCTACCGCTCAATATAGGATGATTTTCCTCAAGTAATTTTACAGAAAAGCGTAAAGGATCGTCTGCAGTTTTATATTTCTGGGAAACATGTTTTAAAATTACGTTCGCATAGCCAAATGTCTCTTTTAATTTATTTTGACGCTCCACGTCCGAAAGCATCAAAAAACTAATTGTCCCTTCTCGCCCTCCATGAAAAGCACGATCAATTTTATCAAGAGCCTGCATTGTTGGCTGACCTTGAGGAAAATCTTTCAAACAATTAAATTCAACGCGATTCTGATTAAAATTCACCGTAAACTCATCATTATCGGCACTATACGCATTAAAACTCATCGCAATTGATAAGCCGAGCGCTGATGCTAAGCCTGCTTTTCTATCCATACTAACCCTCATATATTTTTCACTGGTGTTATAATATAACTTTTAGCTTGTCAATCACAAAGCAGCTCTATATAAAGCGTTATACTATAACATTAAAAATATGGGCATCATGGAAGATAATCATTCATTCTCGCTGACAACGATCTTTGCCTTCGTGGCTGTAGAAGCGGTTATTTTTGGGACTTTAGGCTTTGATGCTGTGCCCGCCCTTTCTCTGTAAAGACTGATCATTATAAAATGGAAGCACCAAACAGCTCACATATCATGACTTTAATAGCGCTAGACGTGACCTTCGCTATGGCCACAGGCATGACGGGCATACACGGTCTCATCGTTGATTGGGGCGCAGATATAGGGGATGTGCTCAATATTGACCCATGGTTTGACGCCCATGCTGGCCATGATCATGGCCCTATAGCGACATCAACAGGAACAACCGATCTTTCATCACAATTCGATATAGCGCATGAAGGGCACGACTATATTGAAATTAATCACGATCATGTAATTCAAACTATTGATAAAGCTACAGAAATACCTGAAGGGTGCCATTATGATATCGGCAGTGATGAGCTACATTGCAGTAAGCACAAAGACACAATAAGCTTTGAATAAAGCAAAAAACTTATCCCCCATATATAAAGGTAAAATTTGCAGATTATCTCGCTAAAATAACGGCAAGCCTTATAATCATACTTAACAAAGTCACCGAATTTTCTGCTTTCGGTGGCTTTTTTTATGTCCTTAATCATGCTGTGCATAAGGATATTATACAGAGATCATCTTTACCGCTTATCCATAACCCCTTGACTCACCGTTAAAATCTCCATTTAATACTCGTTTCGCAACTGCAACAAATGAAAACTGTGGGAGATTTCAATGAACCAGCTTTGTAAAAAAGCTTTTTTACCGCTTTTGGTATTTCTGACGAGCGTAACAGCTGCAAATGCACAAGATGCAGCACCAGCTTTTGATTCAGGTGATACAGCATGGATGCTTGTATCAGCTTTACTAGTATTAATGATGACAGTGCCTGGCTTGGCGCTTTTCTATGGTGGTCTTGTTAAAAAAGACAATGTTTTGGCAACCTTGATGCAATCCGTAGCTGTTGCAGCGATCGTCAGTGTAATATGGCCCATCATCGGCTATTCAATCGCTTTTACTGAAAATAACATGTTTTTCGGTGGTTTAGATCAGTTTATGCTGAAAAATCTAACCCCAGATTCAGCAAGCGGCACAATTCCTGAAACTGTTTTCATCGTTTTTCAGATGACATTTGCCATCATTACAGTGGCGCTTTTGGTTGGTGCGGTTGCTGACCGTATTAAATTCACAACATTGCTCGTTTTCACACCGCTTTGGATCATCCTCGTTTACGCACCGGTTACACACTGGGTATGGGGTGAAGGCGGCTTTATTGGCGGCATCGGTCTAGAAGGCTATGAAGGCGTTCTAGGCATGGGCGAAGCCTTAGACTTTGCTGGCGGTACTGTTGTTCATATTAACTCTGGTGTTGCTGGCCTTGTGGCAGCCTTAATCATGGGACGCTCGCTTAACCCAAGTGAAGGGCCATCAGACAGCTCTAACCTTGTCATGTCCGTCATCGGCGCAGGTTTGCTCTGGGTTGGTTGGTTCGGCTTTAATGCTGGCTCTGCGCTTTCTGCTGGCGGCGGTGCAGGTTATGCAATGCTCGTAACCAACACAGCGGCAGGTATTGCGGCAGTGACTTGGATCATCGTTGAGATGCTTCATAAAGGCGGTAAAGCTAGCGTCCATGGCGCAGTATCAGGCGTTGTAGCTGGTTTGGTCGCGATCACACCGGCTGCTGGCTTCGTTGATTTTACCGGCGCACTTATTATAGGTCTGGCAAGTGGTGCAATTTGTTACTTCGCTGTCGCTTATATTAAAGCATTGTTCAAATATGATGATGCCTTGGATGTGTTCGGCTTGCACGGTATTGGTGGTATTGTAGGCGCGGTTCTCACAGGCGTCTTTGCAAATCCAGATATTGGCGGCGCAGCAGGCACACTTTATGGCAGCTCAACACAGCTCTGGGCGCAAATCATCTCTATCATTGTTGTGGCAGGTTACTCCGCGATCGTAACAGGTATATTGCTTGTTATCCTGCGCTATACAATGGGCTTGCGCGTTCAACCACGTCATGAATATGAAGGCCTCGACATGGCACTTCACGGACAAAAGCTTGAGAAATAAGGCTTTAAGCTCATAAGAGAATTCGAAAGCGGCCTCATACGAGGCCGTTTTTTTTATCTATCCTAGTTCATAGAAGGCGTAAACAGCTCTTTAGCCTCAGCACAAGATAAGTAGAAACGTGCAGAAATAATATTTTAGCGTTAGCTCCTAGATACACAAACTATATGAAGGGCATAAATATGCCAATTTCTAAATAAGCTCTACTACTGAGGGAATAAAAATGAGAACATATACAGATAAGAATAAAATATTTTCGGCTAAAAAACAGAGTATATGATTAATAAGAATGGTTTTTCACTAATAGAGCTTTGTATTGTTCTAATTATTATCGGCCTGCTATTAGGCCCATTACTCGCTTTTATAAATTTATATTTTAAAGAGAGAGCACGGCGTATTACGCACGAAAATCTAGCAACTATGAGTGTTGCATTAGGTGAATATTATAATGAATATGGCCATTTTCCTTGTCCAGCAAGCTTGAGTGCTAAAAGTGTATATCCAGAGTTTGGCCAATCAACCGAATGTTCTAATCACAGTGGTGAAAGCTCAACGACAAGCTCATCATCCAATTACAAAACGGCTTCAGCTTGTCCCAATGGAGTATGTACAGCTTATGGCCGTAATGGGGACGCAATTAAAATCGGGGCAATACCACATAAGGTTCTTGGCCTGCCGTTTCAATCAGCGCTAGACGGATATAGTAACCGCATATCTTATGCTGTGACTGAGCGATATGCCACTCCCCAAGTCTTGAAACATTTAGGGGCTATTAGTATAGAAAATGCTAATGCCGAAACCCTCGTAAATCCAAAAGGGAGCGCCCAATTTATTTTAGTTAGCCATGGTCGGGATGGTAAGGGTAGCTACTCGGCAGACGGAGTATTAAACAATATTGAATGCAGTGAAGATAATGGCGCTGATTACGAAAATTGTGATCTAGACGATATATTCTTGGATGGAGATTATGCCGAGGTAGATGGTAAACATCATTATGACGATATCGTCTTATATAAGATGTATGGTAATCACCTTTTATGGCAAACATCACCAATGGATGAGAATAACATATATAATGCAACATTGGGCAATGTTGGAATTGGCACTGAAACGCCGGAATATAAGTTGGATGTAAATGGAAATCTTCGAGTGTTGGGTAATGTTAACACCACTAATATATGCAATGAAGAAGGTGAAGATTGCTTTGAACCTTCAATTATTGGTGGGAATGGAATTATCTGTACTGAGAATAACCAAACTATGATTGGGATTAAAAATTCAGAGCCAATTTGTGAAGATGTCACAATTAAAGAGATGCCAAACACAGTATGCGAAGAGGGTACCTATGTGGTTGGCTTTACATTATTAGGCGGAATCATTTGTGAGTTACCTGAATGGGACGTAAAAGACGGAAACAACTTAAAGGCAACGGTCAACTAGGTTATAGTTTGATCGAATTAGTCGTTGTGCTAGTTATTATTGGCGGCGTAACAGCGCTAATACTAAACTCTGTTCGTTTATATATCGAGCAAGTTAGTCATGACAAAACGATACAGCACATGCAGATAGTTTCTGAAACTATTCAAGAATTTATCGCTAATAATGGCCGCTATCCCTGCCCAGCCCCATTAAATTTAAATATAAATGACAGTCGATATGGCTATGAAGTCGAATGTGATGCGAACTCAATTTATACGCAAGAGGAAGGTATTTATGATGTTTGGGGCAACGTTGAAATAAGAGAGTTTATTGAGCCAGAGATAAAAGAAGAGGAAGAACAAGACGAGGAATTACCAAAAGAAGAAGCCGAGCCCTTAGAAGAACAAATAACATATGAAAAAGCGAAAGTCCGCATAGGCGGAATTCCTGTGAAGAGCCTAGGCTTAGATTTGAAATATGCTAATGACGGTTTTGGTAGCCGTCTTACATACGCAGTAACTGAAAACATGGCATTAAGTGTTCCTAGCCAAAATATTGGCGGAGCAATAAAGATCATTAATGAAAAAAACGATAATAATTTAGAGGGACGAGGGAATGCGTCTATGGTCATTGTAAGCCACGGAAAAAATAAAGCAGGTGCTTATGATAAAAATGGAGAAAAAAGCAAAACCTTGTGCTTTCAAAAACGTTTAAAACGATTAGATTCCGAAAACTGTGATTTTGATAATGCTATTTTTAGAAATGCCCAACGTACAGAGCATTATGATGATTATATTTTCTTCTCATATAATTATGCAGAGACAAAGTGGCAATCTCTTTATAATGAACAAGGAGATATGTTTAGTAAAAATACGAGTTTAACAACTGTGAGTATAGGCTCCATTAATATCGCTGAAGATTTAAAGATTTTGCAAAAAGAGCAAGAAGATAGAGAAAATAATAATGAAGAGAAGGTAATAATAATAAACGGTGAAGAGTATGTATTAAAACCAAATATACAATATAGAATCTCTGCTGAGGATGGGGAAGTTGAAGTCATAGAGCTTGGCCCCATTGCTCCTGAGGACATAACTGATCCTATGTTGCCAAAATTAGAGATTGATGGCGATTTAAAGGCTAAGCTTAATACAAACACGATTAAGATTTGTAATAAAAATTTATTTGATTGCTTTGAACCAGAAATTTTAGCCGGAACAGGTATGCGTTGCCTCGAGCCTAACCATTATCCTGTAGGGCTTGGTGAAAACAAGATGAAGTGCGAAAATGAGGTAAAATGTGCGTCTGGATATTATATGATAGGCATTAACGAAGAAACAGGCTGGCCACTTTGTAGGCCATTTCTAACCCAATGCCTTGAAAAAAATATAGAAATATGCGGCAAAACTTTTACTTTGCCAGCCGTTGATGAGCCATATACCTACACAGTAAGTTCACCATTTAACCGCTCTCAGGCATATAAATGCAAAGCAAATGAATGGAAGGTAGAACAAATATTGGGTTCGTGTGAATGTATAGAACAAACGAGAGAATATACAGATAGTTGCCCTGCAGGATTTTCGGGAAAAAGATATGGAAAAAGTAAGTTATTTTGCAATTCACCGACCAGCGGAGAATGGCTGGACTTGGGTTTCTACGAAGAAAATTGTGAGTGCAAAAATATGACGCAACAAGCCGAGTCGCAATGTAGTCCTGGCTATGTTGGTAAATTAATTAGAGAAAGAACGCACCAATGTCCAGAAGCTACATGGTCAGATTGGGTTGTCATAGAAGATCTATGCAGTAGAAGCTATGATAAAAAACCCTAGACCTCTATATTGGCGCGAACCTTAAAGCCTTTATCTTTCAAGGTTTTGATAATATCTTTCACATGATATTTATCGCGGGCTTCAATCACCACTTCAAGCTCTGCTTTCTTAAGTGAAACACTTTGCATCATGCGCTGGTGGATCACTTCAACAACATTAGCCCCGCTCTCACCGATGAGGCGCGCAATGTCAGAAAGCTGCCCTGGCGTATCATCAATCTCAAACACAAGGCGTGTGATGCGGCCATCGCGTACTAAACCGCGCAATATCAGTGTAGAGAGCAAACGCGAGTCAATATTTCCGCCGCAAACAATCAAGCAAACTTTTTTGCCTTTAAACTTTTTCAAATTCTTCTTAAGCACGGCCAGCCCAGCCCCAGGCGCGCCTTCCACAACCAGCTTTTCAGCTGATAAAAGATCAAATACAGCGCCCTCAATCTCGGCTTCACTGGCGCTATCAATCCAATCCACATATTTATCGATAATCTTCATATTGGCTTTGGATGGCGCTTTCACGGCAATCCCTTCCGCCAGCGTAGCGCCGCCAGTAGGGCCAGCTCTATGTTCTTGCGCAGCCTTAACCGCATCATACATTTCCGCCTGCGCGCCGATCACCTCAATCTCGGGCTTAACGCCTTTAACCGCCATGGCAACGCCAGCAATAAGCCCGCCGCCGCCAATCGGAACAATGACGGCATCAATATCCGGCTTTTGCTCCATAAGCTCCAAGCCTAATGTGCCTTGCCCAGCGGCCACAAACTCATCATCAAATGGATGGATAAAGGTAAAGCCCTTTTCTTTAGCCATATCCATTGTAAATTGCACGCTCTCATCAAAATTAGAGCCATGCAAGACAACCTTGGCACCAAAATCCTCTGTACGCTGGATCTTATTAAAAGGCGTACCATTAGGCATGACAATCGTTGACGGGACACCAAGACGCGTCGCATGATAGGCAACACCCTGCGCGTGATTACCCGCACTACAAGCGATAACGCCCGCTTTGCGTTGCTCATCTGTTAAGCTCAGCAATTTATTTAACGCGCCACGCGCTTTAAAAGCATTCGTATGCTGTAAATTCTCAAGCTTTAAATAAAGATCAATTCCTAAATGCAGTGATAAGCGCGTCGCCTTTACAACTGGCGTGCGGATCGTAGAGTCCTTAATCGCATCATAGGCCTGTTCAATTTTTTTGAATGTCAGTGCCATTTGAAAACTCCTTTGCTAGCATTTAAGTGCCTATTAAAACGAGCCACATTATCGCTTTGCATATGATTTATCCACCCCTTTTCGCGCTTAAATTATAATTTTCTAGCAGCGATTCTCGATATTTGCTATGATTCGCTTAAGGCATCCGCCCCATTCAGGTAACAAAGGACTCCTCTTTGAATTCAAACTTACCTTCTATACATCCCGCGAAATTAGGCTCTTTTGCCAAGGGATGTGTTGAACTTTATTTCATAAAAATCATTAAAAATTTAATCTGCGTTTCACCCCCATCCCCTATAGGAAGGAGACACTCACATGTCGAAAAAATCCCGCAAAAAAAATACTAACTATCGTGAAAACAACGTCGTACACCGCACATTTGAAAGCCAAGATTGGCACCCATTGGACGACGATATAAACGGAAGACGGGATCAAAAATATGTGAAAAATATAAAACCACGCTCAGAAGGCCAAGCAGAGCTTATGAAAGCGATTGATGAATACTCGCTCACTATGGCAATTGGCCCAGCTGGTACAGGTAAGACTTATCTTGCTATATCAAAAGCCGCTGAAGCACTAGAAAAAGGCGAGATCGAGCGCATTATCCTCTCAAGACCTGCAATGGAAGCTGGGGAATCTCTGGGCTATCTTCCAGGCGATTTGCAAGAGAAAATGGCGCCTTATTTAAGGCCGCTTTATGACTCACTCGGTGATCGTATGGGTGGTAAAAAAGTCCGCCAATATATAGAAGACGGCACAATTGAGATCGCTCCTATTGGCTTTATGCGAGGACGTACACTTAATAATGCCTTCGTTGTGATCGATGAGGCGCAAAACTGTACCTATGGACAGTTAAAGATGATCCTTTCACGTTTAGGCTGGCATTCAACAATGGTGGTTACAGGGGATCCAGAGCAGTCAGATTTGCTTGAAGGTCTCTCAGGCTTAGCAGAAATATCTCGCCGTTTAGATGCGCTACCAAATGTCGCCGTATGCCGCTTAAACGAGACAGATATCGTCCGTCATCCTTTGGTTGCAGATATGCTTGGCGTATTATAAAGCGCAGAAAACCAATTAAAATCATACAGTTATATGAAGAGGCGAGTTTTTCTCGCCTTTTTTTACGAAAAATTAAGACTCTGTAGGCATGATGAGGTGAACCAAAAGAAAGTTTACAAATATGCAGACACAACTGGCAGAGCAAACACCGCACTCACAAATAGATGCACAACATTCTATTCATCTTGTGACGACGGAAATGAACGGCCCTGGCGGACCTGCATATAACTATATTTTATTCCGCGATCATAATGGTGAAGACAAAGTCATGATGAATGGCTTGGCCTTGGAGCGCCAAAAATCAAAAATTCGTGCGCTGCGAGGCGTTATGGCACCGCCAAATCCAGACTCTCTACCGCAAGATTTCTTTAATGAAATCGTTCAGATTGAGCTGTTTCGTGGATCGGTAGAGCATTATTTACAAAAAATGGCTATGGCTGTTGAGGCTCTAGAATTTATCAATGCACAAAATTTAAATTACCGCCCTGAAGATATTTATGGCGATAGCCCCAACTCTGTTACCCACACCTTGGTTAAGGCGATGGGCTTGGAATTTCCCGAAGAAGCCACGCATTTCTGGGCGCCGGGACATGACAATATAATTTTACCAAAAGGCTGGAGGTCAAAATATGAGCATTAATACATCCCCAGGCATAGAAGAGTGGGGCGCCAAAATTACGCAAGGTGTTACAGATTTTAATATCGAAGCCGTTACGCGAGAAGCAGCCAATTCTCCAGAAAATGTTTTAGAGCGCTTCATCGCTCAAGATGCAGCGAATGATCAGAGCTATTCGAGCGCGTTCAATGAGCCAGTTAAACAAGGCTTAGAGCAATATAAAATTGCTGCGGCCAATGGTGATAGCTTTGCTGTAACGCCGGCAGATAAATTGCCAAAAGAAGAGTTAACAGCCGCACCAATTGCAGCAGAAAAGCCAGAAATACCACAAGTATAATTTTAAAGTTTCATAAGACGACAAACGCAAAACTAAGCCGCTTATCTTGAAAAAGATAGGCGGTTTTTTTAAGCAGTTAACGCTCAAAACCAATCCCTAAATTAGAAAATTGTCATAAAGGGCTTGCAATATTGTAATGATCTTGTTAAAAAGACGCATATTTTATAGCAAAATAACAAAAATAAATTAATTGAGTGAATAATGAGTTTAGGCGACCCACAAAAAACACAAAACCCCCCTCTTTCCGATCAGGCTAATGAAACTTTTGAGAAAGTTACAAAATATGAAGCCATGGAAAAGACATTTATTGCTTTAAATAAGAATGTAAAATCATTCATTTTAAGAAATAAAGACAACAATTTAAGAAAAGAAGCTGCACAATTTGTAGTTTCGTATTTAATGTTGTCTTTGCAAAAGCATGATGATCAAGAAATAGCGGATATATTAAGCACAGAAGGTGCTGTGGAAGAGCTAGTTAATTATGATCAAGTAGCAAATGTTGCTAGATTAATGGGAGCTGTTGAAGACAAGGCGAAAAGCCAAATTCTCAAAACACCGGGAGTAATAAGGGTAATCACTTCATCGAAAGCGCAAGAAACGCCGACAATTCAGGCCCAATTTTCCCACATAACAGCAATTTTAATTAATGAAATGCATTCACTTCTTCATGAAGAAAAGGCCTTAGAAGAACCAGCTATCAAAGGCGAAGAGGTTACTGCTGATTTTCAGCCTCCAGAAATCAAGTAAACTAGCTCTACTTCAAAACGCCTGTATCAATTAAAACGCCGCGGAACATCTTGATGAAATGAGGATCTAAATGGCTGCCAGCCATTTCCTCTGTCATGATGCTCATCGCCTTAGAGGCCTCCATAGGCTCTTTATAAACACGGCGATCAGTCAATGCGCTAAACACATCGACAATCGCCGCCATACGCGCAAGCTCGTTAAGCTCAGAGCCTTTCAAACCATGCGGATAGCCCGTCCCATCAAGTTTTTCATGATGCTGCTCAGCGATGATAAAAACGCCTTTAGGGATATTTTCACAATGATTAAGATAATCAATCGTTTCCGGAACATGGGATTTCATGATTTCAAATTCTTCATCCGTTAAACGCCCTGGCTTATTAAGGATGTTATGCGGAATCATCATCTTGCCGACATCATGCAGTAATCCGCCGCTAGACAGCAAAAGCTGTTCATTATTATTAAAGCCAGCCGCATGACCCAGCAGAGTCAAAAGCGTCGCAACGCGCATAGAATGGGCATAAGTATAGTCATCATGATTACGTACACCATCTAAAATGCTCAAAAAATCACCGCTTTCAATGGCGCTGACCAAAGGCTGACAATTATCCTTAACCGCACTAAATTGAACGGTATCTCCGCTCATTAAGACATCAGAGATTTCGCGGAAAACGCTGACACTGTTCTTAAGGGCATCGCGTTGAGGGCTTGCTAAGGCCTCCCACTCATTTTCAACATTGGCATTGAGCTTATTGGAAATAGACTGAATAAGAGAGCTGCGTGAGTAGGGGCGTGCTAAAACGCCATCTGCGCCAGCCTCTCTGGCCGTATCCGCGCGCGGATCAGTTTCAGAGGCAGATAAAAAAATCACAGGGATGTTTTTAAGCGTTTCATGATGCTTAAGCTCTTTAATCACACTAGCGGCATCGCCCGGCAAAACATCTGAATTAACCACAATAAGCGCTGGGAGCTCCTCGGCAAGGCTTTGCAGCGCGTCTTTAGCATCGGCAAAACTGCAAGTATCATAAAATGACATGAGCGCTTGCGTGACTTTACGGCGATGTGAAATATCAGCATCAATCACTGCGATAAGCCGCTTATTTTTGGAAATGCTCATGTGAGTTTCGGACCGATCTGCTCGTTATTAATTCACCCTAACTTAAGGCTAACACTATATCCTAAATTTTTTATGAAGTCAGGTCAGATCATTTCACAAAGCTGAATATTTTCTATTTTTTGCAAAAAGCGATAAATAATTGCATAATACAACTTTAGGCATCAAAAGGGTGTATATGAGTAGAGTTTTACGTTTAAAACGCAACGAAAAAGGCAGAGATTATGTCGTCGGCGATATTCACGGCATGTTTTCACATGTCGATCAAGCGCTGGAATATGCAAATTTTGATCCTGAAAAAGACCGCCTTATTGTCGTGGGAGATCTGATAAATCGCGGTTCAGAAACCGGGCAAGTTCTCGACTTCCTAGATAGGCCGTATGTTTATAGCGTACAGGGCAATAATGAGGATATGGCGCGTGATATCCTTGGAGCAAAAAATGTCTATACCAGCTATGAAAGTGACGAGCAGCGCGCAGAGATCCTCGGAGCAAAAGATAAGCACTGGCTTAGAGCGCTGAGCCCAGAAAAGAAGCAAAAAATACTGGAAAGGCTCGATGAATTGCCAATTGCGATCGAGGTCGAAACGGAACAAGGTTTGGCTGGTATTGTACATGCAAATGTCCCGCATGGCCTAAGCTGGCCTGAAATGATTGAGAAAATAAATGCTGACGATAAGAAAACAATCGGTACCGTACTTTGGGATCGTAGCCGCGCTAAAGGCGACGATAACAGCATTGTCGAGGGGGTCGACCAAGTCTTTCTTGGCCATACAATCGCGGATAATGTCCGCCAAGCGGGAAATTGTTTTTTTATAGATACAGGCGCTTTCTATAATGATGAGCAAGGCGCTGTTTATTATTCGGAAAAATACCCAAAAGATTGGCATTTAACCCTCGCAGAAATTGGCTTGAAAAAGGAGTTTTATCTCGCCGCTAGACCGCAAAATACAGGCCCAGTGCATGTCATTACTAATATCGGCTCACTTGATATGGTTAAAATCTTACAAAATGATCGCGCAGCAACGACGTGCCATATCCATCAACATACGCCAATCCAGAATTAAGCAAAGCCATAAATGTGCCAATAATAACGATCAGACTCTTCCCAGCACGCGCAGCCTGTAATACTATAGGCTGTTTTTAACTGATTAAATGCCAAAATCTAAAAGGGTAAACGCCAATGGTACGACCGGTCGAATTAAGAAATAAAACCATTGAAGGCCTTCGCGGCCGCGCAGCATCTCTCGTAGAGCACCGCTATGTAACGCGCTTTATCTCTTGGCTGATCGTAATAAACGCCATCACTTTAGGCTTTGAAACCTCAAATGGTTTTGGCGATAAATATCACGTCTATCTTCACCTTTTCGATCAAATCGTAGTCGGTATTTTCGTCGTTGAACTTCTATTAAAGCTCTATGCTTACGGCTTGCGCTTTTTCAAAGTCGGCTGGAATATCTTTGATTTTATCATCGTTGCAATCTCGCTATCTCCAAATTCCGGCGGTCTCGCAATCCTTAGATCCCTTAGAATCCTAAGGCTTTTACGCCTGATAACACTTGTTCCGCAAATGCGCAAAGTCATTGGCGGATTATTCCACGCTATCCCTGGAATGGCCTCAATCACAGGCGTTTTACTTGTAATCGTCTATGTCTTTGCAGTGCTCGGCAGCCAATTCTTCGCACAAAATGACAATGAACTCATGCAGGCTTATTTCGGTGATGTTGGCAATTCTATGTTCACAATGTTTCAGCTCATCACCCTAGATGATTGGAGCGATATCGCTAAGGAAACAATCAAGCTCTATCCTTATGCATGGATGTTTTTCATACCCTTCATCATTATCACCAGCTTCGCAGTGCTCAACCTGTTCATAGGTATTATCGTTGATGCGCTAAATATCGTGAAAGAAGAAGACATTAAAGATGAAGAGCAAAATGTCATCGGTGAAATCGCCAAGCTCAATGCTAAAATTGATGCGTTAACCGATGAAATCCGTACGCTTAAAGCGTAAAAGCCGTACTTATCACTGTACGTATTTTGCTCTAAGGTGTTGTTTTGTAATCAAAAATAGAACTCGTCACATTGCTCGTCATTTTTAGCGGGGTGGGGTGGGGGTGTTTTCTAACCCTTATTCATAGGCCTTAAAGCTATAGGAATAATATCACAAAAACATATAACTGAACACTATTTTCAATTATGCTATGCTTAAGATGCAAAGCAATCCGCCAAGCGAGGGACTTAAAAGATGCTCAAAACGCCGCTCTATGAATACGAAAAAAGCTTAAAGCAGCGCGCTATTATCTTTTTCAATATGTGCGCTATGAGCCTGCTCTATCTAGCGGGGATTGTCGGCTATGACATATATAAACCGGGCGCAATGCCCGAAGACCTTGTATTTTGGTCAAAAATCATCTTCTCCATAGCCGCCATTATTACGCTCATTATTGGCATTAAGGCGCGTAAAAGCGATAAAATCTATCGCGCAATTGTCACAACAGACCGCCTGATAATTGAATATCCGGACGTAGAGCAGTGGAGCTTTGATCTCCCGCTAAAAGACATTAAACGCTTTGAAAAGCGTCAGGCGCTGGGCGGCGGTGGCCCGGGCATAATTCACGATGGTATTTTAATGAAAGATGGAACATATCATGAGATATCAGTGAATTACGGCGTAAGCATAGGCAAGATGCTGAAGGCCGTTCAGCGCATTCACCCAGATATAGAGCAGCGCAAAACGATCAATAAATCCGCGCCAGGCATTAAAGATTACGATGATTAATCAGGCAACTTCACAGCTGCATCGCGCCAGCGCCGCATATTGCCTTCTACATAGACCGCGCCATTATCAATGAGGATATAGAGACGCTCGGCAATCTCCGCGCCCGTATCGACATGCGGCGTATAACCAGCCTCTGGCAGCGCGTCAAACACCTTAGAGATCAGCACATTAATCTTTGTAAATTCTTCATCCAGACATTCAAGGATCATCGCATCAAATAGCACATCCTGATCTGCTTGGCTCATTATTTCGTCATTGCTCATGCGCCGCACTATGGCATTGAATTATAAAACTGGCAATGGGATTTATGAGGATCGCTCTCATAGTGATTTTTATGGCAAGATGCTGCAAATAGAGGATGGGGTAAAGACAGTGATTTTTGGTCATGCAAAAAATTGTACCGCGCACAGCCCATCCTTTAAAGCATCCCCGCGTAGGCGGGGATCTAGTTAACAGCTTTGTCTTGCGCCTCGCTCCAGCGCTCCATTTGGCGCATCATCCAAAACATCGCTTCTTGCTGGCTCTGATCTTTGGTGTCTTCGATCGTGCTTATATGCGCGATGTTATAATGCGCATTCACCTGCGCCATCCACTCTTCAAATGTCTCGGCACTAAATTCAGTATCACATAAATCGCAGGTTAATGTTTTCATGCGCCGCACTATGGCAGTATTGAGGAGAGGTGGCAAGGCGGTTTTCCCAAGCCCTTCCTCTCCCGTCACCCCCGCGTAAGCACGAATCTATTTACCTAGAAACCAAGAAATTTTAAAATGATATAGACTGCTAGTGATATGAATTGAAATATACCAGCAATTAAAATTGCGAGAATTATCATGTTACCCCAATTAGGAAAAATTTTTACTGGAGCCATATTAACTTCCTTACATTTTCCTTCTTCGGCGCGAACATTAACAATGTCTGGTACATGATTATTTGAATGTATTGCTTCAATACTAAAAAATTCTTTCTGCCGGATAAAAGGTATTCTAATAACGAACCTGCCATCTGGTGCATTTTCTACGTTGTGTTGTATAACAGGCCAAACCTCGTAATGTTCTGGTTTGTAATTAAAATAAAACTCTACATTTTTAGCTGGCCCCCTACCTTCATTTCTAACAAAGAAGCTTTTGGTGTTTACAGGGAGGTTAGGTATTGCCTGGGCACGTTCAGAAGCTGGATTTTGCGGAATTAAAAAGTTAAATCCGTGACTTGTGCCCCAAATTATACGGGCTTTGGGAACGATTGCTCTTCTAAAAATCTCTAATAAAATTGTTAGAAAGAATGCAATAAATTGGGGGTGCAAAAGAATTTTTTGCGCTTCTTCAGAATTCAAAAAATCGTTTAACCAATCAAAACTCATAACAACACTGATGCCTCTCAACCTATTACCCGCTTTATGCGGGTAATCCATACAATATCTTATACGATTCTGGATTACACGGACAAGACTTGTAATGACGGCGGGGTCTGCAGATCCCCGCGCATGCGGGGATGCCAAAAAGTCTAAGCGGCCTCATCCTTTTTTGCTTCCTGCTCCGCGACAAAATCACGCACATCTTGCGTAATCTTCATGCTGCAAAACTTAGGCCCGCACATAGAGCAGAAGCTCGCATGTTTATGCCCCTCGGCCGGCAGCGTTTCATCATGCATGCTTCTTGCTGTATCAGGGTCGAGCGAGAGATTAAACTGATCTTCCCAGCGGAACTCAAAACGCGCCAGAGACAGCGCATCATCGCGGCGCTGCGCGCCCGGATGCCCTTTCGCAAGGTCGGCTGCATGCGCGGCGATCTTATAAGTAATCACCCCTGTTTTCACATCATCACGGTTCGGCAGGCCTAAATGCTCCTTCGGCGTCACATAGCAAAGCATCGCTGTGCCGTACCAGCCAATCTGCGCAGCGCCAATCGCCGATGTAATATGATCATAACCCGGTGCGATGTCAGTCGTCAGCGGTCCTAGTGTGTAAAATGGCGCTTCATGACATTTCTCAAGCTGCTCGGTCATATTTTCTTTAATCAAATGCATAGGTACATGCCCAGGCCCTTCAATCATAACCTGTACGTCATGCTCCCATGCAATTTTTGTCAGCTCGCCCAGCGTATTGAGCTCTGCAAATTGCGCGCGGTCATTCGCATCCTTAATAGCGCCCGGTCTAAGCCCGTCACCAAGGGAAAAGGACACATCATAAGCTTTCATAATCTCGCAAATTTCTGCGAATTTCGTGTATAGGAAGCTCTCGCGATGGTGATGCATACACCATTTCGCCATGATAGAGCCGCCGCGTGAGACAATCCCTGTAATGCGCTCGGCAGTGTACTGAATAAATGGCAGACGTACACCCGCGTGAATGGTGAAATAATCAACGCCTTGCTCGGCTTGCTCGATGAGGGTATCGCGGAACACTTCCCATGTTAGGTCTTCGGCAATGCCGTTTACCTTCTCAAGCGCCTGATAGATTGGCACAGTCCCAATCGGCACAGGAGAGTTGCGCAAAATCCACTCGCGCGTATCATGAATGTCTTTCCCAGTAGAGAGATCCATAATCGTATCTGCGCCCCAACGCGTCGCCCACACCATTTTATCAACTTCTTCACCAATCGATGAAGTCACCGCAGAGTTACCGATATTCCCGTTAATCTTCACGAGGAAGTTACGGCCAATAATCATCGGCTCTGATTCTGGGTGGTTGATGTTGGCAGGGATAATCGCACGGCCTTCGGCCACTTCTTTTCTCACAAATTCAGGGGTGATGAAATCAGGCAAATTCGCGCCGAAACCTTCACCGCCTTTATTGTTGTGTACCGCTTCACGCGCTTGATTCTCGCGCACCGCGATAAATTCCATCTCAGGCGTGATAATGCCCTTACGAGCATAATGCATCTGCGTCACATTTTGACCGGCTTTAGCTTTGAGCGGTTTATCAGGTGAAGCAGGGAATTTCTCATGCTTAACCTTGCGGCGCTCTAATGCGGCCTCATCCTTATAGCCATTATCAATCGGCTGGATAGCGCGCCCTTCAACTTCTTCTACGTCCCCGCGCGCTAAAATCCACTCTTTACGGCGTGTCGGCAAGCCTTTCATGATGTCTAGCTCTGCGCTTTCATCTGTATAAGGGCCAGAAGTGTCATAAACAGTTACGACATCATCATTGCTCAAAACAATCTCGCGCATTGGCACTTGCAGTGCGCCAACATAGGTTTTACGGCTGCCAGAGATCGCGCCGCGTGTTACATGTGTAGTAGACGGGCATACGCCCATAGCTTTAGGTGTGTTTGACATTCTTCTAATTCCTTTAAATTATTTCGTATAGCTTTCAGCGTGCAGCTCCATCACTTCAACAGATAGGCTAATTGCTTCATTTCCAATATGTTTATGCGCTGTATCAAAGAGCGCTTGTGACATCGCTTTTTTAAGCGCGTTATCGCGCCCAGGCAGCAGCTTTAAAGTGATATGCAGCATTTTATAAGGATCACTATGATCGCCAATAACTTCGCATTGTACCGCAATGGCGCGGCTTTTAATGGCATGAATATTAACCGTATCTTGCGCGGCTAAGCTCTCATGCAAATCAGCAATAAGCTTCGGCATATCAACCGAGCTCATAGCTTCACTATGTTCAACAATAATATGAGGCATATTTCTTGTCCTTTCCCTACGCGAGTATTAACTCACAGGTTCAACGGGTCTGTCTCAGCACTTTATATAAGAGCCTGCGATTGCAGCCGCCGATCGTTCGGCGAAGCCATGCGGCGTATGAGCTATAAAAAGTGCACCCCGAAGGTTTATGTTTTTAATGCCCCCCACAATAACGCGAAATCAAATCCACGCAAGCGTAAATATATTTGACATAACAATAGGGATATGTTTTTATCGCTCTCTCATTAAAAATAAAGCCAAAAGGCATATAAGAGGCGGCTATGTGTGAAAAACAATTAAAAGAAGATATTTTGAGCCTGTATCGCTCTTCCGTGAATTCTTTTAGAGAAGCGGCTGAACAGGCTAAAAAGCTCGGAGATATTTCAAATAAAGCATCGCACATTTTACTTGTCGAGCAATTTCAAGGAGCCAAAGAAACGTTAGAATCTGCTTGTGAATTAGCGGTAGTAGCGGGCGCCTTAACTCCTGAGCAAACAGCCCATACATTAGCGGCAGCCAATAACGTATCTGCTCAATTAGAGGCAAATATGCAAATCTTTAAACCCTAATCAGGGCCATCACAGCGTTCTGTCTCAATCGTGATATGCTTGATATTAAGCGTATCAGGGATCAGCGCTTTGTAATGTTCAGGCTTTTGCGGGTTATGAGTGACTATGCCGATAATCGCAGCATAAGCATTGGGCGCAATCAACCAGATATGCAGATCATAAATACGGTTATCTGTATCAGCTTCGATATGTGAGGCCACCGCTTCGCGCACCTCTTGCGGTGCTTGACGATCAAGCAAACGGCTGCTGGTTTCTTTGATCAAGCCAAAAGACCAACTTAAGATAAGTGCAGCGCCAACAAAACCCATGAGCGGGTCTAGCCATACTGCACCAAAATACTTCCCCGCCAAAAGCGCAGCTATCGCTAAAACAGAAGTCAGCGCATCTGCCATCACATGCAAATAGGCTGAGCGTAGATTAAGGTCTTTATGCTCTTCACAATCGCTATGCGAGTGATCATGCGCATGAGCGTGTGAATGGCTGTGCCCATGATCATGACCATGATCATCAACCCCTAAAAGAAGCACAGACACGCCATTAACCACAAGCCCGATAACGGCCACACCAATCGCCCAGTTAAAAGAAATATCTACGGGATGTACAAGGTGGCTAAAGCCCTCCCAAACCATCCCTGCAGCAAAAATCGCGAGCAAGATCGCGCCTGTATAACCGCCTAGTGCGTTAACTTTACCTGTCCCGAACACAAAATCAGGATTACCCGCATTTTTACGCGCATAGATATAAGCAAACACATTAATGCCGAGTGCTGTGGCATGTGAGCCCATATGCAAGCCATCAGCCAGTAGCGCCACTGAGCCAAAAGCAAGCCCAGCCGCTATTTCAGCAACCATCGTAACGATCGTTAAAATCATCACAATCAAAGTGCGCTTTTCCGCTTTTTGTGTTTGAGTATCGCTAAATCGGTGTGAGTGTTTCCACTCATCTACGGAATGTGTATGCATTAAAATTCACTTTCTAAAATATCCTGACAAGCCTTATAGCAAAGCGCAAATACATGCTCGAAATCTTGTTGAGAACCGTAATAAGGATCAGGCACATCACTCTCGTCGCTTAAAAACATTTGTAATTTGTGACGATATTCAGGCGGACAATGCTGCTCTAATATGCGCATATGGCCTTGATCCATAGCGAAGAGAATATCAAACGCTTCAAAATCTTGCGGCGCTAATTTTCGTGCACGCAGAGAAGATAAATCCACCCCTTTTGCGCGCGCAGTCTCTATACTACGATGATCGGGCGGCTCCCCGATATGATAGCCATGCGTCCCGCAGCTATCAATTCTAAGAGCAAGCCCTTTAGCGTTAGCAAGGTGGCGTAATATCCCATCCGCACTCGGCGAACGACATATATTTCCGGTACATACAAAAAGAACAGATTTCATAGCTTAAGAGCTAATGCAAAAGCCATATAAATTCAATGGAATAAGTTTGTGGTCTTTCGTAAGTGCGGTATTTTTCAAAAAAACTTTGAAGATTAATATGCATGCGCTTATATCTTAAGCATGAAACAAGAAACTAAAATGAGATTACGTCGTTCATTAAGGCTCGCATTGATAGCGGCAGCGCTGGGGGCAGCGATAGGCTTTATTCAGCTTTATATGCAAGCAAGCCCATCTTCTGAACAAGGGCAAAGCGCTTCTCTGGCGATTATGCCACGCGTAGGTGGGGAGTTTACGGCACTGGATCAAGATGCAGCGCTTATTACGCAAGATATCTTTCAAGATCATTATAGCCTTGTTTATTTCGGTTTTACCTACTGCCCTGCAATCTGCCCGACAGAGCTGCAGAAAATGACAGCTGCCCTGCAAAAGCTTGAAAACCATGCCCCTGACAAAGCCAAGCAGCTCCAACCTTTTTTCGTCTCCATCGACCCAGAGCGCGACACACCTGAAACAGTGAAAAGCTATATCAGCCTTTTTCACCCGAAATTTAGCGGTATTACAGGCAATCCAGAGCAGATTGCGCATCTAAAAAAGCTTTATCATGTCTTTGCGGAAAAAGTCTGGAATGAAGAGGCGGATAAAAACTCGGATGATTATACGATGGATCACAGCTCTTATATTTATCTGCTCAATCCTGAAGGGCGCTTACTCGCAATGTATCGCATGAAAGATGATGCCGATAAGATCGTTAAAGACTTGGAACAAAAAATCGCTAATCTTTAAAAAAATTCAAGCGAACTTACGTAAAAAATAGCAGATAAATCAGTAACTTACTGATTCTTAATAACAATTCATTGCGCTGCACAATGAAGTTTTCTTGTTTTCTATCCTTGATTGACGTTAGGCTGAGCTTAATTCGGATCTAAGGCTTCACCTTAGATATGCCCTATTTTTTTATAACGCTGTCTAAAGGATATAAGCATGATTTTAACTAAACGCCTGTTGCTCTGCTCAACACTCGCTTCAGCAAGTCTTTTCGCCTTAAATATCGCTGTCACTTCCGATGCCAAGGCGGCTGGTTTCTACATTCAAGAACAATCTGTAAAAAGCTTAGGAAGTGCTTTTTCAGGCTCTGTGACAAATCTTCAAGATCCAAGTACAGTTTACTTCAATCCCGCAGGGATGACGAAGCTTAAAGGCACGCAGTTCCAAGCGGCAGCGCATTTACTCGTTCCTAATGCAAGCCTAAGCGATACAGGCTCGACCTATGCGGGCGGTGCAACCTCAATGACAGGCGGTGACGGCGGTAACCCATATGAGCCAACACCGGTACCAAACGCATTTTTAACGCATCAAATTAATGATTATTTCTGGGCTGGCGTCTCTGTGACTGCACCATTCGGCCTTGCGAACCACTATGGGAATAATTGGTTTGGACGTTTTGACTCTATCAATACAGAATTGAAAGTCATCGATATTCAGCCAAGTCTTGCTTACAAAGTGAATGACAAACTCTCTATTGCCGGTGGTTTAAACTTACAGCGCTCAGAAGCGCGTTTAAGCCAGGCCGCTTATGCTGGCGCAGGGACAGAAGGGATCTCGACATTAGATGGAAGCGAGAGCGTTGCTGTTGGCTATAATCTTGGCTTTATCTTGAAACCATTACCTAAAACATCATTTGGTGTGAGCTACCACTCTGCGATCCAGCACGAGCTAGAAGGCACGATTAAAACAGAAGGTACAGGCGTAGCTGATTTTGATGTGGCTGGAGAAGCTGAGCTAAACCTGCCGGAAATCGTAAAAATGGGCGTTGCGCATGAGCTAAATGATAAATTGACTTTGCAAGGGCAAGCGACATGGTTTGGCTGGAACGAATTTCATGATATTACAAGCGTCACAAAAGAGAACTTCTCTATTCTGGGTGGCGCCTTTTCTCGCAATGTTGGTGATACGGTTTCATCAATTACACAAGGCTACCAAAATACATGGACATACAGTGTAGGCGCTGAATATAAAGCCACTGATCAATGGACAGTTCGTGGCGGTATGCAATTTGATGAGACACCAACAACAGACCAATACAGAACCTCTAGAACGCCAGATGGTGATAGAACATGGCTTTCTGCTGGTGCAACGTACCAAATGAGCGATAGCCTAGCGCTAGACTTTGCTGGAACTTACATCTGGATTGAGGATGGCACGATCGATGTTGATCGTAACAATAGCTTCTCAACAGCTGTACAAAGCGAAGTGAAAGCGAACACATCAGGCAGCGTTGGCATCTTCGCTATGGGCGTAACATACAAATTCTAAGAGAAACCAGCCTTTAAAATATAAAGCTATAAAATGGAGCTTAACTTAATCTTCTATGATCGAGTTAAGCTTCATTGCTAAGCCCATAGAGCCTTTTATTTTCAGCTTACCCATCATAAAAGCAATATTAGGGTCTTGTTTGCCACTTAAGATATCTTCGAAAGTCTCAATCTTACAGCTAAGCTTAAGATCTGGCTCATCTGTTTCCACAACATGCGAAATCACAGCAGGACTTTGCGTTGTATCGATAAAAATCTGTCCATCATCTTTAAAATCAAGCACGATCGTCGCATCAAGCCCGCCAGCTAAAGACATTTTCTCTTTAATTTTTTGTGTAACAGTTTCTATTCCCATTTATGAACCCCTATTATGTATAGTATATTAGCTTATTATACGATAAAAGCGCTGAAACTCCAAAAGGGATTGCGAGAAATAACCCTCAGTGTTAATGTTAAGTTGCATATTTGTAATCAATAACCGTTCGGTTAAATATCATATACAGACTTATAAGCAGGCTTTTTATAGACATGTCAGAATATTCTTTTAAGAAAACAGCTCTAAAAGCATTAATGGGCACAGCAATTTTGTCCTTATCTGCATTCATGCCAATGTCTGCAAAAGCACAAGAATTAAACCCGGATATCTATTTCTTTCCGGCAAAAGCATGGACAGTTTCCAAATCAGCCAACACATGCCGCATAACAAACCAATTCAATAATGGCTATATTGTTGAAATCGCAGGCTCACAGTCTTGGGTCGATGTTTTGAATATTAATTTCCGTCAAGCGATCTTTGAGCAAGGAAAAGACTATGACGTGAAATTAACAGTACCAGGCAAAGAGGCTATCGCTCTAAAAGGCCATGCCCCTAATCCAGCCGGACTATCAACAAATTTAAAACGCCATAAAGAGCTTTATAAAGACATTACAACATCATCTGTTTTTGATATTGAAATTGAAGGTAATGCTTTTCGCTTTTACTTAACAGGCTTTGCCAGCAATGTTAAAGATTTTGAACGCTGTATGGGCGGCTTAGAATCCGAAGAAGGAAAAATCAAACAAGCGCAGACCGATCAAGAGCCAGAGCTGGTCGCGGTATCACGCACATCAAATCAGCTCGATGAAGACCTTATTGAGACAAATGAAGCGATGCTGATGGAACAAGACATTATGGATGTTACCGTCACTGATGCACAAGGCGAAGAGATTTATAGCGATGAGACACTTCCCGCAGAAGAGGAAGATATAATCGTTGAAATCCATGAAGAAGTGAGTGAAGACGATGTGGCCGAGCTAGCCTCAATGACGCCTATGCCCGAGGATGAAGAGATCATCGAAGAAAAATTCATCCCTGCAAGCGAAGTGAAAGAACCTATTATCTCTCCTGAAGAGCAGCATGCTGAAATTAAGCCGCCATCTCCTCCTGCAGAAGTAATCCAAGCCGAAGAGGTCAGCAAAAAACAAATTATCAAATCAATTAAGACCCCTGATACGATCGTTCATAAGAAATCAAGCAAAGCTAAAGCTGATTTCAGATCAGAGCGCGTAAATACGGAAGATTATGGCGCTTCGAGCATGTTGCTCTCAACGATTCAAGACCTTAAGGCGAAAGTAGAAGCTTTAGAAACTGAAAATAAAGCGCTGAATTCTGATTTGCAAATGAGCTTACAAGCGTCGCAAAAAGAAGGTGTGGCCATTGCAACAGATAACTGGAATTTAGAGCGCGCAACATTGAAATATAATGAAGCGGAGCGTCAACTTAAAAGCCTCTCAATAAAGCTACAAGCTGAACGCGCTAAATGTGCGGCTGAGAAAAAAGACCTTGAAATGACACTGTTCGATCCGCAAATTACAGAAGCCAGCCAGCTCGCACATCTAGCAGAGCTGCAAGCTGAATTGGCGGAAGCAAAGGCTGAAATCGCACGTCTAAGAAGCGGCCTGTAATAGGTAAGTCTTGTATCTAATTAAAAAAAGCAGGCCAATAAAAGCCTGCTTTTTTATTATCCTTGAAGGAGTAAGGCTAAATTTAGTTTAGCTCGCAAGTGCTGTTTCGATTGCGCTGATACCGTTAGCAGCTTGACTAGCATCCGGCCCACCAGCTTGCGCCATATCAGGACGGCCGCCGCCGCCTTTACCGCCAAGTGCTTCGCTACCTGCGCGCACGAGATCAACAGCACTGATATTGCCGCATAGATCACTCGTCACACCAACGACAATTGAAGCTTTACCATCATTTGTCGCGACAAGCGCCACTACACCGCTGCCAATCTTGCTTTTAAGATCATCAGCCATCGGCTTAAGGTCTTTAGGTGGGAAGCCATCCAAAACCTTACCAATGAATTTAACGCCGGCGATAGTCTTCGCATCCTCGGCACCATCAACACCTTGTGTAGCTTTGCTACGGCGTAGATCGCCAAGCATTTTGTCGAGCTTCTTATTTTGCTTTTCTAACTCTGCAGCGCCTTCAGGCTGAGCCTCTTGGAGCGCGTTATCATCAAGCGCGAGAATTTCATTGCGCAAACGTGTATTTTCGTTTGTAAGGCGGTTCAGTGTCTCTTGCTCTTGCGCTGCTTGCGCCGCTTCATAAGCCTCAACGCGTGCGCCTGTGATGGCCTCTAAGCGACGTACGCCTGAAGAAAGAGCGCCTTCAGAAATAATTTTGAACTGACCAATCTCGCCAGTGCTTTTTGTGTGCGTACCGCCGCAAAGCTCAACAGAGAACACCTTCTCACCTTCATCGCGCCCCATAGCAACAACGCGCACCTCAGAGTCATATTTCTCACCAAAAAGCGCCATTGCGCCGCTTGCCTTGGCCTCTTCAAGATCCATAACGCGTGTGATAACAGGGCTATCAGCCTTTATCTCATCATTAACAATCTGCTCAACTTGAGCGATTTGCGCCTTACTCATAGCCGTTGGTTGGCTAATATCGAAACGCGTACGCTTTTCATCTTGAAGCGAGCCTTTTTGGCTTACATGCTCACCTAGAACGCGGCGAAGCGCTTCGTGCAAAAGGTGTGTCACAGAGTGATTAGCGCGAATGGCTGAGCGGCGAAGATGATCAACTTCCATCTGTACGTTTTCGCCAACTTTAACCTCATCTGCCGTACGTACGACATGCGCAAACACGCCGCCTGCAAATTTACGACAATCAAGCACTTCAATTTCGCCGCGTGAATGCGTAAGGCTGCCTTTATCACCAACCTGACCACCACTTTCTGCATAGAATGGTGTTTGGTTCGTGACAATATAGCCTTCTTCACCGCCTTTAAGCATCTCAACGCGGTGTCCATCTTTAACAATCGCTAGAATTTGCCCTTCAGCCGCTTCTTTTTCATAGCCTAAAAACTCGGTCGGGCCATGATCATCGGCAATATCAAACCAGATTTTTTCATTCGCGGCATCACCGGTACCAGACCAAGCCGCACGTGCGCGGGCTTTTTGCTCATTCATACAGGCATCAAAACCATCTGTATCAACACCAATATCTTTAGCGCGCAAAGCATCCTGTGTGAGATCAAGCGGGAAGCCGAATGTATCATAAAGCTTAAAGGCAACATCTCCTGAGAGCTTCTCGCCAGTTCCCAGTTTTTCAGTTTCCTCATCCAGCATCTTCAAACCGCGATCTAGCGTCGTTTTAAAGCGCTTTTCTTCTGATTCCAACGTTTGAACAATAAGCTTTTCTGCTATTTTAAGCTCAGGATATGCCTCACCCATCTTGTCCAACAAAGTTGGATAAAGCTTATACATCAAAGGATCCTGCGCTCCCATTAAATGCGCGTGACGCATACCGCGGCGCATAATACGGCGCAGCACATAGCCACGCCCCTCATTTGAAGGCATCACCCCATCAGCCATTAAAAAAGCTGCTGAGCGTAGGTGATCGGCAATCACTTTGTGAGAAGGGCTTGCAATATCATAATGTGTTAAATCCGCTGAATGCTCGATCAGCGCACGCATAATATCGATATCATAATTATTATTAGAGCCCATAAGTGTTGCAGCAATACGCTCTAGCCCCATCCCTGTGTCTACACATTGTAGAGGCAGATCAATACGTGTATTGGCGTCAATTTGCTCATATTGCATGAAAACAACGTTCCAAATCTCAATAAAGCGATCACCGTCTTCTTCAGGGCTTCCTGGAGGGCCGCCCCAAATATGTTCGCCATGATCATAGAAAATCTCGGTACAAGGGCCGCAAGGGCCTGTATCACCCATGCGCCAGAAATTATCATCTGAATTAATGCGGATAATTTTATCATCACTAAAGCCGGCAACTTTTTTCCAAATACCCGCCGCTTCTTCATCCGTTGTATGCACAGTCACGCAGAGTTTTTCAGGTGGTAAACCGAAATTCTTCGTGACCATCTCCCATGCAAATGCAATCGCATCTTCTTTGAAATAATCACCAAAGGAGAAATTGCCAAGCATCTCGAAGAAAGTATGGTGGCGCGCTGTATAGCCTACATTTTCTAAGTCATTATGTTTACCGCCCGCCCGCACACATTTTTGTGCAGTTGTCGCGCGTTTATAATCGCGATGCTCTTTGCCCGTAAATACATCTTTGAACTGCACCATCCCTGAATTTACAAACATCAAAGTCGGATCATTATGCGGGACAAGTGAAGATGATGGCACAATTGTGTGTCCGTTCTTTTCAAAGAAGCCCAAAAATTCAGATCGAATATCCTGTACAGTTTTCATCGTTATGCTCAGCTATATTTACTATTAAAATTGATTATTTCTCACCTGTATACACGGCCTCGCGCCCCGCCGCAATAGAATCAAGTGATGGGATGTCCAGACCTTCACGCAGGCGATATATCCAATAATTAGAGAGCACCTTTTCTATATATTCACGCGTTTCTGCTGGCGGTATTAACTCAATGAACAGGAGTGGATCTGTCACATTTGGCCAGCGCTTTTTCCATTTATTGAGATTACCCGGCCCCGCATTATAAGCAATCAGCATATAGAGCAAATTATTATCAACCGATTGCAGTGATAAAAGCTCCTGTAAATAGCTTTGTCCGATCTGTAAATTTATTTCCGGCTCATCGGAGCGCTCGGCTAAATCCCCTGCCACATGGCGGGCTGTTGCTGGCATAAGCTGCATAAGCCCGCGTGCACCGCTATAACTCTCCGCTTCTGGATTAAAGCGCGATTCTTGTTTCATCACCGCATGGATTAAGCTTGTATCTAATTGCCAACCACCTTCAGGGGTCCACGGTACGAGCGGATAAAGCGCAGAGTCATAATAGCCACCTTCAGGACGCTCTAATAGGCTCGCCAGCCTCATAGATAAGGCCGGTAAATCTGCAAAAGAAGCAAAAGCCAAAAAGGCTTGGCTTTGCAGCTCATTTTC
>MDSZ01106194.1_pt1 | contig 28862 bp, 24 predicted proteins | sample 811201 | NCBI WGS metagenome assembly MDSZ01 (sample SAMN05326647, study PRJNA326480) | marine metagenome | isolation source: seawater | place: Indian Ocean: North | collected 2010 | reverse complement strand
TGCGGCTGTCTCGGATCTGAAGGCGGGGCAACAGGTCACTTCGTGTTTCTACCCCTTTTGGGAATCCGGTCCAGCATCAGCTACGAATCATCGGGCAACCGTGGGGTGTGACTTAGATGGAATGTTGACGAAATTTGTAACATTGCCGGCTAGTGCGTGGATCCCTACACCCAAGCACATGTCATCCTTGGAGGCTTCAACACTGCCATGCGCCGCCCTGACTGCCTGGGCAGCTTTATTCACCCGAGGGGGTTTGCGTCCAGGGCAGCATGTACTGATCCAGGGCACTGGCGGAGTTGCAGTTTTTGCTATTCAACTTGCCAAGGCGGTCTGTGCGAAAGTCACTGTCATTTCAAGTAGTGATGAAAAATTGGCACGCGCCACCGAGTTGGGCTCAGACTTTGGAGTGAACTACACAGAGTTCCCTGAATGGGATAAAAAAGTCATCGACGAGGTCGGCCAAGAAGAGATTGATTTGGTAATTGAGCTTGGGGGTGCGCAGACTCTTCAGAAATCACTGAACTGTTTAAAGGTTGGAGGAAGGGTCAGCATGATCGGCGTATTGTCAGGCAACGAGGTCTCGATGAGTGTCTCTGCAGTCTTAGCGAAGTGGATTGCCATTCAAGGCATCACTGTAAGTCACCGTGAGGACTTCCTCAGTATGAATCGATTCCTTGAAACTCAGCGTCTGCGCCCTATCATCGACACGGTCCTTCCGCTCAGTGATGCACAAGTTGCGTACGATGAGTTACCCCGTGGGCACCATTTCGGCAAGCTTGTTTTGGATCATGCCACTGGGTGAGCGCCTTCCCGCCACTAGAGGGCGCGATTTCCAGATTCTAAGTTCGGAACTTATTCAGTTTGGCTTGAAAATCAATTTACATTAATGCACGCTTTTGCGACGCATTATGAGGGAGAAAATGTTGAATACTGGGAAGATCTTAGCCGGATTTTTGGCGCCACACCCCCCTCACCTAGTTTACGGCGAAAATCCCCCGCAAAACGAGCCACAGAGCAAAGGTGGATGGGAGCCGTTGCGTTGGGCCTACGAGAGGGCTCGTGCAAATCTGGAAAAGTACAAGCCGGATGTGCTGCTTGTTCATTCTCCGCATTGGGTTACACAGCAGGGGCATCATTTTCTGGGGGTGCCGAACCTCAGTGGTAAGTCTGTCGATCCTATTTTCCCTAATCTATTTAGGTATTCTTTTGAGCTAAATGTTGATGTCGAGCTCTCCGAAGCCTGTTGCGAAGAGGCATCAGCCGCAGGGCTCACCACGAAAATGATGCGTAACCCCGAATTTAGGGTTGATTACGGCACCATCACAACTTTGCATATGATCAGGCCGCAGTGGGACATCCCCATAGTGGGTATTTCGGCCAACAACTCCCCATACTATCTCGGTACGAGAGAAGGTCTAGAGGAAATGGACATTCTCGGAACCGCGACTAGACGCGCCATCGAGAGCACTGGCAGAAGAGCAGTGCTTTTGGCTTCAAATACATTGTGCCATTACCACTTCAGTGAGGAGCCAGCAGTTCCAGAAGACATGTCTCAAGAGCATCCTCACGACTACGATGGGTATCTCTGGGATATGCGAATCATTGAGCTACTGCGTCGTGGCAAAACCGATGAGGTGTTTAAGTTGCTTCCGCAGTTTATCGACGAGGCTTTCGCAGAAGTAAAGTCGGGTGCCTTCACTTGGATGTTTTCGGCAATGGGTTACCCCAATATCCCTGGTGAGCTACATGGATATGGAACCGTGATTGGCACTGGCAATGCTGTTATGGAGTGGGATATGTCGGTATCGCCAGCAGCTTCGGCCGTAAATTGAGATGAGTGTAGTGTCAGCATTTCTTGTGCCGGGCTCGCCGTTGCCTCGCATCCAAAATAGTAATCCTCCGTGGAATGCCATGGCGAGGGCGTTGTCAGCGGCGGGCGCTGCGTTAATATCGGCCAGTCCGGACTCAATCGTCGTCTACTCTACGCAGTGGATCGCCGTGCTTGATCAGCTATGGCAAACAAAGAATCGAGTGGTTGGCAGGCATGTGGATGAGAACTGGCATGAGTTTGGCGCCTTGGAATATGACATATCGGTGGATGTGGATTTGGCAAATGCTTGTATTGATGCCAGTAGCTCAATCAATGTGAAGTCAAGAGCTGTGAATTACGATGCCTTCCCAATTGATACGGGCACTATTATTGCTAACTCTTTTCTAAACGAGCCTGGGAAACCGGTGGTTGTCACTTCCAATAACGTATATCACGATCTGTCAGTGACGGAAGCCATAGGTGAACTGGTAGCCAGAAGCGCCCGCGAGCAGTCTAAAAAAGTGGCCGTCGTAGGGGTCGGCGGTTTGTCTGGAGCATTTTTCCGACAGGAAATAGAGCCTGAGGAAGACAAAATTTTTTCTGAAGCAGATGACTCAGCGAATAGGGAAATGCTTGACCTAATCTGTTCGGGGAATTGTGAAAAGGCGATGGCGTTCGTGCCCGAATACAACGAGCGGGCAAAACCAGACATGGGTTTTAAGCACTTTGGCTTCCTTTCCGGCGCCTTAGGCTATAAATACTCCAAGGCTGAAGTGCACCACTACGGACCGCTCTATGGGTCGGGTGGTGCGGTAATCGAGTTTCAGCTCTAGTTACGCACATCATCCTGCAGCCTGTTGCAGGGGAGCGGGGCGTCTCTTGGCCCTCATAGGAGTATCGGCGACTTGGACGAGCTGCTCAGTTTTGTAGAGTCAGAGTTTGTTGAGTCAGGCGCTTGGTTGGATAACATTAACCCGCGCAACGGAGCTCGAATCAGCAGGGTGTCAGAGGCTAGCGACACTCATTTGGATCGGGCTGTTCGATCAGCCAAGCGGGCAGCGGAAACTTGGGGGCGCGCATCGGTTTCACTGAGGTCTGATTTTCTTCTAGCAATAGCAGCAGGGATTGAATCTCGGTTCGATGAGTTTGTGCAGGCTGAGAGTCTTGACACCGGTAAACCCATTGCTCAAGCCAAATCTTTAGATATACCCAGGGCTATATCTAATCTGAGATTTTTTGCCGCCTTAATTCAAGGAGAAACCTCGGACAGTTTTGTTACCACTGCAAATGACACCCCGTCCGCCCTGAACTACACGATTAGGAAGCCACATGGGGTAGTCGGCGTCATTTGTCCGTGGAACTTGCCGCTTCTTCTGCTCACTTGGAAAATCGCTCCAGCTTTGGCGACGGGTAATGCCGTAATTATCAAGCCCTCAGAGCACACTCCGACATCTGCTACTTTGCTCGCTCAAGTGGTAGCAGATATTGGGGCACCTGCAGGGCTAGTGAGTGTCCTTCATGGAACTGGTCCCATGTCAGTGGGACAAAAGATCGCGGCGCATAAAGGAATCGACGCCGTGACATTTACCGGATCCTCAGCGACCGGTGCAAAAATAATGGAAGCCGCCTCAAGGAGCGTTAAGCCACTATCATTCGAATTAGGTGGCAAAAACTCAGCGATAATATTCTCTGATGCGAATCTTGATGCCGCGGTTCACGGTGTTATTCGATCAGTCTTCTCCAACTCTGGGCAAATATGTCTTTGCACTGAGCGGGTGTATGTCGAGCAAGATATTTTCGAATCCTTCTTATCGAAGCTGACTGAGGCGGTTCAAGCGCTGTCCTTTGAGGAATCAGGTGAACAGGCCATAACACTCGGCCCACTCATAAGTAGCAATCAAAGAGACAAGGTGCTGAGTTTCTTCGATCTGGCCATTGAGGAAGGAGCCAATTTGATCGTCGGGGGAAAAGCCCAACTTTTCGGAGATGATAGGGATACTGGTTTCTACGTTCAGCCAAGTGTATTTACAGGTTTACCTCGAAACTCAAGGTTTGTAAGGGAGGAAATTTTTGGACCCGTTTGTCACATCGAAGGATTTTCCTTGGAAAAAGAGGTGGTCGCTGCGAGCAATGACTCGAGCTTCGGGCTTGCTGCATCGATTTGGACAAATGACCTTCACGTAGCGCATCGGGTCGCTCCCCAACTCAGTGTGGGCATGGTCTGGATAAATGATTGGTTTCGGCGAGATTTAAGGGCGCCCTTTGGTGGAACAAAGCTGTCTGGCGTCGGTCGCGAAGGAGGGCATCACTCCTTGGATTTTTACGCGCCGCCCTCAAATATTTGCCTCTCTATTGCAGGTGACATTTGATTCGGGCAGAGATAATTATGAGAGATATGATATGCAGCAATCAGATCTAGAGACTTTCGCCGCAAAACTCGATTCAGCTGCGCAAAATGCTGTTGCTATGAGCCAGATCACTTTGCAGCACCCACTGACCGTGGAGGAGGCTTATCAAATACAGAGACGTGTAGTCGCGAAGAGACTGCAAAGGCGAGGGCAAATTTGCGGCCTTAAAGTTGGCTTTACGTCGCAAGCGAAGAAGATTCAAATGGGGGTGGATCAGGTCATTTTTGGGCATCTCATCTCGGATATGCAGATTCAGAACTTCGGCGAAGTTTCGATAGCGCGGACAATTCATCCGAGGGTTGAACCAGAGTTAGCGTTTAGGTTGGCGGAGGATGTTGATTATGTGCTGTCGCCCGCATCGGCAATGTCCACGGTAGATGCAATAGCCCCTGCTATGGAAATTATTGATAGCAGATACCAAGACTTCCAATTTTCTTTGACCGACGTGATCGCTGATAACTCATCGTCCTCGCATTTTGTTGTCGGTGATTGGCGGCCTCCCAAAATAGATGTTGCCAATCTCAGCATGACGCTATCGGTAGATGATAGGCCGCCGCTTACGGGCTACTCCCATGAGATATCCGGGCATCCCATAAACTCTCTCGTTGAACTTAGTGCTCTAGCAGTTCGGCACGGGATAGTGCTGAAGGCTGGTTGGATTATTTTGGCAGGGGCGGCGACTGAAGCTATTGCGATAAGAGGGGCAAATAGGGCGAGTTGCAGCGTGGCTGGACTTGGTGACGTCGAGGTATACATTGGATAAGCATTCGATTATCAGCCGCACCGAAGCATTCACCCTTGATGGCGGAGCTCGCACAAGAGGTTCATTTCCTCACGTAAAAAGAGCTGGAGATTTGTTGTTTGTTTCTGGCACCAGTTCTCGGCGACCTGACAACAGCATTGCTGGGTCCAGCGTCTCTGAATCGGGAGAGAGAGTGTTATGTATTCGCTCGCAGACGCAGGAGGTGATTAAGAATATCGATAAGATATTAGCCACTGCAGGTGCCTCGATTCAGGACTTGGTAGAGATCACGGCGTTCTTGGTGAATATGAACGACTTTGAGTTGTACAACGAGACTTATGGAGAATTCTTCACAGAGCAGGGCCCCGCTCGCACTACCGTTGGAGTGAGGGAGCTGCCTCACCCCGATTTGTTGATAGAGATAAAGGCGGTCGCTTTTAAGCCCTTAGATGAGAATTGAACGAGATTTGAGGTGGCTGCGATGAGGCTTCTTAGCACAATTTTTTTGGCTTGCTTTTCCTTAGCTGCGCTTGGTGAGAGCACAACCGACCAGATTTTGCCAGAGAAGTGGTGGCCTTCGGAATGGGGGGAACAAGACGAGTTGGGAGCCATGAACAGGCTCGGTTCGCACAAAGTGCTTGAGGCTGCCGCTCTGATATCGCAGGGTAAAGTTTTCGATTTATCACGTACCTTAGATGAAAATATTCCCCTGTTTGCTTTAACTCCTGGACGACGTAAGTACACACTCTCTATACCTGGCGCCCCTACATGGGGCCCAATGGGTGAAAATAAATTGGCGTGGAATGAGGACTTCATATCTGGTCATCTCTCTCAAGATGGGACCCAGTTCGACTCGTTGGCACATATGGCCACGGAGCTGGGAAAGCCCGGGGACCTAAACGAGCTGCGCTACTACAACGGATTTAGTCACTCAGCCATTGCCACGAGCAGGGGTTTCCAACGGTTGGGAGTGGAAAAGACTATTCCGATCTTTACCAGAGGAGTGCTTATAGACGTCTCGGGTTACAGAGGGCGAATGCTTGAAAGATCAGAGCAGATTACTGTTGATGATTTGCTGGGAGCGCTAGAGGCTCAAGGTATGTCAGTAGAGGATATCAAGCCCGGAGACGCACTCTTTTACCATACCGGCTGGGGTGCACTATGGGGCGTGGATAACGCAAAATTTAACAGTGGAACGCCAGGGCTCTCGATTCCGGCGGGTGACTGGGTAGTGGAGCGCAAGGTTGTAATGGTAGGTACCGACAATTGGGCTGTTGAAGCCATACCCAGTCCAGATCCACGTTGGTTCGCTCCAAACCACCAGAAGTTTCTAGTAGAAAATGGTATCTACATCATGGAAAACCTTGATTTTTCCGGGTTGTTAAAAGATAGAGTTTACGAGTTTGCTTTTATTTTTGCGGCAGTACCGATGAGGGGAGCAACTGGCTCACCGGCCAGACCAATCGCGGTCAAATAATGCACAGGGGGGAAGCCATAGGTGAAGCCATAATAGTTTCTTGGCGCTGACTAGCGTCACCTCGCTCGCTTATTCAGTCGGCCGTTCGCTCTCGGCTGTTGTTAAATGCGTGCCGCACTCTACCTCCGGTTAAGGCTGTGGGCAGACTTCCAACGCGGTTCGCCACTTCGATTAATTTGCCTAGATGCACACCAGTATCGACCGACATCTCCTCAAATAACCAAACTAAGTCTTCCGTAGCAACATTACCACTGGAGCCCGGCGCAAACGGGCAGCCACCGAGGCCTGCCACTGAGGAGTCAAATGTTTTAACCCCCTCTCGCCAAGCCGCTAGACAATTGGCGATACCGGTCCCGAACGTGTCGTGGGCATGAAACACCCATTCTTGAAAGTCGAAGAGCGTGTTTAGGCTGCGGAATAATTCTGTCACTTTAGTGGGCGGACAACGGCCAGTGGTGTCGCATATTGCTATTTCTACATTTGAGGAAATGGCCAATATTTCACCGGCTAAGTTTGTCACCTTGGAAACGCACATTGCGCCCTCGAATGGGCAATCCAAAGCTGTAGCAATATTTACTCGCATTGAGGTCTCAGGCGGGTGCATAGCATGTATTGCCTTCAGTTGGGCGACCGAGTCCTCGACGCTCAATCGGACATTATGCTGGTTGTGTGTTGGCGACGCCGAGAGCACGAAAACCAGCTTTTTTGCACCAAAATCTAAAGCACGCTCCGCATGTCTTAAATTTGGCACTAATATCTGCGATCGACAAGCACTGAGTTGATTCCCATTGTGAATAATCCTTTTCGCGTCTGATAACTGCGGCACGGCTTTTTCGCTAACAACAGAGGTAATCTCTATCCTGGAAAGGCCAGAGTCGTGTAATCCGCGGATTATTTCTTCCTTTTCCCTCGTGGGTATAAAGGCAGTAACGGATTGAAATCCGTCGCGTGGGCCGACTTCAACTAGATTTACTTTTACAGGAACGTCCACAGGTCACCCAGAGCCCAATTTATCTATGTTCAATGAAAGCGAGAAGTGTATTCATGGTGCTAGCTCAGCTGTTCGCACCCAAAATAAGGTCTTTGGCTACATCGCTTAACACTTGATCTTTCCTAACAAGGTCTAAGTGCGAAGCGATTTCGATTGCCGTGCATAAAGCCGCTGACACCACGGGGACTCGGAAATCCGAAGCGACCACTCCTAGTGCTCGCAATGATGGCATTTGAACGCATGCAGAAGCGATCACCGCGTCGACTGGCTCTTCTCCCAGTAACGTAATGTGGTCTACCAGTTTACTCTCATTTAATTGGGCGACTTTGCTGTTATCAGGCTCTGATAAAGAGATAGATCGGACGGTACGGAAGCCCTCAGCGCTCAAATAATTTTCCACAACTGAAGTCAATTCAGGCTTGTATGGTGCTACCAGGGCGATTTTGCTCGCACCCATTCCCCTTAAAGTTCGCACTAGGGCTCCGGCACTTGTGATAGTGGGAACAGTCTTGCCAACATCTGCAACGACTCGGCATATGTTTTCCTCTAGTTGCCTATGTGCGCCGGCTCCCATAAACATGGTTGCTACCAGGCATGCGTGGGCAACCGCGTCGACGTTTGCATCGGCAATCTCCTTTGCGCACCGTTCCGAATCAGCAGCCATATTGCGCAGCTCCTCATCTGTTACTCGCTTCATCCTAGTTCTGCTGGAGTGAAAGGTGATCCGCTGATCCCTCAATAGAGCACATTGATGTAGGTACTGAGGAACTTCAGTCTCCATAGTGACGTTTGAACTGGGGACTATTAAACCCACTCTTAATGTCAATCGAAGCCTCCGCTATTTAGTTCCCTGTGATTCTGATGTTCGCACTCTGCGATAATTTGTGTGTCTGCAGGCGAAGATTAACTCGGGGTGGGACACTCGAGTAGACGCTGACAGCTCTGAGTATGTCTTGAAGTTCCAAGCAAAATCAATCAACATTCAAATAGTTGGTGGAAGGGTAACTTAGGGGAGTTAACAGCCTCGAGAATTCTTGTGTAAGCTGTTTCACTCCTTACAAAGCAAATTGATAGTTTTACGTATCAGAGGAATAAATAATAAATGTGTTCCATTCATCTTGATTTACTCGGCACCGAGACTAATTTCTACGACACGGGTAAATACACAACTCGAGCAATTGAAGTCAAAAACGACAAGGTTCCGCTATTTTTGCTTCATGGTGGCGGCGGGCACGCAGAGACTTATTCCAGAAATATGTTATCCCTCGCAAAATCGTGCCGCCCAATCGCGATAGATTTTATTTGGCATGGAATGTCGTCTGCCCCAGATTTTTCAAATGATCCGCCAAGCTCCTCCTCGCATTGGGTGGCCCAATTCACGGATCAGGTAATAGACCTTATGAACCACATGGGGATAGAGAAGGCTTCCATCGAGGGAGAGTCCCTCGGTGGTTGGATAGCCTATGACATGGCGATAAATTATCCAGATAGAACTCATTCCGTGATCCTTAACACCACTTGGGGTATGGCGTTGGATCCTGAGAAAGTTCATGAAGGAGAGAGTGACTTGAAGGCCCTCAGAGAGACTTCGGTGAATGCTTTATTGAACCCGACTGAGGAATTGTTGAGAAAACGATTAGAATGGTTGATGCCCTTGGGTGGCGTTACTGATGAATTGGTAGCCCTCCGGAAGGCCTTATGGGAGATTCCGCGGACTCAGAAGGCACTTCTAGAATATTATGATCGCTTGTTCGCCCCCAACATTAGTGACTTTTACTTTACAGAGAGTGAGATCTCTACTATCAAGTGCCCCACGCTGGTGATGTGGACCGATAAGAATCCTGTACACGGCGTGGACGCTGCGGAGCGGATAACAGAGCTTGTACACGGCGCGGCAATGCACGTCATGAAAGACTGCGCTCATTGGCCACAGTGGGAGCGTCCAGAGGAACACGACACTACGGTTTGCCAGTTTTTAGATACTATCAACGGTTGAAATCTTTATAAGCACAGGAGTGGTTTTTGATGGATGAGCAACAGCCTTCAGGCCATGAAGCAAGCCCACTAGAGGATGATCAGATAGCTGAAGTGCGGGCTAAAAAACCTGTAAGAAGACGCACAAAAGAGGGGACAGGCAAATCCTCAGTGAGGCTAAACGATCAAAAGACTCAAAGTCAGTATGAACCCTACAAAGAAGCTGCGTGGGGATTCATCAACCACTGGTACCCCGCGGTCTTCAGTTCCGAGCTGCAAGAGGATCAAGTTGAGGGAGTTCAGATATGCGGCATTCCGATCGTATTGCGCAGGGTAGACGGGCAGGTTTACGCCCTTAAAGATCGATGCGTGCATCGTGGCGTCAGGATGTCGGCGAAGCCAATGTGTTTTAACAAAGAGACGATATCCTGCTGGTATCACGGTTTTACTTTTAATCTGAAAACTGGGAACTTGGATACCATAGTTGGTAACCCAGACGATAAGTTGATTGGCACGACCGGCGTTACAACTTACCCGGTTCATGAAGTTTGTGGGATCGTGTTTGTATTTGTGCGCGAGGACGAGTTTCCGTTAGAGGATGTGCCGCCCCTCAAGCACGATCTACCTGTGATGTTTCCAGATAGCAGCGAGCGATTCCCGCACCCCTTGTGGCCTGCGGCGCCCCATATCTTGCACGAGGACGCGATCGGGTTGGGGATTCACAGAACCGGTGAATCTAATTGGCGGGTGGCGTGCGAGAACGGGTTTGACAATGCCCACATACTCATTCACCAAGACAATATGATCGTGCAGTCAAACAATTGGGTTCTACCTTTGGGAATTAGGCCGGTCTCCAATGATTGCATCACTACTTTTGAGGATGATGACGGGCCTACCGGGCTGATGCAGTGGTTGTTCTCCGACAGATGGGAGCCAATCTTAGAAAACAAAAAGCTCGGCATATCTGTCAATGGAGTGAATGGCCGAATGTATCGCACTTCCTTCTATCTACCTGGGGTGTTGTTGGTGGAAAATTGGCCGGAAGAATATATCGCTCAGTACGAATGGTATGTGCCGATAACGGATGACACCTACGAATATTGGGAGGTTTTGGTTAAGCGTTGCACCACCCCAGAGGAAGTCGAGCAATTTAAATATCGTTACCGGACTGTCTTAGAACCGATGGCGTTAAAGGGTTTCAATAACTGTGACCTCTACGCGCGGGAGTCTATGCAAGATTTCTATGGAGATGGGTCTGGGTGGGATGATGAGCAACTGGTGGATACTGATGTGTCTCCCATAACATGGCGAAAATTAGCTTCTCGTTGTAACAGGGGAATCGCGAAGCCTGGTATAGGCGTCAATGGCTCAGTAAAGGCTTCTAGCCTTAGATTACGAGACGTGAGCGAGGGCGTGCCGTCACGCTACTTCGTGAGAAAGGTCGAGTTTTAAACTGTAGATCAACGAACCATGCTTGATAGGACATCCAGTAATAGGGTCTCGGTAACCTTTTCAGACGGCACTAAAGCGGAATTTCAATCGAGTCCGCGCACACCAATACTTGATGACGCGCTGGCGGCTGGGCTTCCTATCATGAGCCAGTGCAAAAGTGGGAGTTGTGGGACTTGTGTGGCCTCCTTGGTGACCGGTCTTGCGCCGCCCATCGTCGATCTGGCTGGTTGCTTGTTGGACTCGGAGCTGCATGAGGGGAGGCGGCTACTGTGCTCCAGCTATGCTGACAGTGATTGCGAATTCTCTCTGGACTACCCGAGTTCCGTTGGAGCTGCCACACCCAAACTCGCCAACGTTTTTGTTGATGGAGTTGAGTGGGTAGCAGAGGACGTGGTGAGGTTGACGACTGAGCTCGCTGACGGGGATTGGATGGATTTCTGTCCTGGCCAGTATATGCGAGTGGGCATTCCAGATACCAATATAACCCGCTCATACTCTGTATCAAGCTGCCCAGAAAAACTGCCTAAGTTAGAGTTCTTGATTAAAGTGGTACCGAACGGGCATTTTTCAGATTACCTTGCGAGGGAAATAAGGATAGATGACGTCTTATCTTTGGAGGGCCCTTTTGGGTCTTTCCAATTGCGAGAAGACCATAAGAAAGCGAAACATATATTGGTCGCTGGGGGGACCGGCTTAGCTCCAATAATCTCGATGCTTGATACGATCAGAACTCTACCCGGCACCAAGCCAAGAGTATTATTATCATTTGGCTGCAGATCCGAAAAAAGTTTATTTTGCGAGGATATTTTAGAACTGCGGGCAGCATGGATGTCGAACTTAGAGACACGCATCTCACTAACTAGGCCAAGTGAGGAATGGGGAGGCAGGATTGGAAATCCACTATCGGCGATCTCCACCGAAGACATAAGTGAAGATTCAGTAGCTTATGTGTGTGGTTCCTCTCGGCTCGTAACATTCGCAATAGAGGACTTGGTGGCAAAAGGGCTTGATGAAACGCGGATTTTTTCTGAGAAGTTCTTGGCAGAGTAAAAATCATAAATCCTGGGGAGTAGTCGTTATGAATGTGAACGGATTGGGGTATTTAGGAGTGAGCACCACGGACCTTGAGGCGTGGAAAGACTTAGCAGTTAGCGTCTTTAGTATGGAGGTTATAAAAAAAAGTGATGAAGACGCTTTTTACCTTCGTCTAGATGATTGGCACCACAGACTCTCGATAACATCCTCTGATACCGACTCGGTGTCGTATGTGGGCTGGGAAGTCCAGAACGAGGAGAGCCTGGATGGTTTAGCGAGGAAATTAAATGATAATGGTGTGGAAACTAAACTTGGGGGCGAAGCGCAACTCAACGACAGGAAAGTAACAAAACTCTACAACTTTATAGACCCCGCTAGCGGTTTTGCTTCTGAAATTTTTTATGGGCCAAAGCTAGAAATGCGTCCGTATTCGCCTGCGAGGGGAATCGCTGGCTACAGAACTGCGGAATGTGGCTTGGGGCATGTCGTTTATTTTGTAGAGGATTACGCTGCGAGCGTCCAATTTTATAGAGATGTGCTCGGTTTTCGTATCTCTGACTACATTATCTGGGACGAGGGCGATAATCACTTTGACGTAACGTTTTTCCACTGCAACCCACGGCACCACTCGTTGGCAGTGATGCCTCCTTTCGGTCCGTTCAAGGGTGGCGACTTCAACCATCTCATGTTGGAGTCCAGGTCCATTGATGATATCGGATATGCCTATGACATTGTGCAAGACAAAGGCATACCAGTAATGATGGGCATGGGTAAGCATACCAATGACCATACTCAGTCTTTTTATATCGTCACGCCGTCTGGGTTCGGCATAGAATACGGAGCAAATAGCCGGCTAGTTGGTGATGATTGGGCCGTGAAAACCTATGACGCGCCCGCAATGTGGGGACATCGTGCTCCAGCATAGTACGTCACTTAGTTTATGTTTGAGATGAACTTTTTATGCTCATGCTCAGTAAGTGAACTTTCAGAAGGCTTATCTTTAAAGAAAATTTCACCCGAACAGATTATTCGCAGCCATTTGGACAGAATAGAGGCTCGCGATCCTGAAGTGCAGGGCTGGGCGTACCTTGATCCTGTAAAGTGCATGTCGGCAGCCAGAGCACTTAGTGTCGACCGACCTCGAGGACTGTTTTACGGCATACCGTTTGCGGTGAAGGATGTCTTCGAAGTGGAGTCTACCCCTAGGTCGTATGGGAGCAGTTTGTTCGCTTCTGAAGTTTCCTCAAGATCCAGTTCAGTTGTAGAAAAGCTGCGCGACGCTGGTGGCATTTGTCTGGGTAAGACGGTGACTGCGGAGTTTGCTCTGTATAAGCCTGGGAAGACACGGAATCCTCACAACGTCGGGCATACTCCTGGTGGATCCTCAAGCGGTTCTGCGGCGACTGTCGCTGATTATCAGGTTCCTGTAGCACTGGGGACTCAGACAGCCGGATCCATTATCCGACCGGCCAGTTATTGTGGTGTGATTGGATTCAAGCCTACATTGGGTCGTTATAGCCGAGATGGGGTTTTAGAAACGTCACCCACACTCGATACGATTGGTTTTTTTTGTCGCACCGCTGAGGATGCTTTACTAGTTGATCAGGTATTAGCAGAGCAAGAGGAGATCCCTCGGGCTGGAGGAGCGTCGACAAAGTTCACGGTAGGTGTTTACCAGCATCCAAATATCGGTGAGGCGTCTTCTATTGTAAGAGCCGCTTTGGAGGTGGTGGAGAGCAAGTTCACAAAAAAAATGTTCGACGTAAAAACAGTAAGACCAACCTCTCGATTTCTCGACCTAAATAGCATCCATAGAGTTGTGCATGCCTTTGAGGCGAGGAAATGTCTGTTATCTCTGGAAGGGTTTCGAATAGACAAAGTGAGCAGTTCGACCAGGGAATTTCTAGATGCTGCTCAGACGATCTCCGAATCAGAATATGACGACTCCGTCGGCAGACTGACGGAGATGAGACAGTGTCATCTCGAATTGTTTGAAGGTTGTGACGTATTAGTAGCGCCTGCTGCGCCGGATTATGCGCCGCGAGGTTTAGACGGCACTGGTGATCCGGTTTTTAATCGTATGTGGACGGCTTTAGGCGTGCCGTGTGCCGCGTTCCCGGTGATTGACTTCCCCGAATCACTGCCTCTGGGCTTGCAGTTGATTGGACGTCCCGGTGAGGATCAAAACTTATTGGGCATCCTTCAGCTGATAACCACTTAGGGGCCGCTTTGCATATTGGGCACGTGAACAAAAGGAGTAGAGCATGAAACCGACGACGCCAAAAGCATTGAGTGCAGATATGGAGAAGGCTTATGAAGCATGTTGCAAGTGCTTGGATGCCGGCAGGCTCAAGACCCTATTACATGCCCTCACTGATATTCACAGTCCTACCGGCGCCACTCGAGCCGCATCGGAATTCATGGTGGAACACCTCAATCAAATGGGTCTGCCCAGTAAGTACATGGAAATGAACGATATCAGTGGCAATGTGTTAGGAGAGTTGAAAGGAGAAGGAAGAGGGGCCACGTTACTGCTGTACGCGCCGATTGATACCCATTTGGAGGGCGACGATTCAGATCTTCCATGGGCCGGTCGAAGGCAGGAGGTGGATATGCGTCCTCAGGCCAAGTTAGTAGATGACTGGGTTTACGGGCTTGGATCTAGTAATCCCAAGGCAATGGTTGCGACTTTGACTGAAGTAGCAAATGCGGTTATCGACTCAGGAATTGAATTGAAGGGTAATCTAAATATCGCGTTCGCGGATGGTGGAATGCCCGTCAATGTGCCGTCGCGTGATAATGCTGGCATGTCCAATGGTATCGAGCATTTGCTAAATAGAGGGCTTGCGCCAGACTTCTGTATCATCATGAAACCGTGGATTTGGGTTTACCACGAAGAGCCTGGCATGGGTTGGTTTAAGATTACAGTGCACGGCACCTTAGGATACGCAGGAGTACCTCGAGGCACACCTGGGTTCAGAAGTTCCATCGTGCCAGCAGCACAATTGATCACTGCCTTAGAGACTTGGTTACAAGAGTACACTGACAGAAATACTTCCGGTGTTGTAAGACCTGACGGATGGATCTCTGCGTTGCGTTCGGGCTGGCCGGACCGTCCTGCTTTCCCCTCGGCGGCGACTGAAATATTCTTTGATGTCCGTATCAACCCTCGCACATCGCCCGCTGAGGTGAAGGCGCAGTTTGCTGAGTTTATGGAGGCCTTTTCTCAGGAAAACCCCGACATAGAAATTGATTGGGAAATGTACGGGTCTGTTCCAGGGGGTACTACCGACCCGGATAACTGGATAATTCAGTCTGCAAGGCGAGGGTGGGAGCGGGTTGAGGAAAAAGAATATTCTGATCCTGATCTGCTCGGAGGGCAGACAGATGGCGCAGCTATTCGCCGACTTGGTATACCCACTGCCAGATTGGGATGGCCTTGGCCCGCGGAAAACTCCCCTGAGAGGGTTGCCGAAGGCTTAGGGGGGATGGGTGCTACCTATGTGCCCGACTTGATGCCCTGCGCTAGAAAAATCTTATATGCCCTCATCGATACTCTCATGCGAGATCGCCATGAAGTTGTCTAAGCAGGAATCGCGCAAGAACAAATAGATGTTTAGTCACTTTGCGAATTCCGTAGTTTCAGAGACAGCATTCTCGGTGTTGGCGCGTGCTCAGGAATTAGAGGTGGCAGGCAAGGACGTAATCAGGTTAGAAATTGGCGACAGTCCCTTTCCCAGCTCTACCCAAGCACTGTCGGCAGGGTCTGAGGCGGTGCTCTCAGATAAATGCCACTATGTTTCATCGAAGGGAATTGGTGAACTGAGAAGGGAGGCAGCACGCTACGTAAATAGGGAACACGGGGCCGAGGTTGATGAGAGTAATATTCTCGTTGGTAATGGCGCCAAAATCTTCCAGCAACTTTTTTGTGAGCTTTTTTTAAACCCAGGCGATGGGGCACTCGTTTTTTCTCCTTTTTTTCCAACATATAGCGCTAATATCAGCCGGCGGGGCGGCAGGCTTATCACTTCCAAGCTGCTCCAGAAAAACAAATTTAGACCCGCTCTAGATGACGTTAAACGCTTCCTCGAGCAAGACGAGGCGCCGAAAGCAATTTTCCTAAACAGCCCCCATAACCCCACTGGGGGCGTAACCACGGAGGAAGACGTAGCTGATATTTGCTCATTGATTCTGAGCAAAGAGAACGTATTTTTATTTAGTGACGAGCCATATGATCAAATGGCGTGGTCTGGAAAGCACGTCAGCCCAATCGGTCAGCGGGATATGTTAGATCGTTGTGTGGCGGTTTACACCATGAGCAAGTCGTACAGTATGAGCGGATGGCGAGTAGGTTTTGGTGTCAGCTCCAAACAAAACATTGAAAAGCTCTCTGTGCTCGCAAACACCAGCTTCTCTTGCGTGTCCCCATTTTCCCAAATTGCTTCCGCAGCTGCTCTAAGAGAGGGCAATATTGAGCGCGACGAGAGAATGACGGTTTTTAAAGAGCGCGTTGCGCGCTTTGCTAAGGCACTGCAGAAAATAGACGGCGTGAACTGCCTTGTTCCAGACGGAGCCTTCTATGTGTTTCCAGATGTATCAGAGTATTGCAAAAGTTACTGCATTACCTCTCACGGGCTAGCTACTTATTTATTAGAGGCCGCTGATTCGGCAGTTGGTGTCTCTTGCCTCGGTGGCGAAGCTTTTGGTGAGGATGGTTACGGTTATATTCGCATGAGCTGCGCTGAATCATCGGATCGACTGCAAATTGCCGCCGAATTTTTAGAAATTCATCTGAAAGACACGGTGAGGGTGAAAAAATTTGTCGCTGACAATCCACTTTATTTCTCAACGCGTTTATAAAAGGGGATCGGCCTCTGATGAAACTTGCAGTGTTACCAGGGGACGGCATAGGTCCAGAAATTATGGCTGAGGCACTTAGGGTTCTGGATTATATTGTTGACGACGAAGACCTTGACGTAGAGATGGAGTCTGGCCCTCTTGGTGCTCAGGCTTACTTGGATTACGGTGATCCGTTCCCAGATTGCACGAAAGCAATCTGCGATAGCGCTGACGCGATTCTTAAGGGCCCTGTAGGCTTAGCTCATAATGAGACACAGAAAATTCCTCTGGAGCTTCGGCCGGAGCGTGGCGCGATACTCCCGCTGCGCAAAAGATACGATACCTATGCAAATTATCGGCCGGTAAGATTGAGTCCGGAAATGAAGCAGTTTTCCCCTCTGAAGAACGAGTTGTTAGAGGAGGGTATCGACTTCGTCATAGTTCGCGAGTTGGTGGGAGGGTTGTACTTTGGAGAGAAATCGCAGGGCATTAATCGTGACGGTTTGAGATACGTATGTGAGACATTGGAGTATGACGAGGCGCAAATTCGGAGAGTCGTCGTCGCAGCGTTCGACTTGGCCTCAGGTAGAAGAGGATGCTTACACAATATACATAAAAGTAATGTGCTTTTGTCCAGTGAGCTCTGGAACGAGGTGGTGCAAGACATTCATCAAGATTATCCCAACGTGGAGGTTGTCCACATGCTTGTGGATGCGGCCGCAACTGCGATGTGTCTCGACCCCAGTCAATTTGATGTCATGGTGATGGAAAATATGTTCGGGGACATCCTTAGTGACCAGGCTGGAGGAATCTTGGGGTCACTGGGCCTTATGCCGTCTGCTTGTGTTGGTGATAACAAATCGTATTTTGAACCGTCACATGGGTCGGCGCCGGATCTGTGCGGGCAGAATGTTGCCAATCCTTATTCAATGATTGGCAGCCTCGCGTTGATGTTTCATGTAGCTATGGATAGAGAAGATCTGGCTGACCGAGTGTGGTCAGCGTTGTTTCGAGTTTTGGAACGAGGCACTGTCACCCAAGACCTTGCTCTTCACTGCTCCTCATTGAATGTCGTAACCACGTCTGAGTTCGGTTCCTCAGTCTTAAAGGAACTTGCCAAACAATAAGGTCTCGGGTCCATCGCGATCACACTATTTCTATTCCGTGTTTAGCAATCGGAAGAACTTTCAAATACTCACCTCGCAACTTTGCTATCGCGTTGCACACAGCTGGTGCAACCGAGGGAACCCCCGTTTCACCAGCTCCAGTTGGCGGTGAACTACTTGAAACTATGTGAGTTTCAATGTCAGGACATTGGCGAAACCTGAGTGGTCTGTAAGTGTCAAAGTTTGATTGACGTGGCGTGCCTTTCTCGATCTCAATCTCGCCGTAGAGAGTGGAGGAAAGCGCTAGTGCCGCGCCGCTCTCCATCTGTGCCCTCACAGCGTCAGGATTTACCACAGTTCCTAAATCTACAGCGTAAACGATTTTTGAGATTTTGAATTTATCTTCCGCCACTTGGATCACCTCTGCGAGGTTGGCAACATACGTGCCATAGAACTCATGCACTGAGATCCCATGGGCCCTCCCATCTTTGCCCAGCCCTCCATTCCATCGACCTGTTTCTGCCGCCAGCTCAAGCACCCGTTTTACCCTGTCTTCTTTAATGTGCCCGAGTCTAAATGCCAGTTGATCGGCGCCGGACCTATCTGCGAGCTCGCTCATGAAAGTCTCAACAAAGAAAACATTGTGCGAGTGCCCTACGGACCTCATCCACTGAACGGGCACAAGATTTTCAGTATGGTGAACGTCGATGACTTTATCCTGAATGTCGTATACGAGATTACCCACTGCATCCACCGTGGTTAGATCGATGTTCTCCGGCCCGATAAAGCTCAGGGTGTCATGATCGATTGCCGGTTGACCAACGATGCGTTGCGCCCACGAGCCTATGGTGCCGTCCTGTTTGAGCGCCGCAGACACCTTGGATAAAACAAAAGGGCGATACCACCCTCCTGTAATATCGTCCTCTCTAGACCAAACTAACTTAATGGGGCTTTTTCTCGCAGCCTCGGCGTGTTTGAAGATTTGAGCCGCCTCCACAATCCAGTCCGATTTTGGGCAGGCTCTCCGCCCAAAGCTTCCTCCCATGGGGAGCGTATGTAGTCTGACTGAAGAGGCGTCAACTTGCAGAGTCTTTACAATTGCGGCCTTGTCTGCGAATTGATAATGGGTGCCAGTTTGAACATGAATCAAGCCGTCACGCTCGAATATAGTGCAATTTAGTGGTTCCATTGGAGCGTGGGCGAGGTAGGGCGCAACGAATTCTGACTCCATTGTCACAGCGCCATTTTCTTGCGCATACTTGCTTGGGCCAAGACTGGGTTTTAATTGGTAGTCCATCCCTGGGATCGGATTAAAGGTAAAAGCTTGGCCAGGCGTTATTGCAAGCCTCCTGTATTTTTCTTCAATGTCTGCAGTCGAAAGATCCTGTCCAGCGGATTCATCCCATTCAATTACGAGGGCTTTTTTCCCCGTGTCAGCCACCCAATAGTTTTCGCCAATAACGGCCACACCCGTCGGAATTTTAACGACTTCGCGAACGCCCGGTATCTTTAACGCTTCGGAAGGGTCGATGTGTCGAATCTGAGCTCCAAATGATGGGGGATGAGCCACAACAGCAGTCAGAGCACCCGGCACCTTTAAATCCATCCCATAGCTATGTGTGCCATTAACCTTGTTTGCAACATCAATGCCTCGTTGCGAGGTGCCGATGACGTTGAATTCACTCGGATCTTTGAGTTCGACAGTATCTGGAGCCGGCATATCAGCAACTATGGGTAGTGCACGATTAAAGGGTATACGCTCTCGTCCGTCGCAAATTAACTCACCGTTAGTTAAGGAAATACTCCTCACTTCTTTATCAAGCAGTTCGCTCGCCGCCTCGCGCAATATCTGATGAGCCGCAGCTCCCGCTTTTCGGTACGGCAAATAAAATACTTTGATGCTCGAACTAGCCGCGGTCATCTGCGGTGACCCCGGAAAAAAAGAGTTGCCAAAAGCAGACGAAACAGGCGCCGAGACTACCTCAATCTCGTCTAATGGGGTGTTGAGCTCTTCTGAAACTAGCATCGCTAATCCAGAAAAAATATCTTGTCCCATTTCCCCTTGTCCCACAAAGACCCTTACGGCGCCGTTTGGAAGTATGCTAAGGAAGTCGCTGGGAGAAAACGCCAGATCTTGATCAAAGCCCGCTGCAAACGAGGTGATGGATTCCCCCATGATGCTAAGAACAAGTCCGTTTCTGGCACTGGCGAGAAAATCCCTTCTAGACTGAATCACTGCTTACGTCCGATGAGATTGTTGAGACTGATTTGATGGCCTTCTTTATTCGGGGGTATGTGCCACACCGGCATATGTTTCCAGACATGCCTTGATCAATCTCAGCGTCTGTAGGGTTAGGATGTTGCCGAAGCAGTGCTGCTGCAGACATTAATTGGCCTGATTGACAGTAGCCACATTGTGGAACGTTGTGCTCGACCCAAGCATTTTGGAGTGACGACTCAGGCAGATTAGCTAAGCCTTCAATGGTGGTAATTTCTTGATGCGCCACTGCTGAGAGTGGCGTGACACAACTTCTGGCTGGGCTATCGTTTATTAGGACAGTGCAGGCGCCGCATTGCGCCTTCCCGCATCCAAACTTAGTTCCTGTTAGCTCTAAAATGTCGCGTAACACCCATAAAAGAGGCATGTCGTCGGGCGCATCCAACTCATACTCTTCGTTGTTAATCACCACTTTCCTAACCATCTTGCGTCTCTAGCACCTTTCTCCAAATGATAAGCAATTTGACTAGCATTTCAGAACTCAAATCTAATCGTGCCGTAGACCTGTCGGTCATAAGCCGGAAAGACGTTCATCTGTCCTCCAATCAGGTTTGAGTAACCTCCCAGCAAATAGTCTTCATCGGTGAGATTCTCGACTCCCACAGTTACGCCATATCGGCCGTCAGAGCTGTTCCATGCCAATTGTGCATTGATGATGTCAAAGCTAGGCTGCATAAGGTCAGCAGTGTTCTGAGCGTCATTATATCGATCGTCGGTAAACAACCACTCAAGTCGTGGAACGACTTCCGCACCACCGCTAAGAGTAAATACTTTACTGATGCTGAGAGACGCTTGAGTCTCTGGAGTCATGGGGAATTTGGACGCTAAATTAATTTGCGTAGCTCCTGGATCGATGCTGGTGTACTCAGCATCTGTATAACTAAACGATGCTTCGACGAAAAGGTTGCCTGGTAGTGGCAGGAAAGCTTCCAACTCAAGCCCCTTTACCTCACCCTCGCCACCGTTTTTTATGACAGGAGCAATGTTTGTAAAAATTTCGACCTGAATGTTTTCGTAATCCATGGCGTATGCAGCGAGATTGAGTCGATAGCCGTCCTTCTCAAATTTTGCCCCAACTTCAAAAGACTCGACCTCTTCCGGAGAGTAAAGTGGAGTCGCAGGAAATATTGGGAAAATTCTGAATGTAGCTCCCCCACTCTTGTAGCCTTCTGAGAAGGTTGCATAAGTCATGAGATGATCAGTCACGCGATAGGCTACGTTAAGCATTGGCGTAGTGTTCGTAAAATCTTGAGTCACAGTAATGTCCGGGAGTACTAAATTACCGGGGTTGAAAGCGGGATTGGGAGTGTAATTAGCTGTGAAAGGTTGAAGCGGCAGTGAATCTTTTTCGTCTCTGGTCCAACGGATTCCCGCTGTAATGTCTAGCTTTTCGGTGATGCTAAATGTGCCTTGCGCAAACGCGGCATAACTAGTGTTGTCGGTATTACCGCCAGAGACAAATTCTATGGTGGTGAAAACGACGGGTTCTGGATTTACAACCTCTTCATCTAAGTAATAAGCGCCCACGACCCAGTCCAACTTATCTGAGAATGCGCTTCCAATCAGTTGAAATTCTTGCGAAAACTGAGTCTGATCCATAAGACCGCTATAGTGATAAATTTTCAAGGGCGATCCGTCTGCATCGCGACCATAGGTTGACTTAGAATCCCTGTAAGCGGTGATTGACTTTAAGCTGAAGTTAGAAAATTCGTAATCAACGGTGAACGTGACACCCCAGACGTCGTCTTTTGACCTGGTGTCATATGTGCCCATGTTTTTGCGCTCGTTCTCCAGTTGGTACTGGCTGCCGTAGCAAGCGGGGTTAGTTTGATCAGCACCCGGATTCCAAGGTTCCCCGAAGCCCGAGAAACAGCTCAGGCCTGCAAAGTAGTTGATGATGTAATTATTCTCCAAAACGAGATTATCTACTGGGTAATCAAAAGGCACGTTGATGGCGTATTGAGAAGGTCCGGCTGCGCCCGGGGGCGCAAGGGGCAGTCCTCCCGGGTTAAAGATCGCACTGTCCCATACGATTGTCCTAAGCAGAGAAGGGGTTCCGTCCTCCCTTGCAACAGTGCCATCCACGGCCAAGTTAATTTCTAATTTTTCAGAAGGAAGCCACCTCAGAGCCAGTCTTGCGGCAGTGCGGTCTCGGTTGCCTTGGTTTAAGCCATCCGTAGGCCGATCGACCATTCCGTCTCGTGTAAACCGGCCAACAGATAATTTGCCAAAAAGGTCTTCCCCCAAAGGTCCATTAATTGCGAGTTTTCCGTCGAGTCGACTGTAGTTGCCGGCGGTTAGCGCGCCTGAGATTGAGAACTCGTCTGTAGGTTTCTTCGTGTGTATAGAGATCGCTCCGCCCACCGTATTTCTTCCAAATAACGTACCTTGTGGTCCGCGCAGAACTTCCACACGCTCCAAGTCTACGATATTAAATACCTGGCCCACATTTCGCGCCATGTAGACGCCATCAACATAAATGCCCACCCCCGGTTCGCTGGTAGCAGTCGCAAAGCCATTTCCGACTCCCCGCAGATAAACTACGGAAGCGGAGGAGGACCCAGTTATCGAGGTAACGTCTACAAAAGTAAGGCTGGGCGTGGTTGCGGCGATATCGCTTAACTGAGTCATGCCGCGAGCTTCCATAGCGTCACCACTCAAAGCCGTGATGGCTATCGGTGTATCTACTAAGCTTTCAACTCTTTTGCGAGCCGTTACCACAACCTCCTCTATCAGCGCTGCAGCCGCGCCTTGTGTTTGGGAATGACCCGTTGTAGCCAAAGACAGCGAGATGGCGGCAGCGACTAAGACTGCACTGTTACTGAAAATAATTGACTGTGTTGCTTTTAAAAAGGGTCTCGCAGATCTAAAAATCATCGAAAATCTCCGGCTTGCTTCCTGAGTGGCATGACGTAATCGCCAAGTCTTTTTGAAGATAAAAGTCGCATGACGATTAACGACAGGTTTTTTGGAACGACGTTGGACTTTCGATTTTTTAAGTGATTTTCACTAAAAACTCAAGCGATGATAGGAAATTCACTGAAGATGATAATGATTATCATTTTTTTTAAGGCAGGTGTGTGTGATGCTTAACGGCCGGTAATTACATGCTAGTGTTAAGACTATTCGTGACTTGACGGGCAATATTTGTGATGAGTGATGTGACGACTTCGGCTGACACTTTGCATAGGGACTGGCTATTGGGGACTGGAGATCACGGGGTAGCAGTGACCGAGTTAGAGTGGGGGATCTTACGATTTTTTGCAGCCTTCGAGAGAAGTTGTGAACAGTTAAGTCGGCTTGCTACCGCCGACGGACTCAAGTTCCAAGAAGTTATTGTAGTTGGGGTAGTAGCTATGCAAAGAGGCCATCCAACTGCCTCTTCACTGGCAAGACAGCTCAACAGAGACGATGTGCAGAACTTGCAATACACCTTGAGGAAACTGGTTGATAGCAAATATCTGACTCAGTCTAAGAAAACTGGCAGTCGAGTTGTGACATATGCGGTCTCTGGTAAAGGCAAAAAGTTCATCACTGATTATTTCCAAGTAAGAAGCAAGCTTCTCACCAAGAAGACAGGTCTTATCGAAGACATTGATGCAAAGCTATCAGGAGCAAGCGAACTTATCTCCGTGCTTACGGGGCTCTATGACGGTGCAGCGATGACATCATCAACATACAGCCCATTTTACGAGAGTAAGGATACAGTGGCGGCCGATGTAGGCGACGTAAAAAAATAATGGAGCATCACATCCCACCGTCCAAGATCATGTAAGTCCCGGTCATATAATCTGCAGAGTCAGACAGCAAGTACATTACCGCGCTAGATACATCCGCTGGCGAAGCGATTCGGCCTAATGCCGTCGAGGAACCGATGGCCAACCCAGCCTCTTTGTCACCACCCATCATTCTAGTTAATAAATCGGTCTCGACCGCTCCAGGACAAACAGCATTCACACGAATATTGTTTTTTCCCTCCTCCAGCGCCGCTGTTCTAGTTAGCCCAAGAACTCCGTGCGCGGCCGCGCAATAAGCCCCCATGTACGGGTAGCCAATATGGCCAAAGCTTCCAACCATATTAACGATTGCACCCCCCTTTTCTCGCATGACTGGGAGTTGCGCTTTGAGGCCCAAGAAACACCCAGTTAGTTTGGTATTAATCATGTCAGCGAAGGAGTCATCAGTGGTTTCACTTATTGGGCTGAGAGGGCCCTCTGTGCCTGCGCAATTAAAAGCGTAGTTCAATCTGCCAAAAGTTGTTACGGCGGTGCCAACTGCCTCTTCAAAAGTGGAGCCTTGGCTCACATCTCCAACTACTGCAACCGCAGATCCGTTGCCTGACTCGTTGATCCTAGAGACCACTTTCTCTAGACGATCTCTATCTCTGCCAACGCAAACCACGTCGCCACCCGACGCTGCGAAATCCTCACTAACTAATTTGCCGATACCTGATGATGCGCCTGTGACTAGCAATGTTTCGTTTGAAAAATCGTACTGCACTGTTCCCATGATTAGGTCCTCAATAAGCCTGCCGATATTGGATTTTAGGGCCCGCCGGCAGTGATTTGCGATTCAAAAACAAAAAGACGTAGTAGCGGATAGACAACCAACCCCGTGGCTATAGCTGTCAGCACTTCTATTTTGATCAGATCTACCAGAGCAAAGTGCGCCAATACAAATGATAAGCCGACGGTGAGGACCCCCGCCCAGTTCCATAGCTCTGTGACGGTCTCTTTATGTTGTTGGCTTCCCTGAATTTTTCTGACAATGAAGTAATCTGCAGCAATTACTGTGGCGATGGAAGTAGTAAGTGTGCCAAGAATTACAAGGAAGGATTTGAACCAAATTAAGAACTCGCCACTAAGGAAGAAAAGTGCCGTGATATTTGCTCCAATGACAAAAACTATCCTTCCTGGCCGCCAGTTAAAGGTCACATCGAAGAAATTGGACAGAGCTAAAGAACTACTATAGGTGTTGATCACTTGCGCTTTTGAGTTGGCCGCAACCATTAGGAGTGTGCCCAGTGCTCCGCCAAAGATTACAAATGCTGCAACAATTCTGTCTGGATTTTCAATGGCAATCTGTCTAGCGGCAACCTCAGACAGCCCCTGAACTGTTACGTAATAATCAATTAGCGCGGGCACACCTGCGTACATAATGATGGCGCCCACAGCAATCATGAAAAAACTCAGCATAAAGTTGCTTAAAACTGCGGCGATGGCGATGTCTTTGCCTGTGCTTGCGTAGCGCCCAAGGTCTGCATCCACGAGCGCTAGCGCGCCGGCTGTGCCGGCCAGAACGTTCATGCAGAAAATCAGCTTCGCCGTATCGGTGACTGCACCCATTGATTCAAGGGCTTCTGAAGAAAACTGTGATGGGAAAGATAAGACCTCGCTGATAGGAGTCCCACTGGTGTTGACGACGGCGAACAACATGTAAGCAAGAACACCGAGGAAACTAAGCAACATTATCGAGGTGACGCGCGACACTTGCTCGAATCCGAAGGCTGTGAGGCTTATCCACGCCACCGTAAGTGCGCCGAAACAGGCAGCCTTCGTCATCAGAGAGTCCTCAATGCCTGCGTAGAAAAGAAAGCCGTTGTAAAGCAATACATTTTCTGCAGCTATGAACCCAATAAGCATGAATGCGAAAGTCGCCGAAATTATTATTGAGCCTTTTACGCCCAGGCCATAGCGTCTGGCCATAGGACTACTTGAGAGCCCTGATATGAAAGCGATATGCCCCGCTGCCCAGCCCAGTGCGCTGCCAATCAAAGCTATCAAAAAGCCTGCAGCCAGCGCGATTTTGATGCCCGCGGTGAAGCTAAGGAAAGCGCCAAGATAAAGTTGTAAAAGAGTTGTGACTATGCCGACAGTGCTCCAGCTCAGTTGAATCCAAGATCTCCTGTATTCCTCTGGAACTGGCTCAAGTGCGTGATCTTCCATCCGCTGAGCAAGAGTCTTCTGCATCTTCTCTTCCATATTGGTGCCTTATTGTCGTTACGTTTTTCGCGAAAGCCATTTTGATATGATTGAAGTCGAGCGTAATGGCATCGGTAAGCGTCGCGCTGCTTTGACTATGTTGATTTCGCGCCGGGCTGCACTGCGACCTTAAATATGGGAATTTAGTGATGTCAAGAAACGAACCACTAATTGAAATCGACTCCGCCCGCTTGAATGAGAGAATTCAAGACATTGCCGCCATTGGCTCCACCTTGAATGGTGGTAGTAATCGTCAGGCGCTTACTGACGAGGACGCCGAGGCACGTAACTTATTTATGAAGTGGTGCAATGACGCAGCTTGTGAAGTTCGTGTTGACTCGATGGGGAATATCTTTGCAAGGAGACATGGCTCAAATCTTGATGCTGATCCGGTCTTGATTGGCAGTCACCTCGATACTCAGCCTACTGGAGGGCGTTTTGACGGTGTTTATGGCGTTTTGGCCGGACTAGAGCTGATCGAGTCACTAAACGACTCCCAGATTCAAACTCAAGCCCCTGTGGAAGTTGTAGTCTGGACCAATGAGGAGGGGTGTCGCTTTGACACCCCCTCCATGGGGTCATCAGTTTGGGCTGGATTGCTGTCGGAAACAAATGCCCACGCTCAAAAAGATGCGCAGGGTCAGAGCGTGATCTCGGAGTTGGAGCGAATAGGATTTTTGGGGGAAGTACCCACTCAACCGTTCCCTTTTCGGGCGGCTTTTGAACTGCACATAGAGCAAGGCCCAGTTCTTGAGCAACAAAATACCCTTATTGGTATAGTCGTTGGCACTCAGCAAATGAGCAGGCACAAACTGAAAATCTTTGGGCAAGAGGCTCATGCTGGGACCACCCCCATGAATATGCGCCATGATCCAATAAGAGCATTGGCTGCCATGTTACCGGAGTTTTTCTCCGTGGCTGACGCACATGGGCCACAGTCGCGGCTCACTTTTGGACAGATCAGTTGCCTCCCGGGTGCAGTGAACACAGTGCCTGGTGAGTTGGAGGTTAGAATTGATCTCAGAGACCCTAGACCTGATATCCATGACGCGATCGCCAACGATTTGTCTCAAATTGTTGAACGCAGTTGCAGTGATATCGGGCTCGAGTTTGCGTTCGAAAAGTACTGGGAGAAAGCCAGCGTTGACTTCGACACTAGCTGTATCGCATCAGTAAAAAACGCTGCGACGAAGTGTGGATACAGCTCAATGGAGATTATTTCTGGGGCGTTACACGATGCTTGTAACCTCAGCTTCCACGGCCCAACATCAATGATCTTTATTCCATGTAAAGACGGGCTTTCTCACAATGAGGCCGAATACGCAGATCCCGATCATATTGCAGCTGGGGGGAATGTTCTGCTCCACGCGGTGCTAGAACATGCGCTGTGAGGCGGCGGTTTTCCAGTGTGTGAGCTCTTTGGTCTCTCGGATCTTCAGGGTTTCGAGTTACCTGTGTAGTTCATAGAGCAGAGCCGGCTGGGCGGGCGAGAAGCGACTTGTTGCTGCGCACTTAAAGTAGATGGAAAAGAGGAGGAATCGTCAATGATGACAATTTGGAACTACCTACAAGGCGTAGATTTCCAGCAGCGATTTTACAACGCGGCTGGTGTCAGGACTCGGGTTATTGAGAGCGGTAGCTCTGAGAAAGTTCTCATTTTTCTGCATGGCACGGGCGGTCACGCAGAGGCTTACCTTAAGAATATCGCGACTCACTCGGAACATTTTCGCGTTATGGCGATTGACATGGTGGGGCATGGCTACACCTCCGCCCCCGATATTTCTTACGATATGCAATGTTATGTCGACTTTTTGCTGGACTTCTTAGATGAAGTGGGTGTCGAGAAAGCTTACATTTCGGGAGAGTCTCTTGGCGCAACCGTGGCGGCGTGGTTTGCTATTGCTCACCCCAATCGTGTAGAAAAAATCGTCATGAATACTGGGATGTTGCTGCCACCGGATGAGGATGGTGCAGTTGGACTGCGAGAATTGCTAGAGAGGAGTAGAAAGGCAGTCGGTGCACCAAGTAGGGAAACCATTAGGCAGCGAATGAGATGGTTAATGCTCAATGAAAAGGATGTTACGGACGAGATAGTGGAGGTGCGATTCCAGATCTACCAGCAGCCCGGAAGGGCCGAAGTGATAGGTAAGATTGCGGAGCAGAGCATTGGCGCCTTGCTGGATCCGGCGCATCATGACCAGTGGTATAACCCGGCACTGTTGGGAAAGATCTCGTGCCCGACTCTGGTTTTATGGACTCGTCACAATCCGGGGCAGTTGGTGCCATTGGCAGAGGAGGGCGCCAGTCTAATCCCCGACTCTTCTTTGGTGGTACTCGAGGAAAGTGCACATTGGCCGCAGTGGGAAGAGCCACATAACTTCGACAAAGAGCACTTGAGCTTCTTGCTTAACTGAGGCAATGCCGCGGAGATTGATGATGACTGATGTAACCCAACAATTGTTGAGGGATACCCAAGAACACGTAGATGAGGAAAAGAGACGTGTAGAAAAGATGGGCAACAGACCGTGGCAGCCATGGATTGATGCAGAGTGGGGTTTCCGTAACCATTGGTACCCGGCGCTTTTAGGCAGGGATGTGCCGGAAGGCAAGCATCAAGCGGTTCAACTGCTTGGAGAGGATATCCTCGTCACTCGCCAAAATGGTTCGGTTAGGGCTATTGAGGATCGGTGCCCACACCGAGGTATAAGGTTTTCTTCCCGCCCACTTTTCTATACCAAGGAGACAATTACTTGCTGGTATCACACTTGG
>MDSZ01174790.1_pt1 | contig 28904 bp, 29 predicted proteins | sample 811201 | NCBI WGS metagenome assembly MDSZ01 (sample SAMN05326647, study PRJNA326480) | marine metagenome | isolation source: seawater | place: Indian Ocean: North | collected 2010 | reverse complement strand
TTTTTTATTTAAATATTTTATCATTATTAAGAAGTAATTTATTATTACACCTAAAATTAAAAGTTCTAAATATATAATTAATAATATATATTTATAATTATATTACTAAATAGCTTTAAATTTTTTGATCTCTTAAGCTAATTATTTTTGAAATTCCCTGTGATAAATTATATTTTTTTTTAAATCCTAATTTTTTGATTTTATTGATGTTAGGACATCTAATATCTGTTCCACCCTTAGGAATTTTAGATTGGATAATCTTAAATTTTTTTTTTGTAATCTTTGATATTTTATTCACAATTTCACTAATTTTAATAATTTCCGAGGTTCCTATATTATAAATTTGAAGATGTTTTCCTTTATTAAATATTAAATCAAATGCTTTTAAAAAATCTTCAATATAAATAAATGATCGTTTCTCATTTCCTGTGCCTTTTATTTTAATTTTGCCATTTTTTGACAGAAAAGCTTTATTAATTAGTTCTGGAATTACATGTTCATTTCCCATGTCATTACCGTAAACGTTATGTGGTCTAAAAATAATAAGTTTTTTGAAGTATTTCTTACCATAATTAATACCATAGATTTCTGTTAAAATTTTACCACATGCATAAGAAAATCTTGGATTATAAATATTTGGAATTTTTAACATTTCATTCTCATCAGTAGGTATTTTTTTGGGTTTGTGATAAACCTCCGAACTTGACGCTAGATATATCGTTTTAATTTTTTTTTTAATACAAGCATCCATGATATTAATTATCCCTTTTGAAGAAACATTCAACACTTCGCAAGGCTTTTCATAAAAAAATTTTGTCCCATTAATAGCTGCAAGATGTATAACAACATTAATATTTTTACACGCTTTTAAAACTTTTGAATAATCACAAATGTCACCTTTTATAAGCTTGAGTCTTTTTGATTTAATTAATCTTTTTTTTTTTCCTCTGGAAAAATCATCAAATACAGTAACTCGATTTTTAGTATTTTTTAAAAGGTGATTTGTTATTGCTGATCCTATAAAACCAGACCCTCCTGTTACAAGAATATTTTTCATTTATTTAGTTCCAAATATCAAGAAAAAATTTTTTTTTAACATTGAGATTTTTATAAATCTTGTGTGGAATACATTTAATTATTATGTCAGATTTCTTCAACACTTTTGTAAGTGGTTGGAGAGTATTATCATTTTTCACATAAGGATCAGAACAAATAACTTCTTTACATATCGAATTAAGTTTATTTTTTAGCTTATAACTTAGAGAAGATCTTGTATCATCACACTCAGCTTTAAAAGACATTCCCAATAATCCAACAACTTTATTTTTTAAATTGAATTTTTTACTTAATTTATTTGCAATATATAATACTAATCCTTCATTGATTAACATTGAGTTATATCCTAAGTGAAAATTGTTGTGAGAAAAAGACACTAATTGCATAGTATCTTTATACAAGCAAGGCCCTGCTGCAAAACCTGCTGAGGGTAAGGCATCAGCTCTTGGATATCCATCAATAGTAATTTTTCTTATTTTTTTAAAGTCTAAACCAATATTGTCTGCAAGCATGTAAAACTCATTAGCTATCGCAAATTGTATATATCTGAATGCGTTTGAATATAATTTTGAAAATTCTGCTTCTTTAAGTTGGCAAGTTATTATTTTTTTTGATATTTTTTTAAAAATTTTAGTTGCTCTTAGCGTTGCTTTTTGACTAGAGCCTGCAATAATTTGTGGTAATTTTTCTATTTCTAAAAATGTATTGCCTTGAACAACTCTTTCATGACAAAAAGCAATGTCACATTTTTTTTTTTTCTTTTCCAAATAGTTAGCTAACCACTCAGTTGTTCCAGGAGAGACTGTTGATCTTAAAATAATTAGTTGGCCGGTTTTTATAATTGGTAAAATTTCATCAATACAATTTTTAATTTGTGATAGGTCTGGATTTATAAATTCATCTACTGGGGTGCCAACTGTAATAATAATAGTCGATTGACCTATAAATTTTTCAATTTTATTGGAAAAATTTAATTTTTTTTTAAGTGCTTTTTTTAGTTCAATATTACCATTTTTTTCCATAAAGGGCATTTTGCCTTTTTTTGCAATGTTCAATGGACTAATATTTTTATCATATGCCAATACATCAAATCCTTTGTTTGCAAAAACTATTGCCAAAGGCAAACCTATATGGCCTCCTCCCCCTACGACGGTAATTTTATTTTCAATTTTTTTTGTCATTTTTTTTTTGTATTCTAATTTTAAAACAATAAAAATACCACTTAAGATATGATGTACTCCATTGCATTATTCTAAATCTACTTTTTCCTTTTTTTCTTTCAATCCAGAGAGCTGGAAATCTAATTACTTTATAATTCAGTTCTATAGATTTTATTAAATATTCTAGACTATATGTAAAACCCAATGAAGATTCTATTTTTATTGTATCAATTACTTTTCTGGAAAATAGTCTAAATCCATTTGTAGCATCCAATGTATTTATGTCAGTAAACATATAAAGTGTAAGATTAACAATTCTGCATAATAAAAACTTTAATTTTGGACCATTAACTATCTTACCACCCTTCATAAACCTGTCGGGACATAATATTTCAGCATTTTGGATTTGGATATTTTCAATCATATCAGGTATATTTTTTATATTATAATCGTCATCAGCAGGTATTACCAAAACATAATCTGAAATAGAATTTTCAATGCCTGTCATTATTGCACCATGTGCTCCAAATTTTTTATTTTTAATAAAAAATATTAAATTATGATCTCCTAAATAATTTTTAATAACATCAATAGTAGGATCATCATCATAATCATAGCAAATTAAAATATTATATGAGAATGCATTTATCTTTAAGATATTATTTAGTGTGGATAAGATATTTTCATCTTCGTGGTAAACTGGAATTATAAAGTCTAATTTTTTTTTAGTAATCATAAAATCGATTTATTTTTTGATGAATTGAAAAACCTTTTTCAATTGAAAAATTTTTAATTGAATTTTTTTTTTTTATTATGTCTAAGATAATATCGCGAACTAACTGGATTCTTGAATCTTTTTTTGGATAACTATCATAATTCAAATTTATAATCTTATTATTATGAATTATGGAAAAATTTTCATGATAATCATAACTTCTGTTAATAAGAATTGTATGATTTTTTTTTGATTTAACATCTAACTTAAAATAATTTTTATTCTTATATGGATCAAATAAAACATTTATTAATGTGTTACTCGTTTTATAGTTTATATTAAATTTATACAATTTTTCTCTCGAAAATGTAAGTAACTCATTACGTGGAAATAAATAATCAATTATTGATTGCAGATGAAAATAAAAGTTTAAGATTGGGCCACCATTTTTTTTTAAATTAGCTTTTAAATTCCATAAAATTGTCACGTTTTTTGTTCCTTTGTGTTTTGATGCAATCATTTGTTTTAATTTAATAATTTTTTTTATTTTTAAGAAATTTAAATCAATAAAACCTTTAAGAAAGTATTTTTTTCTAGATAACGATATTTCTTTGTATGAAGTAGATAACGGCTTTTCAGCTAAAAAATTAATTTTTTTTTTTGCCAAATATTTTAATATGTTCATTTGTATATTTGGCGGCACTGAAACAATCACAAAACTAGGCTTAATTTCATTGATCATTGATTTCCAATTAAGATAATAATTTATATTTTTTAATTTTCTTTTTTTGATACCAGCAACTCCTAGAATGTTAACATTTTTTATATTCTTTAAAGCCTTTAAATGAACTTTTATTCCAAAATTCGCTCCTATAATACAAACATTGATTTTTCTCATTTTTTTATATTTCTAAAAAGTGATTTTTTATTTTTTTTTAAAATATCCATTTGTAGGGAAAATTTTTCGTAATCATACCAGTCCCCCTTATACATCAATATTTCATAAGCCTGTTTTTTGCAAAGATCATTTTTATTACCTTTTTTAAAGCAACTTATTATTTTTGCTTCAAAATTGTTTCTGACAATTTGCCAATGAAAACCAAAGTATGGAGCAAATACACCTAAAATAAATAAATAAATTGATACAAATTTAATTAAAACATTCTTTTTAAAATAAAAATTCTTATAATTTTGAAACACAAAAATCCAGAAACCTATTTGAAATATTATTGAACCAGTTGAATATCTTGCAGCTGATATTGTCGCGAGATTTGTTGGTCTAGTTAAGGCAACTAAGGCAGCAAATAAAATACCCATTATCAAAAATGGGTTTTCTACAATAAAATATTTAATTTTTTTTAAATTAAAATTGCTTAATAATATTTTTAAAATTACTAAGCTTTGGAATATACCAATTAATGTTCCCAATATTGCAAAATTTTTAAGCCAAGGTAAATAAATATTAGACAGCACGCCAAAAAATATTAAATAAAAATTAGGTGAAAATAAATTAGAAATATAATTATAACTTTCTGGATCAAGAAGTTGAGAATGTGGAACGTAATATGAAATTGATAATGAAAAAATTGATAGAAAGAAATAACTTACTTTTATTTTTTTTTGTAATTTTAAAAAAAATAAAACAAGTAATGTGTATACTGGGACTATAAAACCAATACCAAGCGTCATAGGAGAAAAGATGATCGCAATTGATGTAATCATTATATTTTTAAATGAGGTATTTTGGTAATTACAAGCGAACAAAACTATAAATAATAGACATATTATCCAACTTATATTTGAAGCTTGGGTAAAATTAGGAAATTGTTTTCCATTAAAAATTAGGACAACGATTAATAACAATAAAGAAAAATTTAATTCTTTATTTTTTTTCAGAAATATTATTGTGGCAAGTAAAATTAATACTAACGAAAGATAATTATAAAATGTGAAGTTTAAATAAAAAAATTGATCATTTATTAAATACAAAATTTTAGGTAATACTATAAAGTGAATATTTGCTCCTGTAAAAATCCATTTCAAATCGGAAATTTCTTTAAATTGTAAATTATTTATCCATGCCCAGTCATCAACCCAAATAAGTTCAGTTGGGAATCTCACAATTATTGTTAAGTAAAAAATAAAAAATAAGCCAATAAATAAGAAAGTAAGCGTATTTTTTTTTAAATTAAAAAATTTTTCATAACAAATTACATATAAAACAAAAAGTGTAGTTAATAATAATACTATAAAAAAAAATGGATCAAAAATGCTTTGATAGCTTGAAAAAAAACTATCTAAAAATTCTTCACATTTTGTATTGATTAATTTATTTGCAGTTTTTTCTCTACCATCCAATGCTTTACACAAATATAAAAGAGTATCTCTCATTATAATAATTTAGTAAATTTTATTTTATTAGTTATAATAGCTATTACAAAAAACAATACCATGACAGATAAATTAAAAAAACTTGGTTTCAAAAAAATAGGCAGAAATAACAAAATTGGAAATAATATTAAAACTTACAACTTTAAGGGAACTATAGGAAGTAATAATAGAATTGACGACGATGTAATCCTGAAAGGCAAAATTAAGATAAATAATAATGTGCATATAGCTAGGGGTTGTACAATTAGTGCTGGCAAAGAGGGAGTGATATTTGAAAATTTTTCAACAATTTCAAATTTTGTTCAAGTTTTTGGTAAGTCTGATGATTTCACAGGAGATTTTCTTTCAGAGGGAACTCTAGAAAAAAATAAAGGGAAATTCACTAAAGTTTATTCTAAAAAGATTGTTTTTGGCAAAGGATGTATTGTAGGATCAATGAGTGTAATTCTGCCAGGAGCTTATATAGCTGAATTCAGTACATTTGGTGCTCATAGTGTAATAAAAGAAATAACTAAACCAGGATATGTCTATAATAATAAAAAGTTAGTATTAAAAAAAAAAAGAAACTTAAAAAAACTTAAAAAAAATTATTCAAAACTAAATATTTTTAAGTCCCCATAAAAACCAATAGAGATATTCTTTAAAATAATTAATAAAATTAAAACTTGATTTTCCTCCAAATATTCTATCAGCAGATATAATTGGAACTTCCGAAATTTTATATTTTTCTTTTATTACTTTTAATGAAAGTTCAAAGCAAAAAGCCCAAGTATTTCCAGAGGATACTAAATTAATTTCATTCCATATTGTTTTTTTTGTCATTTTAATACCTGTTGTCAAGTCAGATAGTTCAGTTTTTTTTATAAGATTAAATATATAATTCGCTAAATACGAAAATAATTTACCAAAGAAGCTTCCTCCATACCGTTTTCCATTTTTTTTGTACCTAGTTGCAGAAACAAAATCAAAATTTTCTAGAATAATTTTATTATACATTTCCTCCAATGCTAAAATAGGCAATAATTCATCTACACACATTATACAAAAAATTTCACTTGAAGTATTTTGTAATGCACAACTTATTGCATTTTTAATCCCTCTTTTATTATTTAAGATATATTCGATATCATTAAAATTTTTTTTGCAATTATTTATAAATTCAATAGAATTATCATTTTTGTCATCAACAACAAAAATTACTTTTTTTTGAAATTTAAAAAAAATATTTAAAAATTTTACAAAAGGCTCGATTGTTTGTGTTTCGTTTTTAACAGGTACTATAATAGTTAAGATTTTTTCATTCATAAAAAAGTTTTATTTTATTACAAATATACAAAATTTCTTTTTTTTTGAGATTGAAACCAGATGGCAACCAAATAAGTTTTTTTCCTAACGAAGCAGAATTTGGTGCTTTATTGTTGTTTTCTTTAAATTCTTTTTGAGAATTTAAGGGATACCAAAATTTTCTTACAGGTATTTTAAATTTACCCAAAAAATCAATTAGTTTATTTCTATTTTCACAATAGCAATCTATCCATAAAGGCACATTTCCCTTTTTAATCTCAAATGGTAAAATAAAAAATTTTTTATTATTAATTAAAAATTTTTTATATAATTTATAATTTTCAACTAGTTTTTTATTTCTCTGACCTATTTCTTTTATTTGAGATAAAGTTAAAATCGCCTGCAAATCAGTATATTTAAAATTAAAACCTAAGTGATAATGTGTGTCTGATCCACCAGTGGTATTTATATTTCTTCCTTGATCTTTAAATCTTGAAATATAATTAAAATATCTTCTGTTGTTAGTCACAATGAGACCACCTTGACCACTTGTAATAATTTTATTTGGAGACAAAGAATAACATCCAATATCACCTATGGTCCCCAAATATTTTTTATTTAATTTAGAAAAAAGTGCTTCAGCAGCATCTTCGATAATCCTTATGCCCTTTTTTTTACACAAATTAAATATTTCGTTAAAATTATTAGATCTTCCAGAAATGTGAACAACTATAATCGCCTTTGTTCTACTTGATATTTTTTTTTTTAAGTCTTCTAAATTTATAACCGGTAGGTTTTTTTCAACATCAACTAGTTTTACTTTATGACCAGAAGATATAATTGCATTACCTGCAGCGGCATATGAAATATTTGGAAGTAAAATTTCAGAATTTTTTTTTAGTTTTAAAGCTTTTATAGCCAAATAAATTGCTGACGTTCCACTTGTACATGTAATACAATGCTTGACTCTTAATAATTTTTTAATTTTATTTTCTAAACTATTTGAATATTTGCCTTGATTTGGCCATCCACGCTTTGCGATGTCTTTTATATTCTCAAAGTTCTTTATACTTATTGAGGGTTTCCACCAATTTATTATCATTTAATTTTATTTTTTTTCAAAAGATTTAAAAATCTATTTGTATTGATATAAAATTTTGATGTATCTTCATAGTTTACTTTTTGTCGAATTTTTGTAAAAGCGAACAAATATTTTAACGTAGTTAATATTATTTTGAAATTATAGATTTTAAATTTTTTTTTTATTCTATGCATAAAAAGAGGGTAAGTCTTATCTCTAATATAATATTTTTTGTCTTTTATAAATACTCTATTTACATAACCAATTTTATTTATCTGTTTAATAATAAAATTTCTTTTTAAAAATAAAATTTTTTCAAGAGACTCCATTTTTTTTTTATCTCTTAGTAAAAATATATCTTCATATTTATAAAAATATGAATTTTTTAAAATTTTTTTATCTAATTTTTTTATTAATTTTTCATACATAATTGAATATGCAAAACTATTTTTTTTCTTCATTTGAAATTTTATAAATTGAGAATAATCAAATATGTTTTCTTTGATATATGAACCATATCTATCTAAATAGTATCTGTGTAACACTACACGTGGATCCCTAAAAAAAATTAAAAAACTTATTTTTACTGAAAATCTTTCAAAAAAATTAAACAATTTTGATAATACTTGTTCAATAGGTACAAATGTTTTCTTTTTTGTCGCTCTGGATTCAACATCGAATAAATTTTCTAGTGACAAAATTAGAGATGATTTATTTGTTTTTTTTGAGATACTATCGAGATAGTTATAAATATAAACATCGGTATCTAGACTATATATTTTATTATTACAAAAATAATCTCTGAAGATATTTTGGAATATCTTATCATTTTTGTTGTCTTCTGAATTCTTTCCAACATAAGAAAAAATATTTGAGTTTTTAAAGATGTGATGCTGAAAAAATGTTGTGCCAGTTTTTGGGTAACCTGGATGTATTAATATTTTTTTTAATTTATTCATAATTATTTATTTTGAATAAATAAAAGCCATTAACTTCATCAGAAGCTATTATTTTTAAATCTATACCTTTATAAAAACTTAATGTTTCCTCTAGATTGTGGAGACTTCTATCATATATTTTATCAGATAAGTCTATAAATAAATAACGAACATCATATTTTTTAATTTCTTCAATTGCTCTTTTGGGTGATTTTGTCTGTAAAAAAGTTGGATCTTGTACTATTTCCCTTCCTGTCGAACACCAAGCATCAGCTACGGTTAATCCATACATTATTCTATCATTATCAGGTACATTTTTTTTAATAATTTTTGAAAAATTATAAAAAGGCCCACTATCTCTTTGCCAGAATGTTTCTTTAATTTCAAATCCGATTATAGTTCCAATTATAGAAATTAAATAAATTGAGATAATAAAATAATTTTTATAATTTGTGAATTTTTTAAAGATCTTCAATTGAATTAGTGCGAGAATACCAGCTCCAAGTAAAATTGATACTGCCGGAAGAAAAGGCATAAAGTGTCTGAAATACATAACACCTCCATTAGAATAACTAGCTAAAGACATTGCAGCAAAGTAAATGACTATAAAAAGAATGAAAACGATCGAATTTTTATCTCTCAATTTGTAATATCCATACAAACAGATTGGAATTAAAAGAAAAGAAATAAAAAAAATAAAAGTTGGAAATAAAGATAGAGAAAATCTTATTATGTTATTTTTAAGCCATAGAATATGATTAAATATAAATTCTTTTAAGTTGAGTGTTTCCCAAAAAATAAAAAAATTTGGTCTTATGTTTGAATTCATCATATCGCCCCAGGGCCAATACAAATAATACTTTTGGTTAGAATAGTTAATTGTTCCAAAATAATTATATGTCTCTACTGCCCAAGGGGTAAATATTAGAAAAAAACCAATTAAAAATAATAAATATTTTTTTTTTAATTCAAATTTATGCTGAATTATAAAATAATAGTATAAATAAATTAATAATAAAACTTGCCAACCGCCAAAACTTATTGATGCATAACCAACAGTTATACCTAGAATAAATTGCTTTAAGTTTTCGTATTTTGTCTCTGATAGGACAAATAATAAAAAAAAAAAATAATGATACTAAAAATGTATAAAAATTTACGGTCATAAAAACTGTAGAATTTTCTATATGAAAATAGTTTATACTTAATAAGAATGATGCAAGAAGACCAAGATTTTTTGAGTGAATTTTCTTTCCTATAAAATAAATTATTACAATTGTTAAAATAGAGATAAAAAAATTTGCAAATCTTCCTGTTATATAATGATCATTAAATAATAAGAAAAAGGCTGAAAAATAATGAAATCCAGGAGGATAAACATCAGTTAAGGCAGGTATATTTTCATGACTAAACCAATAGGAAAATATAAAACTTGTTTTTGGTCCAATACCTTTTGCAATGTTGAAAGCAATATTATAATGAAAACATGGATCGCCTCCTAAATTGGCAAATGAAAGGTCACCCGCATTGTAAATCAGGTAATAGATTCTTAAAATTATTGCCAGCAAAAGAATAAAAAGTAAATGATAATTCTTCATAAATGTTGCGGGATTATTATTAAAAAGAAAATAATTTTAATAGTTTTATTATTTTTAAATTAGGCAATTTTTTACTCGCTGTTGAGTGTTTTTTTTCGTCTTTTGTTTTCAAATAATAATTATAGCATTCTTTCAACATATCATCATTACTAAATTTAGGCTTCCACTTTAATTTGTCTTTTATTCTTTTTGTATCTAAAACAATATTTGATACAAGCATTCTCTGATGATAAGGACCAAGCGAAATTATCCCAACCAGATGAAGAATTTTTAGACCTAAAATGCCCAACATTCTAGGCATATGTCTTATTTTACCTTTGTGATCCGCATGCTTCAACAAAGAGATGAAAGTATTTTTCAAATTTTTAATATTATCAGATCCGATGTTAAGTAAGTGTTTGCCTTTAAGATCAAATGAAAGTTTCATAGCTTCTATTAAATCTTTTGAATAAATAAAGTGGATTTGATTACTTCCATCTCCAATCATCCATATTGTTACATTTTCTCTAATCATTTCAAAAAGTATTGCTAATTTATCTAATCTTTTTTTTCCAATTATCACAGGACATCTAAAAATAACTATATCACCAGAATAATTATGTCTTAAAATTAAATTTTCTGCAGCATATTTTGATCTACCATAATCAACTATTGCGGAAGGTAATTCTTTTTCATTTATTGGAGTATCGTAATTTTTTTCAAAAAGTGAGAAAGTTGATGTAAATATGAATTTTTCAACTTTATACTCATCTGCTAAATCTAATATATTATTTGTACCATTATAATTTGTTTCCCAAACTTTGCTCGAGTTTTTTTCATCAAGTAGTTCCGCAGCACAATGTAAAATAATATCAATTTTATGTTTTTGAAATATTTTAGTAAGTTGATTTTTATCTCTAATGTCAATTCTATAAAATATTGAATTTACTGTTGATGAGATAAATTGATTGTCATCTTTATCTAATAATATAAATTCATATTCTTGCTTCAATTCATTAAAAATTTCTTCACCTAGGAAGCCATTACTGCCTGTAAGTAAAATTTTTTTCATTTTATTAAAAGAATTTTATATATATATATACTTATCGTGCAAATATTAAAAAAAACATATTCATCAGATACATTAATGAATGAAAATTGGCTTAAATCTGCTGGTTTAAATCATTTCTGGATGATATGGAGATTTAAATTTTTATTGAAACAATTATCAAAAATAAAAATTAAATTTAAAAAACAATATAAGATAATGGACTTAGGTTGTGGAAATGGAGTTTTAAGTAATCAAATAGAAAAAAACAATCTTTTAAAAATAGATAGAGTTGACTCAAACTATGACACACTAAAATTAAATAAAGACGCTAAAGGAAAATTGATTTGTTATAATATCTCTAAGAAGGATAAGAGGATGAAAAATAAATATGATATTATCTTTTTATTTGATGTATTAGAGCATGTAAATAATGATAAAAAATTTGTAAAAGATATTTATTTTCATCTAAAAAAAAACGGATATTTAATAGTAAACGTACCGAGTATTAACATGTTATTTAGCAAATATGACTATGCTGTTGGACATTTAAGAAGATACAATAAGCATAATCTTTCAAAAAATTTTGACAAAAAATATTTTAAAATCTGTAGTTTGGAATATTGGGGTTTTAGTTTAGTTCCTATACTTTTTATCAGAAAACTAATATCTATGTTTTATAGTAAGAAAAAGACAAATAATATTGTAAAATTAGGATGGAAAACCAATACCTTAATAAATAATATTTTTAAAATTGTTATGAATATTGAAACTTTACTGTTAAACTCAGCACCAATTGGATCATCATTAATGTTAATTGTTAAAAAAAAATAATGTCTCTATTTAATATTTCTCAGAAAATTAATTTTGCTAAAAGTTTTGTTCTAAAAAAAAATCCTTTATATGTGCAATTTTATATAACAGCTAGATGCAATTTAGCATGCGAACAATGTAATATAATCTATGCTGATGCAAAACATCAAGAAATGAGTATAGACGAAATCAACCAAGTTGCGGAAAATCTTAAGCAAATAGGTGTCAACATTGTTTTATTAATTGGGGGAGAACCCTTTGTGAGAAAAGACATTCACGAAATAGTAAAAGCTTTTACCAGTAGGAACATACATGTTCGAATGCAAACTAATGGGATAGCAAATGAGAAGCAATTAAAAAAATGTGTAGAAAACGGGGGAAAGGATATAAGCATATCGTTGGATACTTTAAAACCTGAGCTTCAAGATGAAATAAATGGAGGATTTAATAAATCATGGGCAAGAGCTTTGAATACTATATCAATGGTAAGTAATATCTTTCCTGAAGGTTCAACAGCATTTTTTAATTCTGTAATTATGCCAAAAAATCTTAAAGAAATTATAAATGTAATTAAATTTGCTACTAAAATCGGTTGGGGAGTATCTTTAGTGCCTGTTCATGTGAGCTCTCCCAATAAACCTATGGGGTACAGAACTTTAGATTATGATAATAATGTAACGTTTAACGACAAATATGTAGGTGATATAAAAAAACTTATATCAACATTAAAAAGCATAAAGAAGCAGTATAATCTTTATGATTCAGAAGCATACATAGAGGATATAGAAAATTTTTTACTTAATAAACCAGTAAAATGGAGAGAAAAAAATAATAATGTCTGTGACTCACCAAATCTTTATTTTGCAATATCTCCTAGTGGGACACTTAAAACATGTTGTGATTACGAAGCAACTGAAGATGTATATGTTTATTCAAAAGATTTTCCTAAGTTATATCAGTCAGGTAAAATAGAAAAAATAGTTAGCCCTATAACAAAAGGATGCGATGGATGTATGTATGGAAGTTATCCAGAGATATCGATTACAGCAAGATATCTGACTCCATTTATTCAAAGGCTAAAGTATTTTAACTATTCTCCTCCAAAAATCAAAAAACTCTCAACTAATGAATTGCAAGAAATAGCTACTGATATACTGAATGAGCAAAATTAAATCCTTACAATATTTACTTTTAGACACACTAAGAAAAAAAAAATTAAATAAAGATGAGCATAATAGAATATCAAAATCTTTAAAAATAAAATTAGATAATGATAATTATATAATAAGTTGGATGGATGATAAAATTTTGAAAGAAGTAAGTATAGATGTTAACAAATTTGTATTTTACTCAAGAAATGATGTGCAAGAAATTAAATCAGATAATTATTTAGAAAAAAATAATAGTAATGCAAAAGAAGTTATTGATAAAATAATTCAAGGTAAATATTTGAAAAAAAAAAAAGGAAAAATTATTTCAAAGGATATATTTTGTTTTTTATATTTTTTCTCAACATTTTTTATAACAAGTTATTATTCTGTAATAAGTTTAAAACTAAGCCTAATAGGCATATTCTTTATAATCTTGTCAGAGATTATAATTAAAAATAATATATTAACACCAGCTTTAATTTTAATTATCGGATTTATTTCTCCAAATGATTTATTTTTATTTACGTCTATATTCTACATGCTTTTTTATATTTTTGATAATTATACAAAATTGAAATATTTTAACTTTATTTTATTGATAATATCAATTTCTTTAGCTTATAGAAATTTCGATCAAACATATATTGAATATTCAATAAATTTTATTGCAATTTTAATTATCTACTTAATTGTAATGATTAATAATTTTTTTAGATATAGTTCAAAAAACTTGTGGGTTTATGTTTTCCCTGCTTTTTCTTTTGTATTTTTTTTTAATAATTTAATTATTGAAAGTTATATAATATTATTTCTGTGTTATTTATACTACAAGATTGCCAAATTAGCTGGTCATTAATTCTTTAACCAATCTATTTCCCTATGCTCGTTTTCATTTGGGTTTTTTATCGTATAGCCTAAAGATGAAAATTCTTTATCTATATTTATACCACAACCTGATCCTATATATCCTGGAGGATTTTGATTTAGATTTTTTAACCACCATTCTTTATCAAACCAAATCCTAACTACTTTTAAGTCACATGAGTCATCTGTATAAATATATCCATTATCTTTAACATGTTTCCAAAGATATTTTATACAATCTTTAGTGGATGATAATAAATCAACATCTAAGAAAAGGAGATCTATTTTTTCTTTATGGTGAGTAAGGCTTTTATTAAAAAAACCTTTCCTTATTATGCAACATTCTCTTTCTCCATAATTTTTTAAATTTTCCTCAACTTCATTCAAGGTACCAGTGTACATTCCACTCTCATAATGTCCTTTTATTTTTAGATGGGGATATTCTCTTTTGTTATCAGGACCACTTTCATTATCTGGAAGGCCTTGAAATGAGTCATATATAATAAGTTTTCTACCTGTTATTTTGGCAGCAATTGAAAGAGCAACTGACGAAGCTCCTTTATAAGATCCACACTCAACCAGGAAATTCTTTTCATTTTTAGGTAATGCAAGCACATTTTTTATCAGATGAAGTTGCACATTTAAATTTGTTGCGGAAAGTACTTTAGATAAACAATATCTAATCCTTCTAACAATTAACTCTCGATCTTTTTTTTTTAAACTATAATATTTTCCATACATATCATTGTTTATAAAATCCTCCTCTAAATTATTACTGATGTTAAATGCCATTGTATTAAGATAATTTTGGATTGACTTAGGCAAGTAATAGTAAATTCTTTTCAAAGATATCATTAAGTTTTCAATTTTAAATATTTTTCCAAAATAACTAAATTATGTTTTAATTCAAATGAATTTGAAAATAATTTTTTACAATTTTTAAATATCTTTACTTTTTGAGTATTATTTAAGCTTGATAATTGATTAATATTTTCTGCTAACTTTTTATAATCATTTTGTTTTGATACAAATCCAATTTTATTTGTTTCGATAATTTTAGCCAAATCTCCTCTGCAGTTGGCCAAAATAGGCTTTCCAAATGAAAGATAAGTTGAAAATTTACCTGGAATTATTAAATCGAAAGATAGACCTTTTTTTAATGTAATAAAATATGCATCACTTTTTAACAAAATTTGATTAAGTTTTTTTTGCTCCATATAATTTTTGAAAATAACTTTTTTCTTAATTACATGAGGTTTTAGTTTCTTTTTTAAAATATTTAATTGTTCACCATTACCTATAAATTTAAAAATAATATTTTCATCAACTAAGTTTTTATTTAAAGCAATTATTAGTGAATTAAAGTCTTGTGCATTACCGATATTTCCAGAAAAAGTGATAATAAATTTTTTATTTATATTTTTTTTTATTTTTTTTTGAAAATTTAAATTAGAGGGATTATGATAAACTTTGATAGGAATATTTTTTACTTTAGCCTTTAAATTATTTTTTAATCCTTCTGAAGGCACTAAAATTAAATCTGAAAAACTATACAATAGATTTACAAATTTGTTTAAAAGTTTAAATATAAATCCATTTCGAATTATTTTTAAATCTAATAATGTTTCTGGCCATAAATCCTGAATCCAAATACATAACTTTATGTTCTGTATCTTAGAGTAAATTATTGCAGGTATAACCTGAAAAAATGGAGAAGTTGCGTAAACAAAAACTTTTCTTTTCGTATTTATTTTTTTATTTACTAAAGAATAATATGAACCAGAAAATACATAGCTTAAATAATTTATTACTCTGTGAAAATACCCTTTACCTCTAGGAAATATTGGGAATCTAAAAACATCAATATTTTTAATTTTCTGATGTTTCAAAGATAAACCTTTGTATTTTCTAGGAATCCTGCCTGTATGATAATTTGGTCTTCCAGTAAAAACTGAAATTTTATATTTTTTAGATAATTCGAAAGCTACATCATTTATTCTAAAATTTTCTGGATAAAAATGTTGAGAGAAAATAATTATTTTCATAAATTGTCTAAAAATTTAGAAAAATTATCAAGATCAGAGAATTTTTTTGGAGTTACTTTTTTCTTTTTAAGAGCTTTTATCATTATTTCAACTAATGAATTAATATCTGATTGATCATACATAAAATCTGGAACTAAAAATTGATTAGAATACTTTGCATTTGGAGCTATAATTATCAAACCGTATTGATAAGCTTCCAAAATCGGTAATGCTAGTGTTTCATTCTTAGAAACGTATAACAAGATTTTGCTTCTCTTATATATTTCGTCGAATTCTTTCTTAGTTGAGTAAATCTTGCAATCTATATTTAATGAATATCTTAGTTTAATTTCTTCAATATTTAATTTTTTTTTTTCTTTATCATTTAGAGTTAATAATACTTTTGGAAATATTTTAATTTCAGCTAATCTAATAAGCGCATCTAAAATAAGTCGATGATTTTTATGAAACAACCCTGAGGCTGGATAAATAAAATCATATAAATAATTTTCAATTTTTTTATTTTGATTTATAATTTCTCTATCAAAAATATTATATATTTTAACAGGTATATAGCTGGGTACTTTAGATTTAATTATTTGGCTAGCTAAAGGAGAAAAAACAATCCAACAATCAACATTTTTTTTAAAGATTTGAAAAAATAAATATCTCAAAGAGTCTAATGAAAATAGCCATTGATAAAAATTTATTTCGTAAAATTCTCTGAAAATATTAGCGTTTTGGAATATGCAGTAAACATATGATTTTGATTTAAAAATTGGTGGTAAACCGTTGCCATATATTAATACTCCATCTTCTTTACATAGTCTTTTTTCAGCGAAAATTCTTTTATATGAATAGCTTTTTAAGTATGTGATTTTGTTACTAATTGTATGTATATCTTTTTTTTTCACTCTATTATCTAAAAAAATATTATTATATTTTTTATCTAATAAAGATTTTAAGATAGAAAGTCCTCCAAATGAATGAAGTCCAACTGCAAATAAATTTATTTTATTTTTTAAACACATTTTTTATCAAAAGATAAGTATTTTTTAAAAATTTCCAGCGTTTAATTTCAGATTTATATTTGTCATGTGCTATTTCTGGTCTATCCAAATATTCATTTAATTTATTTTTATCCCAATCCATTTTTTTTAAAAAATATTTTATATCAATTTGCTCTTCCTTTTCACTTGGATAAGTTGGTTGTTGCATCAATCTCAATGCCTCGTCTCTAGTCATTTGACCTGTAATTATTAAATTGCTTAAATGTAACTTTCTTTTATCTACAGAAAATTTTTTTGGCAAAATATATGCTTGATAAAATCTTGTGAAAATGGACTCATAATGTTTGTAAGGATATGGTTTAAACCCATAATTTTTTACTAGATGATTTATTGCATTATCCTTGTTGTAATCATAATAATCTAAAAAAGGTATCCATTTAATTTTATTAATTATCTCATAATATATAAATTCAAAAGTACCAAAAAGAGGAAAAGTCTTTATTTTTTGGTTTGAAAATTTTTTAGTTAAATATTTGATGTTTAATGCATCATTTTTAAACCAACTCCAATTTGGAGGTACTCTAATTCCCTCTGTGCTTGTGTTCGTGCCTGATAAAATATATTTTATCCTGTATTTTTTTGCTAATTGATAATTTACCGCCAACATTGCATTATCATATAAAAGTTCAATGTCTATTACGTCTGATTTAAAAAAAGCACTCATTATGTTTTTGTACTCTTCCCAATCAATAACATGTGTATATAAATCTATATCTAATTTTTGAACTATATTAGCTATGTTATTCTGTGCTAACTCTGAATTCCATCCATTATCCATATGTACTGCAAGAGGTCTTAGACCTTCTTTTTTAACAAGCGATAAAACATATGAACTGTCAACTCCACCAGAGACACCAACAATACAATCATAAGATTTTTTAAGACCATCTTTTTTTATATTTTCTAATAAATTAGTAAGTTTTTTACTTTTTTGATCCTTGCTAAGATTAAAAATTCTTTTTAAATTAATAAAATCTGTACAATAATTACAAATGCCATCCTCATCAAATATAATTTTAGAAGCAGTGGTGTCCATGATACATCTCTCGCATATCTGAAATTTTAGATTATTGGTATCTACCATATTTATTAAATTGTTGGATAACTAATTAATACAGCTCTGTGAGGTCCATGGTAAATAAAAAAAGCTCCTGCTGCAACTGCTGTAATATTATTGGAAAATATACTCTTTATATTTTCAACTGAGTTTATTCCTCCAGATAATATTACAGGTATCTCTAAATCATCAAGTTTCAAATCAATATAATTTTTATGATCTAATCCACATAATCTTCCATCATTATCTACAAAATTTAACAATAATTCACCACAACCCGCAAGGATAGATTTTTTGATCATATCAATAATAGTTATATTTATTTTTTTTTTATTTAAATAATCAAATATTAAAGGTTTTCCAAAAAAATTTTTTTTTATATTTATATTTGCCACTATACTTTGGGCACCAAATACTTTTGAAACTTTTTTAATTAATTCTGAGTTATTGAATAAGGCTTGATTTAATGAAATTTTCTCAAATCCTAAAGAAAATAGAGTTTTTGCATCATCAAAATTTTTTATTCCACCTCCATAACAAATTGGCATGAAACATTCACCAGCGATCTTCTCTAAAATTTTAAAATTTATCTTATTATTTAATGATGCATCGATGTCTAATAAAATTATCTCATCAACTTCTTTTTCATTAAAAATTCTTATAACATTTATGGGGTCTCCAACATATTTGGGATTTTTAAATTTTGTTGTCTTAACTAGTTGATTATTTCGTAAAAGTAACTGTGGTATTATTCTGGGTTTAATCATTAAGTTTTATGAATTTATTTAAAAGATCTAGTCCATTTTTATAGCTTTTTTCGGGGTGAAATTGAAAACCGATTATATTTTTATTATTTGTAACAATTGATGGAAAATTAATTGTGTGAGTGGTTTCTGATAAAATATTGTCTTTTTGACATTTGGCATAAAAAGAGTGTGCAAAATAAAATCTCTTATTTTCACAATAAAAACTATTATTCTTTTCCTTAAAATGCAATAAATTCCATCCCATATGGGGAATTTTTAAAAATTTGTTATCCGTTCGTTTAAATTTTAAAACCTCACCATTTAAAAGCCCTAAACCATCAAGATGACCTTCCTCACTTTTATTGAACAATACTTGCATGCCAACACATATTCCAAGCAAATAAAAATTATCTTTTAAAACTAAATTCTTAATCATATTAAACAAATTTTTTTCTTTAAGCGAATCTACAAAAGAATCGAAACTACCGACACCAGGCATAATGATTTTTTTGCTGCTTAAATCAAAATCCTTGTCATTTTTTACAATTTTAGTCTGATAACCTAACGTCTCAACAGCTTTATTTAATGAACCAATATTTCCAACTCCACATTGAATTAAATTTACCATTTATTTATAGAGTTTACATGTTATTTTTAAAAATTGAAAAACTAAGTTTAAAAATATTACACTTAAAATTGATTTATTTTTTGTATAGCTACTAAGAATTTTTTTTGCAGCAAAAATCATGCCTTTATTTATTAATATAATCTCATAATACAAAAATTTTAAAATAGATAATTTTTCAATATCTTTTTTTATATAATTGTAATATTTTTTAAAAAGTTCTAATTTTTCTTTTGAAGCATCCAGCTTTCCAATTATTGATGATTGATTATTATGTAATCGCATTTTTAATAAATATTTATCACAATTTACAAACTTAAATTTTCTAGATAACCTGATCCACATATCATAATCTTGCGTATGTAATAATTTATTATCAAATCTGCCTATTTTATTTAAAAATATTTTTGGAATTAATAATGAACAACCATTAAGTCTATCATTTATCAATAAAGATAATGTTGTATTTTCAAAGTAATCTTTGGGAAGAGATTTTTTTGCCGATTTATTGTTTGAATGATCAAATTGAATAAAATTTGAACTTATAATGGCTTCTCTTTTTAAATTATTTAAAAGTTTCATTTGTTCAGCAATTTTATTTTCCATCAAAATATCATCATGACTAAGCCAACAAATATACTTACCATTGGATTTTTTTAAACCTAGATTTAATGAGTTCGAAACTCCCATATTTTTTTTTAAAGAAATATAATTAATCGGAAATTCTTTATATAAATCTAAAATAGTTTTAATTTTTTTTTCGTTCTCAGTACCATCATTAATTACAATAATCTCTTTATTTTTATATGTCTGATTTATTGCACTTTTTAATGAAAATCTTAATAATTCCTCAGAATTATATACTGGTATAATTATTGAAACCAAAGGCATTATAATTAATTAATAATTTTAAATAATTGTTGATTTTGATATTCCCTAGAAAAAGGTTTTAAGTTAATTTTTTTTCTTCGTATTTTTTTTTTAATTATACTTTTTAAATTACTTTTTAGATCGCTTTTAAGATAATTGATTGATAGACCTAGTCCAAATTTTTTTATGATTTTGTTAGCTTCGATTTCACCTTCTGTTATTGACAATATAGGAACATTTGTTGCGACATAATCATAAAATTTACCAGTGATTACCTCTTTGCCAGTTTTTTTTTCAGTATGTAAAATTAAGAGGTAATCCATCTCACTCATTTTTTTTCTAGCATTTTGATAATTTAAACTTTTATAAAATTTAAATGGTTCAAAATTTAATATTAATTTATTTTTAATTATATTATCGCCATAAAATTCGAAAGTTAAATTATCTTTTAAATAAATATCTTTTTTTAAAGCTTTATATAAAATATTAATATCACGATAACCTCCATATTTATCGGAAACGAGACCAAAGTATCCAATTTTAATTTTTTTATTTATCTTTTTTGATTTTTTACTTTTAATCTTGTTAACAGGTAAATAACCATTTTTTATCAGATATACGTTTTTTTTATTAACTATTTTTTTTATAGAATTAAAGATTGTTTCAGTCGAGCAAATAACTTTATCAGAATTATTTAACAATTCTTTTTCACTGCTATTTTTTTTTAAAAAGTTAATAAAAAAATTACTATCATCAAATCTTGTTGTCCAACCATCTCTGTAGTCAAATATTATTTTAATTTTTTCACCAAATTCGGATTTTAATTTTGGTCCAATTTTAAAAAAAGAGAATGGAGGCGCTGACAGAATTACATATTTTATTTTTTTTTGCTTTATGAGAAATATAGATTTTTTTAATACATTTTCATAATAACAACTAGCATAATCATATGATAATAAATATCCAATGTTAGGAAAAAAAACTCTAAATATAATAAATTTTATATACGAAAAAATATTTTTATTAGAAACCTTAAAGAGATTAAATTTCTTAAAATCATTTTGAAAACCAAAATAAGAGAAGTATTTTGAACCAGTGAAAAGATAATTTATTTTATATTTTTTTTTTAATGTTGAGCCAAAACTAAATAATCTTACAGAGTTTCCCATTGATCGAGTGAATGGAACAAATTGGCCGCAAATTATTAATAAATTTTTGCTCACTTTAAGATTTTTTTAACTAATTTTAATATCTTTTTTTTGAAATTTTTATTTGAAAAAATTTTTTTTTTTAATTTTGGAAAAGTTATTTTTTTGTTTTTTATTTTTGAAACTTTTGTATCAACAATAAAACTGTACTTATTTTTTGATAATTCATACCATTCTGAACGATCTCTTAGTATAAATGATATCCTATTTAAAAAGTAAGATTCCCTTTGAACACCTCCACTATCAGTCAGCACAAATCTTGATTTATTAATTATTAATATAGTTTCTAAATAGCTGATCGGTTTAATAAGAATTAAATTTTCAGGTATAAATTCGTTTAATTTATTTAAAATATTTTTCATTTTAGGATGAACAGGCCATATAAATTTGTATTTTAATTTACTTATTTCTCTTAATATTCTTTTTACTCTTTTTTCATTTAAATTTTCATCTCTATGCATTGTCATCAATGCATCAAAATCCTCATAATAATTTTTTGTAAATTTTTTTTTTGATATAATTTTTTTTGCAAGTATTGCTTGATCAAAAAGTAAATCTCCAAATTCAAAAATTTTTTTTTGATCTATACCTTCTTTTAAAAGATTATGAGTTGATGATTTATTTGGAGTAATAAGATAATCACTATAATGGTCTGCAACTATTCTATTTTGTTCCTCAGCCATCTTGGGATTATAGGATCTCAAACCTGCTTCGACATGTATTGAGATTATATTATTCTTCCTTAAAGCTATTGATGCGGCCAATGTTGTATCTGTATCTCCATATATTATTGCCAAATTAGGTTTAACTCTTTTTAATTCTTTTGATGTTTCGGTTATCATCGATGCAATTCTGCCAGATCTATCATGTTTAATGTTTTGTCTTTTAAGTAATATTGGTTTTTTTATATTTAGTTCTTTAAAAAATATATCTGACATGTCAAAATCATAGTGCTGATTTGTATGGAGAATAATATTTTTGTAATTTTTTAAATAATTTACCAAAAGACCACATTTTATAAATTGTGGTCTTGCTCCTACAATATGTAGAATTTTTTTATTTCTTTGCATATGTAATCAATTTCTTTTTTTTTGATATAGGCTGAAAAAGGAAGGGCTAGTATTTTTTTTGAAACTTTATTAGCAATTGGTGTTTTGCAGTTTTTTGAAAAGTTGCGGAATATGTGTTGTTCGTTTAATGGTTTTGGATAATAAATCATTGATGGTATTCCTTTTTTTTTTAAATAAGTTCTTAATTTATTTCTATTTTTAGCTAGTATGCAGTACGATCCTTCCGCTGAGGTTGTATCATTGTTGTTTTTTAAAGATTCTACCTCGGAAATATTTTTTATGTATTTATTATAAATATTTCTTATTTTCCTTTTTTGTATTATTTCTTTTCTATGAAATTTTAATTTAGCAAGTAACACTGATGCCTGTATAGTATCTAATCTTGCGTTGAAACCTAGCAACTCGTAATGATATTTTTTTTTATTTTGACCATGTCTTCTTAAAATATTACATTTTTTATACAATTGTTTGTTATTTGTAAAAATTGCACCACCATCTCCGTAACATCCAAGTGGCTTGCTGGGGAAAAAACTTGTACAAGATATTGTTGCTAAATTACAACTTGTCTTGTTTTTATAAAATGCACCAAAACTTTGAGCCGCATCTTCGATTGTAATCAGATTATATTTTTTTGCTAACTTACTAATTTTTTCGAAATCAGGTATTTGTCCAAATAATGAAACAAACATTATAGCCTTTGTTTTCTTATTAATTTTACTTTCAATTAAATCAGTATCAATCAAACAATCTTTATCATTTATATCTACAAAAACCGGTTTTGCTCCTACTTTACAAATAGCTTCAACTGTTGAAATATATGTAAATGGCGTTGTAATTACCTCATCATTTGACTTAATTCCTAATGCATTTAAAGCAATAATTAGAGCATCGGTACCACTAGAGACAGTCAAGCAAAATTTAGATTTTGTAATTTTTTTTAACTTATTTTCCAATGTGATGTTCTCTGGTCCAAGAATAAACTTTTGATGATTGAGTACTTTATTGATATTTTTATTTATATCATGATTGAGTAATTTTTTTTGCCTTTTAAGGTTCAAAAAATCAATTTTCATTTTATTTTTTTTCCATCTTTATCAATTTTATATCTAAATTTTGCTGGACTACCATAATACATAGAAAATGACTTAACATTTTTTGTAATTAATGATGCGGCACCAATAAGAGAATACTCTCCAATATTATTGCCACACAAAATAGTAGAATTGGCACCAATTGTGGTTCCTTTATTTACTAATGTTTTTAGGAACTTTTTTTTTTGATTTTTAAAACTTCTGGGAAACAAAATATTTGTAAAAACAACCGATGGTCCAATAAAAACATCATCTCGAACTGTTACCCCTTCATAAATAGAAACATTATTTTGAATTTTTACATTATTTCCAATCTTAACATTTTTACCAATAAATACATTTTGACCAAGAATACAATTATTACCAATTCTTACATTTGATGACAAATGACACCAGTGCCAAATTTTTGTACCTTTTCCAATTTTGACTTTTTCATCAATAATAGAAGTATTATGAATATAAAATTTAGACATTTTTTAATTTTTCTAGATTTTCAAAAGTAGTTACAATATGCATTGTTTTTATTCCTTTGCCCTTAATGATATTTTTATAAGCCTTTAAATGTAAATCATTAAATTTTCTCGTAAAGTTTATTTTTTTTGAGTTAAACTTTATATATCGATCAAATGAGGAATTATTTATTTTCTTTTTAAATTTTGTTGAAAGTTTCCACTTCACGATTGCTTTATTAAATGTTGTTTTACCTTTTATAATATCCTTATCACTTATATAAATAGAATTATAAATAGATTTTCCAAAAAACCATGAAATCATATCAAAAAAATGAACCCCGATGTTATAAATTAGACCTCCGGATAGTCTGCTGTTAGATTTCCATGAAGACTGATACCAATTACCTCTTGGAGTATTATAATTTATTTCAACAGCAAGTGGTTTATTTGTTTTGCCGAATTTTTTAATTTTATTTTTTAATTTAATTAAGCTCATGTTGTATCTTAATTGAAATAATGAGTAACATTTCTTATTTGTATTTATCTCTAATTTTTGTATTTTTTTTAAGTCAGCAATATTCAATACTGTAGGCTTTTCGCAAATTACGTTTGAATTTGATTTTAAAGATGAAACTATATGTTTGTAATGTAAATAATTTGGTGAGCATATTATTACATAATCTATATTCATTTCTTTGACTTTTTTGAAAAAAATATTCTCTCTTTTTAGAAAGATACATTGTGGAAAATAAGTATCTAAGTATCCAACGTTATCATGTTTATCTAGAGCTAAAATTAAGTCACCATTTATTTTTTTAACAACACTAACGTGTTTTTTTGCAATGAAACCAGCACATCCAATTAAAGCAAATTTAATTTTTTTCTTCATATAAATTCTATATTTTTATTTTATTAAAGTAAGCTAAGTAAATAATTATTAAAAAAAACACAAATCCACCATTGAAATAACCAACTCCTCTTATAAGTTGAGTTAATATTAAAGTGCATATAAATATTCTGTTTTCAATTGAGATTTTATTACTAAAAGCAGATATTAATACAGGGAATAAAATTAAAATTCCAATAAATCCAAATTCTACTAAAATTTTAAGTAAAGTTGATCCCCCATCGTTTCTATTCAAGCCCGTTGCTGGAACGTAATAATCTTTAATATATATATTATTTATAAAATCGCTGTAGGCTACTTCATAGTTATTTATACCATAGCCGAAGGGTTTCGTTTTTAATGAATTTATAGCCAACTTTAAATTTGCAAGATAAGTAAAGCTAGTAATATTTATTACTCCTTTTTTATCTTTTTTATAAGATTCCTCAAAATATGAATTTTTTATATTTTCATATTTTTTAATTTTTGAAATTAAAATATTAATTTCATTTAAAATTTTAGCTTTTTTATTTTCATCTTTCTCAATATCAAAAATAGCCTGCTTATTTTTTAATTTCTGCTTAATTTCATCTATCTGTATAGTTTCAGAAAATGGGTCCAAAGTACTCTTTGCTACTCCTAAATCAACTATCTTTGCTTGGCACCTTGCTAATTTAGCATCATTTTTTTGAAAAAAAAGTAGGCTAGAAGATAATATTAAAATCAAAATATTAGATATAATTACTCTACTTTGGATTTTATTTTTAAAAATAAATTTTAATATAAGAAAGTATAATGGAATTAAAATTCCAAAGATTAAAGCCGAAGTAGTTATATTTATAAAATAAACAGTCAGTAGTATTATAAAAATAATAGAATAATTAAAATTTTTAGATTTTGAAGAAACCATCCAATAACAAAAGGCTGGAAAAAAAACTATTTGAAGATGAGAACTTTCGCTGAATATATATTTGGCCCCATTCAATCTTAGTCCTCTACAGGCCTCTGTAATCAAAATATAAACTTTTTGAATTTCTGACTTTAGGGGTTCAAATAAGAAATAAAATGATAAAGAAAATACTAAAAGTATTAAAAAGATATTTATTGATAGCTTAATACTCTCTGAAATATTATTTTTACCAAATAAAATAGTTAAAAGAATTAATGTAATAGAAAAATTAGTTATTAAACTTCTAAAGATTTCATCTGTATAAATTAAAGATTGTATAAATATAATCGTTAAAATTATAAAGGAAATAATTATAACATTTTTATTTTCATATAAGAATTTTGAGTTTAACTTTTTTACCAAAAAATAAATAAATGGTAAGATGAAAATATATCTAAAGTCAAAATTATAAAATTTTATGTCATATAAAAATGTAAGAGATAAAATAGAAATTGCTAACAAAAACTCTTCAAAATTAATATTAGAAAAAACTTTCTTTATCATAATTTTAGATATAATTAATACTATTCAATGTCTAATAATAACACTTTCAATCAAATAAATGAAAAGATTAATAATAAGCGAGCAATTGTTGCTGTTATTGGTCTGGGGTATGTGGGACTGCCATTATGTGAGGGAATATTAAATCTTGGTTATAAAGTTTATGGAATAGACACTGATAAAAAAAAAATAAATTTAATTTTAAATAATAAAATCTATATCCCATCAGTAAACAATTCAAAATTTAGAAATAAAATTAATAAATCTTTTTTTGTCTCAAATAATTACAAGTTTATAAATAAATCTGACATCATAATTATTTGTGTTCCAACGCCATTATATAAAAATCATAAACCAGATTTATCACCATTGAAAAATACTTATAGTTCATTAAAAAAACACTTGAAATCAAAACAGTTATTAATTGTTGAGAGTTCTACCTACCCAGGTTGTACCAATGATATATTTTTTAAATTTATTAAAAATAAATTTTTAATTGGTGAAGATTTTTTTCTGGGTTATTCTCCTGAACGTGAAGATCCAGGAAACAAAAAGTATAATATTTCTAATATTACAAAAATCACAAGTGGGAAAACAAAAAAATGCAGCATACTTACAGATAACTTTTATAAAAAGATTACAAAAACAAAAATTGTTTCTAGTATAGAGGCTGCTGAATTTACAAAACTTTATGAAAATGTTTATAGATCCATAAACATAGCTCTAGCAAATGAGTCCAAAATGCTTGCTGATAAATTAAAATTAAATATTGATGAAATAATAACTGCTGCATCAACAAAACCCTTTGGTTTCAATAGATTTGAGCCTGGACCAGGAGTTGGAGGACATTGTATTCCTGTAGATCCTTTCTACTTATCTTGGATTGCAGAAAATAATAATATAAATTTAAATCTTACCAAATCAGCGGCAAAAATTAATTTCAATATTACTAAATGGTTAAAAAATAAAATCCTTAATTATATAAAAAATAAAGTAAAAAAAAAAAATCCAAGGATTTTTATTATTGGAGCTGCATATAAAAAAAATACAAACGATTTAAGAATGAGCCCTACATTATATCTGATAAAAGAATTGAAAAAAAAGTTTTATATTTATTACAACGATGATTATGTAAAAAAAATAAAGACTAAAATGTTTAATGAAATTTATAATTCTGTGCCAATAAATAATAAAAATTTAAGAAAAGCAGACATAACTGTAATTATGACAGATCATGATTATTTAAAAAAAGATAAAATCTTAAAAAACAGTAAGATTATTTTTGATTCAAGAAATTTTTTTAAAATAAATAGCAAAAAAATTTTAAGAGTATAATTTTTAAATTAAACTTTTGAATAAGTCTGATTTTTCTATTATCTCATCGTATTTTCCAGACATCGCAAGTTTTCCTTGGTTCATTAAAAAAATATTAGAACAATTTTTTAATGATCCAACTCTATGTGCAATTAATATAATGGTAATATCTTTTTTTATGTTCTGAAGATTGTTTATTATTTTTTGCTCAGTTACTAAATCTAATGATCCAGTTGTTTCGTCCAAAACTAATATCTCTGGTTTCTTAAAAAGAGCTCTAGCTATAGCTATTCGCTGTTGTTGTCCACCGCTTAATTTTAAACCTGCATCACCAAATCTTGTGTTAAATTTATTTGGCAAACCATCTATAAATTCATCGATTTCTGATATTTTTGCTACCTCTCTAATTTCTTCTAAATTGCTTTTTTGATCTGAGCCAAACGATATCAGTTCAGCAATAGTCATATCCCCTAAGAAAAAGTTTTGGCTAACATAACTAATTTTAAGCTTGAAATTATCAGCATTATTTTCGTTAATTGGGATGTCATCAACAAATAAGCCTCCTGTTTTTGGCTGATAGACACTACAAATTAAGTCCACAATTGTAGTTTTTCCAGATCCTGTTGGACCACATAATCCAACAAATTCTCCTTTTTTAATTTTCAAATTTATGTTTGAAAGTTCAAAGCTATTATCTTCGAAATTAAAGCTCATATTTTTTAACTCAATAAATTTAGAAAATGATACTTTTTCTTGGTTATTGATATTCAGTTTTTTTTTTGTTATTTGCGAAAATTCTTCGTTAAAATTTTTTAATGATGGTATTGCAGTTTTATATCTTACAATAGAAGCAAATATTGCATTTACTGTAGGTAAAGCTTTGGAGGAAGCAACTGCAAAAAAAATTATTTTAGTAAGATTATATTTTTCAAAACTGTTAAAATAATAAAAAATTATCATTAA
>MDSZ01004222.1_pt1 | contig 28908 bp, 10 predicted proteins | sample 811201 | NCBI WGS metagenome assembly MDSZ01 (sample SAMN05326647, study PRJNA326480) | marine metagenome | isolation source: seawater | place: Indian Ocean: North | collected 2010 | reverse complement strand
TGATTCATCTTCTACTGGTCTTGAATCCAAGTTAGATGGATGGTAATCCGTTACAGATGATCCATCGTTTACTGATGCTGTGCATTTTAAGGTTACCACATCACCCACGTTACCTCTAGCGTCACTGTGTTCACCGTCCGCTTTTGCTTCTATCTGAACAAAGATAGTTTGAGATGTGTATGTGCCTTCGTCGTCTGCTAGTTTTAATAGAGTCTGATATGATGTTGTAAGGTCAAAGTAACCTTTGTTAAGACCGTTGGTTACTATAAGTTCACCTGATCCAGATCTTGTTGATGTTGTTGCACCCATGTCAAAGTTTCCAAGTGCTGATATAACAGCGTTCATGGCAGTGTCCCTGCCTGTTGATCCTGTGGCATTGTTTGTAAGTTTTACTCTTAGTTTTCCGCCTGCGTTGAAAAAGAATCTAGCTTCATCACCACCCGCAAAAGTGAATGATGCCTCAACCACGTGAGACTGGTCATACACCGCACTTGCAACCAAAGATAAATCTTCACTGCCTTCTGAAACTGCTGTGGCTCCTGTGCATCCACCTTTTACTGCTGTTGCCAAATCTGCCAAGTCACTGACTAAGGCTGATACAACTGCAATAGGATCTCCTGCGGCTCTTGCCGCTGTTGAAGTAATAGATACGTTGGTATGATTAGCAAGGTTGTCCATTGCTGTGAATAATGAATTCCATTGTGCCGCTGTGATTGTGTCTCCGGCATTCACTGAGCCGATTGTAGCTTGACCTAGTCCAACGTTGCCTGTACCTGTGCCCATAAGCTGATTGATGCCCTCTGGGGAAGTACCATTTACAAACGTTATGTACTCGTCATCTAAAATAGTTTCACCTGTTACATATCCCATATCTTTATTTAACTCCTATTACGCATTCGTGTAGTTCTGTTTCTGTGCTGTATTTATTATCAATTAGTCTGCCTATTACATTAAAAGCCGTACAATCTTCCAATGCGGCCACCATTGCTTCACCATTTCCTGCAGATACAAGCCTGTCGCCTGCTTCTCCTGTGCCGATTACTTTGACTCTTACACGCCCTTTTAGTGCAATCATTGGATGTGAATCATCATTTCCTGCATCTTTGTTCATTAAAAATGCTGGATTTTCTGATACAACGCCAAAAACTTTGTTAGATTTTACTGTGTTGCATTTAGTTACTTCTTTTTCTCCACCTAGTTCAACAACATCACCAACTTGCAATGGTTGGTCAGCCGCATAACGTTCCGCCAAGTCGGCGTATTGGGCACCTGTTGATGTCGCGTGTACTATGTTTGCCCGTAGATCCACCAGCGTTGGAGCTGACATCTCTTCACCACCACCTGATTTGAAAGCTGTCCAGGCACCGCCTGCGTTTCCAAAAGTGGTTGTTGTGTCATCAGCAAATGTTTCATCCCATACCCAGTATAGGTCCTGTTCAGTTGCTGTTGATGTCTCACCTCTGTTTACTTTTAAACCAGTGAATTTTGGCATTCCTGCGTTGCCAGAAATGTTTCTGTTGAGTTCTATAATGTTGTCTTCAACACTTAAAGTCGTTGTATTGACAATAGTTGTTGTGCCTGTGACTTCAAGATTGCCATCTATCGCTGTGTTTCCTGTTAATCTTATGTCACCTGTGGATCCTGTAATCTCAATTGGTGTTTTTGTAGAACCGCCATCGTTTATAGTAACCTTTATGTCACCGTCCTGTGTGATATTCGCTAAAGTGAAGTTGTCACCTGACATGGACATGGTTATATCCGAACCAGCGCCTATCGTTATACCAGTATCATTTAACACTCCAAGTGATCCTGATGTGGTATCATTTGAGTTGGATCTCAAATAGTTGGCCGCGGCCTGTCCGCCTAATGCGTCAGAATCGGTTGATGTTCCTGTAAACTTAACATCACTTATGGCAGAAGATAAATTTATACCTTTTGTAATTGTACTAAAGCCTGATATACTTGTGCCGGGTGTAAAAGTTTCTGCAGATGCGATTGCAACATTGGTGTCATTTGTGACAAAACGCAATATCGATTTTTGTACTCCTACATTGTCTTCTATTGCCTCAGATACCACCTGCGTGACGCCTGATCCTGTTACACTTGTTGGTCCAATTAGTGTCCAGCTTGATCCATTGTACACATATAATTGTAGATTAGATGTGTCAAACCACATATCTCCAGTGACTGCGTTGGATGGCTGTGATGTAGAATTAGTTGAACTACCAACAGGTTTGAATTTTGAACCTGTGTAAACAGTAAGTTGATTGTTCAATGCATCGTACCACAGCTGACCTTTAATTTTGTTGCTTGGTTCTGATGTGTTGCTAAAATTTTCTAAGAGTTTTACAAAGTTTTCGTTAAGACGCTCACCAAAACCTGCATATCCTTTTCCTATGAGTGTAAGATCAGTTGTTGTGGTATCTATTGTACCATCTGCAAGTGTTTTTAGGGTGGTCCCTATGGTGTTGTTTATAGTATACGCCATCTAAAATCCTAATTTGATTTGTTATCTCTAACAAAAGTCAAAAAACTAACATCTCCTAATAGCTTTATCAAGATAGTTGCTAACTCTGGATTGAGCATAGCGTCTATTTTGCCAATTTCTTCTGCTGTCAACACAGTTTCATAGTTGGCATTTATATAATCTGCTACTTCGTTTTTTGTTGCCATGTTTACTCCTTATTGTAATTATCTAATTTCTGGATCATACACTTCTAGCCATTCGCCAAATCTATGTTCCACAAAAGGTCTCACTATAAGACCAACACCAAAACAGAAGGATTCTCCTATCCATCTGGTGAATTTTCCTAATAAATCTCCCTTGGATCTTTTGCCCATTTGATATGCTAACTCATTTGCTCTCGCTTGGGCCAATATCTTAATAACATTAATTACAAGTCCACCAAACCATGCTTTCTTCTCAGATGATGACTGCATATATTGTACCAGTGGTATAGCCCAGAACCAATATCCAATTTTGGTTGTTCTGTCTAAATGTTTCACTGAAAATTCTGTATCGATGGCAAGATCCTGTAAAGAGAACATGCCTTTTTTCTGTAGCCATGTACAAATTACACGTCCACCGCCGCCTCCACCGCCGCCTGATCCAGTTGATCCTGATGTTGATCCACCTGATGAATCTCCAAATCCTGCCGCTGTTTGATTGAATTCTAAGCCTGAATTAAAAATAGCTTTCCATGATCCACCTTGCTTGAAGTAAGCTTCTGTAATTCTTTTCCAGGTTCCTCCTGCTTTGAAAAATATATCTGTGATATCTTTCCATGTGCCACCAATTTTAACTTTGGCCTCTGGGCTTATTGTAAAAATAATCACTGCAAGTCCGTTGCCACCTGATGAACCTGAACTACCACCTACGCCTACACCTGATTGATATCTTGAATCTCCTGTGCCTCCTGGTGTTTGTCCTGATGCGTTGGCTTCTGAAGCTCCAGAAGGTAATTGATTGGATCCTGACGTACCACCGCCACCTCCACCATCACCTGAAGCACCAGATCCACCCGTACCACCATCGGCTCCACCACCTCCGGCTCCACCTGCACCACCATCTCCGGAATGATTTGCTCCGTTTTCTCCTAGTGTGCCTGGTGAATTACCTGTGGCTGAATTTGTTACTATACCCGCTGTACCTGTGCTGTTTCGGCCATCGCCTCCACCACCGCCGCCTCCTGCGGCGATCATAATTGAATCTCCATCTATCGTTAAGACTGTGGCTCCTCCGCCACCGCCTCCAGCACCTGATGAACCTCTAGGGCCTGAAGTACCACCTGTACCTCCTGAGAATCCTGTCAAACTTTTTCCGTTTGCACCTCCTGGTGCACTTCCTCCAGCGGCTCCTCCACCGCCTCCACCGCCAACTCCTACTGACAGTGTTTTTCCTTTGTATGCTGTGAATGATAAACTTGTGTGTACTGTGTGATTGCCACCTGCTCCGGCTCTACCGCCACCAGCTTGGTCGCCACCTCCGCCACCTCCGCCACCACCCCAAAGGTAAATGGCCGCAGATGTTGTGCCTGCTGGCACTACTAAATTTTGTGCGGTACCTGTGTACGTGAAAGTTTTAGTAACCGTTGGCATAAAGGATTAAGCCTCCCTTCTAAACCAAAGATCCCCGTTGCTTCCTTGACCATCGGTGGGTGCTGTGGTCTCGACGTATCTGTTTCCAGCAATACTGTTTGAACTGTCATCACTGATAGTTGATCCGCCCCATAATTTAAGTGACGTTGCCACCTGTCCTATGGTTGGTACAGTTTTTGTGGATGTTGATGTTGACGATGTAATGTCAGATCCGACTGCAACCAATGTAACTGAATCCATTGTTAGTCCCCCAGCTGAAGATGATTTTAACACTGTGCTGTGATTTGCACCACCATCATCTGTTGCGTCTGCCAATCTTATTACTTGTGAATATGTTCCGCCTTCTCCTGCGGTGAAATGATTCTCTGATACATCATAAAATAATCTTGCGTCATCTGTGTCTGATGTCTCAACAATTAAGCCTGCATCGGCTTCTGAATTTCCTGTGTTTACTTTTACGAAAGCGTTGTCTACTGTCTTGATAACCGATGATGTGTTTGTGTATTCTCCTGATACAGACAAGTTACCTGTGATAGTAACGTTACCTGTCATGCCAATGGCACCGGTCGAACCTGTAAATGTCAATGGAGTAACTGTTGATCCACCATCATTGATAGTAAAACTTAAATTTTTGTCCTGTCTTGTCTGAGCAATGGTCACGTTTCCTGAACTTGCTGTAATTGTTAATTCTTGTTCGTCACCAATTAATAATCCCGAGTCGCTATCGATTGTCAAAGCACCTGTTGTGGTGTCTGCCGCGTCTGCTCTTAAAAAATTACCACCTGCTATAATAGATGCTGATGTGTTTGTTGTGCTTGATACATCAATTGCCGCTGATGAAGTAGTCGTACCTTCGAACACAGCTCCTAGTGTGCTGTTCAAAGTAAGGCCTGCTTTTATAGTTGCAAAGCCTGTTATAGACGTTTGTGGCGTAAATGTTTCTTTCGATAGTATGGCAACCTGTGTGTTACCCACGAACATTGAAGCTATAACTTTGCTTACTCCAACGTTGTTGTTAATTGTTTCAATCTTCCAACCAGATAGTGTTTGTCCTGATGTGAATACAGGACCTAAAAGTTGAAATGCTGAACCTGTGTAAAAATAAATTTGGTCGTCATCTGAGTCGTGCCAAAGGTCACCAGCAGAAGCTGATGTTGGCTCAGAGCTCTGAGACTTTGCTCCACCTGTTGGCTTGAACGCTGTACCATCATAAACTTTGATCTGTGAACTTGATGTGTCATACCAAAGCTCACCTGTTAATGGTGCTGATGGGGCCGAGCTTGATGCACTGTTTTCAAGAAGTTTTACTAGGTCCTCGTTTAAAAATTCACCAAAACCTGAATAACTCTTTCCAAAAAGTGTTAATGATGTTGTGTTGTCAATAGTACCGTCTGTGATTGTAGCTATTGCTGTTCCGTCTGTTTTGTTGATTGTGTACGCCATATACCAGTATTTATAGTTTTCCTACAGATACAAAGATCCTGCCAACCTCTGTAGAATTGTAGTTTTCTAAAGCCTTTCCTATTATAGTACCAGTTTTTGGATCCATGGCTTTTTTAGCACAGCCTGGATGTTCACCACACGTTGTTAAAAGATCACCTTTGGCTATAACTCCATGAACCTTGACCGGCACTTTTCCTACGAGTGCAACTGATTGCCCTGAGGATTTATCATTCATTAGATACGCAGGATTCTCAGATATGACTCCTGCAACTCTTGTGTCTTGTGAAAATTTGCTCATTGTTATTTCTTTGTCACCACCAAAAATTACAACTGTGCCTACTTCGTACGAATCGTCGGACTCGTATACCTCAGCCAAGTCAGCGTACTGCGCCGATGTTGCTTTTGCATACACCACATTGTATCCTAGCGTTGATGAACCTATGTCATATGTTGTGTTTGCAGATGGCAAAATGTTTTGAGATGATATGTTTCCTGACATCGTCAAACTGCCCATAGTGTTTGCGCCTGAACTTGCCAAGTTGCCTGTAACGTTTCCTGTAATGTTACCTGCGAAAGTAGTTGCGGTAACAGTGCCATCTACTTCTAATTTTGTTGAAGGTGATGTTGTGCCAATACCTACTCTGGATTCAGATCCATCTATTGTCATAACAGTTGTTGTGCTACCACCGTCATTCACCTTAAATGTAATGTCTGTGTTCGAAACCACGTTTTGAATTATGCCTCCTGTGGAGTCCACAGTAAGTTTGAAGTCACTATCAGCCCCAATGGTCAAACCACCATCATTTACAATTCCTATTGTTCCTGTGGTTGTGTCATTTGCATTTGATACCATAAAGTTGGCGGCAGTTACGCCACCTAGTTTGTCTGAATCGCTGGCAGTGCCGGCAAATCTTAAATCTGATATTGCTGTTGAAAGTGTTATACCTTTTGTAATTGAACTAAATCCTGATATTGAAACTTTTGGTGTGAAGGTGTCTTCAGATATTATTGCAATGAGGTTCCCATCATTGTACCAATAAGTGACATTTTGGTTTGTGTCTGTACTGTCAGCAATCGTGTTGTAAACAAAACCATTTGTGTTCCCTGATCCACTTGGTGGTCCAACTAGAACGTTAGATGATCCATTGTAAAAATAAAGCTGTCCTGTGTCCGAATCAACCCAAAGATCACCTGCTACCTGTCCTGAAGGTTCCGATGCTTGATAAACAGCACCTGATGTTGGTTTGAACGAACCATCATAAACTTTTAATTTGGCATTTGTTGTATCATACCATAGCTGTCCTGTAATAGGTTTGCTAGGCGCACTTGTGTTTGCAAAGTTTTCTAAAAGGTGTAAGAAATTTTCGGCAACTATCTCGCCATAGCCTGCGTAACCTTTTCCTATGAAACTAAGATCCGTCTGTGTGTTCAACACTGAATCGTTGACAGTATAGGAGTTTGGCGATGCCGAGCTATTTGATTTGTTAACCGTGTATGCCATTAGTATCCTGATCCTCCGCCTGCTGAGCTACCTGAACTGCCTGTGCTACTTGTACTTGTTGAGGTCGTAGTAGTTGTAGTGCCTGTTGATGTAGTTTCAGTGAACGATGTTAAACTTTGTATTCTTAAAGTGTAATCAATTTGTATTAATCTGTTCAATGACTTTTGAACTGGGTGGAAGATCACGTGTGTTAATAGTTTGTTAGTTGAACCATCCTCTGTGCCTTCCCATGATTTTAATCCTAATTCGTCGAACACAAAGTCGCCATTAAAATTTGTTGTGTTATCAAAAGCAGACTGTCCTGTTGGTTCACCATAATCCAGTGTGCAAGTGCAAACTATGTCAGTGTACTTGTTACCTGCAGTGTGTCTGATTTCCATTTTGTTTCTTGTTGTATCTTTGTTTGTAGATGAATTATCATCGATTACTTTATAATAAGTTTTATTATATAGAGTGGCATTTGTTCCTGTGCTGTTCGGTGTCAAATAAGTTATTACCCCTGTGGTGTCCACAGTCGTTCCTCCGTTTCCAAAGGCCATCTCGTGTATGAATCCTGTTGATTTATTAGCCAATGAATTAGCTAAAGCAGTACTCATGTTCTCATAATGAATAGCATTTCTTTTGTTTACAATTACTTCACCTGTTTCTGGATCCCAGATTTTGATGTGTCCTTGCATCATTACACCTGACTTATCGTCAGGCTTTTTATTATCTTTTTGTTCTTTATTTTCTATTGGTTTTTGTTGCATCACGTTGTATTTATTCTGGTGCATTTGTTGGCTCTCCTGCTATGAATTTAGCCTGTGGCGTAGTAGAAGCCTGTAGGCCTTTACCATCTGCGGCTGTGTTAGTTCCAGCTGTGTACCATACGTTACCACGCTTTTGTACGATTTTTACCTGAGTACCACTAGCAGGTGCTGAAGTTAATACCACTTCTGCTGTACTTCCGTCGACAGCATAGTTGGTTGTGCTACCATCCTCACTAGTGAGCAACAATCGTTGGCCACCAATGAATATGTCTAACTCACTAGCAGAGGTTGGAGCGTTTGTTGTGGCGAAGCGAACAGTTGAACCATCACCTGTATAAGTGAGGGTGCTTATTGTGTCCGCATAAGGTACAGTCTGTTGTCCGCCTGCGTCTACCACATTTGTGCCTGCGGCGTGTACCTTAATTCCTGTGCCAAGTGTGCCTCTTCTCAACTGAGATAGCTCGTTACCTGACTTGGCAAAATATTCAATTCTTTCATTATCTATAAAAATTACTCCAGGAGTGCTAAACTCAACAGTGGATCCATCACTGATAGTGATATCAGGCTGTGTCAACACAGACGCATCTCTCACTGTTATTGTTTTTTCTCCCGGCTCTAAAGGTTTAGCAAGTGCTGTTGTGCTTGTAGCACTTATTCTTTTGTAAAAAGTTCTATTCAACATATCTTTGAAAATTCTAAATCCAGTTGCATTTGTGGCAGAGTCCACTGCAAAATACATTATATCTATTCTATCTGAGGTTGTCAAAGTGATGTGTGAACCTATTGTAATAACTCTTCCTGTCAAACTATAATCTTGGTTCTGCACTAATGCTCTGTTTGTGTTCAACGTTACAAATACGTAATCACTGTTTATCACATCATTACCTAGTTCTAATTGATTGGTTGTTGTTCCTTCAAGCACTTCTCTTCTCTGTTTCATTCCAAGTGCATTATTGAAAGTTGTAACTCTAATGTCAGCTCCGTTGCTAATCGTTATGCCATCACTGGCTATTTGTGTCAAGTTAAATTGTAGTTCAGTACCTCTGATTGAATAGTGATGTTCAACCAATGTTGTAACAGCCACAACATCCTGTGGTGTTGGAGGCGTTGTAAAGTCTATAGTTTGTGCAGATAAGTCAACTGTGTAATCCGCTCCAAGATTTTGTAAAACTCCATTTTTGTAAACTTCAATCTGGTCAGTGTTTGTGATAGTCTTAGAAGGGTCCACTGTTGAACCATCTGACAATCCAGAAACGACTCCAAATGAATAGGTTGTACCGTCTCCCGAATAGTAAGTGTTGTCAGGACCTCTTAATAATATGCCATTGACCTCAACCAAAGTTAAAGCCGCGAATGGTCCGATAGCACCAGGTGGAAAGTCTAAATCATACGTTGTGGTTGAAAAGTCATAAGAAATATTTTCGCTTCTTATCTCCGCAAAAGCTCTAGTGCTAGGATCTTGATTGAATCCTGCTATCTGTATAGACTTGCCATTCGCGGGTGCTGTCTCGAAAGTCACCGTTATTCTTTTGTTTGCTTCTGAAGTTGTGAAGTTTGTTGTAGGCACTCCGTCTTCTGTCACGTACAGTTGAGGCAAAGCACTATCCAATTGATAAGTGTCTCTGGCCGCTGTTTCGAAAGCAGTGGTTGATCCATCTCCAGTGAAGCTGTTCAGCACAACATAATTGTTACCTGACACTGCAAAACTTTTTATATTGATTATTGAGTTAAGCACCGGAGCTGTTGCAAAGGTAATTGTTTTAGCCGCGGTATCAACTGTGTAGATCACTGTGCTGTCTGATGCCAAATTGTTTTGATGCACTCCATCAACTGTGACCATTACACCAGCCTGTGTGCCTGGTTGCTGTCCTATTCCGAAAGTTGTTGTTGCGCCATCACCTCTGTAACTTTTGTCTACGATGAAAGGCACACCAGACTCTGGAGTTGTGTAAACTTTGATGTCCAATGTGTCAAAAATTTGTCCGGGCACTTTTTCTTCTGGTCCGAAAGCAGTGTTTTCTGATATAAATGCGTCACCATCTGTAATAATATCACCTGGATTGACTCCAACTGCTGAGCTAAAGAGCCCACCCGATATCAAACTGTCTAGCACTCTGTCATCCGTTGGAGTAAGAACTTTATCATCATCGAAAGGAATAAGTTCAACTTTCACTCCACTGCCAGGTGCACTTGATAATGTGAAATCTTTTGTTGATCCATCACCCCTAAACACATCCGCGGTTTGCCTTGTGCCATCAAAGTAAACTGTGTAAACGTCTGTAACTGTTGGAGCAATATCAAAAGTGTATAATGTTGTTGAGCCATCACCATAGAAAGTTTTTACACGTGTGCCACCAAATGTATCCCACGGAAAGTCTGTCCAACTGCTTCTGTCCCAACCTTGATCTTCTTTGAATAATAACCCTGTAACCATAACGCCACCATAGTCGACTCCATCCATCAGCTGGGTCAAGTCTATTCCAGGCATGCCAGCCGCCGGCGTGTACATACCTAAAGTCCTTTCAGCCGCTGTCACATAACTTTCGTCACCACTTAATTTTGTCAAGTTAGGTAGACTAGTGTCAAATGTGGTTCCTGAAGTGAAAGCATCGGTCACTCTGTAAAGTTCATTGTTGTATCTTAAAAACTGTCCATAAACGTATGCGGTGCTTTTTGCCCATTCTGGAACTTCGGCGCCTTGGCTTATTCTATCAAATCTTAAAGTAACATCTATGTCCCTCACAAGGTCATTACCAAGGTTAGCATAAACTTTTGCCGCATCCGTTGGAGCAGATCCGTCTGCAGTACCACCTGTTAATATTATTGTTGGCGTTGCGTCGTATCCTATTCCGTTCGTCAAAAGATTAATTTTTGTTACTTTGCCGCCTTGGATAATTGCAGTCGCAGTGGCATGAGTAACTGAAGATTCTTCATAAAGTTTAAATGCAAAATTCCTTGTTGACTCTGCATGATTCATCGAACCTGTTGGCATGTAAAAAGTTTTGCCAGCATACTCTTCAAATGTATGACTATGGCTCGCTCCTGTGCCACCTTGTTGTTTGTCATAGATGTTTGCTTTGGTTTGATCAGTGAACAGCGGATAAAAGTAACCATAGGATCCTGAGGTTGAACCTGCGTTGCTTTTGCCAAGTATCTGGAAAGGCCCAGTGGTTCCTATTGAGCCACCTAAGAAAGTAACTGTTGGAGCCTTTGTGTAACCGGATCCAGCGTTGGTTATCGTAACGCTTTTTACTGACTTCTTATAATTTGTGTCCCAGAATTTGTATGGATATTCAGTAATTCTAGTGGCGTCAACAGTGCTGTCAACATCTATGTTTCTTATCGCTTTTATATCGCTGTCATAAAACGCTGGTAGGTCAAAATCTGTGTAAAGTCCGTCTTGGGTCTCAGTTTTATTATAAGCTACCTTGTACTCTCGTAATTTTGTATGGAATGGTTTTACTTCCTTGATGTATTCTTCTACATAAGAGTCGGCCCCTGTTGTGTATGTTTTTCTTTGATCAAGTTCTCTAAAATTGTTTTTGATATTCAAGAAACTTGTTTTGAACAGCCAGTCAACATATAGTTGCTCTTCTAAAACTTTTCTTAGGCCTATAAAGAATAAGTTATTGTATTCAACTTCAAGATCACCTATGAAGATGTCATCTCGAAGTGCTTTAAGAACATTCCTAGTTTCAATGCTAGGCTCTTGATCAAAAAAGTTATTGTCAAAAGTGTCATCACCTGCAAATCCTGTGTTTGCAATACTAAAGTCATAAAGTTTCTTGCTTAATTGTATTGTGCCGTTTTCGGTACCAACATTGGTATAGCCTGTTGCAGTTTTCATGAACAGCTTCCAGCCGCCTGTGTCCGCTTTTGTGACTTTGGCGTGTTGGCCTACAGCTAAATTTAAAGTATCAAGTTCATACTCGAAGGTAACCTGTGCATCAATTACTGTGTTTTCATTGTGTGTCATGCTACCGCCTGTCTCATACCAATCAGCTAAAGAATAAAAAGTAGAAGTCTTATAGGTTTGCAATTTTGTTCTTGTCCAAACCGTGCCATCCCATTGGTATATTGCCCAATATCCGTTACTATTTTGTTCATCCGCTTTGACAAGATAGTTTGACATACCGCTAACATCTCTTGTATCGATGTAAGTTAGGTCAGCATAAGTGTCAACGGACACGTCCCATTCACCTGACGTGGCAGTTGGTTCTGGTTCTTCTGAATTTAGGTTTGTCAAATTAATTGTGTTTGCCAATTGACGTTTTTTTATGACACTGTTTGCGTAATCTATTACTTGTTTCAATGCGTCAAACCTATCAACGTACCAGCTCTGCCTTGGTCTAAGGCCGTTGCCGTATTTTCTGTTTACCGCAAGATCCAAATCCGGCACTGTGTTACCGCTGGCATCACTGCCAATTAAACTATCCCACCATTTGTTTTCGATCCTTGCGTTTGGCCTATCGTTTGGATCACCTTCACTGAAGATCTTCCATACAGCATGAGACTCACCGTCGTTCAGGTTGTCACTGTAATCAATGTTCAAGGCCACGTTGTTGCCAAACAGATCAGGTTTAACATTGAAAGTTATAATTTTGTTTGTATCAGATACTGTAAAATATTTCAAACCGCTGGCAATAGGATTTTGTATCACGTTTGCCACATAAGCAGTGGTGTTCTTTCTTTGCACAACACTTTTTCCTGGATCTGGCAAGAACACAGAATTTTTTACCCAGAAGTAATAATAATTTACAAATCCATCTAGTGTTGAATTATATTTTTGTTTTAATGTAAAAGTTGTGTTGTCAGCAATAAATGGAGTGCCTGAAATGTTATTAGCTAATCCAGACGTTGTGTCTGCTTCTGCGGCCCACTCTGCCGGAGTCTTGGTGCTTTCTACCCATTCATACACATCGATACTTGATCCAGGGAATAGCTCACCCCAATTCTTTGTCCTGTATTCTTGATCGCCTTGTTCGTACCACTTGTATCTTGCCTTAGACAGATCCCACCAAACTTCACCAATGTGTTCTTCACCCCAAGCACTTGCTGGATCAACAATATTTGAATCAGAACCTACATTGTAGACTGCTGGATCCCATTCAGTTTTGTAATTTATTTCTCTATCTGCTACACCTAATATCCTACCTTTTACTGGATCATAGTAATCCAAATAAGTTATAATTTGATTACTTGCTTTGTTGAAAATAAATGCAGACTTGATTTTTCTGTTGTCTATAAAATTACTTTCTGTAACTAAATTTTTCCAAGCATACTGCCCAACAGTGTTTAAATCAAATATTGTTGCTGTACCATCGTTCTCGACAGCTGAAGATGAATCATCCTCAGGAGCACCTACGACAACTTGCCTGTCATTAATATACACTCCACGCCCAAAGTCATCGTTGCTACTGACGTGAGTTGTTACTAACAAGTCATCTATAATAAATTTTGTGTCATATCTGGTCGCCGTGTATGCTCCACCAGAGCCAATATTAAGATCAACAAAAGTTGTGTCTTGTAAATCAAAAGTTGTTGCACCAGAGTCAATTCTCATCTCTCTGGAGTTACCTAATTTTTCTGCACCAATTACAACTCTATCTCCTGCATGATTTATTGCAAGAGAAGTTCCGAACTTCATGTTGCTTTGATCGTCTGGTGCCTCCAAAGTCTGTTGTAATGTGTATGTGTTTGTTGAGCCATCTGCGTTAAACTTGTAGTAATACACTGAGCCGGCATCTGCTTGATTAGTTTTATCATAACCTGGAGCAGATACAATTAATGTATCGCCCGACTTATCCATGGCTAGTGCTTCACCAAACTCGTTGTTTAAAGTTGAACCATCAGCGGCTATGCCTGTAAGTGTTTGTTTTAATTCAAAAGTATTAATAGTGCTGTCATCATTCTTGTGTCCACCTCTTACAAATATTTCTACTTTGCCTGCTGAACCAGGTGCCTTTGATGAAACAGCTAATATGTCACCGTTGTCATTTACAGCAATTCTATGTCCGAATCTGTCATTGTTCGAAGGAGCACCACTCTGTATAGATATATTGTGCGTCCATGTGTCGTAGGTTGATTCGTCAGCACCAATACCCCAAGTGTACATATGAACAATACCTGTGTCATTTTCGTGTCCCGGCGCAGAAACAAACAAATACTTCGGAGCAGTTGATCTTATGGCTCCCTCTGTTGGTTCTGCTATGGCAACTGCGTGTCCAAAATTTGCTCTGTGTCTTACACTTGATCCATCGTGTGGCGCTCTTATTGTTGATAATTCACTGTACGCAAATGTTGCCGGATTCCAAATATAAACTTTAACAAGTCCCGAGTCTGTAAATCTAGTGCTACCATCATTGGCAACAGCGTTGGCGTTCGGAGCCCCTGCTACTACAAAGTTTCCGTCTATGCTTGATGCCAAAGTGTGTCCTAATCTACTGTTTGTGTCTTCGTCATCGGTCATTGTCAAACTGTTTTGTAGTGTATAGGCTGTGCCCGCAGTTGAGCTTGATCTGAAATAAAAGTTTATTGTGCCTTGTCCCACGTCTGGATTTGATACAACAAGTGTCCTTCCGTCATTTCTGCCAGTGATCGCATAACCAAAGTCTTGATCGTTGGCTGTGCTTGGTGAATTCAATACAGTCACCGTGTAAGGATCTTGTTTTTCATATATTTTCCATTTGCTTGAATCGTTGTCAGCAAAAACTCTGTCACCTATAACCTTGTTGGTGGCATCTTCATCTCTGTAATCTTTGTATGATAAAACGCTGTTTACATGATCCATCGAACTAAATCTTACGCTTACAAATTTATACAATTGGCCATACGTCCCAAAGGTAGATCCATCTGCAAGTACACTTATTCCAGACCCTAGACGAGATGCATTTTCAAATGCGATTAATAATTCGGTGGCACTTGGCACATCAACAATTTGATATATGCCATTAAGATCAGGAAATTGTGAATTACGTATTCCGACATAATCAAGTTTGCTCAAACCATGGCTTGAAGTTGTTTTAATTAATAATTCAGTGTCTGAATTAAATGATTGTAAGGAACTTACTCTGACTCCGGTTGAAGTTATTCGCAACACGTCCCACTGTTTGTATTTAGAAGTTGTGGTATCTAAAGTGCTTGTGCTACCAATCCATACAAGGTCGTTGTTTTGTATAGTGTTGGCGTTCAATGAAGTTAGATCTGCTTCGGTCAGTGCTGTGTGTTGCACATCCTCTGGCCTTACATAACCAGCTGTCTTGAATACCTGTGGCACTTCTTTGTCAAATCCTGCCTTTGTGTAATCGTATGTGCTAAATGTAGTTGATGCTGTGTAGTCCAAAGGTTTAATATAAAGATCATCTGCAGTGACAGTTGCTGACCTATCGTAACTTGCGGTTACTCCTGAGTCATCAAGCAATTCGATTGACTGTATATTTTTGTTGAAGGTCACATCATTCATTGTAACCTGTATGGATTTCAATCCATCATGGTTCCCGAAGTCTCCAACTCTTATCATCCATTCAGGATATGTGTCAATGGCTAGACTTTCGTTGTTGAACTGTGCTTTCAATAATCTATCGATAGCAGTTTTTGTTCCTTTGTCTCTAATAAATCCTTGATAAAATTTATATTGAGATATATCGTTTACTAATAAGTTTTCAAGATAGCTTCTACTTTGGTAACCAATCAAGTGTTGTGCTAGTCCTTGTTGTGATTCATCGAAATTGTTTGACTCGAGATTATAAAAGTCGCTGAACTGTGAAATTTTATAGTCAAAGTTTGGAATTAGTGTTGGTGCTGGCTTTGAGTCTTTCTTGATCCATTGTGCAAAATCAAATTTAGCACCTGAATTATGATTCTTTTTGGCGACAAAAAATTTGGCATCGTATTCCACAGTGTCGCCTATTTCGTAATTTGTGTTGGCTGTCCATAACGATACTTTTGCCTCGTCAAATAAGAATCCTGGCGAGTAGTAATCTCCATTCCATCCGCCTGTCTTCCAACCAACTAGTTTAAGCCTTTGTTGTCTAAATCCTGTTGACAGTTCAAATATTACATCATTGAACACAGTTGCATTATCAAATATTAAAACGTGTTCCTTTTGCACACTATTCATAGTGGCGTTGAAAATGCCAACTTCTGATCCTTTTGCAGACATACTAAAAGTAGTACCAATCCTCTTTGTTGATATCTGTTTGCTACCAATAGTCCTTCCGCCCGAATCCAAAATAGTGTATTCGCCTTTCATGTTTCTAAATCTGTTGATAATACTATTGTTTGTTTCTATGTTAAATCCATCTGCGCCAGCTGATAGTGTGATGGCGGCTCCTGCTGACCAACCTTGCGTGGTCCAATATAAAAATTCTTTTGCTGAAGTCTCCCAATTATTGACTTCTCTTATTTCATTAGAAAATTTATCAAAAATAAATCCTCTTGACTCCAAATACTTTCCATAACCAACTAAAAAATCAACAACCTGCTGTATTGTTTCAAACACTGTGCCATACGTTACAGTTTTCACAGCGGTCTGCCAATTGTTATAGACCACTGCGTTAGCTGTGCCTATCTCAATTTTGTTTGCGTTGCCATTTTTTACTGGTTCAAATACTTTGAAGAAAGGTCGCAAAGTGTTGTAACCTATAACTTTGTATCCACCTTGCAGTGTTGATCCGTCTTCTTTGACATTTGTGTTTAGTTCTACAAGCACTCCTGAATAGTCATAACTTTCAACAGGATTAGATGTTCTGAACAACACTTTGTAGTTCTCGTCAGGAATGAACTGTGAACCGCCTGTGCTTGATGGAGAAGTTGAGTCAGTCAACACTTTCAAATTGGCCTTGTCTGTGAATCCACCCAGCTTATACGCCAATTGAACATTAAGATTTTTCATCTTATCATAATAAAAAGTTGCAGGATCAAGATTATTTTTGATCAAATAATTCACCACCCATGGTTGATAACCACCTGTGAGGTACCTTGTAACTACACCAGTTGCGTCATTTGTTTCTGTTTCCAAATGATATTTTGCTGTTGATAATTTTTGCCTTATTTCCGTGTCTTTATCTATTAAATTATTAGCAGTGTTGGTTGTTATTCTAGAGTTGTCAAGAAACACACCAAAAAATTTAGCTGGCCTTGTAAGTGCTAATAATTTACACACACTGAAAGGATAAGCAACTGATCTTCTCCAGGCTGTTTCTCCTGGTGATTGATCACCGAATGACCATTTTTCATTTAAGTTTCTTGTTAGCTCATTTGAAACTAATCCAATTGTTGCTGGACTTCTCAGGTTTCCATTTACGTCTACAGGCAAGTAGCTTGATAAATTTGTCCTTTTGTATCTAGATACTGTTTTGTTTTTTATTCTGTCATAACCTGCTGTCATGTCGTCCCATAACACATTATTACCTGAGCTGTACGGAGCAGGACCATAATTGGCTTCCCATGTGTCAGGCTTTTCTGAATATCCTAACATCTCCCATGGATGGGTATGTGGTCTGTCGGTGTCATACAAGTGATAGAATATACCTCTCCAATATCCAGGCAATCCATTATTACTGATTGCACTAGTAGTCAATCCATAGTTCCATGTGAAAGCATCATTGGCATTGAACGTTGAATTGTTTTGCCAGTCCACTCCATTTTTTCCTGCCCAACTGTAAAAGTCAACAGCAAGTATACTATCTATTTCTTCCCTTGTGTAATCTGTTTCAGTAAAATCACTTGGCTTGACATCTGACAGAGGTAACAAGTCTGAGTCATAAGCTGTTTTACAGTTGTTGTAAATTCTTTTTTCTAGTTCTAGTAGAAGATCGTCACGATAATCACCATAGGCTATTGTTCTTGATCCATCATGCCCAACAATTACTGTTTGGCTTGTTCGGTATGTGTTGTCTGTAACAGACTCCGGTTTAAACTTTGGATACATGCCAAGTTTTGTGGGGGTCGGTGGAATAAAACTTCCGGTTGTATCAGTATAATCTTTTATTTTAATAATATCGCCTTCATTAATTGTAGATTTAATGGTCATGCTATCATCAGTTGTACTAAATGTATAGTCTGAACCTAAAACTAATTGAACATCATTTACATAAACGTACACCGCCCTGTTGCTTGGTGCAGTCACGTCAAATTTGGAATCAATTGCGTATTCTACTTCACTGCTGTCCATTACAGTGTAGGTTCTTGTGCTGACATTTGAGCCATGTCCAACCATGTCTTCGTAAAAGAAAGGGAAGCTACTGGTCTTGCTTTGAGCTAGACTGTCAATAATTTCATCGACAAAGTCTGCAACATTGCCTTCAAAAGTTTTTCCTGTGCTAGTGTTAATAAAATTATCTTTAAATTTTTGATATTCTAAACTTGCATAATCTAAGGCACTCATTGCATTTGCATTTTGATCTATTAAATTGAAGATTGCTTGTGGCAAAGGTCCTGTGTGTTGTAATATTTTTCCGCCCTTTGTCCTTACATCCGGCAAATCTCTCAAATTAGTTGTGCCTGGTATTACTCCTGTGAAATTGCTATTTTTTTCTTGTATGTCATTGATATGATTTTGTATTTCTCCTAAAGTGAATTCACCTAATTGTGCATTCAAAGGATTAGTACTTAAATTTTCAGGCACTTCATATATGCCTTTGCCATCTACTTTTTTAGCTTTTGAAAATGTTTGTATTTTTAATAGATCACCTACTGCAAGTTTTTCCTCAAATTTAATATATTTGTTTACAGTTCCTGATGCTATTGTGTAATCGGTTGTAAGATCTTTTCTTACGTGATTAACATCAACACTTACTTCCAAGTCTGTAAGATTAGCTGAATCTTTATAAACATCAATTGGAAACAATATTCTTTCATCTGCGGTTACAACAAAAGTTCTTATTACCCTTTGTTTACTTTCTGAAGATCTTTCGATCCAACCACTTTTTGAATTGTGTGTTGTTAGTCCAGTTGTATAATGTAGATGCCCAGATCCATAATTCTTAGTTAGAAATTCATCGCCGCTTTTGTAAGTAAACGTGCCAGAACTAAGATCTGATTTAAAAACTATATCGCCAACATTACTAATAGTTTTGTATTTTACTTTAATACCTAATACTGTGTCTTTCACAGCTGAAGTTGATGTCTGGTATTCAAAAACTTTTGCTCCAGTGAAAGTAGTGTTTGGATATGTTGTACTGTTAGAAAAGCTGACATGACTATTGTCAAACATATCAAACAAAGGTTGCTGGTTGAGAGCAGTTTTAGTCTGCCCTACAAGCCATTCTTTGTCTGTGCCATTATAAAAATAAGTTTTGCCTTGATTGTTGGTACCTAACTCAACAAAAACACATTCGCCGTCACTAGGATCAGCGTCTGACGTTTCTGTTAAGGCAATTATTGTTTTCTTGCCTGCAAGTATTGTTGAGTCATCGACTGTATGAAAACTTACTGTAAAAATTTTATTTTTAACCAAAGAATCTGTGTCAGCAGTGAAAAGCACTCTCATACCTTCCTTCAAACTTACTCCGTCAACAATATAACCTGTTGAATTGACCACTGATGAAAACACATCTGTCGTCAAGGTATCAACTAACGCAACTGATGTCTTGGCCTGCAATCCGTGATTATACAACGCAAGTCCCGAGTCAAACTCTATGATAGGTCTTTTTGCTCTGTCATCTTCAAGCAAATTAGCTGTGTAACCTAAAGCGGTGGCTGTGGTTTCAAGGACCGACCTATGGAACCATCTGTTGTATCTGGACCATGCATTTTGATCCAATGAATCTCTTTTGATTGTGATGTAATCTTTGTCTTCCGGACGATAGAAAGCCACTGCATATGGTCTTTGGTCATAGGCCACTTCGTCGTATCCTTCTGTAGTCTCAGTGCTGTAAGACTCCGGCGTAATAAGATTTGCAACATTGGCTAAAGTAATCTTGTCACCAACTCCTTCAACATAAAATTCTTTTCCAGCGTAATTTGTGGTGTCTTGGACATTATCTCCAAATTTAAGTTTTAGACCATTGCTTAATTTTACGCCTGTGCTGGTAGTGTAATTTTTGGCTCCAACAATATCATTTACAACATCAATTTTTGTTGTGCTTGTTATAGTTTTTATATTGATGACTCCGTTCATTGCTGTGTGATTACTACACTGATAGTACAACACATTAGGAGCATCCATAGGCACAACAAATTCAACAGTGCCAACATCTGCTCCGTTATTTGTTACACCTTTGCTATAAATTACAGAAGTTGAATCATCAACAGATATTCCTGTTTTATAAGGCTCAGTCATGATGTTGAAAGGATGACCGGATGCGTTTATTATAAATTTGTAAGTGTTGCCTCTGTATAATTCGATCGTTGGATTGTCCGTGTTGTCTTTGATACTAAAATTGTATGCTCCGGCGGCATTGTTGACAACATCTATTTCAGTTGTGGTGCCTGTGCCAACCGAGCTCACAAGAATAGCATTTGGCCCATCCGGCATCCAGTAGTATTCTCTATAATTTACTAGCTTGTCATAGTCTATAGCAGGATTCCAAGCATAAACTTTTTCTTTGTTAAGCCTATCATGGTTGTCTGTAAGACCACCAAAAAATTTGATTTGATTTATATAATCATCATAGGTACCAGTAAATTTTACTTGATCCTCTGGATTGACGCTTGATGTGTCCTGATCTGTGTAAGTGACTGTGGGCTCCAGTTGATAATCTTTTCTATCTGTGCTTGTGGCATCCAGATAAGAGTCTTTCGATGTGTCTCTTGTGTAGGAGTATTCTCTACCAATAAAGCCATCTAATCTCTGAAGCTGACCCGGTTGTATGAGTTGATCAATTGTACTTGACAAGAATCTTTCGTTACTATCTGTTCTATAGAACGCAGGCAGATGTGCAATCGACCTTCTGATCACAGTGCCATTCTTGTCTTTGAATGTTGGACTGTTTGCTGTTGCTTTAGTTGGAGTATCCGCCATCGTTAGTATCCTGACCCACTACTGCCTGAACTGGATGAAGAACTTCCTGAACTATATCCACTTCCTGATGTTGTAGAGGTCACTGATGATACTGCTGATGTCGATCTTGTGCTTGTTGTTGTGTCTGTGGTTGATGTGACAACTGTGCCTGAAGCAACCAGCTGGTTGGCTCCTAAAGCATCAATTATTGAAACATCATCAACGGTGGCCCCACTGATAAAAATTTCGTCGTCTGCGCCAGATATTTGAAATAGACTTCCAAAACTCTGTCCGCTTTGATTAGGCACTATAACCACAGTTAGCAGATCCGGTGCTAATTGTTGGTGTATGTATGCGGCTAATTCTGTAAAATAAAAAGTATCTCCAAAATCAAAATTATCTAATGCAAAAAATTCATTTATTGCCTGTATGCATCTAGTTTTGATTATTGAATTAGTTACGTTGCTTGATGTATTTTTCACCACCTTAAATGTTGCTTGAAATTCATCATCTGCTTTTTTTCCAAATAAAATTTTGTATTTCACAGGATGATAAACAATTTGATCAGATAGTCCTTTAAGTGGATTCAAAAATCCTGAATATGAAATTCTCAATTGGTCAGAAGTCGATGCAGTGGGCTTTGTACCACCTTCTCTCAGCCATGTTCTAAATCTACTGTCATAGCTTCTTTCTAAAAGATATAGATCAACAATGTTACTGACGCTTGGGTCTATTCTGGTGTCTTGTCCTGCGTTGTGTCTATATTTGAAATCAATGCTTGATCTGCCTCTTCTTGCTATGTAGTCAGTGCTTGTGTTTAAAGTTATACTGTCTTTGCTGTATATTTTTATTACATCTTCAGCTGTATCATAGAAATAAAACAATTGGCCATCTTCATATGCTCCAGGTAAAGTGATTGAAGATTCATTTTGCGTTATAACAAAGTTTGAACTTGCGTATGGCCTAAATCTTTGTATGTTGTTGTAGCTCGTGTACTTTTCAAAGAACACAAATTTTGTTGCGATAGAAGTGTCCGGCTCTACGATAATATCAAAAAGTTCAGGATTGTCAACAACACCGTCATCGTCGTCGTCAAAAAATCCAACTTGTACTTTTCTGTTGTCCTGATAACCATCTGCTTCTTCCACAGTATCAACCACTTGCCATGGCAACTGATAACCTAGTCCTTGGCCTGTTGAAACAACTGTGTTGTTCTTTAAAACTGTGACTGTGTCCTTTACAGATTTGCCAGTTGTATAATCGTAAATTTTTTCAGTCTTATCATAATGAAATTTGTTTTGGCTTTCAGATTCGAAGAAATACGCTAACGATCTATAAGTTACTGTGTAAGTGTTTCCGTCGTTTGTAAACTTGAAGAACCAACTTGCGTCTAAGTTTGTTGATGAAGTGTTTCCTTCGTTACTCAAACTAAATGTTGTGGATGTGCTTAGGTTTGCTGAAGTAACAACTGCCCATTCTCCGTTGTCCACATCATATCTTATTCCAAATGTTTCATAAGCATTGATCCTATCTATCAAATCTGTTTTCAATGCTGATGTAAAACTAGTTGCAAACACAGGAAATATTGCACTGAGTACTGCGTTAGCTGGAACAATGTTGTTTAATGTGACAGGGCCAACACCTGTTTCTAAATTTCCTTCTCCCGAGTTTGAACCATCACCAACAACTCCTGAAACTTTTGCCCATGATCTATCTTCGGCGTCTGTTGTGCCGGCTGTCACTAGTTTACCGTTCAAAAATTCTCTTGTGTCCGGTGACGTAAATTTTATTAATGATCCAACTTTTGCATATTTTAAATTTGATGTTGCATATTGTCCTACAGATAAAGGACCCCCAGCGTTGAAATATCCTGTATTAGTGTTTGTGCCAGTTGTGGTTGATACCCAACTTGCACTTAAGGTACTCAAATCTTTAGTGCCGTAATTTTGATAATAAAATTGTCTTGAAGTTGCATCTTTTAATCTTGCCTCTATAGAATTGTTTATTGTGTTTAATATTTCATTCTTATTTGCAAAAGTAAAAGTAAAACTTGGCAATGTGTCTTCTCTGTATAATATACCGTCATCCGCAAACACATTTACGTTTGAATATGCTCCCGTAGGATCAATTATTTCTTTTGCTCTTGATATTCCAGATGCAGTCCTGTTCACCGCTTTGGTCTTAACAATGTCCTGTGACGCCGTCAACGGCACAACATTATAATCCTCTGCTGTGATCATTCTATTCTGAGAATAATAACTTTGTGGTGCTTTCTCTTTTATTGAATCAGAACTTTCAGTTGCTGATGCATTATAAATTGATTGCTGTAGACTTGCCGTTACTGTTAAAGTTTGTGCGGCACCATTTTTATCATTGTACCCTAAACTGAATGTTATTCCTGCTAGGTCACCTGGTTGTATTGAATATGTTGCGTTGTCAGATACTCTATAATAAGTTCTAAATCTTCCTGAAGGAATATTACTAAAATTGCCATCTCCGAAAACTAAATCTACTGCGTCATTACTTTTTGTAATTGCGTTATAGATATTTCTTTTTTCTTTTGCTAATGAATTGTAGATTGCGTTGTTTCCTGCTGTTGTTGAAACTTTTTCCCAAAGTGTTTCTATCTGTCCAAAATCATCTAGCTGATATAAAAATACATCTGTGTTGTTGATGTTTTGCACTGCAAGAGATTGAATATAATTCGTTGTTGGTGCTGTAACGTTAAAATCAAAATTCTGCATAGCACCTTGTTTAAACAAAGCAAAAAATCCTGTGTTGTTTGAGCTGTCACCAGCGCCGTCTGTTCTGTAAACATATGTGAATCCACCTCCTGGTATCGGAGTGCTTTCATAAATTGATTCTGAATTTTCTATTGTGCTTGGCACTATTTCAAATTGTCTTTCAACTCCGCTGATGTCTTTCCTAAAAGTGAAAATTGGCAGGTCTGTGTTGTTTGAATTTGTTGTGTATATTTCTGTTTTGATGTTTCCTATTGTATCTGCTTCTTGAGGTTTTCCAAATGTTTGTCCCGAAACGTTTACAGCGTTTAGTATCGCTGTGAATTGTTCTCTGTAATTTGCGTTTGTTGGATCATTCCATACCACTGTAACATTTGACAAAGGCGTTCCTGAAGAGTCTGCAACATTTTCAGTTGTAGATATTGCTGTAAATTTTAAAAGTCCTGTCGCCGCCAAATTCCTTTTGGCATTGTAATTTATAAGACGTGCTAATCTTAAAACAGAATTTCTTCTTTCAGCAGTCTCTAAAAAATTTTCTCTTGCATTCAAGTCAACTCTAAATGATAAAGACTGTGAAATATATGCAATAAGGTCTAGCAAAGCAACGTATTCTGAAGATTCTATGTAGTCATTAAAATCGTCAGGATAGTTCTCCCTTAGGTATGCGACCATTGTTCTTCTTATGGTCTCAAAATCGTATGATTTGAAGTCGGCTTGTTGAAAAGCGGTGTAAATTTTCCGCCAATCCTCGGCAACTAATAATCTGTTCTGTCTATCTGTTGTGGCCATACTGTTTGTATGAATATTTATTGATTATATAAAGTGCGTATATTAAGATAGACGCAAAGTGCTGTTTTCATCAAAACTGAAGGTCAGCTTCTCAACCACATTATAAGGCACAAAACGTATGGTGGCCTGCACTGCGATACCGTGTTCAAATTCACTCACTATGATTTCTTCCGTCTGTAACCTCGGATCAGCGTTCAAATTTGCTGTGATATCATCGGCAACAGCTTGTTTGATATCATCTGTAAGCGGTTCAAACAATACGTCATATATTATTGTGCCAAATTCAGGATTCTCAACACGTTCACCTTTACGCACACTCAATCTGTTGATAAGATCTTGTTTTATCAATGCAAAATCATACAATTTATAATTTGATTGATCTGCTCTCGAACTAAATCCTTTGAATACTGATTGTCCTTTAATATACTTGTCTGACATTTTTAAAATCCAAATACTTTTCCTATACTTTTAGCCACACGTCCAACTGTGTTGACCGCTTTACCAATTGTACTTACCGCTTCTGCAGTCTGCACAACTGACGTTACTTTTCCGCCAACAACATTTTTATAGGTGTTGGTGACCTTGGACACGTTGTTCAATGTGTTTACTGGTCCATTGACACCAATTATTGATCCACCAACGTTCGTGCCAGATCCGTCGCTTAATAAAGTTCCAATGGTATTGACTGTGTTGGTCACCTTGTTAAGTGTTCCAACTGGTTTTTTACTTGATGCCACCTGCACTATTTTGTTAGTGTTCTCAGTGTACAACACACCAGACTCATTGATTAAAACATTTTGTAAAGTTTCTCCTCCGGTGTTCACAGATCCAGTTAAACTTTGATACATTTCTGAAACTGCGTTAGGAAGAGTGCTATATCCTGAAACTCCTGAAGTTAGATAATCTGAATCAACGCTGTAAGTGTTACTGTAACCTAAATTGAAAGTGCTTAATGCATTATCGTATCTAGTTGTTTGATTTTTTTCAAGATTGGCTTCGAGGTCGGCTCTATACTGTGCCCATTTAATAGAAGCTAAATCACTGTTTCTGTTTTCATTTTCTACAAAGCCCACTGATCCTGCAGTAGTTTGTGTGCCACCGACTGATCCGAATGCTGGATTTTTGTCCTGGTGTCCCCAGAATGGTTCGTGTGTGGGCACTCTCATACCCGACATACCTGGTAAGGCTCTATCTACTTTTAAAACATTTCCTAAAGTTTTTAATGTAACATCAGGATAGTTTGTAGAAGCTGTACCAGTTCCTGAACCAACAGGATCTAAAAAATTTGTTCTTGAAAGTTTTGGGATCAAATTGGATATAGTTCCAAAACTATTAAAGTGTACTTGCCCGCCTATTAAGTCTACTCTACTCATACCTTGTTGAATATTTCTTAAACCAGCGTCTGCTATTATCTGTGTAGATGCTTTTGTATAAACGTTTCTGCCTTCTATTCTCACATCGTCAGAAGCCAAAGCATTTATTCTTGATCCATCAAGACTAACTCCACCAGTGGATTCGTTTGCTTTAATTTTTATATTTTTGTTTGCGTACATATTAATATTGCCTTCTGCGTGAAAATTAATATCTGCGCCTGATCTTAAATTGTAACCTGTTTGTGCATATACATCAACCAAACCGTTGTTTGAAAACTCCATCCATACAGTACCTTCTGAATTAGCCAAATACATCACGCCAGCTGTATCATGCATTAACAACTGGTGTCCAGAACTTGTTCTTAATCTGACTAGATGGTTGTTGCCATTAGCATCACCATCATCCATAACAAACGTGTGCCCTGCCTTACGTGTAAGTTGTACATCTTCTTTTTGATTATTTGGGCCAACCTTATCTTTTTTGGCCACCCTCTTATCAATTGGTCCTGGTGTGCTTATTCCGAAAACATTACTTGGAGTTTCTCTCCTAGCAGAAGAAGTTGTTGTGCCACGCACATTATCTTGTACCAAGCCTTGATCTCTTAATTTTCTAGAGAAAGGGTGTACAGGCTTTTTTGTTCTGTCGAATCCTGATTCTGTTACTTCACTGAAAAATTTTCTGTTTATTTCTCCGGCAGGAAGATTACCCGTGCCATAATTTTGTTCATTAGCCTGACCAAAATCAGCCAACTCTTCGTCGTATGTGTCCTCGCTGGCGGCTATGCCTGGTGTCATGTTGTTTATAAAAGGTTCTTGAACACAGGCGATCCAATAACCTAAACTAATTTTTCCTTCAGCAAAAATTACAAGAACACGTGAATCAATGTCAGGTGGAACCATCCACATACCATAAGAATGCTGTGAGTCTTGAAAACTACCTGGTGTAGTTGCATTTACACCTTGAACACTTTTGGCTCCATAGAAAGGTGGTGCATATTCAACACTTATGAGTTCACCTTCACTAACTTTACTTGTGCCGGCAAGTGCTGGAATTACAACTTTGAGTCTGCCCATTCTTGTTGGATCAACGTTCTGTTTTACAATAGCAACATATGGTCCTGGATCCAGCGTTGTATACGATGTATCCGATCCTATGTTTTTGTTACTTTGGTGTCCACTAATATTCAACATTATGCGGCTCCTTCTCCAAATGGACTATCACCGGCCGATGGAATAATTGGTTCTTTGCTTTTGGCATCTGAATCTTTCTCGTTCAATACTACCCTTTCTGCTTTTGCTGATCCTGTCTGATTATTAAATCTTGTCATCTCCAAATTCTGTGTAAACTGTCCATTTTCAAAAACACTAACTACCCTGTTTACTCTATATATTCCAGTGAACTGTGGTGTGTCTTCCCTAGTGAATTCATACAGTCCTGTGCCTTCATCAAAGTCCGTAGGAAATTTAAAATTTAAACTTACAATAGGTTCTGCGTTGTCAAAATTGAAACAACCTTTTTGATCATCAAATGCAAATCCTCTTATTGACGCAACCTCGTCCAATCTGTTGTATGAATTTACTCCTATCCTTGGTTCTTTCATAGGCAGAACATAGTCCTGTCCTAGGAACGCAGGATCTCCCATTATTTTCATATCCACTGTTACCATATCACCTTTTGGGTTTGTGAGATAGTCATAAAATTGTTGTGCATTTAAATTATCACCTGTGCCTATTTGCTCAGGATTTTCTCCTTTTGTGGTTGAAGGAAAAGATTTCAAAGGCAAATTTGATTCGGGGTAAGTTTTTCTGCCAAAATAATCTGATACTTGTTCAAATATATTTGGATTGTTGTCTTTTTCACCGGATCCTCCGTCGATAAGTTTTGCTTGATAGTATCCAGCGTTGTATTCGACATTGAGATCTAGTATGTCTAAATTTTCTCCAGTGTAGATGTAGTTGTATTTCTTCTTTACATGATCATTCCAAGAAGGATAGCCTCCCATACCTGCACGAGCAAAGTTTGCCACGTGTATTTTACATGACTTTATATGAAAGTGAACTGTCCTTTGATGTGATTTTAATTTTGTGTCAAAGGCTTGCCCTGTGTAAATGTTTGTGATTATCTTAAACCAAGGCACCCACGGAGTAGGTGGTTCGTTCCTACTTGCTTTGTCGGCCGAACCGGTCGATGTCAGAGACTCACCAACTGCATTCCAATAGTTTTGTGCGATTTGATCTATCTTGCTGTATTGAGGAAATTGTTTTACAAAATCTTCTAGTATCTTTGCAATAGAAACATTTTTTGAAAATTGCATTGACGTCAAAACGCCTCTGAGCAAAAGTTTACCTTTTTCAATCAGGCCAGTTGCTTGAAATTTATTTGTGTAATCTGTGATTTCATTGCCTATAGATCCGTCTGCAGTAATTTTGTATATGTCTGGAAACTGTCTCACTCCTCTATCCACTTCGCTTCTCATGATAGTATTCAAATCTGTTTCAAAATTACTTAAAAAACTAAACAAGTCATCGCCTTTTCCGCTGATTCTTCCTGTCCCTCTTGTGTATAAAAAACTGTTGACCATGGCGAATTCAGTCCATGGAGTGGCAGAAAGAGTGTAGGTTGTACCTCCTGCGTTCATCTGTAGGCTAGATGCCGTTAATCTTACTGGCAGAAATCTTTTTTCCACTGCGTCTAAAACTGGTTCACCTTTACTGTCGAATCCTTTAAATTCGATTGTTAATAAAAATGGAGCATCCGTGTGATCCAAATATCCAGAATTGAAAGCCGCCGCTCTAACTTTCTCCCAAAGTGTTATGCCGTTTGGTTCACTCAAAGTCATTTCAATTTTTGTATAGTTCATTAATTTTCTGTCAGGATTTGGTCTTGGATAACTGTCGATCTCAACTCTTTCAAAATAAATGTCTCTGTTTTTTCTTAAAGTTTCGCCACTGAATTCAGCCTTCACTCTATTTTTTACACCACGTTGTGTTGGGTCATCGTACACAGCATTGATCCCAAACTCTTCGTCAGGATTTGCAAAACCTGTGTTGTCACCTATGCCGCCTGTCCTTGCAATTACGTCGTGTGGTTGATCGGTTAGGATCTTGTCTGGCTCCTCCATCTGTGTTCTGGATAATGCAGACAAAGTGAATACTGTGGTGTATGTTGCGAACTTGTGTAGTCTATTGTCTTCTACAAATCTATCAGCTTTTACATTTATATTTGTTAAAGTTTTTTCAACAAAAGCTTCTTTTGGATTTAGAATATCAC
>MDSZ01256422.1_pt1 | contig 28914 bp, 29 predicted proteins | sample 811201 | NCBI WGS metagenome assembly MDSZ01 (sample SAMN05326647, study PRJNA326480) | marine metagenome | isolation source: seawater | place: Indian Ocean: North | collected 2010 | reverse complement strand
GTAGTAACATAATATCATTATTTTCAAAATACTCTTTTAGGTATAGATTTGGAATTTCACCTTTAAATATAATATTTTCTCTTGCGTCTGCTCTTAGCTTTTCACTCAAAGGTCCAGTCCCTATTATTGTCAGCTTATAATCACTTAGAGTGTTGAATAAATTTACTAATGTTTCAATGTTTTTCTCTTTTGATAATCTTCCAATAAATAGAAATCTTTTTTTATAATCTCTTTTTATAGAACTGAGTCCCGGTTTATTAATAATGCCTACACCTTTTGTAATTATTACTTTACCATTATAGTTCAATTTTTCTAACAGGTTCTTATGAAGTGCCCCTGAAGCGAAAACCGTTGAGATATTTCTGAGAAACATCTTCTTTATAAAACCTTTAATCCCTGTAGTTGAACTATCATTGATCGTAGACTCCAAAGCTAGGCAATTTTTTGACTTGTCGTTAGATAATATTGAATACCAATCTTCTTTGGTATCCCATCCACTGACAAGAATTCTTTTAAATTTATATTTTTTTAATATTTTATTTATACCGATTATATTTTGGAATACACTCCTTTCCTCATAATTACCATCAAAAAGCAGTCTATAATCAAATCTAACATCACTGAGAGTAATAAAATCATCTGATCTTTTTTCTTTTGTGTTTTTTGCGGTAAATATTACTAAGATTTTATATTTTTTTGATAACTCATTATAGAGATTTACTTTGTAAAAGTTTGGAATATGAGTAACTATGACATAGTCGTACATATCAATTCCGTAGGAGAATAAGTTTCGTATAATGCTTCAGTAAAATCCAATACTTAATCATAAGTAGTACAATTTTATTTGCTACTTTATGCTTTTTTTTAGCTTTGTCATATTCTCTGAAAATATCTAAACTCTTTCCATTTCCAATACCGTCCTCTCTCCATCTTGCAACAATAACATCTTTAGTTAATACTTTAGGAAAATTTCTATAAGACCTCAATAAATGGTCGTAGTCCATACAGAATGTACAGCTAGTATCAAAAAAACCGTATTCTTTAAAATAATTTTTATGTGTAAATAACCCTTGGTGTGGCAAAGACATTCTAAAAAGAAGAGAGCTTTTGTGAAATTTTTTAATATATTTTGAGGTGAATATACTATTTCCCTCTAGGTCAACTCTATGTATTCTTCCACTTACAAAAATATCTTCTTTTGGATTTACACCCAGAAAAACTTTCTCTAAGGCATGTGGCTCAATAAAACCGTCTCCATCACCTTGAAAATTTATATATACTCCATTTGCTTGTCTTACACCTTTATTAAAAGCATCACTTATGCCTTGATCTTTTTCACTAATCCAATAGTGAATTTTACTTTCATAGGATTTGATTATATCTAGAGTTCTGTCTGTAGATCCGCCATCAATAATTATGTATTCAATATTTTTATAAGATTGATTAATGATACTTAGAATTGTTTTCTCTAAGTACTTTTCACCATTTAAAACAGCAGTGATAATTGTTACTAAAGGAGGTTCCGCATACAGCTCTTTTTGGTTTATATTATTAATCAGTCGGACCCTCCAAATATCAGTTGTCTTTAGCCCAAGATTATATAAATAATATTGATGCAACAATAATAATATATCTAAAAAATTAAAATTCATATGAATATAAGTAACTAATCTGATATTATCTAATTTTAATTGTTGTCTATTAATAGTGCTTTCAATCAAACATAAAAATCAATCTGCTTAAATAATGAATATTTTAATAACTGGAGGAGCTGGATATGTAGGTAGTCATATTACTGAAGAGCTTGTTAAAGTCTCAAAAGGTAAAAAAAATGACATTATTATTATTGATAATTTGGATACAGGATATAAATGTCTAATAAATAAACGAGCAACTTTTATCAAAGGTGATGTAAGAGATAAAAACTTGCTAAATAAAATAATGCTAAATCATCAAATTGATACTATCTTTCACATCGCAGCGAATTCAAATATAAATGAAGCAGAAAATGATAAACCAAAATATCATAGCAATAATATTGATGGTACTAAAAATCTGATTTTAGCTACTAGAAATTCGACAGTTAAATATTTTATATTTTCATCGACGTGTTCAATCTATGGGGACGTTGAGGGCAGTGTGAGTGAGAGGAAAAAACCTAATCCACAAAACTTCTATGCATATACAAAATTTAAATGTGAGGAGTTAATAAAAAAATATTCCAAACAATATGGATACAAGTATGGAATACTGAGATACTTTAATGTTGCCGGCGCAAGTGACTCTGGGAAAATAGGAGAAATAGAAAAATCACATGGACATCTAATTAAAAATATTGCTGTTCAATCATTAAAAAAAAGGCCAATTATTGATATTTTTGGATGTGATTATCCTACAAAAGACGGTACGTGTGTGAGAGATTATATACATGTAAATGACTTATCAAATATACATATTAAAGGACTGAATTACCTAAAAAATCACAATAGATCATTTGTTTTAAATTGTGGTTATGGGAAGGGATATTCTGTACTTGAAATAGTAGATGTCTTTAAGAAAATAAAAAATAATCTAACTGTAAGACACCAAGGCAGAAGAAAGGGTGATGTTGCTCAAGTATATTCAAATTCAAACAAACTTAGGAAACTATTTCAATGGCGACCTAAACACAATAGTATTAATAAAATAATTGAAAGCGCTATTAAATGGGAACGTAAATATAAAAATATTAAAAAATAAGGTTTTAAATTTGTTTATCTGCTATGTCTGTTTATGCTCAATTAAAATATTTTTATAAAGCTTAATATACTTTTCAGAAACTACATTGCTATCAAATTGTTGAATGATATTTTGCCTAGCATTGTTGCAAATCTCATCATATGACGATGTATCTAAAATCCACTCAATACCATGGCTCAATTCTCTTGCATCAAACGGCTTTACTAAATAACCATTAATTTTATGTCTTACCAAATCCTTATTACCCCCTACATCAAAACATACAACAGGTGTGGCGCATGAGAGACTTTCCATAATAATATTTGATAAGTTTTCTTGTAAACTTGGGACTATTAGTACATCTGCAGCACTGAAAAGCTTAATTAAACTACTATCATTACTTATACTACCTAAATAGTGCGCTTTAAGGCCAAAATAATTCTTTTGTATTTTATCATTACCAAATATAACTAACTCTTTATCCTGAGATGATAAATATGGTAAAGATTCACATAGTTCTTTAAAACCTTTACGTGGATCACTTGTAGCTCCCATGGCACCAAAAAGTATAAGTTTTTTATTTTTTGGTAATTTCAAAATGTCTCTTGCTTTAGATTTGTCAAATGGTTTGAATGTTGTTGTATCTATCGAATTAGGAAGATTTATATGTTTTTGATACCTAAAAAGAGTGCTAGATTTTGAACATTGATGAATCCAATTGCTGAGACCCACTATAGTCATATTTTTTTTATTATCATATATCTTCCTTTTTTTTATGAGAATTTTTGAACTTATATCATTCTGTTTCGTACTACCCAAAACTTTACAATTACCGCATTTATTCTGATAACCATGACAGTCTTCATTATAATGACAACCTCCTGTAAATGGCCACATATCATGGAGACTCCATACGATAGGTGCTTTTATTTGCGCTAAATCTTCAATGGTCATCATCCCACCGGATATCCAATGTAGATGAACAATATCAGGATTACGTGTATTAATTTTTTTTACTACACCTCTTAAACCTAATGAAGAGGAACTGAAGAGCGTTTTAGAACGATGTTTATATAAACTTACTGGTAATCGATTAAGTCTAGTCCGAATCTTTGTTGTTATATTTTGAAATTTACTACTCAAAGATATAACTGTGGAGTCATCACTATATTTTTCTTGTACAAGCATCTCACTATTGACTCCACAATTCAAAAGCCCTTTATGGTGTCTATATGCAGCCCTTGCTGCTCCACCACCAATATCTAAAGTATTTACTATGACTACTTTCATTTAGTAAATAACTTCTTTATAGGTCGAAAAACACACTTAATAATTTCGATAATAGGGAATAATATTTTAGATACCTTTTCGTAAAAACGTATTTTTTTCCAATTAAATGAAGGGTCGCTCATTTTTTTGAAAATTGTTGCATGACTATTATCTAATTTTGAGACAATCTTAAGTCCCATCATTCCTGCAAACATATTAAAAGAATGACGAAAATGAAAATGTTGAGGTAAATGACACTTAATAACAGGCTCGAAACAGTTGGCTATTACTAAATATCCATTTTTCTTCACGCTTTTGACCATATCAGAAAAAGTATCGAGAGGATCAGAAACATGCTCAAGAGTATCAGTAGCAACTAGACAATCATAATTTTTTTCTAATTCCTTAATAAAATTTATATTTTGAAAATCGCTTACTCTTCTTAATCCAAAATCGCTTGGATACGGCTCTAATATATATACACTGATATTTTTATCTTTCTCAGCAATAAGTCTTGCTAATGTGCCAAAACCACCTCCATAGTCAACAACTGAGGTGAATGCATTATCTGTAATCCAATCGCTTATAGCATGTCTATGCCTCATAGATAAATCATGCTGCTCAATAAAAAGACCATTAAGCAGCCATACTGGATGAGAGTAGAATTTTTTAAATTTTTCTGAGTCCATATCTAGACTATTGCAATCATAGTTATCCCAAACCAAATCCATGAAATGCCATGTTTGCTCAAGGTCACTCAATCCCTCTTTTTTTTTATCTAGAAGTTTAGATATTTCCTCCCTCTCATTTTCAGTCAATTTTATGTTACTTAAATCTATGTTCATCTGTACTCCTCTTGCTTGAGCTTATTTCTGATGTGAGACATTGTTTAATTTCGGATGCATAATGTCTAAGATTAATGTAGTTTAAACCTATTAATAAATCTTTGGAAAATGTTTTTTTTATTGTTTTTATAAAAATTCATTACCTCCTCAATTGCCATAGCACTCTCACTAATATCTATGTCAAAGTCTATATTTTGATTCATGTTTAATTCACTGAGATATTCGTTAGTACTTTTGCAGTGAGTGCCGCTGTTATCATGTCCGATATTTGTAATAAAAGATTTGGATGGATTCACGCATAACCCTCCATTTTTATAAATTGTGGCATACCAAAAAATAGCCCAAGTATTAATTTTACCATCCTTATTAGCTAGAATTTGATCCCAAAAATTCTCAACGCCATCAATATTAAACTTCTTTATATCGCTACATGTAAACTCACTTATAGTTTCTTTTATATTTTTTTTATATAGTGACCATCTATCTGCCCAAGTCGCCCATCCCCAACAATTCATTAGCCTCCATAAAAAAACATCGCCAAGCTGGTCATTATCAAAGGGGTAGTTCCATCCACTGATGTGATAAACATCCTCTATTTCCTTAAAATGATCTAAAGCTTCATTCATATATTTTAGGAAAAAAGGACTAGATACTAAGTCATCCTCTAAAACTATTGCTTTGTCAAACTCGCTAATAATTTTTGTCACTCCATCAATTATTGAATCTGCTAAGCCCCAATTCTTATCTCTATAGATAATATTAATTTTTTTAAAGCCATTTATAGTTTTTATATACTCTCTGACCTGATTAACTTTGTGTATTTCACTAACATCTTTGGCTCCATCTGAAAATATAAAGAGTGTACTTTTATCAGCAAGTTGATTATTCAGAAGAGCTTGTACTGTTTTTTTTGTATGGTCTATTCGATTGTAAACAAATAATATTATTGGTGCTAATATGATATTTCTATCCACTTGACTAAATTATAGATTATAAAAAATAATCTATCACGTACTGACCTTAATAACTATATTAAAATATTTAAATTTTGATTATTATTATCGAAATTTCTAAAATATTAAATCTATATCTACTGAAATTAGTTTATCTAAACTTAACATTTGTATCTTCAATGTATGTATGATGCGTATTCAATCTATTAGATGACTTAGAATTGAGCCAATTTATAAGATCATCAATATTAGAATTTGTCCAAGAAAAAACCTTCTCCTCTATTTCTTGTTTGTATATTTCTTTTGATTCACTTCCATAAAGTAAAGTTGGTATACCAAAGTGAAATGCTTCATAACTACATGAACTATACGCTGTGATATGGTGAGTGCTTTCACTAAATAGATCATATAAATTTCTTTTTCCAACATCTATTGTGTAGGTATTTGCAGTAATCAGTTTTAATCTATCTAAACAATAACTGAAACCATGGGAATCGTTAGGATGTAATCTAAAAATAAAGTGTATATTCTCCGCATGCTCCGAACTTAGAAATCTTAGTATAAAATCTGGTATTCTCTCCAAATTATCTCCTTGTGGGGGTTGCAATGTCATTAGAACTCTAATGTTATTAGATTGTGTAGAGTCTTCGATCATGATATTTTTTTTGTAATAATCTATCCATGGAAAACCTCCAACGAAAGGAATATGATATTTTCTATGGGGTGAGTGCTTGAGAATGTGATCGCAGCTAGGTTTTCCCCAACACCAAAATTTATTAGGCATTAAATCATAACCTCCTTCTGGAATTTTCGTCCAACCGCTATACATTGCTTGGTACTGTCCTTGTTTTCCATGCTGTATATCGATTGTCTGTATGCCAAGTAGCTTTGCTGCTGCACATATTCCCATCGTCTCAGTTGTATACCAACAAGTTACATATATCTCTGTTAAAGATTTATGTTTAAAGAGTAATTTTTTTGCTGAATTAAACCATTGTGAGAGAGTATGAAGTTCTTTCCTATACTCTTTTTCTAACTCTAAATTATCAATTTGTATTAGTTTAGCAATCTGATTGAGAATGCTAATTTGATTTTTATCGATGTAAATATATGTATATGATAATTTATTAGTCATTTCATAATGGCTAATAATCATTTTCTTATCTCTTGGTATTTTTCGAAAGTAATATTTAGATGTTTTCTTTAATTCACTTAATTCAATAATTGGATCAACTATTCTATCAACGAACTTTTGTCCACCTACTTCTTGCAAATATTCAGGACGTGAAAAAAATATTCTTTTACTCTCATAGTTGATTTTTGTCTTTTTAAATATAGAAAACAAGGATAATATTTTTGAACCTACTTTTAATTCATGTTTTACATTTTTATATTTATGTGAATGACTTGCTGATATTAATCTGAACCAAATTATTTTTCTTATAAGTGGCCATGTTCCCAGACCTTTCCAAGAGAATATATTTATATTATATAAATCCTCAATTTGTAAGATAAGTTTAAATGCATCAACTGTTTTCATTTTTTATTTTTTCGATTTAGTAGACTAAAATATATATAATTCATATTTATCCTTAAGTCTTATAAATTTTGAATATTTTTGATTTTCTCAATAGTATCAGTGTGTCCAACTAACGGATCTACACTGATAAAATTACACCCCGCCCTCTCCGCACATTCTTTGTCAGTTTCTCTATCTCCTATAAATATAGATTCTTTTGGAGTTACATTGAAATGATAAAAAAGTTTTAATAACAAAAAAGGTGAAGGCTTTCTGCATTTACACCGAGGAGTCATATGCCTGGGATGAGGGCAATGAGCTATGATATCTCTTGAATACACAAGATTTAACTCATTAAATAAAGCTCTGTTGAATTCATGCATTTTATCTTCAGTGTAATATTTCTCACCTATGCCAGATTGATTTGTGGCTACGCCATATAGTAAATTTTCCTTTCTTATGTATTCACATACATCTTTTGCGCCTTTTATGAGGTCTAAATCCTCTAAATCATGTGTAAACCCAACATCAACATTTAATGTGTCATCACGATCAAAAATAATTAGTTTTATCATCAATCTAATAGTTTTGTCTTAAAAATATGTGCTATAGAATTCATAAATTCATAGTCATCATAAGTATCAATATCTAATGACTCTTGCCGTGAGACTATTACCGGCTTACAGCCATCATATATTGTTTTCATGCTTTTTCTTGCTTCGCTCATTTTGAAAATATTGAAAACTCCACATGGGTGATACATAACAGGGTGATCTTGACTCTGAGTATCTCCTGTAACTATAGGACAATTATCAAATAAAGGTGTGATTAAATCATTATTAATAGAAAAAGCGAAACTTACTCTAAAGTCATACTCTACTGCAGAAAATCTTCCAATACCTGAATTAAAATACAAACTCAAAGCGCTATTAAGATTTTTCATAACACGAAAAGGTGATGTAGGTAATAGTTGTATCAAAGTATCATTATCACCTACAAGTGATGTGTTCAGATTATGTTTAATATAATCAAAAATTTTAACTTTCGTTCCAGAATGCACAGAAGAACGGTGATCAAATAATATTTCTTTTGATATATGTGATGCTTCATTAGCTGCAGACTTAATAAGTTTATAATACTCCTCACTATCCGTTGAAAGGATTATTTTATCAATACTTTCACATTTATTCGCAGCAACTACAGACCATGCAGCTAACGGTAAATCTGCTAAGGGAAGAATATTTTTACTTTTTAATCTTGTAGAACCAGATCTGAATGGAATAAATGCAATATTAGATCCAATCACTTATTGCCTCCGTATGCTTATCCCAAAAGAAACAAAGATCCTTATACTCTTCATCAGTCAAATGTGGCAATGGCATTCTGTCACGTCTAGACATTAAACCATAATATTCCAAAGAGGCTTTATTTACTCTATGCCAACCAAATTTCTTAACAGGTCCATCCCAGAATGGATCATCTACCTCTTTGACAAACTTCTCTAGTTTATCAATATTTCCCTCTTCAAATAGATTCCAAAATGAAAAAGCAATTGCAGGATTTACTATAGATATTCCATTTAAATAAGAAGTTAGTCCGTGCTCCAATAAAGGGACAAATAATTTTTTTCTGCCAGCAAATATCATTTGTGCAGGCAGATTCTTTTCTAAAATCATTTTGCCAAATTCATATGACTTTGTATCTTCTTTAAAAGCAACTATGCCATCAAGACTTGCTACTTTCTCTATGAGTGATATGGGCCAATTAATTTGTTTAGAGGTATAACCTGAGATTAGTGGTTGCTCATGAACTAATATTGAACTGAATCGATTTTCAAGAGCCGCGTAATGATCTATCACTTGACTATCAGTAAAGTATTTTTCTCCAAAAGCAGAAGCAAAATAATCAGCTCCATCCTCAAAAGCTTGATCGCAAAATTTAAGAGCATCTTCAGTGCTGCATTCAACTGGACAAGATACAATTATTCTTGCATCGGAATTATATTTCACATGTTTTATGATCGAAGCATTTAATGTGACGATTTCTTTGTCATTTAACTGCAAATAACGACTATTATATGGCATAACATAAAGGCACTCCGCTTCATGGTTGAGTAAAAAATCAACATAATTAAGTGTTGATGTTATATCAAGTTCGTAATTATCTTTGAAAGCTGTAAAAACTGTGAAAATTGGTCCATTAAATTCTAAGATATTATTTTGTTTCATGATTCATATAAAGAAATATATGACTTTCGGTTTTTATTCAATGAAATTTTCTCATCAATGTAATAACTATCATCATGATGATGAGTAGATGAAATCTCCTCAATTACAGAATCTACAACTGCTGTGAATGAATGTACTATTCCTGGATCAACTGTTATAACATTTCCAGGTTTGAGCCTATGTTTTATGCCATCCAAAGTTAGATCAATTTCACCAAATAAAAGTATGAATGTTTCACGCTTAACTTTATGATACTGCTCAGGATGATGTTGATTAGCTTTCATAATCATGATTTTCTTACAATATTCATTATTAACAAATGTAAGCATAGCCATACCGGTTTGATCATAGTGATCTAAACCATAATGATGAGATATTTCTATTCTTGCTCCTTTTTCAACTGCTATCTTCGATTTACTTAGAAGATTCCTCACAAACATCTGAATTTCATGTATTTTCCCACGTAAGTTCTCCACAGTGACAACTTCCTTATTTACAGGTTGATCTTTATCTAATGGTTCATTAAGAGTATATTTTTTATAACGAGACCATTCATTTGCACTCAATTGATTCTCTGACCTAGGAAATGCCACATACACATCGTCCTCAGAAAGTTCAGATAATTTGGAGTTATTTCTTGTGTATACACCTCTCCGAAAACCATCTAAATATTTTTTTTCGTTTAAAAATTCAGAAATTCTTTGATCTCGATTACCGATATATGATCGTGCTGTGTTTATTTTATCAAGCCACTTTCTTACTTGATCAGGATTTGATGAATATGCATTTACAGTTGATGCTGATGAGGAGACAACGTGTTTTTCAAAAATCATAGCTCCCATACAATATGCATATGCTCCTGACAGTTCTTCGCTACCAGATTCATGTGTGCTAAAACCAACAGTTTTTTGATAACGTTCTCTTAGGGTATTTATCCAGGATAAATTTTGATTCTCTGTCATGCTCGGATACTGAGCAATGCAGTGCATCAGTGCTAATTCAACATTATCTGATTTTGATAAGAATGATACAACATCATCTATGATATCTAATGACATACCCCCAGTGGATGCAATCAGATTTATGGAATTTTTTTTATTAGTCAATTCTTCTCTAATCTTTTCAAGAAAAGGCCAATCATTAAATGAACAGCTACCTATTTTTAAAAATGAAAAGCGTTTATCATTTAAAACTTCAGTAACTGATACCTCATCAAAAGGAGTGCAGCCTACAGCAAATCCCTTGGACATAGCATATTCTATCCGTGGTGACCATTCTTTGAAACTTACATTAGTAGATTCAAATCTTTTAATACCAGGATGGTCAGACCCTTTGTATTTTTTATGAACAAAAGAATCGAGATCTCTATACTGTAATTTGATTGCAAATTTAAAGTCAGAATAATCTTTAGCTACTAAAGCAAAGTCATCAACCATGGCTTTGAATAGACTGTAACTACCCATGTGATTGTTAGCAAACTCCAAAATAATTAGAGGCTTTTTAGAATGTATATCCAACATATTGAGTAATTTAATTATAACCGCCCTTTGTAATAAAATTTATACTATCATCTTAATCTTATATTTGTAATTCTTTTTATAATTCTTTTGAAAGTGTGTGTTGGGTTGAGTAATGCGCTCTTTAAACGTGATAAAATTTTCATTTGATATATTTTCTCTTCATGTAATCTAATAAGGGTAAAATCTTTGAATAGCTCCAAGTATCCTTCCGTTTGTATATTTGATTCAGTGAGAAACTGCTTAGCTGCCACGACTGATCTTATAGAATATTTATTTTTACTATTATAGATTTTACTAAATATTTCTGCATTTTTTTGATTAGAAATGAAAAACATATCATTTATAGCTTGTGAGTCGTTGTCCTGTCTAACTGGATGATAAAAGTAATTTGGATTTAAAGATGAAAAATTAATTTTACTAGTTAATATTAAGTCAATTCTACCCTGAAATACAAAGTCATAGTTAATTTTATTTTTATGTGAATAATTCATCATTATCTCTATAGCTTTACAATTAGAATACCATCGACTTGATGATCTAATGATTAGATCATCAAGCTTGTGAATTGTTTTTTGATTATCTAAATTAAAATCTCTAGAGTAACTGTCTATATCATTTTGTAAATAATTATCTAACCTTTCAGATGAAAAGTCTTTTTGTTTTTCAATTAATGAATCAGTTGGTGAAAACAAACTGATTATTTGATCTCTATAATTTTCACTCCAGCTATGAATGAAAATATCAACATCATTTCCATCGTAGATCGTTTTTTTATATGCCTCGGCTGACAAACTTGGTTCTAAGTTATGATGACTTATTTGTCCATTATTTATTTTTTTATTACCAAGATGGCCAAACAAACAAAGTGCTATCTTCATCACAAACCTTTTGTATCAAGATATGCTCTAATGCTAATAATTTTCAGATTCTGATTGAAAGTAATAATATCAACTACGTTTATTTTTTTCTTGTCGCAGTAAAATTCAATTTCTGCAATAGCGCACATTTTTGTTGAGTCGATGAAGATGTCTTGTTTTGTGAATTTGATTTCATTGCAGTCATCGAATATGTTTTTATTTACGTTAATAACGTTATCTCTTCCCTTTACAAGGGATACTATTGGGTCATATAGCGTGATTTGCTGATCAAAAAGATTATACAATGACTCTAAATCTTTTTTTCTAAAGCTCTCAAAATACTGTGAAGCAACTGATTTTAGTGATGTATACATCTTCTACTCCCAAAATTCTATCTGTGAATTGATATTTTCTAATATATCTTTTTTAATTTCTTTATTAAATACTCCTTGTCTCAATAACACATAAGCTGATTCATGTTTTGATAAGATTGATGGTGACTGAACAGTTAGCTTAGTCCCATAAAGCCTTTTGTGACATTTATTTTTATCATTATCAATAATATTTATTATTTTTTTTGTTTGTAGACCATAACTTATCAGATATTGTGATGCAGCATGCGCTCCGAATAAATAAATAGGTTTTTCAGTATTTTGAATTAGCTTATTGTATTCATCTACTTTGTTCTTATTATATGCGAAGTAATTTTTAAAGAGCTCTAAATACTCGTTGTACTTTAGTGGTACTTCTAAGTGCTGGTCATTCTTTTTTATTTTTTTAGCACAATAAAAAATACTATGGTTATTCTCATGAATTTTCTTATCTATCAATTTAAACCCAGAAATACTCAACAAATACTCGATGAATACCTCATTCAAAAAAAATGTATGTTCGAACCCTAGGCAGTATGTAAAGTTTTCTCTAATCTGCTGCTCTAAATAAGGGACTGAAAAAATTGTATAACCGTTGAGTGGTAAATGCTTATATAATTGTTCAAGAAATATTTTTGGCTCAAATGTATGCTCAAATAGATGAGAGTGAACTATAGTATCAACACTAGAGTCAACATTGCAGTGTTCATCAAAAATACCTTTTTGGAAGCTTATTTGCTTATGATTATATTTTGGTGTTGGATTTGCCTCAAGTATAGCCCAATGAGCGTCTTCTTGGATAGCAAGATAGTTCATCGCAAGTACGCCATGTCCCCCTCCGATTTCAAATATATTCTTAGATCCAAACTTATGAATAAACTTAGCTAATGCCTTGTGATGTTTTTCCCATGATTTACCTACACTACCAGAGCCGTGGCTATCCTTGTATAAGGTCTTAATAGGAACTAATGGGTTGATTTGAACACATCCCGTTGTTTTTGATATATAAAAGTTTAGATCTAAAAAAATATCTTGTTCAATATTTGAACGTGACACACAACCCATATAAGTTGGGAATTTTTTGAAATTATAGATTAGTTCTAAATCATTATCGTTTGATATCACACATTTATTTCTATACTCTGGTTTCATTTTTTGATAATAATATATTTTACACTATTTAATTTTATCTTATTAGCGCTTATGAAAGGATTACTCTTATAAATTATCATTTAGCATTTTTTTTCCTAATCCATATAATAATAATGAATAGGGATAGTGATGCAATGCTGCTATATTCAAGTAGATGAGCGCTGTCATTATCTTTACTTTTTTTAAATTATAATTATTCTCTTCAATCCAATTATAAAACTTCATCTCACAGTCAATTAAATTTTGTTTGCGTGATAATTTGTAACAAATCATATTGTCAGCCCATGATGCTGAATATTGATTTTTAGTTATTATCCCATGATTTACAATAATTCCGTGAGCTATTTTAGCTAAGTCGTAATATATATCACCGACCGAAAGATCCCCAGCAAATTCTTGACGCCAATCTAATAATGTAAAATTATCATCAACTCTTGAATATATAACATTTTCAAAGTGAAGATCGCCATGGAACCTTCCCGCAAGACCGTCGCATACTTCATCCCAATCTATACAATTAAGCAACTCAAGTAGAGGGGGGAATTTTTTCCCATTGATAATCTCAGCATTGTCTTTTTTTTCAAAGTTTTTATAAAATAACTTCAACCTTTCATGAGTTTTAGTCTTATAAAACTTTAAACAATTGTCTTTAAATTTTATTTTTTCGATTCTATTTAACTGTTTCGGCAACCAAAGTTCCTTACATAGTTTCAAAAACTTTGCCAAAATTTCTGTAGTAATTACATCAGAAAGGATATTACCTTCTACTTTTTTGTAACAATACATATTTGATCTGTATGCATATACTTCGGGTACGAAACCATTAAGTTCTTCTGCTCGTTTAACCCGGTTCTTAATAAATTTTTCATCGTTTGAATACTTAACAACGGTTCGATCAACAAACCATATTGATTCATTTTCTTTTTCAAGAATATTTGGCTCATTAATTTTATGATGTTTTTGTCTTGCTATTTTTAAATTCTCTAATGTGCCAGTATCTAACCAATCAAACTCATGTGCAAATATATCTTTTGTATTAAGTATATTTTTTAATCCATATACTTCACCTTGAATTATTGCTGCATGCTTTCCACTGTGCATAGCATCCCAAAAAGTTTTGTAGTCATGTATCCCTGATAAACCGATATATGCCATGAGATTCTCCTTTGAATTGCCTTTTTCATTTATCGCACTCACCATGTCATTTGAAATATCCAAAGTTCTATAAGATGATAAATCTTCTTTTTTTGCATAGCCCATCCAATTATATTCTGGTTCTGGTATATCGCCTTTTATAAGAGTATCGCATGATAAAAATATGAAAGGTTCTTGCAAGTAGTGCTCACAAGATAACAAACTTAGGCCTAAACCCGAACCTTCGCCATCGAATGGCTTCACATATGTGAAAAGAAAATTATGTTTAGGATATGCTAGCTCTAAAAAATCTTTGACAAGTTCACCTTTGTAACCTAGCGGAATGACAAATTCATGGTGTTGTGAAAATTGTTCAATCAAGTGAGATATTGCAGGACGATTAGCAATGCTGACAAGAGATTTATTAAGGTATTTTGTGAAGCTTTTAAGTCTTGAACCAATACCCGCTGTTGGTATGACAACCCTGCAGCTCATTCATTTTACTCTTTTATAATCATCAACTAGACGAACAACATCATCCACTTCAGGTGTACTGGCCTCAAGATAAACACACTCTTCCTTGCCTTCCATTCGATGCACTACACCAGGTGATATAGTAATTGATTCACCTGCTGTATAAATTTTTTCAGTCAAATTACTTTGATCCTTACCAGAAATTATCTTCAATTGTCCGCTTAAAACAAATATTGTCTCCTTTTTATGATTGTGATATTGCAGGCTACAACGATGATCTTTAAACATAGTTAACTTTTTCATCATGTATTTATCATTTATCTCGATAATCTCCTCTCTACCCCATGGTTTTTCAATTATTTCCATAAACTCTCCTTTCATAATATGAGCTCAATGATACATAATAATATACAAATATCACCATGTATAAAGAAGTTTTCTATAAACGCTTATAGGATTTAGATTTTATACTTTTTCTCTTCTGGAAAATATTCGAAGAATTTTTCGTAAAAAAGTTTCGAATATTGAATCATTTGCCATCTATTATTGAAACCATATTTTTTTTTAGCCCATTTAAGTCCCTCATCAAAATACAGGTCAATATTTTCCTCATATGATTCTGTTTTAATTAATTTATTTTTTTGCGCCAAAAGTGTTTCGTCTTCTTCTGCCGTAATTTGAGTTGTAATTGCTGCAGCCCAATCATTTGCATAAGCTTTAGCAATTATCTCAATCTCCGATAAATATCCTCTAAAGTTTGTACCATCAAAAATAAAATTTTGGTAAGAAGGCTCATCAGAATTAATCAATTGGTCCAACATAGTCTTACGAAAAAAGTAGGCATTATTGTGAATGAACCAAAAATATTTTAATGAGTTTTTTCCAATTAAGTTTCTCTCGCTCCATCGATTTGAACAAGGTGAAACGATTCCTACTCTAGAATTTTTTATCATTATTTCCCTAAGAATTCTCACAGTAGATTGTTTTTTTGGAAATGTTGTATCATTCGTTAAAAGAAAAAAAGAGTCATATTTGTCCCATTCTCCATCTTTCCATAGTTGCAGTAAACCATAGTTCATACCCCTAGAATATCTGAGGCCATTGGCCATTACATCAGGTGAATTGACATGCCAAGTACAATACTTTGATAGCTTATCTTTATCCGAGCCTGCTTCAACTACAAAAATATCGGTATAATCAATATCAAAGTTCTTTAGATGCTCTACAAGTAAGTTCGTCTCTTTAGGTAAATTTCTGTTGAGAATAATAGTAGCAGTTTTTATCATTAGACTAAGCTAAATTGAAAGCTCTCATATATCTGTAAATGCTATCTTTGACATGTTGTTTCATATAATTATTCAAATTTTTTATTCTTTTGCTTGCCTCTTTTTTGATAAGGATAAATTCCTCTGATGAAAATACATAATGACCTGCAATAATTGCCCGATCTTTATCAGTTGCAAGAGTGTTTTTCAGCATCCATTTATTCCATTTATTTGAGTTATATGACAACTGAAGGAATCTATCTAATAAATCTATATGTCCTGCATTTTCTAATTGATAAATAAAAGCCTTAGTTTCTGCAACTCCAAATTCTGGTGCAACGTTTGCAGCATGAATACCTAAACGTGGTTGCCAAATTAATGACTCTGTCGATAAATAATCTGTATTATGTTCTTTCATAAGTATTTTATATTTGTTACAAATCTCAATCATTTGTGGTATCTGAATTTCAGGTGGAAGTTCATTTTCAATTCTCACTGGTGAATCAAATGATCCTACGTTTTTGGTTTCCATTACTCGTGTTCCCGCTTGAATAACAATAAATGATGGATATGGCAATTTATTTGAGCTACAAAATTTCTTCATGCTCGCTAGAGTATACTCTAGCTCATCTTTAGTGTTATTACCTCCGCTCTGCTCCTCTGTCCCAATTTCAAAAATAATGTCTCTTTTATTTTGTTGAGCATATGTCCAGCAGAAATCATAGAGCTCATATACCCGCTCAAGAATTTGGTCAATTGTTGGTTGGATATGTATGTCAATACTCGGGTCTATATGCAATATATGAAAGCCTGAATCTATATCTGCACTATATGATTCCTTTGCAGATGTCATAGCATCTTTTAAATTCATGTTTTTAGTTTTCTCTAATTCATTCTGCCAAGGACCGCCATGATCTCTCGCAAGCATGATATTATTATCTTTATCTCTCTCAAAAACATAATCCGAAAATTCTTTAGTAGTCCAGTTTTCAACATATCCACCATTAAATTTTTCGGAATCAACTTGTCTTCTACTAGCAATAAGCATTAGAGGCGCTTGGTGTTCCTTTGCTAGTTCAATAGTTGCATCCACACAATTTTTACTCATTGGTCCGACGCCAAGTAGTGTACAACACTTGTTACTTCTGTAATTTTCTATATTTTCTTGAATAGACATATTTTTACTACTAATTATTAGATATGTCTGGTCGAGATGAATTGAAGAATTTCTCTAATATATGTAAACATGCCTCTGAGACGGCTCTGTTTCCACCTGATCGCTCAGTAACATAATCTGCTGATGACTTAGCTAATTTATCCGAGTTAGATGGCGCGATTGAATAACCTACTTCGTTCATTACATAATGATCAAAAATCCCATCACCCATATATAGAACCTGGCTTGGATTATAACGTTCTTTTATCCATTTTATTCTTTTTGTAGTATCAACAAGATCAAGTTCATAATTCATATCTTCTTTAATGCGTTTATAACTTATAGGGAATCCTTTTTTATCTGCTGATAGGAAGCGTATCTCGATAAAAGGTTTTAACATGCTTAGAGCATCATTATCGTCGGGGCCAAAAATTTTCATTTCTTTTCCGTCCTTGGAATACAGAAATTGTCCTGTAGTCATCACCCCGTCGACATCTAAAATAAACACTTCTGGTTTCATTGCTTCTTAACTTGTTACCATGAGATTTCTCGATGAAATGCCCACTAAAAATATTTGTTAGTCTGTGATTATATGTTTATATAGTAAAAAGTACCAGTTCTTATTATGTATGTGAAGCCAGATGTCTAAAATGTTCATTTCTATCTATAAGATCTTGATAACTTCCATAATCAACAACTTGGCCATTGTCCATAAAATAAATTAAATCACATTTTTCCACCGTTTTGAGACGATGAGCAATCATGATAATAGTTTTATCTCCAGTAAAATTATGAATAGCTTCAACTATAATCTTTTCAGTGATACCGTCCAGAGAGCTGGTAGCTTCATCAAAAAGTAATACTTTTGCCTGATTGTACAATGCTCTTGCAATACCTATGCGTTGTCGCTGACCTCCTGAGATTTGGACACCGCGCTCGCCTATTTTTGTATGGATTCCATGCTCAAGACTATTAAGTAATTCTGATAGATTTGCAAGCTGAAGCGCTTGCTCGGCTTGTTTTATATTGATTTTTTCTCGAGGTATGCCAAATGCAACATTTTCAGCTATTGTTCCCTCTGTTAAGAAAATATTCTGTGCAACATAGCCAATAGTGTTCTGCCAACAACGAATATTATCATCATTTATAGTCTTGTCATCGATTTTGAGTTGACCTTGATCAGGCTTAAGAAGACCTAATATTATATTTATTAATGTAGATTTTCCTGAGCCCGACTCTCCAGCTATTCCAATAACACTTCGGGCAGGAATAGAAATATTTATATTCTTAAGAGTTGGATTATCTTTACGAGGATAAGTAAAATTCACATTTTCTATAGATATCTTATTCTTAAGTATAAAATTCTCATGCTCAAACTCAATATGATTGGATTTTAAATTCATCGAATTATTTAGATCCTGGCGTATCGACTCAAACGCCACTATGTGACTCTTTATTTGCGCAGCGCTAGTGTATATCTGTTGAAATGCTGGGAGAAGTTTGAGGGTAGCAAGCGCGTATACTGATATGATGGGAAGTATAATGCTTAAATTCGTACTGTGGTTGCTAATTAAATAAAGGGTAAGAATTAAAATGGCACTAAAAGCTAAAAGTTCCATAAAGTATCGTGGAACTAAAGCTAGTGCCATATTACTCCCTAGACTGTGCCCCAGCTTATTATTTAATATTGTAAAGCGCTTCACAAAATCATCACCACGACCCAACAACAAAATATCTTGAATGCCGCCTAAACCCTCATTAATCAAACGGAAACGTTTTTCAGCAACATTAGAAATTGTTTTACCATTTTCGTGTATTTTGTTTTTAACTAATTTAAATAAAAATAAATATGCGGTCGCAAAAATAATAAATCCAATAATACCCACCTTTGGATCATAGACGAAGAGGGAAATACTCGTGAAAATTGTAAATATTATCCTTGCATTCATTTGCATAAGTGGAGTTAATATTCCATTTGATACCCGAGTAGCTTCACTTATAATATTTTTAGATAACTTAGAACTGCTGACAATCGTATGAAATAACCAATCTTTATTAATGTAATGATTATAAAGTTTAGATGTTAATTCTGCGGCAACTGAAGCGGTATACATAGACAGTCTCCATGTTGTGAACATACAAAATAAAGCTGAAAAAGACAACACAGCAAGTGCGCCAGTACCAAGTATGAATAAAAAGTTTAACTCGGACGTTACTCCACTAGCTTGATAAATTTGTGCGATAAGTGTGTCTTGTTGAAGTAGACTCATATCTCCAACTAATGCCATGAAAGGTATGATCGATATAACACCAAATATCTCTATAAAAGCCGAGAACATAACTAAAATTTGGAGTATGTAGAAGCGTTTTCGTTGACTAGAATCAAGTAAAGTAAAAAGCTGTTTTATTAATTTAAACATTTGTTGTGAGTTTACCTTATAAATTATGGCTATTTTGAAATGACTTCAGATACCAGTCATATGTAGTTTTAAGCCCTTCTCTAAGACTAGTGGTATGACTCCATCCCATATCTTTTAGACGAGTGATATCAGTTATTTTTATTGGTGTACCATCAGGCATATTATTATCAAAACATAAATCACCAGAAAATCCGACTATATCTTTTATTGCTAATGCTACTTCTCTTATCGTAACCCCAACACCTGTACCAATATTAATATGAGATGACATTGGTTGAGTATTATTTTGATATATTTTTTTGTCTAGGCTTAGGACGAATATAGCAGCCTTAGCCATATCATCAACATAAAGAAAATCACGTACTGCATCGCCCGTGCCCCAAACAGTGACATTAGATTTGTTATTTGTTTTAGCTTTATGAAATCTATCTATTAGAGATGGGATAACATGTGAATTCATTTGATCAAAATTATCATTAATACCATAAAGATTAGTTGGCATTATAGAACGGAAGTCTGTGTTATGCTGTCTGTTAAATGATTCACAAAGCTTGATGCCTGCAATTTTAGCTATAGCGTATGGCTCATTCGTTGATTCGAGCTCGCCAGTAAGTAATTTATTTTCTTTAATGGGTTGCTCAGTCAATTTTGGGTAAATACAGCTACTGCCCAAAAATAATAATCTTTTTACCTTGTTTTCGTGTGCTGCATTTATAACATTAGTTTGTATCATTATATTTTTATAAATGAAACTAGCTGGATAAGAATTGTTTGCGTGAATACCTCCCACTTTAGCAGCAGCAAGAATTACGTAATCAGGTTTCTCTTTTCTGAAAAAACAATTGACCTGATCTTGATTTACTAAATCCAAATATTGACTAGAAAGCTTTAGAAGATTAGTGTAACCTAATTTTTTCAAATATCTCGTTATTGCAGATCCTACTAGACCGTTATGACCTGCAATATAAATTTTATCATTAAGATTCATCTAAAATTTATTCGTTAAAATCCAAAGCTTTAAATCCATGTTTATGAATTAATGAATCACGTTTTGCAATATTTATATCATTTTCCATCATTTCGTGAACCATTTCTTTAAATGAAATTTTTGTTTTCCATTTGAGTTTATTTCTTGCTTTAGACGCATCGCCGAGTAAGCTGTCGACTTCAGCTGGGCGATAATATCGTGGATTTATTGTTACAAGAAGCTTTCCAGTGTCAGAATCAAATCCTTTTTCATCTGTACCTTTACCTTTCCATCGAATGCTATTTCCTAGATAACTCCATGCTAGTTCAACAAACTCTCGTACGGAGTGCTGCATACCTGTGGCAATACAATAGTCATCAGGCTTAGTTTGTTGAAGCATCAACCATTGCATTTCAACGTAATCCCTTGCATGACCCCAATCTCGTTTTGCATTCAAATTGCCAAGCTCAAGTTTTTCCTGAAGTCCCAACGAGATACGAGCAAGCGCCCTAGTGATTTTGCGAGTAACGAATGTCTCACCACGAGTAGATGATTCATGATTAAACAAAATTCCATTGCATGCATATAACCCATATGCTTCTCTATAATTTACAGTAATCCAATAAGCATATAGTTTTGCTACTGCATATGGAGATCTGGGATAGAAAGGTGTCTTCTCATTTTGGGGGCTCGCTTGAGCATTACCATATAGTTCTGAGCTTGATGCTTGATAATATCGTGTTTTGTTCTTCAACCCTAAGGTCTTAATAGCCTCCAAGATTCTTAGCGCTCCCAGTCCGTTAGTGTCAGATGTATATTCTGGTGATTCAAAAGATACTGCAACATGTGATTGCGCACCTAGATTATAAATTTCATCAGGCTGAGTTTTTTGAATAATACGCATAAGGTTCATTGGGTCTGTCAAGTCTCCATAGTGGAGAACAAAATTTCTATTAGTTTCAGATGGTGACTGATACAAATGATCGATACGATTTGTATTAAATGATGATGAGCGGCGTTTTATACCATGAACTTCATAACCTTTATTGAGTAGAAACTCTGCTAAGTATGATCCATCTTGTCCAGTAATACCCGTTATTAGCGCTATCTTTTTCTCTGGCATATTCGCTCCTACAAACTCTTGATATTATATTTTACAAGTATCACTTTTGAGTATTAAATAGTTTATTAGAGAGAAGTGATTACGAATTAACTCTCTTAATATCATTTTCATAACAACTCTCTCCATATTGTATCTCAATAATATGACAAGGATGATTAGATGTATTCATTATTTGATGCCATTCTCCCACAGGAATCAAATAATAATCAAAAGTGTTTAATTTCGTATTTTTCTTTTCTCCAGATTCTTGCTTACTATGGTTTACTTCACATGAACCTTGACTAATAAGCCATAATTCATTTCGCATGAAATGTTTCTGAAAGCTAGTTGCTTTTCCAGGAGCAACTATCAGCTCTTTAACTTTCACATGTTTTTCTACAAATAAATTACTAAATTCACCCCACAACCTTTCTTCAGTGTTATTTCTCCACTTTTTCAGGATCAATGATGAAGAGTTCATTTTATCCTCACCTCCGACATTAAATATAAAGTCAATACCCTCGACAGACATCTCAGGAATATTAGACTTATTTCTATCACCGCCATTTGCAAAAATAATAGAGTCAGAGGGGTTTGCATCTCTCAATTGTATCAATGCATTTGAGGCACTTTTTTCATCGTCATCCTCGAAACCAATAACTTCATCGACCATTGCCATATTCTCGATAACGACTTTTCTCTCATTAAAAGGCATGAGAAATGAACCTTTTTTATGTATAAGCCAATCATCACTATTAAGCGCGACAACTAATTTATCACCGAGTTCACAAGCAGCTTTAAAATAGGCTATATGTCCTGAATGAACTGGATCGAACCCTCCGCTTACAACTACTATTTTCATTTTATTGAGACGTTATTATTTAACAGCATTTTTAATCATACATCATAGCATAAAATTTAATGCCTTACTTAAGAGCTACAGCATAAATAGACTCAAAGTCCCGCTCAATCGAATCAAGAGCTGGATTAAACTCTCTTAATTGAACATTTGAAAAACCTGCTTTACGTAGTAAATTTAGGAGATTAACCTCGTCAAACATATATCTGTGTTGATCTTTCATATAAATAATATAATTGAGTTGATCCATTGCAGAATCAGTGTCTATACGTGCCGGTTGGTACCAAGTATCTCTAGCTTTGAAATCCTTCCCCTCGATATAAGCATCAATATAGAGTCTAAAGTTTGGAACAGCTACTAAAAATTCACCTTCAGCTCTCATAACACGCCGGCACTCATGTAAGAATCTAAGTAGCTGATCATAAGACATGTGTTCTAAGAAGTGAGATGAATATATTTTATTCACACACTCATCGGGTAGCGGTATCCCGCGCCTCAAGTCCCAATTGATATCTGCAAATTCAATATCAATTGTCGTCCATCCATTTAAACCTTTTCTTGGCCCAGAGCCTAACTCTAACTTTATTTCAGTTGATTTTTTGAGATTATTCCATTTCGAAGTAGAACCAAATTGTCGATATTTTATTAAAGCATTTCTTAATAAAAATAAAAGTAAGGGGGATTTAGAGATAAGTTTTTTGAACATTATTTTCTCTCAAAAGTATTTTTTTATGATTCGTCTCAAAAGTGTAGATTTTGGATTGAGACCAGGTAATTCAAAATCAAATCTTAAAACTCGTCTTTCATGGCCCTCTGTTAAAACGCCTGCCTTGTGTGGAATATTTGTATCAAAAAAAATTACATCTCCAGCATCACCTACCATTGGGGTTAATCCTTCTTTTAGATCTTGTTCATTAATTACATTTAGACCGCGGGTTTTATAATCATCAGGAAGGTTTTTCCTCCTCTTCTCTATGTCTATTTCATTTTTGATCTTTCCAAGATAAATTGGTCCATGGTTTGTAGTTATTGCATGCAAGTAAACCATTGCTTTAAAATATCTAAGTTTATCAAAGTGCGGGACATAAGGCAGTTGAGATTGATTGACATCACTATGAGTTGTTGTGACTAACCAAAGCTTTGTCAATTGTAAATTCTTTAGGCCTAAACTCTCAACAAAGTACTTTCTAATGATCTTATTTGTGTTGTTAAAAACTGGCTCCATAGAAGTTTCTTGAGCACTTAACTCGATTATATTTTTATGAATAGATGCATATGTTTTTTTTGATTTAATATCATCAAATCTCTTATTCAAAGAACTTATTTCATCAGAATCAATAAAGTTTTTCTTGATACGATAGTCTATATCGAAGTTCATTGTCTATTCCTAGCTCAGCTCTATGCTATATATCAATATTTTAATCATTGATCTTTTTATTATCTAATCCGTATTGGTTATATATATTCACTATACACTTTGTCTTGTTTTATAAGCTTGTTTAATTAAAACAAAAAATATGCCAATAATTAAACCAATGGATACAAAGATACCAATAGTTCTATAAGGTTTACGACTTGCTTGTACTGGAACTGTTGGTGGTCTAATTTCAAGTATCTTAAATCCATCGCTCAGTCTGCTAATATATCTATCAAGAGATGATAGTCTCTCAACAATAATTTTATTATCAATAGTACGACCCTTATAACGTTTCTCCATTAATGAGAGCTTACGGTTTGCCTCTTGTAATAAATTTGGATTTAGTAATCCATTGACATATTTAGAATAGTCGTAGAACTGGCTTGAAATAGACAGTTCACTTGAAGTGACCCTTATGACTGCACTATTTTTCCTAAGGATAAACATCGCTATTCCTTTCGAAGTTTTTGAAGCTACAAATCTGTTAACCAATACTTCTCTACTAAAGTCATTAAAATTAATGGATGAGTTGTTTTCTTTTTTCCAATTATCAAATACCTCTTCTGAGTAAAAGTTTCTCTCAAATTCCAATAACGCCTCTTTAGAATTAAAAATTATAGGATTTTTTTTTGTATCAACTTTAATATATGAGGTGTAAGCGGGAGTTTTTGAATAAACTATTCCTACTCCTAATAATAATGAAACTATTATTATAATACTCAATAACTTTTTAGCTTCCCATAATATTAATAGAGTCTTGTAAAGGTCAATGTCATTATTTTGTATTTTGCTCATTGTTGTTAATAATACTATAATATTATCTTGTTGATACTTTATTTTATAAATATGATGAATTCTATTTCACATAGTTAGCTAATAATTATTAAAATATAACCTTCTTTTCAAATAGAATCATAGAATAACATTTTAAAAGTCACTCGATAGTAATTTCTATTTTTTCTGATATTAGAGGTGTTTCATGCGGAATATGCAAATGGTTTCCTATTAGGAGCTGAAGAGTATGCTTTCCTTTTGGTAAATCTAAGATTGTTTCTGTTTGTCCGCTACCAAAATGAAGATGGTTACTGTCTGCAGGTATCGGCAATTTTAGATTTGGAAGCTTATCAACATTTATTAAAAGATGATGATGTCCTGAGTCAGACATATCTACACCAGCAGGTACAATATTGATACCGGTTACACCAAATTTTATTTTGACTGGACTAGTTGTTGTTATGCCATCAGAGGGTGTGATGAAATAAACTGCTTTTTGTTTATCACTGTTATAGCTATGAGATGAAGCATCAGATAGGAACACGACACAAACAAATAAAATAATAAATCTCACAGACCTATAATACTACACGTTTTCACAAAAAATAAACCTATTGAGGAGTTTCTGCTTGAACAGACAACTGATGGTTTAATAATTCTGTTCCGTTGTAATTAGTCTTGACACCTTTAATCATTGATGTGAATGAGAAGTCATAACCGCATCCAACACGGACATATTTATCATCTATACATTTATCGTGACATGGATCAAAACCTACCCACCCTAGGTCTGTAATATATATCTCTGTCCATGCATGAGTGTCATTTGAAGCTAAATCAGTATTATCCAACATAAAACCATTAACATATCTAGCTGGATAACCATAAAATCGCGCTAAGCCCACAAGGATATGTGAAAAATCCTGACAAACGCCTGATCCTTGGGAGATCGCATCAACTGCAGAAGTATGTATATTCGTAGTTCCAGATAAGTATCTAATAGAATTTGACACACACTGGTTTAGATAATGACAGAAATCTACGGAGTTTTTCTCAAATTTTTTTTTCACCAGATTTAATATTTTCTTATCTGGCTTAGTTAACTTTGTCTGCCTTAGAAAACAGTCAGGGTGGACAATCTCATCAAGTCCTTTCATCAGCCCAAAAAAGTCCTTAGTTTCAACTTTACTTTTCATAGATATAGTTTGTGGCTCAGATATATTTTTATTATAAATATTAAATAGTTTATGCCCCAGCGCATCCTTTGGGACTTCAACTAATTCGCCTTCTGATGTAACAATATCGCAATAAACAACTCTTTGATTTAAACACTCTGTTGGATGGAGCATAATGCTTTGCACAAGCCTAGGGACGTTAGATGAAAACACATAAGAAGTTTCATAATTAATATCTATAATCATCTGTCAGTACCTAAAAAATATACTTCTTCTAAATCCGAATATGTAGTAGACATATCATCAATGAATTTAGTTAAAAATTCATGGAGACCAAAATCTATGATCTGTTCTGCATTACTGTTTACAAATCCTTTATGAATTATTTTCACATTTCTATTTGCGGCATTGTCAGATTTATAATATTGAGTCAACCTTCCAAGATGGTATTGAATCTTGTCAACAGCATAGAATATTGATCTTGGGCAAATATTGCTTAAAATAAGAAAGTCGATGATTTTTTTATAATCTATTTGGCTGTTTCCATATGCCCATTTGAATCCACGGTAGGCGGAAACGGATCTCAACATAATACTCCATTGAAAGTTATCTACTTGTGTGCCTACATAAGAACTACTGGGAAGTAGAATGTAATATTTAACATCAATAATTCGTGCAGTAAAATCAGCTCTCTCATAAAAAATTCCTAAATATATGAAATCAAACCCATCATTAAGAAGCTGAGTGTTATTTATTGTACCTTTTATCAAGTTTACCTGTCTTTTTATCCAATCCAAGATTTGTGGAAGATTTTTAGAGTCATATTTTTCTTTATCGTAATTAGCTATTTCGTGATACCAAGTATTGACTGCATTCCATACCTCGAGAGTCACCGCAGTACGAACCATCTTTAAATTATTTCTGGCATTTTCTATGCAAGCTTTAACAGATGAACTGTTATTTGGATCAAAAAGAAGAAAATACTCTATTTTGTTTTTCGTAATCCTACTATTGTTGTATAAATAGTTATGCTTTATTCCTGCAGCAGCTAGTATCGACTCCCATTCGTTCTGATAACCCTCTGTTGTGTTTGGGATCAAGTGAATTCTGTATGCCACCTCAAGAAGTCTGGCTATTGAGTCTGCTCTCTCTATATACCTAGCAGTCCAATATAAATTTTCAGCTGTTCTACTTAACATAATTTAGTTTTTTAGAACCCATGTGTCCTTTACCCCTCCGCCTTGTGATGAATTTACAACGAGTGACCCTTCCTTAAGTGCGACACGAGTCAGTCCACCTGGAACAAGTCTCTTTTTTCTGTAACCTAATAATGTAAATGGTCTTAGATCAACATGTCTTGAGGTAAGGGTGTCTTTTTTGAAAATAGGTACAGATGATAGGCTTAGTATAGGTTGTGCAATATAATTATCAGGATCATTTTTTATTTTATTTTTGAAAGACTCGATTTTTTTTCTGGTTGCTGAATTACCAATTAACATTCCATAACCTCCAGAGCCGTGGACCTCTTTAACAACAAGTTTCTCGAGATTACTTAGAACGTATTTTCTGTCAGCAGCTTTCGAGCATCTCCATGTTTTTATACTTGGTAGCTTAGGCTCTTCTCCAAGATAAAACCTTATGATGTCAGGCATATAAGTATATATCGCTTTATCGTCTGCTATTCCTGAACCAGGAGCTGAACAAATATTAACATACCCTGATTTATAGGAATGAAATAACCCTGGTACACCTATTACAGAAGTCTCATTAAATGATAGCGGATCAATGAAGTCATCATCAATTCTTCTGTATATAATGTCGACTTTCTGTTTACCTTGGGTTGTTCTCATAAAAGTGATGTTGTCTTCAACAATCAGGTCCGATCCTTGGACTAGCTCCACTCCCATTGTGTCAGCCAGATAGCTGTGCTCATAATATGCGCTATTTAATGGGCCTGGTGTGAGTATGACTATTTTAGGGTCACCTTCACACTTTCTAGGAGCGAGACTTTTTATAACTTCTAGCAAGTAACTGGAGTAATTTTCAACTGGTTCAATATTTATTTTTTCAAATAACTCAGGGAACATCCTCATCATAATCTCCCTATTTTCAATCATATATGAGACGCCAGAGGGTGTTCTGCAATTATCCTCCAAAACTTTGAAAGATCTTGAGTCAGTTCTGATAATATCTGTGCCAATAATCGGGCTATAAATGTTGTGAGGAACTTTGAGTCCAACCATTTTGATTTCATAAGCTGGATTCATGTATACCAACTTTTCAGGAATTTTTTTAGCTTTAATAATTTCACACTTACCATAAATGTCTCTTAAAAAAGCGTTTATAGCCAATGACCTTTGAACGACACCCTCTTGAATGGTCATCCATTCTAATTTAGTGATAACTCTAGGAAACATATCAAAAGGTATGAGTCTCTCAGCACTATCAAAATTATTGTAAACAGAGAATGTTATGCCAATTTTTTTAAAAAGATTCTCGGCTTCGTTCTTTTTTTTAATAAGTGTATGGTATGGAAGAGAATTAGCCCAAGAAACAATATCTTTGTACGCTAATCTTGGTTTATTATTGTTAAATACCTCATTAAACATGCATATAATCATGCAAATTATGTACCAAAGGCTTTAAGTTAATATATATAAGGGTTACACCGTGGGTCAGGGTGGACTCGAACCACCGACCTCACCCTTATCAGGGGTGCGCTCTAACCAACTGAGCTAC